>ERZ1292633.964-Hain-H41-02um-R1-964-length-31724-cov-61_pt1 | contig 31724 bp, 20 predicted proteins | sample MGYA00564406_ERZ1292633 | MGnify/ENA primary metagenome ERZ1292633 (study PRJEB36523, sample SAMEA6512639) | groundwater metagenome | collected 2019-01-08 | study: AquaDiva: Metagenomics assemblies of 32 groundwater samples
CGGATTAGCGTATGTCACCCATAATCATACACACAGTATAGCGTACCCTTATATGCTATAGGCGCTCCGGAGTGTTGGTGTCCATAGACCCGACAGGATGTCAAAAAACCAAGTATTTGTTGAATTTAGAGAAAAAGATGTAATTCCGGTGAACCAATACCTAATTAACTACAATTTTCCTGGTTACAAATAATTCGTCAGCCCCGTTAGAGATATTTGGTTTGATATCTGATAAAGCATCTCTGTTTGGATGTTTTGTATAATTTATAGGTTATGTTCTATTGGTACGGTCGTCCCTTTGGGACGACCTATCTCTAACGGGGTCAACATCATCGGTCTACAGATAGTTCGTCAACATCATGGGCGACCTGATATATTTGTATTCGTACTTGGTCGCTAACCCATAGTCGAGCATTATCTTGTCTTCTACCTGGCTCATGACCAAGTCCTTTTGCGGACGCCGGGCCTCTATGTCCTTGGTGGTGACGAAACTCAGGGCATCACTGCCAGAGCCCCAGCCATAAGACAGGTTCAGAATCCGTTCGTCCGGATTGGCGTTATCTAAGATATGCGCCAGCGGGATGAGCGATGAGGCGCTGCCGCAGTCGCCGATATACGAGGTCAGGACATAGGGCATGACGATGAACATATCCAGTCCGAGTTTGCCCGCGCCCATCATCGGCTGGATTCCGTTGCCCTGATGGATGGCTACATAGTTAAAGTCCTTCTTGGGGTCAAGGTTGAGTTTGGCAAAGAGCCGTTCACCGGCCGGGGCCAGGTGTTCCAACAATCCCCAACTGGAGACATAGCCAATCCAGCCGCCGCCTAATTGGATATAGCGCTCGCCTTCGGTCCGGAAATAGTCAGCCAGGTCTGATGAATACGAGACCGAACCCTCTAATTTGGCAATCAACTTATCCTTACCAATGATACAGGCAAACGCGCCGGCTGAAGCCGCGTATTCCATCTGGGTGCCGGGCGGGAAGTGGCGATTGAGCGTGTCAGTTCCGATGGCCAAGACATAGTCGGCCATGCCTGATGCCACGAACGCCGATGCCGTAATCATGGCCGAGGTGCCGGATTTGCCGGCGAACTGGATGTCATAAGCGATAATATCCTTACGCAGGCCCAGGGCGTCCTGGACCACGGTAGCGGCCGGCTTGGTGGCGTAGGGATTGGTGCCTGAGCCGAAGAGCACCGCGCCGATTTGCTCTCTCTTCAGTCCTGAACGGTCTAAGGCAATTTGAGCCGCGGCCACGGCTAATGTGATAGAGTCCTCGTCAGGCATTAAGACAGCCCGTTCCCTTAAACTCATCCGGTCGAATATCTCCGGGGTGACATTGCGCCAGACCTTGTAGATATCCTGGACATCAATCCGGTGCTTGGGAATATATGTTCCGTAACTGACAATACCTGTTTGCATTTAATACCTTCTTTCTAAAATCCTTGTAATTTCCGCCACGAAGACACCAAGGCACGAAGAAATAAATTCGTATTCAGCGCCACTTCGTGTCTTTGTGGCAGATATAAGGTAGCATACTTTTTTAACGGGGTCAAATAATATCAAACCCCTTTAAAGAGCCGTCCGGTGTTTCCCACTGGATATCTATGTTTGTCACCTTGGATGAATCCGGGCCGTGGTGGCACCACTTTATCATCTCATCTACTTTATTCTTTGGGCCTTCAAAGACGGTTTCCACCTGGCCGTTGGCGAGGTTTCTGACCCAGCCGGTCAAGCCGAGTTGGTGGGCCTTTTCAAAGGTGTAATGCCGGAAGAACACGCCCTGGACTATGCCGGAGATGAAGAGATGGGCTTTGACTTTATTCATATTACGGGATGGTTTATTAACAACCCCCTTTCCCCCTTTATTAAGGGGGAATACGTTGATTTAATCCGTGGAATCTGTGTCATCTGTGGTTCCGAATATCTTCAGCCACTTGGGCACATCAGACGGTTTTAAGCCGGTGAATTTCTCTATGGGCTCATCTTTTAACCCTGGGGTGGTATTTTTATCTCTGACTGTCAATTCTACGGCAAATTCCTGGGATGAGATAATCTTGACCCGGTTGCTTATGAGGGTTTCTGCCAAAGCCAGGTCTGAGGTTACGGCGCATAAATCCTGCCTGTGCGGTTTTTCCCGGATGTACGATGATACCAGGTTGATAATATGCTCGTCGGCCGTGGTCTGGTCCTGGGAAAAGACCACCCTGATACCGCCTGATTCTTTCTCTTGCGGGTAGTGGGTATTGGCCTTATCGCCGTCAAAGACCACGATGATGCGGTATTTTTTTCTTGTATTGTATGATTTGAGTTGTGAGATGAGGTTATCACGTAATATTTCCAGGTAATTGGGTTTTGTATCATCGGATTGTCCCAGACCGCTGAAGATAAGGTTATAGCCGTCAATAAGCAGAATCATTATAGATTCAGGATACGTTGGATATCGTTAATAAATGTGAATGCCACCAGCAATAAAAGGATAAAAAGGCCGGCATACTGGGCAATGGCCTGGGCCTTGATGCTGACCGGCGAGCCCTTAATCCTTTCAATGAAGCAGAAGACAATAGTGCCGCCGTCCAATACGGGTATAGGCAGGAGATTGAGGATAGCCAGGTTGATGCTGATAAGGGCTAAGAGCCAAAAGAAAGCGCCCGCGCCTTCCTGGGCCATCCGATAAGAAACCTGTACGATACCAATCGGTCCGGCCAGCCCTTTTACCGATTCTTCTCCCTGGAAGAGTTTCTTTATCATCTGGTAGGTCAAAAGCCCTAAATCCAACGTCTCTTTAGCGCCCTCGACTATGGCAGATGTCAAAGGATACCTAATGGTAACCATTTTGAACCTCAAGCCAAGCCCTAAATCGCCTTTGGTGGTTGGTGTCGGAGTAATGGTAAATGTCTGTTTGCTTGAGTCAGGCGATGCCTTAAGCACTGTGATTTTTACCGGAATCCCGTTGGTTTCATTTATTAATTCCTGCAGGTCGGTTAAATCAGAGATGCCGATTTTCAATATTTTCCCGTTTTTATCAGGGGCAGTTGCTTTGATAATTCTGTCTCCGTAAGCCAGACCGAGGCCTGATAAAAGAGAGCCGTCCTGCGCCTCGCCTATTTCATTGCTAATGGTCGGTCCGATGCCGATAAATCCTTTCCCGTCCTTGTCCGGAGTAACGGCAACATTCAAGGACAGGGTTTCATCTTTGGAAAACCAGTGTTCTCTTATGACGGTTAGTTTCAATTCCTGGCCCGCAGATGCCCTGATAACCTCGGTAAGTTTATTCCAGGAATTTATCCGGGTATCGTCTATGGCGATAACCCGGTCATTTTTCTTAAGCCCGGCATTTTCCGCAGCCGCGCCTTTTTTCACGCTGGAAAGTATTACCGGCATAATTCCTTCTATATCAATATCATAATAAGGTTTTGGCGTCGCGGTCACGGTTTTTATAGCGCCGTCTGGGTTACGGATTTTTATGGGGGTGGGCAGTCCGGCCCGCTGTGAAAGAGACGAGAAAATTTCGCTTCCCGATAAGGTAACCTGGTCGTTAACTTCTAATATTTCATCATTTGGCTTTAGTCCGGCCGCCTCGGCCGGCGAGCCCTTTGGGGCGGAGTGGACGATATTGCTTGGAGGCAAAATCCCCATGCCCGCAGACCCCTTGGCAATGATGCTTACAATAACTTCCTGGTTCCCGCCCGAACCCCGAATGCTTTCGGGGTCCAGTCGGGCGGGGTTCCGGTTCACTTTTACCTTAAGAGAGGTGTTTACGGGCGTCCGGACAACCTCACGGAGATAGTCACTCTGGCTTTTAATAGGATATTCCGCATCATTTCCGTCCGGAGATGTTCTGATGACAGATAGGAGCGTATCTCCTTTTTGCAGGGGACTATTGGCTTCGGTTGAGCCGGGCTTGATTGCGCCAACCGTCGGGGCCGGCAGGTTTATCCCTGCAAGATAAGCGATGATGCAGAAAGGGAAGGCAAATATGAAATTCACTAAGGCGCCGGCCACCAGCACCTTGGCCCTGGTCAGGGGCGGCTTGGATGACATCTCGTCCGGCATACCCTTGGTATCAGGCGAACTCATAAACTCGCCGGCCGGCTTGACAAAACCGCCTAAGGGTATCAGGGCAATACGGTATTCGGTCCCGCCTCTTTTTATCTTCCAGATGGCCGGGCCGAAGCCGATAGAGAATATTTCTATCCGGATGCCTAAACGCCGGGCCACTATAAAATGCCCCAGTTCGTGGAGAAATATAATGATGCCTAACCCCAGTAATACCATTATGATGCCCTGAGTCGTGCTTAAAAATCCAGCCATATTTATTCCCCTTTACTTTGTTGGAAGCATCTATTTTTCCCCTCCCTTTGAGCGCAAGGCGCCATGGCGCTTCGGTGCCAGATGGGAGGGGTTAGGGGAGGGTGATTACCTTGCCCCCTCACCCTGCCCTCTCCCACAAGGGGAGAGGGGATACTTCCTACAATAGTTTTGTTAGAGTTTCTTAATCTGTTTTCTAGCCCACTGGTCTGCCTGCGCGATATTATTCAAGGTTACCTTAAGAGGTTTATGTATTTTTACTACCCGGCTGACCAGTTTAGTAATATCGGTAAAAGCCGCCTTTTTCTTCAGGAATAATTTAACGGCTTCTTCATTGGCCGCATTAAGGACCGCGCCGGTGGTGCCGCCCCGGCGAATGGCTTCGTAACCCAGCAGTAATGCCGGGAATCGCCTGGTGTCCGGTTTGAAGAATGTCTGCGCCTGAGAGAAATCCAGCGGTTTTACAGGGGACGGCATCCGGTTTGGATGGGTCAGGGCATATTGGATGGGCAGTTTCATATCCGGCTGGTTCATCTGGGCGATTATTGAGCCGTCTACAAATTCCACCATGGCGTGAATCACGGACTGGGGATGAATCACTACGGCTATTTTATCATCCGGCAGGTTGAATAAGTGATGCGCCTCAATGATTTCCAATGCCTTGTTCATCAGGGTAGCGGAATCAACGGTGATTTTCGGTCCCATTTTATAGGTGGGGTGATTAAGGGCTTGGGCCGGAGTTACTTTATTCAGTTGCTTTCGGGTTAATCTATAGAAAGGCCCGCCGGAAGCCGTCAGGATAATCCTTTTTACCTGCGTGTCGGGGATTAGTTGGTTGTGAAGTATCTGGAATAGGCCGCTGTGTTCGCTGTCAACCGGGATGACTTTCTTAAAGCCCTTAAGGTTCTTGAGTAATTCACCGGCCATGACCAAGGATTCCTTATTAGCCAATGCCACGGTTTTGCGGGATTGGAGCGCCCAGAGCGTCGGATACAGGCCTTCGGCGCCGGAAATAGCCGAGATGACTATATCCACATCAGGCGCGCACACGGCTTTCTTTATCTCGTTATTTCCATAAAGAATTCTGGTGCGATAATGCGATGGTAATGATTCTTTTAACCTGGTATAGGCCGAATAGTCGCTCATAATAACAACGGGCGGTTTGAATTGTTTTATCTGCTGAAGGGTGACCTGCCAGTTGGAGTTGCTGGCTAGCGCCTTGATATTAAAGCGGTCATCGGCGGTTTTATTGAGGTTGTCAATTACCGCCAGGGCATTTCGGCCGATTGAGCCGGATGCGCCGAGAACAACGATATTCTTAACTGGGTTCATAAAATAATCTGGTATGCCCTGACATCATTTTCCTTGCCTTTAAGTTGAACCAGGCCTAAGTCCTTGGCTTTAATGCCGTGCGGCTGGACAGCTTTATAGGTATTCTCTCCGATGACAATCTGGTTGGCTTGCCCGAATTGATTAAGCCGGCTGGCGATATTGACCGTATCTCCCAGCACCGTGTATTCAATACGTTTTTTGGAACCGATATTACCGGCCACAACAACGCCGGTATTAATGCCAATACGGATATTGTAAGGCGTTTTAGTGGTGGATGATTGTTCGGACAGGGTTTTAATGATTTTTATCGCACATTGGGTTGCATTTATAGCATGGTCTTTATTTTCCACCGGCGCTCCGAATATTGCCATAATGGCGTCGCCGATGTATTTGTTAACACTACCCTTATGTTCAAATACAATCTGCGTGGCGGTCTCAAAGAATTCATTGAGCATCAGGGCAATCTCAGCCGGCGGCATCTTTTCAGACAGGGTGGTGAATTTCTGGACATCGGCAAATATGACCGTTATCTCCGTTTCCTCGGCGGCAAAATCAGCGCCGCCTTTGGAGATAATCAATTCGACGATGTCCGGCGAGTGGTAACGTTCAAGGTTAGTCCGTAGTAACGCCTCTTTATGCAGGTTGCTGTAAAGTTCGTCCTGCTTAATTCTAATGGCAATCTGATTGGCAATGGCGCTCAATAGGTCAATGTCATCGTTGGTAAAGGAATGTGAGAATACCTGATTATCAATATACACGGCGCCGAAGACATCCTGTTTTTCCCAAAGCGGAACACATAAAGCAGAACGGATATTCTGCTGGGCGATAGACATCCCGGCCGAAAAACGGGAGTCCGCCATGGCATCGGTGCTGATAATTGAAACCTTATCATTGATAACTTTATTAATAATAGTGCGGGATACGGTAATGTGTTCTTTTAGGTCTTTTTGCGTACGTGTCCGGCTGAGTTGCGGAATCAATTGCCCGGTGGATTTGTTGATAAGCATTATTATGCCGCGTTCGGCTTTGATGGAATCAAAGATGGAATACATGGCCACATCAAGGACTTCATTCAGGGTGGTAGCGGAAGAGACGGCTTTCCCTAATTGATAGAGCATAAAGAATTTCTTGCTTCCCTCTTTAGATTCTATGCTAATACTAAAAGGGGCGGCGGCTAACGACTGGCCGGCGTCCTGCATATCTTTTATATTTAGCCGGTATTCCATCGGTATTTCATTAAGCCCCTTGACGATATCGCTGGAAGCGGTGGCAGCTGAAGGGGATTTTTCGGCCGGCGAGTCATCCTTAAAGATGATGCTGGTCATACCTATCTGGATTTCGTCATTATTTTTTAGCGTCGTAGAGGTAACATTTTTCTTATTGAGGATGGTGCCGTTGGAACTACGCAAATCGGTGAGTGTATATTGGTCCCCATCCTTCTTGATTTCGCAGTGCTGGCGTGAAGCCAGTCCGTCGGGTATTTCCAGGTCATTACCCATTATGCCCCGCCCCAGGATAAGGCGGGGCTTGGTAATGATAAACTCTTTTATAACCTGATTATTCTTTTTTAGTATGAGAGATGGCATAGCGATACTAATATATTATAGAGGGCTATAAGTCAATTAATGTTTGACAAATATGGGACTGTAGGTTATAGTGCGGCGGTGAGCGCCTACCGGGCGCGTTACAGCCAACTATAGCCGGCTGTATAGTCAACTGAGAAATCAACAGCCGAACTATAAAAAATATATGACCAAGACGATAGCGCCAATCTTACACGTTGGGTTGTATTTATTCTTAATTGGATGCTCTGTCTCCTATCGCGATAAAACCTTCAATCAGGATGTGTCGCAGATAGAGATAAAGAAGAGCACAATGACTGCTTTCAAGATGATAAAGACATCCGATAATGCGGTTCTGGGATATTTGGAAGAGACGGAAAACATTATCACCAGCCCGAATTCTCCGACCGGCCGGGAGGTGAGAAGGATTTTTTATGTTTATGATAAGGATTTTAACAAGCTTGGTTTTATGACCGAACATGGGACGGTTTCTTTATATCAATATACTCAAGAGGGGACGGTTATCCAGATATCAACCGGGGCAATTTATACCATTGATGCGGGCAATAGACGTCTTTTATCGTACAACGGGGGCATTTATTATGAGGACTTTGAGCCGGCGCCGCTTTGGCGCGGCAATAAATAGGGCGTTATTTCCCCACGACATGGCGGGCAATGATAAGTCGTTGGATTTCTGATGTACCTTCGCCTATTTCGCATAATTTGGCATCGCGATAGAAACGTTCCACCTCATATTCTGTGGTATAACCATAGCCGCCTAATATCTGGATAGCATTCCTGGTTACTCGCATGGCTGCTTCTGACGCATAGAGTTTAGCCATAGAAGATTCTTTTATAAACGGCAAACCCTGGGCAGCTTTTTCGGCTGCATCATAAATCAGGAATCTGGCTGCGGTAATTTCGGTGGCCATATCCGCCAGCATATTCTGGATGGCCTGAAATTTTACTATGGGTTGCCCGAATTGTTTTCTTTCTCTGGCATAAACCAGTGCTTTATCAAATGCGCCCTGGGCCAGGCCCAAGGCCAACGCTCCGATAGAAATCCGGCCTTCATCAAGGGTGCGCATCATATATTTGAATCCATCTCCTTTGTTTCCCAGGAGATTTTCTGCGGGAATCAGGCAATCCTCAAAAATCAGTTCTCCGGTATCAGAGGCGCGTAACCCTAACTTGTCTTCTGGTTTGGTGTTAGAGAATCCTTTTGTTCCCCGTTCTACAATAAAAAGTGACATCTCATTATCAAGTTTAGCCGCCACCACAAAGGTGTGTCCGACATTGGCATTGGTTATTAACATCTTAGCGCCGTTTAAGACAAAACCCTGCTTGGTTTGCACCGCTGTAGTTTTTATGCCGTGGACATCTGAACCGGCTTCCGGTTCGGTCAGGCCCATCCCGCCTATCTTTTCGCCCTTAGCCAGAGGCACCAGATATTTTTTCTTCTGTTCTTCATTACCGAAGAGGTAGATGGGATTTGAGCCCAAAGAGGTGTGGGCGGCCAAGGTTATAGAGGTTGAGCCGCAGGCGCGGGCCAGTTCCTCGACTGCAATAATGTAGCTTAATTTATCAGCGCCGGCGCCGCCGTATTTTTCAGGGAAAGGGATACCCATTAGGGAAAGCTCAGCCATCTTGCGGATATTATCCCACGGGAATTCTTTGGTCTGGTCATATTTCTTTGCCCTGGGCGCGACCAATTCAACAGCGAAATCACGAACCGTTTGCTGTATTAGTTTTTGTTCTTCGGTAAAACTAAACATTCTCTTTAAGGGTAAATCTTATATAGCATCCTCGGGAACGGGATACATTCGCGGATATGTTCGCTTCCGCAAAGCCAGGAAACAGTCCGCTCCACGCCCAATCCAAATCCGCCGTGCGGGACTGAACCGTATCGTCTTAAATCAAGGTACCATTCAAATGCAGCCAGGGGTAGTTTTTGTTCTTTTATTCTTTCAGTAAGATGGGCCAGGTTATCCTCACGTTGTCCGCCCCCGATAATTTCGCCGTAGCCCTCCGGAGCAATGACATCAACGCAGAGCGCGAAATCAGGGGCAGCCGGGTCCGGCTTCATATAAAATGCCTTGACGGCCATCGGGAAGCGATGCACCATTACCGGAGTATCAAATTTCTCTCCGATTACGGTTTCTTCCGGCGCACCCAGGTCAGCGCCGCGTTGGAACTTATGCCCCCATTTCTCAAATAAGTCACAGAGTTCGCTATAAGAAATCCGAGGGAATGGCTTTTTTACCTTTTCCAATAGTTTAGTATCGCGCTCCAGGACTTTTAGGTCTTCCTGCCTGTTTTCCAGAACGCGTGATACAATGTGAGTTATGAAATCTTCAGATAACTCCATAATATCATTTAGTTCCGCATAGGCAATTTCCGGCTCAACCATCCAAAATTCCATCAGGTGTTTGCGGGTCTTGGATTTTTCTGCCCGGAAGGTTGGACCGAAGCAATAGACCTTGCCGAGCGCCATGGCGGCGGCTTCGTTATAAAGCTGGCCGCTTTGGGATAGATACGCTTTGTCGTCAAAATATGTTACCTCAAAAAGAGTAGTCGTGCCTTCGCAGGCGGCCGGCGTAAGAATCGGCGCATCCACCAGGACAAATCCACGGTCATCAAAGAAATCACGGATGGCCCGAATGACTTCCGCGCGGATACGTAGAGTTGCGACCTGTTTTCGTGAGCGGAGCCAGAGATGACGTTGTTCCATCAGGAATCCTACACCGTGCGCCTGCAGGGCAATCGGATATGGTTCGGCCATATGGACTATCTTTACATCAGATAAGGTTAATTCCACGCCGTCTGGAGCCCGCTTATCCTCACGCACCGTGCCTGTAACAATGAGCGATGATTCCTGAGTGATTTTCTCTACTTCCCTAAATCGTTCGTGGCCGATATCCTTTTCTGAAGTAACGGATTGGACAATACCTGTGCCGTCGCGTACCTGCAGGAAGAGGATTTTACCGCTGGAACGCAGGTTATACAACCAGCCCTTAATGGTAACCGATTGGCCGATAAAATTCTTTAGTTCTGAGATATATGACATAAAAACAGATATAAATTATAAATTCATCGGAAGGTCAAGAGAAATTGATCATTTTATGGCCGTTCTATATAAGTTGACGATAAATATTTATTGACACCTGCCATTGGGTTTGGTAATTTTATAAAGAAGGGTTTAAGATATGATACAGAAGACAGTATATTTGGATAATGCGGCGACCACCAGAGTCAATCCTTTGGTGGTGGAGGCGATGAATCCTTATTTTAACGAATTTTATGCTAATCCGTCAAGCTTGCATCAGAAGGGACGGGAAGCGCGCCTGGCCATAGAAAAAGCCAGGGAACAGGTGGCCAGTTTACTCGGCGCTGACCCCAAAGAAATAATTTTTACCAGCGGAGGAACCGAGTCGGATAATCTGGCTATCTTTGGTACCGCTTACGCGAACCGCTCTAAAGGTAACCATATTATTACATCACAGATAGAACATCATGCGGTCTTGAACTCCTGCCATCAATTAGAAAAACAGGGATATGAGGTTACGTATCTGCCAGTTGATAGCGCCGGCGCAGTTGTGACCAAGGAGTTGGAAAAAGCTATAAAGAAAGAGACGATTCTTGTAACCATAATGCACTCTAACAACGAAGTGGGGACTATTCAGCCGCTGGATGAGATTGCCGGGATATGCGCCTCTAAAAGAGCGCTTTTACATACTGATGCAGTTCAATCTGTAGGAAAAATACGGTTCAATCTGCAGAAGAGTAAGATAAATCTTTTATCTCTTACCGCCCACAAGTTTTATGGTCCTAAGGGAGTTGGTGTATTGTATATCCGTAAAGGGACAAAGATTAATCCGCTCCAGGTCGGCGGTCATCACGAATTCCGCAGGCGGGCCGGGACTGAAAATACGCCCGGTATTATCGGTTTAGCGAAAGCTATGGATCTGGCTTATAAAGAGATGGATGCCACGAATAAAAGAATGATAGAATTAAGAGACAGATTACGAGAAGAACTTTCTAATAAGATTGACGAGATTAAGATTAACGGTAATATAGAAAAATGGCTACCCCATATCCTGAATATATCTTTTAATTATGTAGAAGGGGAGTCAATCCTGCTTAATCTGGATAGTTCCGGCATCTGCGTTTCCTCCGGTTCTGCCTGCAGTTCAGAGAGTTTGGAGCCGTCGCATGTGCTTTCGGCAATGCACGTGCCGGTAGAGATAGCGCACGGCGCCATTAGATTTTCCCTAGGCAGGGAAACCACAAAGGAAGAGATAGATTTCACTATAGAAACCGTGGCAGGAGTAATAAAGAGATTAAGAGAAATGTCGCCCTTGTATAAAAAGCGAGAAGCATAACAATAAATGATTTACGATATTGTGATAATCGGCGGCGGACCGGCCGGCTTAACCGCTGGAATTTATGCCACAAGGGCGCTGATGAAGACATTGCTACTGGAAAAGATAGCGCCAGGCGGATTGGTTATCACCACCGAAAAAGTAGAGAATTACCCGGGTTTTGCTGAAGGAGTTAACGGTTATGAATTAATGGAGCAGATGATAAAACAGGCGGGGAAATTCGGACTGGAGACAATTTCCGAAGAAGCAATAGGCATCAGCCAAAAAGATAAGGGTTTTCATATCAAAACAACATTACAGGATTATCAGGCATTAAGCGTGATTATCGCCAGCGGAACGATTTATCGCAATTTGGGTGTAGAGGGAGAACAGACCTTCACGGGGCGGGGGATTTCATATTGCGCTACCTGTGATGCGCCTTTATTCAGGAATAAAGAAGTTGTTGTGGTGGGTGGCGGCGATGCGGCTATTGAGGAGGCGTTGTTTTTAACCAAGTTTGTCAAGAAGATTTATCTGGTTCACCGCAGAGACAAATTACGAGCCAGCGCTATTTTACAAGAGCGGGCTAAGCAGAACCCTAAGATAGAATTTATCTGGAATTCCGTGATTAACAGGATATATGGGAAGAGCAAAATAGAAAAGGTTACTATAAGGAACGTTCTTGATAACAGCGAGCAGGAATTAAATATTGACGGAATATTTGTATTTATCGGGTTTGAGCCGAAGACCGTTTTTCTCAAAGATTTCGTGGAGTTGGATAAAGAGGGCTATGTAGTTACAGATTACGAGATGAAGACCTCCCGCAGCGGAATATTTGCCGCAGGAGATGTGCGCAGTAATGCCTTACGGCAAATTATTACTGCCTGCGGTGATGGGGCGCGGGCAGCGGTTTCGTCCCAACATTTTGTAGAGAACCTCAAAAACACCGGATATAACCACTGATACCATATTAGATGCATCAAGCGCTTTATTTTAAAGGATTAGATGGGGAAAAAGTTCATTGTTACCTTTGCCCGCATAATTGCATTATAGCAAATGGTAAAACCGGCATTTGCCGTCAACGCAATAATATAGACGGGATTTTGTATTCTCTTAATTATGGGAAGGTCGTATCGGTTAATCTTGACCCAATGGAGAAAAAACCCCTGTATCATTTTCATCCCGGCGAGAGAATTCTGTCGGTCGGGACAAATGGTTGTAATCTCAGTTGCCAATTCTGCCAAAACTGGGCAATCTCACAGAAAGACAGCCCATCTGAAGAAATAACCCCGGATGGAATAATAGCATTAGCAGCCCGATACAACACAAGGTTTATTGCGTATACTTATAATGAGCCATTTATTTGGTATGAATACGTTCTGGACAGCGCAAAAGCAGCCAAAAAACAGGGGTTTACAAATGTTCTGGTAACTAACGGATATGTTAATCCTGAACCGCTGAAAGAATTATTGCCATACATTTCGGCAATGAATATAGATATTAAAAGCATTAACAATAATTTTTATCGAAGATTATGTAAGGCGAAATTAGAGCCGGTATTTGAAACGGCCAGAATAGCCCGGGGAAAAACACATATAGAGATTACCAATTTAGTTATCACTGGGGAAAACGATAAAACAGGGGAGTTTGAAGAGATGGCCGGCTGGATTGCCGATAATTTAGGCCGGGATACGCCGCTGCACTTTTCGGCGTATTTCCCATCATACAAATTAGACAATCCGCCTACTCATACCGAAACGCTCCTTAAGGCGTATCAAATTGCCAGGAAATATCTCCATTTTGTGTATCTCGGGAATGTGACCGGTGTAAAAGAAGGGCGGGATACTATTTGCTATAAATGCGGCGCTAAATTAATAGAAAGAATGGGATATCAGATAAAGACAGATAGTTTAATGGCGGGCGGAAAATGTAAACACTGCGGGAGCGAAAATAATATAAAACTATAGTTTAGGGCGCCGGGTGTTGCCTTGCCTCGTTAGAAACGATACAATCAAGATAGCAGAATAATTACTAATTCTAACCCGTTAGCATTGGACGCTTTTAACGGGGCTGGCATAACGTCGTTTTATCCAGTAGCAGAGAGCCAACAGTAATCCGCCGATAATCGGTATCAAAATGGGGTATTTTATAGTGTAAACAATGGGCGCCAGAGCGCACCGGACCGCGGACGCCTGTAATGGAGTATGCTTAAGGTATTTAGCGACAGGCGGGCTGGTCCGATAATACCAGTCAACAAAACTGCTTCCTAATTTATTGGTTAAAAGATATTTATCCCTGAAATTCCTTAAGGTAACCACATTCGGGTGCATTGGATTCCCGTATACGGCTGTAGCAATAAAACAATTCTGTTTAAAAGCGTCAGCGGGAAGGTAAGCCAGGGCGCTACTACCGGCGATTATGCCTTCTCCTTCGTTAAACGTTTCGTTTCCCGGAGGACTTGGTTGTGGTTGCTGGGATAAACCACCTGTTAGGTCATTGGTAATCCTGGTAACAAAGATGTCGCCTGAACCGTTATAGGAAGTATCGTAGGCAATGTTTGTGCCTGTGGTCGGCCAGGTCGGATAGAGACCATCTCCAGCCACGCCTACAAATATCATATTGCCGGTATTATCAGGCCTGATAGCATATGCCGTCTCCAGAAATTGTCCGCCGACCATTGTTGAGGCGTTAAGGATAGAAAGTGTTTCATTAAATGAGCAGACAAATACATCGCCGGCGCCGCCGGTATTGGTGAGAGCAAAGGAATCCAATGTAGTAGGGAAATCTCCTGATTCAGCCGTGCCGCAGATATAGATGTTATTATTACTGCCGCCGGTGCTGATAGAATATACGGTTTCGGTATCCACCCCGCCAATCCAGGTGGAATTCACAAGGCGGGTAAGGTTGCTGGTAAGACGTGAGACAAAGACATCCTGGCTGCCAAGCCCTGCTTGAGTAGCGCCGTAAGGATTCCAGGTAGGGATAGCATTGGCTGTCACAGGAAAATCTTCTGCACCGGTTACCCCGGTAACATAGACAGTCGGTTGACCTTCTAATACTGCCCCTAAAGTAAGGGCGTAACCTAATTCTGCGCCCTTGTTCCCGCCTAAATAAGTAGAGGCCCGAAGCGTTCTTAGGTCATTACTGAATTGGCATATAAAAGCGTCTGAGGTTACTATTACTGTGGTTCCTATTACGTCGTATCCAACCGACCTATCATAGGCGCCGCCTGTAGTGGGAAAGGGAGGGTTGCCTAATGTAGTAGCTCCGGTGATATAAATATTATCCTGGTCATCAAAGTTGTTTATGGCGATGGCATTTGCAATATCTGAGCCGGCGCCGGGAATGAGAGCGTTATTAGGACCCTGAACGCTGCCCGGGGTTCCGCCTAAAAATATGCCTGCATAATAGAATGCATCCGGCAGGCCCGGTATTCTATTGGAGAGGTTATTATTAAATTTGGCTACAATGGCATCATTGCCGAAGTTATAATCTACGCTTGAGGCGCCGCCTTGATAGGTTGGGCCGCCGGTTGATGGAAAAGTATCGCTATCGGTAAATCCGCATACAAAGATATTATCTGAATCGTCTACGACAATACCGGTCAGGGCGTCTGCCGTTAAACTGCCTTGAGCAGTACCGCCAATATATGTTGAAGCCAGCAGGGCATTTAAGGAATTACTGAGTTTTGACACAAAGCCATCATTCGGGTTTACTTGTTGTCCCAGAACAGATGGTCCATTATAAGAGGTGTCAAAGGCAGTCGGCGGCCCATAATTAGGTACTGCTGGTCTATCCGTTAGAACTGGGAATCCCGGTCCGGCAAAACCGCACACAAAGACATTACCCTGGCTGTCCAGTGCGATTCCAAAGGCGCCATCAGAACCCAGGCCGCCAAGATAAGTGGAGGCAATTAATGTGGTTAGGGTAGGATTAAGTTTGCAAATAACAATGTCACTCGGTCCGCCACCAGGAGGAGGATTTAGGAACCCTGGTCCCCCTGGTCCCCCGACATAAGCCCCTAGATAAAGAATATTCGTTCCGTTGTTATAAGGAGCCAGCGGTGTTTGTCCTTGGGTCGGGAAATTGTTGCGCCAAACAAAAGCTGTGCCGGGAATAACGCCGGGAGCAAAAGTGGCAACTCCTTGAGTGAATCCGGTGACAAACACATTGCCGTTTACCGGGTCAATGACTACTGCTCTGGCAATATCAGTGCCGAATCCGCCGATAAAGGTTGATGATAAAAGCGGGTCAATCACCAGAGGAATGGTTTTATCGTAATCGCCGATTATAAAGCCATAGGTATTTTTATCTATTAATCTGAAAGAAACCTCGACTGATTTTCTGTCACCGTTCCTGCCCGAACGGCCGTCAGGTCGGGCAGGTATTTCCTGGTAGGCAACGGGGCGGGTAAATCCGATGCTTTTTCTCTGCGTCCTGAGTTCGAGTTCTCCTGTTTGGTTCAGTGATAATTCTTCTATGCCAGCCACTGAAAACCGGATAGATTCCGGGTTGCCGTCCGGGTTGACTATAAAGAGTTTTTCTATATTCTTGGAATTCGCCTTAAGGTTAACGGTAATACCTGGCCAGACCTCGCCTAAAGTAATAAGGTTGTATGTCTGGATATTGCTCCGCCAGTCCTTTGGGTTATCGCCTATGAAGTAATTAACGGCGGTGGACGAACTTTCTAATCCGTTTATTTGCGGGAGTTTATCAGTAAGCGGCGTTTCTTTTAATGAGAATCCGTAACGTCCTGAAAATGAGCCGTCCGGCAGAAGATAATCCTCAAGGCCAAGGTAATCTTTTGTGTTAGTAATGGTATAAATCAATTCGCCTTTCCCGGTAACATAAACAGCCCCGTTAAATGTCTGAACATAAAATTTAACATCATCGGATTTTATCTGCCCTTCATTCTTGATAAAGGGTACCTGGACGCGGGAGAGGGATTCCTTCTGGGTTCCTGATAGGGCCGGCTGGGTTTCGGCCGACAACTCTGCGCAATATGCCGAACCTAATAGTAATAAAAGAGTATAAACAACAAGTTTATTCATAAATATGTTCCCCTTCCGTAACTATATATACCCCCCTAAGCCGGAAAGGTTGCACGATAACGGGTTAACCCCCGCCACAGTGGGATACCCCACGTGGTATCCTAGAGCGTTTTATTCTAAGAACTAACAGCCCGCCTAAAATTAATATTACCAACGTTATCAAAACGGGGTATTTTATGGTATAAATTATCGACGTTAGTGCAAATCTTACCGCAGACGCCTGCAAGGGTGAATGCTTAAGGTGTTCGGCAACAGGCGGGCTGATTTTATAATACCATCTGACGAAATATCTTCCAATAAAATTGGTTGAGAGATGATTATCCCTGAAGTTTTTTAATGCCATTACATGAGGATGGGTCGGGCTGCCATAAACAGCCGTGGCAATAAAGCAACTCCCCAGCGGCTTGGTAAATGAATCTGAGCCAAACTGCACTCCGCCGCTGCTCCCGCTGGTGAACAAGGGGTCCACCGCAGTGGTAAACCGATAGACACTTGTCCAACTTACCCGGCTTGAAGAATCAGATACGACGACATACCAATAATAAGATGTTTCGTAGTTAACGGAAGGAATAACGGAGGTTTCTTGTCCCGTATAAATTAATGTTAACGGATAAGAGTCCGTTGAGAAGTAGACCGAATATATTACCGACCCGATAATATTCGATGGCGGCGCCCATTGCAATACCGGCGGTATAGCCACATTGGATGTCAGGTTAGTCGGGAAACTAATGGTGGGTGCAGCCAGAGCTTCTGTGGTTACCGGGGCGCCCCCGCGTAAGTCAGCCGTTATCCGGCAGACAAAGATATCAGAGGCGCCGCCGGCATAAACAGTTCCGTTATAAGGGCTGGCGATAGGATTATAAAGCGGGAAGTCGGAAGAGGCAGTAATGCCGGTTATTAGGACATTGGCTGAACTATCCGCTATTATGCCGGCCCGGATTGTAAATGCCGTGCTGGATTCTGCGCCGGCGCCGCCTATATAAGTGGAAGCCACAACCGCCAGGTTATTATCCAGCCGTGTTACAAACATATCGGATGCTCCGCCCAGTGCGCTGTCCAGCGGCGGCGGGTTGGCCGGATAAGTCGGGAAGTTTGTTGACGTGGTGTAGCCGGTCAAATAAACCTGTCCGGCAAAAGGCGCCATCGCAATAGACCATCCTATGTCAGAGCCGCTGCCCCCCAGGTATCTGGAATTTATAATATTTAATGACGGATTCAATTTAGTGGCAAAGGCGTCTATTCCGCCTCCCCAAGATGAGTTGCCGGGAGGATTAACTGGAAAGCCGGAAGAAGATGTCTGGCCGGTTATATGAATATTATTTGCCCGGCCCACAGCAATTCCATAGCCGACGTCGTATGCTGTCCCGCCGAATACGCTGGAATACAAGGTGGCGGTCAAGCCATTGTTAAACTTGGTGACAAATACATCTGCCGAGCCAATCTGCGCCGCCTGCGGCACGGTCGGGAAATTGGGTGAAAGGGTCCCGCCGGTAACTATCACATTATTAGAAGAGTCAGTGGCTATCCCGAAGCAGATATCACCCTGCGTGCCGCCCAGGAAGGTGGAGACAAAACCAGAACCGGTAAGAAGGTTATTAAATCGGGCTACAAAGCCCTCCTGGATAGTGGCGCCGGTAAAGGGGCCGCCGAAGGTGGTGTATGGTCCACCCACGGCCGGGAAAGTGGAATTACCGGCTACGCCGCAGACAAAGACATTATTATTCCGGTCCGTTGTGATTCCATAACCGCGGTCATCGCCTGTTCCGCCTAAGAACGTATAGGCAAAGTCAGCCGAAGTCAGGTTGTTGTTCAACTTTGCCACAAAGACATCCCAGGAGCCATTGAAGGATGTGTCATAGACGCCGGGTGTGGCTGGTGAAGTAGGGAAAGTGGCTACAATGCCTGTGGTTCCGGTAACAAAGACATTGCCTGAACCGTCAACCGCAATGGCATATCCAAATTCCGACCTGGTTGATGCTGAGCCGATAAAGGTTGATGCCAGAAGCGAAGTGATATCGCTGTTGAATTTGGAAACGATTGCGTCAAACGAAAAGGTAAAAGATGCCTGGTAAACGCCGGGAGTCGTCGGATAACTTCCGCCGGTTGAGCCGGTGATAAAGACATTGCCTGATGCATCTCGGGCAATACCGCTACTGACATCAGCCGTGGCGCCGCCGATATAGGTAGATGCCAACAGCGGGTCAATAATCAGGGGGAGATGTCTATCGTAATCGCCCACTGTGAAACCATAAGTATTCTTATCAATCAATCTATAAGCGACCTCAACCGGTTTCCTTTCTCCCGCTATTTCTCCGCCGAACCCAGTGGGTCTGGAGGACTGGTAGGCCACCGGCCGGGTGAATCTCATCCCGCCCTTCGCTGTCTTTACTTCAAGTTCACCTGATTCATTTAATGAAAGTTGTTCTATGCCGTCCATTGCTATTTTAATGGATTCCGGAGCGCCGGCCGGCTGGACTATAAAGAGTTTTTCTATATTCCTGGAGTTTGCCTTAAGATTAACCGTGACGCCTTCCCAGGCCTCTCCTAAAGTAATCAGGTTATAGGTGGAGATATTATCACGCGAGTTTTCAGGGGAATCAATAATGATGTAGTTTACATATGTCGGGGCCAGGTTTAATCCCCGGACACTGATACCTGCCCGACTGCGCCGTTCAGGCGGGTTTGATTTATCCTGATTTATAACAAATGTCTCCTTGATAATTTCGGACAGGTATTGAGGCGGTATGTCATTACGGAGAAGAATATCACCCGCCGGGTCGCCCACTGGGTGACCCGGTGGGTCATCTGCTCCGATATAATCCTTGGGATAGAGAATGCTGTAAACCAAATCGCCCTTATCGGTAATGAAGACCGTGCCGTTGAAGAGTTTGGTGTAAAACCTGACATCATTTGACGCTATCTGTCCTTCATTTCTGATAAAGGGAATCTGGAGGGATGACGTTTCTTTCTTGATATCAATATCAGACGCCGGCCCGTCTGCTATGCGGGCCTGTTCTTCTCCGTATGCGGATAGACCTGTGGAAATAATTATAATCGCCAGTGACAAGAGTAGTTTATGCCTCATAATAACTTATACCCTTCCTGACCCTTAAAGTTGCCAATAAATATATGCTATTATAGTAGATAATGTCAAGAAAAATAATTCCAGATTTTGCAGATTAAGCCGATGCCCAATCGGATTTATCCGCTTAAATAAGTTTAATCTATTTACTATATAGGAAGTACAATATTTACTAAATTATGGTCAAGGTAAACGACCCAAAAGCCGATAAATTATAATCATAAATTTATAGTATGAAACTGACCAAGTTGACATTAGACGGCTTCAAATCCTTTGCCCACCGGACCGAAGTAAACTTTGATTACGGCACCACGGTTTTAGTCGGCCCCAATGGCTGCGGCAAGAGCAATGTGGTTGACGCCATAAAATGGGTCCTGGGCGACCGGAGCGTCAAATCCCTGCGCAGCGAGGAAATGCTTGATGTCATCTTCAACGGCGCCAGCGACGCCAAACCGGCCGGCTTTGCCGCGGTTTCGCTTTCGTTTACTAATTCTGCCGGCGCCGCTAAACTGCCCCTGGATTACGAAGAAATAGTCATCACCCGCCGGCTCCATCGGTCCGGCGAAAGCGAATACCTGCTCAATAATCAATCCTGCCGCCTCAAGGATATCCGCGAACTCTTTATGGGTACCGGCTTGGGCATGGAGTCATACTCCATCATCGAGCAGGGCAAGGTGGATTTTATCCTCAGGAGCAATCCCTTTGAACGTCGCGAACTCCTGGATGAAGCCGTCGGCATCAGCAAATACAAGGCCAAGCGCAAGGAGAGCGAGTCGAAACTCCAGAAGGTGGAACAGGACCTGATTCGCCTGTCCGATATCCTGCGCGAGGTCAGGCGCGAAATACGCTCCATCAAAATCCAGGCCACCAAGGCCGAAAAATACAAGGCCACTCTGGAGGAACTCAGAGCCAAAAAGACACAGTTGTCGCTCCATACCTACCACCAGTATTTCCAGAAACAGACCGGGTTAACGGCTAAAAATGCCGAGTTAAAAGCCGGCCACGAGACGCTGGATACCCAACTCCGGGCCATAGAGGAAAATATCATCGCCATCGATAAGGAGATGCTTCAGATAGATAACCATATGGCCGGCCATCAGGATGCCCTGGTCCACTTAAGCGGCCGGATTTCAGAGACCCGGCACAAGATAGAATCAGCCGTCGCCCGCCGGCAGGAATTGGCCCAGGAAGAAGACCAGACCAAAAAGAATATCGCCGGTTACACCCAAAAAGCCATTGACCTGCGCACCCGGATGATTGAAATAATGCAATCCTACGAGGCGCTTAAAAGAGAGATAGCGACCCTGGACAGCGAACTCAGCGAGCAGGATACGTTATACAAGGAAATAACCAGGGAACTGGATAATGTTACCCGGAAACTGGAAGAGAAACGCAACGAGACCTTCCAGACCACCCATAAAAAAGCCACCTACCAGAACGAACTCTCCACCATTCAGAACGAATTGAAGAACCTGGCGGCCCGGCGCGAGAGGTTTTCCGCCCGAAATAAAGAGATTGAGAGCGAAAACGAGGCCTTGAAGCAAAGCCGGGCCCAGTTAGAAATATCACATAAACAGGTTGAGGACGTCATCAGCAACCTGAAAACTGATATTGACCAAAAGGAAATGGTCTTCCAGGCGCTCCAGAACGATTTAGCCGCCATAAATACCGAGTTCAATAAGATAAAAGACGAATTAATCCGGATTGCTTCCCGGAAGGAATTATTAGAGGATTTAGAGCGCCGGCACGATGGCTGCTCCAATAGTGTTCTTGCGGTTTTGGAGGCAAACGTATCCGCCAACTCCACGAACCCTGACGCCCGTACGGGCGGAACGGGTATCTACGGGCTGGTGGCTGATATCGTGGAGATAAAGCCCCGGTATGTCAATGCCGCCGAAGCCGGCTTAAAAGGCCTGGCCGACGCCCTGATTGTCCTTTCTCAGGATGATGCCTTCAAGGCGATTCAATTCGTCCGGGACAACCAGAAGGGCAGAATCACGGCCATCGCCCTGGACAAACTTAAATCATTCTCACTGCGTCCGCCTATCCCGGCGCATAACATCGCGGGCATTATCGGCTACGCGGACGAGATTGTCCAGGAGATTAAGTTAGATAATATTACCCCGGAGATAAAATCCGCTTTGGTTAAGGTCCTGCTCGGCCAATATCTCCTGGTGGACAATATCACTACGGCCCAGCAGGTCCTCAGCGAACATCTTTACGACGGCCAGATTCTGACCGTTAACGGCGAGGTGGTCACCTCCAACGGCATCATCTCCGGCGGCTCCATCGAGCCGGGCCTGGGCCTTATCTCCCGCAAGACCGAGTTACGCGACCTCAATGCCAAACTGGTTAACCTGTCCGAACAACTCCAGAACCTGGGCGCGATTCAGGCCGGCAAGACCTCTGAAATAGAATCGCTCCGGATGGAACTCCAGAAATCACGGCTCGCGGTCTACGAGAAATCAGTGGAATTAACCAATGCGGATAATTCTATATCGGAGACAGACCGCCGGCTGGCCTTGCTGGCTAAAGAGATGGAGATAAGCAATCTGGAATACGCCGAGGTGGCCCAGCAGATACAATCCCTGTCCGACCGGGCTATCAGCACCGCGCAGGTCATCAAGGAACTGGAAGAAACATTTGTCCGGCTCCAATCAGAGATAGAGCAATCCAATAACGCGGCTAATGAATATGCCGGCCGGAAACAACAGATAGAAACCCAGGTCACCGAACTGAAAGTCAGGCAGGCCAAACTGATGTCCCAGCGCGAGCATTTTACCCAGCAGCAGGCCCAGATGAACGAGGACATCAAGCATCTGGAGGCGACCCTGGAGGCATCGGCCAACGGATTAAACGAGATAAAGAACCGGATTGTCGAACTGGATGCGGCCCGCGTGTCAGATGAACAGTTGCTTAAGGAACTATCTGAAGAACAGGCCAAGACCCAGGCGCTGGTCACGGAATTCAGGACCCGGATGCAGGAACTCAAAGATAAATTCCATCTCCAGAAGATAGATGAAGAAAAGGTCCAGACCGAGATTAACGCGCTCCAGAACAATATCAGTGAGACCTCCTACCAGGAAAGGGAGATTACGCTGAAACTGGATAACCTCTGCGAAAAGCACAAAGAGGATACCGGCGCTGACTTGAAGGAATCATATAAGAGTTACCAGCCGCCAGCGGAGACGCAGCGGAGTCCCGACAATTTAGGCGGGATGGAGACGCCTGATGCTGCGGGCCAGACCGCGACAGATGACTGGCAAAAGGTTAGCCAGAGCATTGAAGAACTCAAAGCCCGGATGGGCGAGATGACCGATGTCAATCTCTCGGCCATAGACCAGTTAAAATCCTTGGAGGAGCGCAACGCCACCCTGACCGTCCAGGAACTGGACCTGACTAAATCCAAGGAGGCATTGCAGGAATTCATCCGCAAGACCAACCGCGAATGCCGCGAGCGGTTTGAGAAGACCTTTGTCCAGGTGGCCGAGAACTTCAGCCAACTCTTCAGGAAGTTATTCGGGGGCGGCCGGGCCGAACTGGTTATGGCAAAACGCCTTGCAGTGAGTGAAACGAATCTGTCGGAGATATCCGCCGAAGGCGGATCCGCCTCTGGTGGAGAAGCCAATCTTGCGCCAGAACAGGCCACCCCGGATTCTGGTGAAGTGGTTTCGGGTTCGCCTGCTGCAGGACGGCGTCACAACCCCAATGACCTGCTGGAGGTCGGCATAGACATCATTGCCAAGCCCCCGGGCAAGGAACCGACCTCTATATCATTACTCTCGGGCGGTGAAAAGGCATTGACCGCACTGGCATTGGTTATGGCCATCTTCAAACTCCAGCCCAGCCCGTTCTGCATATTAGACGAGGCCGACTCTCCATTGGATGAGAACAACGTGGACCGGTTCTGCGCCATGATAAAGGAATTCGCCACCGACACCCAGTTCATCGTCATTACGCACAATAAAAAGACCATGCTATCAGGCGACGTCATGTATGGCCTGACCATGCCCACCCCGGGCATCTCCAGGAAGGTTTCTATTAAGATGGACGAGGTGGATAGGTTTATAGCGGACAATCCGGACATCGCGCCGGATAAAAAATCCACGGCCAAACCCGCGTTCCAACCGGCCTAACAGATATTCCGCCAGGAATTCGGCATAAACTTTTATCTTTCCGCTTTTTAGTCGCCCGTACGGGCGACTTATCCCGATGCCACATCGGGGCATCTTTTCACTTTTGACTTTGTCCCGACGTAAAGTCGGGGTCTAACTTGCTGTAACGCTTTTTAATCGCTAACAGCAAGTAAGGGGGGAGGGGGTATGGTGGGGGGTAGTACCCCTCAAGACGCCCTGAATAGTGGTGAGGGCATGAGCCATATACAGTAACCGCTTAGCTTATATAGAGTAAGCGCAATAGCCATATACACTACGCCCACGGCTGATATACAACATACGCACGGCTGATATATAACATACGCACGGCTGATATATAACATACGCACGGCTGATATACAGATTATGCACGGCTGATGTATAATACAGGGCTTGGCCGTATGGTGTAAACAATAACCACACCTACCCCATAGCGCGCCATCGTATAGTGTTTATGATGTGGTGTACTGGTGTGTATTAATCCTATAGGGGGGCAAAAAACCAAGTATTTGTTGCGTTTCTGGAAAAGGCGGGTATAGTGGCAATTAATTGAATAATTTATTATGAAAGTAATCAAGCCAGAAAAACAGGTTGTTTCCAAAGAGCGGGTTGCTGACCATGGAGAGGTTTATACGGCCCAGCGTGAAGTAAAAGCCATGCTTGATTTGGTAAAGCAGGAAACGGAAAGAATAGATTCCCGATTCCTGGAACCGGCTTGTGGCACAGGGAATTTTCTGGCCGAGGTATTGAGTCGGAAACTTAACATCGTTGAGAATCGCTACGGCAAAAGTCAGTTGGAATATGAACGGTATTCGGTTCTCGCCGTATCCAGTATCTATGGCATCGATATTTTGGAAGACAATGTGATTGAATGCCAAAAGCGGCTTTTAGATATATTCAATGAAAGATATAATACGCTTTATAAAGAAGCGGTAAATGAAGAGTGTAAGAAGGCAATCAAATATATCCTTGAAAAGAATATTATCTGGGGAGACGCTCTTTCCCTGGCAACCGTAGGCGAAAACCCAAAGCCGATTGTATTTACCGAATGGTCTTTGGCTAGTGGCAGTATGATTAAACGTAGAGATGTAACTTTTGGTGCATTGCTTGGTCATTCGCACACAATTAAAGAATGGACCTTTTCCGATTTAGGAAAACAGGAGTATAGTCCTAAATACATACAAGAATATCCTTTAGTTCACTTCATGAAGATTACCAATGTTGAAAAGCAATAATTATAATCCTGATGTGCTGAGTTGCCTGGCGAACCTGAGCAGTGATGAGGTGTTTACGCCTCCGCAAATGGCAAATCAGATTCTTAATTTATTGCCCCAGTCAATCTGGAGCGATAAGGACGCCACATTTCTTGACCCGGTCTGCAAGTCAGGCGTATTCCTGAGAGAGATTGCCAAAAGATTAGATGTTGGTCTGGAAAAGGCAATTCCGGATAAACAGAAAAGAATTGACCATATTTTCACCAACCAGGTTTTCGGCATTGCCATAACCGAGTTGACTTCATTGCTGGCTCGCAGGTCGGTTTACTGCTCAAAAACAGCCAATGGGAAATATTCTGTTTGCGATACCTTTGATAACCCTCAAGGTAATATTTATTTTCCACAAACCGAACATAAATGGAAGGACGGCCGGTGTCAGTTTTGCGGCGCCAGCCAGGAGGTTTATGCGCGTGGTGATGAGTTAGAAACCCACGCCTATCAGTTTATTCATACCAATAAACCAGAGGAGATATTTAATATGAAATTTGATGTAATTATTGGAAATCCGCCGTATCAGTTGAGTGATGGTGGTGCACAAGCAAGCGCAATCCCACTTTATCATAAATTCGTTCAGCAAGCAAAAAAACTAAATCCCCATTTTCTAACAATGATTATTCCTTCAAGATGGTTTTCGGGGGGCAAGGGATTAGATGAGTTTAGAGAAGAAATGTTAAAGGACGATAGAATTAGAAACCTGATTGATTATCCAGTATCCTCAGAATGTTTTCCTGGGGTTGAAATTAAAGGAGGCGTTTGTTACTTCTTATGGGATAGGGATAATAAGGGGTTGTGTGAAGTTAAGACAATTCGAGGAGGCAATAAAACGGTCTTAATTAGATCCTTGTTAGAAAAAGGTTTTAACTCATTTATTAGATATAATGAGGCTATTCCTATACTAAAAAAGATTGCCACATTTCAAGAGCAATCTTTTGATAATCAAGTTAGTTCAAGAAAGCCCTTTGGATTCACGACCGATTTTAAGTCATTCAAAACTAAGCCGTTTAACAATTGTATTAAAATATATGCGAATAAACAGACTGGCTTTATAAAAAAGACTGATGTTAAGCAAAACGCTGATTGGATAGATAAATATAAGGTTTATATCACACGTGCATATGGCGCCGGAGAGGATTTCCCTCATCAAATTTTGAATAAACCTTTTATTGGAGAACCCGGCAGTTGCTGTACAGAAACTTATCTTGTGATTGGTCCCTATTCAACACAGAAGGAAGCTGCGAACGTAATGAATTATATACAAACCAGATTTTTCCGCTTCTTAGTATTGTTAATGAAAAATACACAGGATGCCGCTAAAGGTGTTTATGAGTTTGTTCCGGTCCAAGATTTTGGGAAAATATGGACAGACGAAAAGCTATACAGAAAATACAGCTTATCAAAAGATGAAATCGCTTTTATAGAATCAATGGTTCGTCCAATGGAGTTAAGAGATGAGTAAGGAATTTTTTCCACAAAGGCCTGATTCCAAGCCGACCATCTACGCCTATGAGGATACGAATCCTCAATATCAAGGCCTTCTCAAAGTCGGTTATACTAATGTAGATGCTCAGGGGCGGGTGGCTCAACAATATCCTACGCTCCGTCCCGGTAAATTGCCTTATAAGATTGTGCTTGAAGAATCCGCCATCCGGACTGACGGAAGCGTCTTTACAGACCATGAGGTACACTGGCATCTAAGGCGGAAAGGGATTAGAAATCCCAATGGAGAATGGTTTAAATGCAAGGTCGCTGATGTAAAATCAGTCATCATAGCCCTTAAAGACAGAAAGATAAATGAGGAAAACCGGTCGCTTGATTTCAAGATGAGACCGGAACAGATAGAGGCGGTTGAAAAAACTGCTGATTACTTTAAGAGTTTTAAGAAGGAAAACAGAGGCAAGACGCCCCATTTTCTTTGGAACGCTAAGATGCGGTTCGGAAAGACATTTGCCGCTTACCAACTGGCCAAGAAAATGAATTGGTCAAAAGTGCTGGTGCTGACCTTTAAACCGGCGGTGCAAAGCGCATGGGAGGCGGACTTAAAGTCACACATTGATTTTGAAGGGTGGCAGTTTATCTCAAGAAACGGCCTGAGCTTTGAACAGGCGAAAAAGAATAAGCCTTTTGTCTGTTTTGGCTCGTTTCAGGATTATCTGGGGAAAAATGAGGCCGGTGGCATAAAGGCGAAAAACGAATGGGTCCATACAACCAATTGGGATTGTGTTGTGCTTGATGAATACCACTACGGCGCCTGGCGCGAAAACGCCAAGGACCTTTTTGAATCGGAAGAGCAGAGGGAAATAGAGTTCGGAGAGGGTCAAGGCATAGATTATTTTGAAGAAGAAAATATGCCTATCACGACAAATGCCTATCTCTATCTTTCAGGCACGCCTTTTCGGGCTATTGCATCGGGTGAATTTATTGAAGAGCAGATATATAACTGGACATATTCGGATGAACAGCGGGCAAAACAGGAATGGTCAAGAGATGATAATCCATACGCCGCGTTGCCCCGAATGGTGCTGCTTACCTATCAACTGCCGGATTCTATCAGGGAAATTGTTATGCAGGGTGAGTTCGACGAGTTTGACTTGAATGTATTTTTCTCTGCCGAAGGAATCGGAAAGAAAGCGAAGTTCAAATATCAGGACGATGTGCAAAAATGGCTGGATTTAATCAGGGGCTCATTTTCAGAAACGACTGTTGATAATCTGAAACTGGGGGCAAGAAAGCCGCCTATGCCTTTTTCGGACACCCGTTTGTTGAATTTATTGTCGCATACATTCTGGTTCTTACCAAGTGTCGCATCTTGCCATGCTATGAAAAATTTATTTGAACAGCGTCAAAACAAGTTTTATCATGATTATGAAATCATCGTCGCGGCCGGTTTTAGCGCCGGCATCGGAGCAGATGCATTACCGCCGGTGTTTGAAGCAATGGATAATCCGTTGAAGACAAAGACCATTACCTTGTCCTGCGGTAAATTGACCACCGGAGTTACGGTAAGACCTTGGACCGGTATTTTCATACTCCGTAATTCTTCCAGCCCGGAGACGTATTTTCAGGCCGCGTTCCGGGTGCAATCACCCTGGACCGTCAGAAATCCGGACAGCACAACGCCAAATAAAGAACAAATCATTAAACAGGAATGCTATGTCTTTGACTTCGCGCCGGACCGGGCATTACGGCAGATTGCCGATTACAGCTGCCGGCTGAATGTCAATGAGTCAAATCCCGAGAAAAAAGTGGCGGAATTCATCAGTTTCCTGCCGGTGCTGGCCTATGATGGTAGTTCTATGACGCAGATAGATGCGGCTGGTATTCTGGATATTGCCATGAGCGGAACAACGGCAACTCTTCTGGCCCGGCGCTGGGAAAGCGCATTATTGGTCAATGTTGATAATAATACATTACAGCGTCTGATGTCTAACAAGGATGCGATGAATGCCTTGATGAGCATAGAAGGATTCAGAAATTTAAATCAGGACATTGAAACTATTATCAATAAGTCGGAAGCCATTAAAAAGGTGAAGAAAGAAGCCAATGAAAGAAATCTGACAGTTAAAGAGAAAAGGGAATTAACCGAGGAAGAAAGAGAGTACAAAAGCAAGAGAAGGGAAATACAGGAGAAGCTCATTAAATTTGCCACCCGTGTCCCAGTCTTTATGTATCTGACCGATTACCGGGAGAGAACCCTGAAAGATGTGATTACAAAACTTGAGCCGGGGCTCTTCAAGAAAGTTACCGGTTTGGTCGTGAAGGATTTTGAATTGTTGGTAAGTTTGGGCGTGTTTAACAGTTCATTGATGAACGATGCCGTTTTCAAATTCAAGCGGTATGAAGATTCCAGCCTGAGTTATACCGGAATAAACAAGCATGAAGGCGAAGATATCGGTCTTTATGATACTGTTCTGAACACAAAAGATTATCGTCCGGCATTTGAGAATGTAGCAAGACGAATATAACAACTGATGCAATCAGTGCTCCACGAGGCCTTTTCCGAACCGAAATCATAAATATTAACCTTCTTGAAAGGCAACCCTTTCTTGCTGCATAAATGCTTTTAGAGCATCAACGTGAATGCAATGCCCGACGTGCAAAAAAGCGCTATCTTGAATATGCTTCTTTTCACCGTTTCTGAGAACTTCTTTATTGATATCAAAATCCAAGTCTAAATGATTAGTTGCTGATTGCATCCCGCAAACCTTGCCATCCGCGTCAAAAGCAGGTCCACCACTTTGCCCTTTCAGTCCAGGAGTACTTAATTCAAACCCGATGACCTGCTTATTGGCATCGGCTAAGTGACGCGTAAGCATACCTTCTATCGGGAATCTGGGCGTTGCCTGCTGTCCAACTTGAGTCCAGCCAATTGTATCCTGAGCTGATATGTATTCAAAATTTGTAAATTCCGGAAATGGGAATCCTAATCTGCACAAGAATTTACCTTGCTGTAAAATAGACGTATCCTTAAGAAAAACAGGGAAAGTAGTGCAAAGTAATTTTGTGTAGTCCTTAAAATGCAGCAATGCAATATCTAGATTAGGATGCATTTTAATGTCGCAACTAAGATTACCTTCAATGCAGCTAACAAACAGATGTCTTAGCTCAAAAATAGTGCTTTTGTTAAGCTTGTATTTTTGATCGAGTTCTCTGATTATGTGCTTTTCTTTCTTTGACCCTTTCATTAGGTCGAAATCAGCTTGATAGGATTGTCTTTGCTTGATCAAATTGTCACCCGCCATTATCCATTGAGCCACGTGTTTACAGGTCAAAGCCCAACCTTCATTATTGATAAAAAACATAGTAGCCGCACCCGGATGCACTTCCTGGGATTTATAATATCTGAAAATAGAGTGAATTGGCCTAGTAAATTGGCTTGCAGTTTCAATGGCTTTAACAAACATTTTTATCTCCTTTCCCTTATTTTAACCTTATAAATTCTAATGTCAATAGTAATTTTATATTTCGGACATATTTTTCAAGTTCGTCTTGGTTTTTTACGCCCCGGCGCCTAAATAGGGGTGTTTTTAAGATTGACATTAGCCGGATTTTTATTCTTAATAAGTCATATGGAAGATAATTTACCGCTGATTAACGCAGATACAATTAGGTTTGACTTAAAAGGGCATGTTTTGCTGGTTAATAATATTATTAAGCTTGGAAACGCGCTTGATAGGATTAATGATGAGTTCAGTTCTATATTTATTACTCGATGGATAAGCGGACCATTAAATTATTTTTGCGAGAAAGAAAATATTCTCGGGCTTACACAAGCTTTATTCAGTCCATTCGAAAATCGTATAGTTCATGAACCGGAAGAAAATGATTTAGGGAAAGTGAATGATTTTGTCGCTTTCCCGGACATCAATTCCATAGTAAATGTTTTAGAAGATATTTTGAAACATTCAATAGAAAGCAAAGCTCAAGCTGAAAAGTTTTTGAAAAAAGTAAACCTTAGTGAAGAGATTATTAAATTAGAGCGTAAATTACGGCTGGAAAATGAAGAAAAGCTTGATAAGCTTTTTGCAGAGAAGAAAGTTATCAGGCCGGTGATAAAGGAATACACAAATGAAGCTTTTGCCTGTTATAGGACAGAGGTTAAAAGATTAGGGAAAGCTTTTATTGATATTATGGATGAATTCCGGAGGACAAACAAAAGTTCGGAGCAAGAGATAAATGAGAGGAAAGCTTCTAATAATTTAGACGCTTTAATAAGATTTAAAGACGTGTTTGATAAAAGATTTGATGTTGTTAATAGCCGTTTCCCAGGGATTATTGAGGCGTTAAAACAACAGCTTAATTCCGGTAAAGCTGTAACCCTAACCCAGGCAAAGAAGTTAAAGATAGATCTCAATAAAAGTATATTTAAATATAATGGTAAAGCATTGCCTACATTAAGAAGCCAAATAAACGAACTTTTTATAGCAATGCTAAGTAAGGTTTCTGATAAAACAGCAGATACTTATGTTTCTCTGAAAGATATCGTCAAGGCGTGCGGTTGGAAAATAGAAGATTACGAGAGAGAACCTGAGAAATATAAAAACAGTATAAGCGGGGCAATCAGTAAAATAAACAAGGCATTAGAAACAGCCGGATTACCCCTAATCGGCCGTCTGGATAGTAAAAAAGGTTATCTTTGTTCGATAGCACTTAAGAATATTGATGTTATTCCTCCGTCACCTTCAGGTAAAGCACGCCCGAATATTAATAGATTGAAGAATGTTCTTAATACGCCTCCCCCTACGGATGAATAATTTCATATTTCATTTTCGTTCATTTTGACCGTCTCGTATAACACCTTATAATATAATCAGTTGCAACAGCCAATCTTAAGCAATCTGTAATCGTTCATGTCCCTTTGAAGTGTTATCCTGCGTTTGATATGTTGTGTTTAGAGAGACACCCGAGGCGCATGATCGGTTGCAGATGAGTCATGCCATCTGCTCCGGCCTCGGTTTCTTATCAAGCATCCGGATGGATTTGCTCGCTGGCTATTCGGAATGCTTAAACTTTAACAACATCAACGAGCATAAGGATAATAAATATTATGGGAACAATCAGTGAGGTAAAACTGGCCGTGTTGCTGGATTTGGCAGAGG
>ERZ1292633.424-Hain-H41-02um-R1-424-length-50890-cov-6_pt2 | contig 31708 bp, 28 predicted proteins | sample MGYA00564406_ERZ1292633 | MGnify/ENA primary metagenome ERZ1292633 (study PRJEB36523, sample SAMEA6512639) | groundwater metagenome | collected 2019-01-08 | study: AquaDiva: Metagenomics assemblies of 32 groundwater samples
CCAGCGACCGCAGCCGCCTTCGGCGATGCCGGTGATCGTGGTCGTGCCGCGGCGCGTGGGGTATGAGTCGAGGCATGATCTGGGTGCGCCTCCGTCATGCATCCGCGGGCTGCTGCGGTCGTGGTTGCCGCACCGCGTGGGCCGCGGTCCGCTCCGCCGATGGTCCGCCGGATTTGGAAGTCGCCTGACGCGCGATGATCGTCAGCCCGGCCTTCACTTGGTCACCGAGCCGTACACATATTTCGGTATCGTCGCGGCGCGGGATGATAAGTTCCGTCCGCGAGCCGAATTTGATCAGGCCGAAGCGCTGACCGGTCACAAGATGTTCGTTGGCCTTGGCGTGGCAGATGATTCGCCGGGCGACCAGGCCCGCGACCTGCCGCACCTCGACCGGGCCTGGGATCGGCGGATCGGGGTCGATCAGCAGTGTGTTGGATTCGTTGCGCCGACCCGATTCGGGGTGCCGTGCGTCGAGGAACTCTCCCGCGCGATAGGAAAGCGACCTAACACGTCCGCTGCACGGCGAGCGGTTGATGTGGACATTGAACAAACTGAGGAACATTCCCACGCGAATCGCCGGACCCTCGAAGGACGGATGGTCTTCCAGTTCGGCGATCTCCGTGACGGTCCCGTCGGCGGGCGAACAAAGCTCGTCGGGGAGAAACTCCCGTCGCCGAGGCGGGTCGCGGAAAAAGCTCAGCACCCACACCCACACCACGACAAACGGGATCGCCAGCGGCCAAAAAATCCACGCCGCACCCGCGGTGAGTCCGCCGAGCACGAGCGTCGCAAGCAGGATTTCGCGCAGGCCTTCTTTGGCGATCATTCTCGCAAACCCCGATCGCGCGATCCCGAATCGCGCCTGCTACGATCATATCCACCGGTCAAAAAAACGCACGCCCCGCTCACAGCGTGATCGGGACGTGCGAATTTGGAGAATTCGGCGTCGATCGACTGCTTTTCGCGCCGAAGGTGCATGACCGCTCAATTCGCAGAGTCGAATTCGGTTCCGCATTCGGGGCAGCGGGGTTCGGGGAGGCCGGTGAGGTTGTACCCGCAGTTGACGCACAGGCCGCGGCGGCGGCGATATCCGCGACGCAACGGCCCATGAAGAAACGACACGATCGGCGGCGCGCCGAAAAGAATCGCGGCGACCCAGAGCGGTACGGACACTGCGTGATAGACGCGTCGCGATCCGGGATTGAGCAAGCGGCCGTAGCTGAGGCCGAGCACGTCGAAGGCGGGTATAGCGCTCGCTTTCGCGCGGGCCTGCGGCGTCGCGACGATCAGGTGAACCGTCGTTCCTTTTCGCCAGAAGTCGAACGGCGGTTGAACGCCGGCGGCCGATTGCATCGAACTGACGCCGGGATGGAACGCGCCGTAGACGCACAGCCCGGCCGAGCACACCGCCGAAAAAGTCAGAAGGGTCAGAAGCGACGCGCGGAGCATACGACCATTATATCCCGAAGAAATCAGAGCCGCGAGCGGAAAGCAATTGAACCACCAAGACCTGGCGCGGCCTTCGGGCCGCAACCAAAATGAAAGGCGTCGCCTCTTCGAGTAAGGCGGCAAGGTCAAGAACTGTCCTTGCCGGAAGGAGCAACGCCGTGAGCGCGTTTGTACAACGACATCGTCCGTCCGTCGTCGGTGTCCTTCATGGCTTTGACCGAGTCCGTATCCGAGGGACGTTGCGCCGGATGTGCTACGCGGACGGAATGGGTAAGCACCTGTCGGCGATGAGGATTCGTCTGAAGCACTGCAAGGATTACGCTTTGGCCATGACCGATCGCCTCCGGCGGGCGACGGAGCGGATCGCCGGGCCTGGCTGATTGCCGATTGCCGGCTGTCGATCTTTTGATTGCTGATCGGGACCCTCCTGAGTTCCCCCTTGGAATGGGGGGATAGTGAGCGCTTCTCGCGGCGCACGATTCTGCTCGTTTGACGGTGGCGGGGCGTGGATTATGATCGGGTCGGATGCAGTTGTTTGAGCGCGAAGTGCAACGGCGCGACGGAAAGGACCGAATCATGGCCAGGTCAACGGGGTGGGTTTACTTCTTCGGCAACGGCAAGGCGGACGGGCGAGGAAATCAAAAGGAACTGCTCGGCGGCAAGGGCGCGGGTCTCGCGGAGATGACGCGGATCGGGCTGCCGGTGCCGGGCGGATTCACGATCACGACGGAGGCGTGCGCGGCGTACAACGATCGCGGGCGGAAGTGGCCGACGGGACTGGAAAAGCAGGTGCGGGAGATGCTTGCGAAGCTCGAGCGGGTGTGTCGCAAGAAGCTCGGGAGTGCGAAGGATCCGCTGCTGGTGTCGGTGCGGTCGGGGGCGGCGCGGTCGATGCCGGGGATGATGGAGACGATCCTTAACCTGGGATTGAACGACACGTCGGTCGAGGGATTGGCGAAGGTTTCGGGCAATCGGCGGTTCGCGTTCGATGCGTATCGGCGGCTCATCATGATGTACGGCGCGACGGCAAAGGGGATCGAGCGCGAGCGGTTCGATCATGCGTTCGGCGAGATCAAGCGTGAGCGGACGCGGGCGCGGGTGGGACTGCCGCACGACGCAAAGATCGCGGACACGCAGGTCGATGAGGCTGAGCTTGTCGAGTTGGTCGATCGGTTCAAGGGCATCTACCGCGAGCACTGCGGCGCCGAATTTCCGCAGGATCCGTTCGAGCAACTTCGCGGGGCGATCGATGCGGTGTTCGACAGTTGGATGGCGGAGAAGGCGACGACGTATCGCCGCGTCGAGAACATCACCGGGCTAACGGGCACGGCGGTGAACGTCTGCCGGATGGTTTTCGGCAACATGGGCGAGGACTGCGGGACGGGCGTGTGCTTCACGCGCGATCCGAGCACGGGCGAGTGTACGTTTTACGGTGACTTCCTGATCAACGCGCAGGGCGAGGACGTGGTCGCGGGCGTGCGGACGCCGCTGAAGCTGTCCGAGCTCGAGTCGATGATGCCCAAAGTGTACGAACAGCTTGAGGCCATGCGCGTGATCCTCGAAACGCACTACAAGGACATGCAGGACCTGGAGTTCACGATCGAGCGCGGCAAGCTGTACATGCTGCAATGCCGCACGGGCAAACGCTCGCCGCAGGCGGCGTTCAAGATCGCGGTGGAGCAGGCGACCAAGCCGCTGCTGAGTTCCGCGGCGGCGCGGCAACTCGTGAAAAAGCGGTTCCTGCCCGCGAAATACGCGAAATCGGCGACGAAGCCGATCATCACGAAGGACGACGCGATTTCGCGGATTTCGGCGTGGGACGTGGAGCGGTTGTTTTATCCGGTTCTCGATCCCGATCTTGCGGCGTCGGCGTTGGCGTCGCGAAAGCTGGGCGAGGGGATCGGCGCGGTGCCGGGTGCGGCCTGCGGCGAGATTGTGTTCTCGGCGGGGGACGCGGAGGCGCGGGCGGCGCAAGGCGCCAAGGTGATCCTCGTCCGCAAGGAGACCTCGCCGGAAGATGTCGGCGGCATGCACGCGGCTGCGGGGATTCTGACGGCCACGGGCGGGAAGACTTCGCACGCGGCGGTGGTGGCGCGGGGCTGGGGGAAGTGCTGCATCGTCGGGTGCGACGAATTGGAAGTTGACTACGGCCAGGGGCGCATGCGGATGAACGGTCGGACGCTGCACCGCGGCGACTCGATCACTCTGGACGGGACGACGGGGCGGATTTTTGAGGGTGCCATCAAACTGGTTCGGCCCGAGGCGCCGCCGGAGTTCAAGACATTGATGGGCTGGTGCGACGAGCGTCGGCGGATGCGAGTGCGGGCGAACGCGGATACGCCGGCGGACGCGGCCAAGGCGATCGAACTCGGAGCGGAGGGAATCGGGCTGTGTCGGACCGAACACATGTTCTTCGAGGCGTCGCAGCCGCAGCGGATTCGCGCGGTACGGGAGATGATTTTGGCGGACGACGAACCGATCCGGCGGCGGGCTTTGGAAAAGTTGCTCCCGTTTCAAGTGGAGGATTTCGCGGGGATCTTCCGGGCGATGGCGGGCAAACCGGTGACGGTCCGGCTGATCGATCCGCCGCTGCACGAGTTTCTGCCGCAGCATGACAACCCGGAGGGGCAGCGGGACATCGCCGAGGAGTTGAACGCGCCGATCCGTGAAGAGATTTCGCGGATCGAGTTTTGGGATTCGGACAAACGGCGGGCGCTGGAGTCGAAGCTGGTCCGCGTCGAGGACATCGCGCGGCGGGTGGATCAACTTCGCGAGGCCAATCCGATGCTGGGGCATCGCGGGTGCCGTCTGTGTGTCACCTTCCCGGAGATTCTCGACATGCAGGTTCGGGCGATCATCGAGGCCGCGATCCGCTGCGTTGAGGAGGGCGTGGCGGTGCTGCCGGAAATCATGATCCCGCTGAGCATCGACGGGAAGGAATTGGCCGTGCTGATCGCGCGGACGCGGGCCGTCGCGGACGCGATCATCAAGGAACGCAAAGCGAAGCTGTCGTATCTGGTGGGGACGATGGTGGAGACGCCGCGGGCGGCGCTGCTGGCCGATCGGATGGCCGAAACGGCGGAGTTTTTCAGCTTTGGGACCAACGACCTCACGCAACTGACGATGGGACTCTCGCGCGACGACGCGGGACGGTTTTTGCCGGATTATCTCAACGAAAGACCGAAGCTCGCGGCGTCACCGATCGCGGGATCTGCAATCGTTCCGAGGCACGAAGGCACCCCGGCGCGGCCGGGACAGGCTCCGCCACGAAGGCACGAAGGCGCTAGGGATGGCCGGCAATCGGAAATCGGTAATTGGCCATCCCCCATTCCCGGCTCGATCCTTCCGCACGATCCGTTTCAATCGCTCGATATTGACGGAGTGGGGGCACTCGTGCGAATGTCGTGTGAAAAGGGTCGCAGCGTCCAGCCGAAGATCAAGCTGGGCATCTGCGGCGAGCACGGCGGCGATCCCAAGTCGATCGAGTTCTGTGAGAAGGTCGGTTTGGACTACGTTTCGTGCAGTCCGTTCCGCGTGCCGGTCGCGCGCTTGGCGGCGGCGCAGGCGGCGATCGGCGGCGGATCTTCTCACGACGGCGGTCGTCGCCAAAAGGCCTCACCGAAACCCAAACCCGCAGCCAAACCGAAGCCGTCGAAAGGAAAAGCGTCGCGAACGAAGAGGCCGAGCGGAAAGTCAAAACGCGGCGGCCGCACGTCGAAAAGCAAATCGAGAACATCCGCGATAACGATCGTCGCAAGAGCATCGAAAGCGCGGGCGACGAAGCGGTCGCGCGGACGCGAACTTGTGGCCGTGTAGCATGGGTTGCATGAGAAAAAGGTGCGTCCGGGACGCACCCTACGAACTGCGGATGTTCAAATCCGCGTCGGCAAATCACAGCGGAGCGGGCTGCAAAGTGATGGCGAAGGTGGTGCCGGTTTCGTCGCTGGCGACGGAAATGATCCCGTTGTTTTCCTCGACGAGATCGCGGACGAGGGCGAGACCCAGGCCGCCGCAGCGGCTTTTGCCGTCGCGGCGAACAGGTTTGTTCGTCTGGAACGGTTCGAAGATGTGCGGAAGCAGTTCCGGCGGAATCGGCGGACCGGTGTTGCGAATTTCGAGGACGACCATGTCGGGGTGATTTGGTGATTGGGTGATTTGATGATTTGGTGATTGCGGCCCCCCTTGGGTCCCCCCTTGGGAAGGGGGGAGGCAGTCCGGTCGCTCACGCTCCCGGCTGTGATTTCCCGCTCCCTTACGGTCGCGGTTCTGATAGGCGGAGACGGTGAGTCGTCCGGAGTGGTTGGGGGCCATCGCTTCGCGGGCGTTAAGGAAAAGGTTGAAAAGCACTTGTCGCAATTGGAGCGGATCGGCGAAGACGGTCAGCGAGTCACCGATGTTCATTTCGAAGCTGATTCCGTCCTTGGAAGGATCGCGACACATGCTGGCGAGGGCGTCCTCAACGGCCTGGCGCACTCCGACGCTTTCGCGTTGTTGCGGTTTGGCGGCGCCGAGTTCGAGGAGGCGCTCGGACATGGCGATGAGCATGCGCGTGTTTCGCGCGGTGACGGTAAGCGCCTTCTTCGCAAGCGCGACGTCATCGGTCTGAAGCGCGTAATCCGCGTAGCTCAGGATCGGTGTCAGCAGGTTGTTCACTTCGTGGGCGATCATCGCGGCTGCGGTGCCGAGGCTTGAAAGCTGCTGGGCCTGGCGGACCTGGGCCTTTAGCACATCAAACTGCGCGGAAAGCTGCGCGAAGCGATCGTCGATCGAAGGCGCGTCCATGACCGGCGTTTCGACGGAACGGCTGCGGAGCGGCGGCTGTCGGGTCATTGGGCGTAGCGTCTTTCGGGTGTATGTTGTCGCGGCTGCCAGTTGGCAGTATCGGCTCCACTGAGCGGAACGCTTGAAAGGCAGATCGGGAAATGGATGCGTTAGCCCAGATTGACATGGTTGTCGAGCTTCTTGAGCGATTGGGGGTCGAAGTTCGTCGCGAGCGGATGGGCGGGAGCGGCGGAGGGCTTTGTCGGATGCGCGGACGTCAGGTGATGTTCCTCGACGAAGACGCGGATGCGGCTACGCGGTTGGAGCGGTGTGCGGCGGGGTTGGCGATGATGCCGGAATCGGAGTCGGTATTCCTACCGCCGGAACTGCGCGAGCGGGTGGAGCGGATGCGGGCGGATCGGCATTAGGTCGATGGCTCGACGCGTTGACCTTCACCCTGTCCATGAAAGGCGCGCCCCCTTCAAGTGGTTTCCAGAACCGGCCCGCGAGCGGAGCGAAGCCAAAGGCGCGCGTAGCGAGCGAGGGGGATGGTGCAGGGTGGGGCGATTCCATTTGCGAGTCTGCAAGGAAAGATGGTACGTCCGGGACGCATCCTACGCTTTCTCGGATTTGAACCCCCCTTCGGGCTCCCGGCTTGGTCGCCCTCAGCCCCCCTTGGCAAGGGGGGAGGTTCAGCGGTCGCGGTTCTGCTTTACGTTACGTTGGTGATTCGAAGCGATCGCCGGGCGAGACGTGGCGGCCGTTGACGAAATCAATCCAACTCATCGTGCGACCGGACGCCGGTTTGATTTCGACAATTCGGACAAAACCATCCCCGGCGGCGACGAGTAGCCGATCGTCGGTCGTTCCAGGCTGAAACCCCCCTGTATCCCCCCTTGGCAAGGGGGGAGGCAGGGGGGTTTCGGGCGCGGCGTTGTCAGCGTCCGAACGGGCGCGAGTGATCGTGACGACCTCCGCGCGACCGGAGGCGGCGACGTATCTGGCGGTCGCGCCGGGCCAGGGCGTCATGCCGCGAATGAGGTCGACGACGCTACGAGCCGTTAGGGCGAAGTCGATGAATCCGTCGGACTTTTTCAGCTTCGGCGCGAGCGTTGCCTGGGCGTCGTCCTGCGGCGTTCCCGGCGGGTTTATGCCGTCCGCGAACAAGGCGAATGCGTCACGGACGGTCTGCACGCCGAGATCGGCGAGGCGGTCGTGAAGCTCGCCGGCGGTTTCGTCCGGTTCGATCGGGGCCGCGTGCTTTGCGAGAATCGGTCCGGCGTCCATGCGACTGACGATGCGAAAGACGGTGTTGCCGGTTTCGCGTTCGCCGCGGACGACGGCCCAGTTGATCGGGGCCGCCCCGCGGTATTTTGGAAGCAGCGAGGCGTGCAGGTTGATCGCGCCGGCGGGGGTCGCGGCGAGGAATTCCGGGCCGAGCTTTTGTCCGAAGGCAATCGCCAGCATCAGTCGGGCGTCGAGCGAACGGACTTTTTCGATGAACTCGGGGGTGTTGACATTTTCGACCTCGACGACGGGAAGCCCGAGTTCGTCGGCCAGAACTTTGACCGGCGTAGGGGTCGTGTGCCGGCCGCGACCGCTGCCGCGTGCAGGTTGCGTCACGACGAGCGCGATCCCATGTTCGCTCTCTGCAAGCCAACGGATTGTCGGCGTCGCGAACGCGGCGGAGGCTAGGAGTACGAGGCGCATGGATCGTCTCACCGGGTCGAGCGGAGGGGCTGGAACTGCTCCTTCAACTGCTTGATCGCGCGGCGGTTGACGATCTCGTCGGCGGGCGACATGTTGTCGATGATGAGCCGGCCGTCGAGGTGGTCCATTTCATGTTGCCATATTCGCGCCTGCAAGTCGGTTCCGATGTGTTGGAACGGTCTGCCGTCTGCGTCGCATGCCTCCATGACGACGTGGGTGGCGCGGCGCATCGTGACGGTCGCGCCGGGAATCGACAGACAACCCTCCTCTTTCTCCTCAGCGCCCGAAAGCTCAAGGAATCGGGGATTGACGCAGACCAGATCGTCGCCCGGTTGGCCGGTCGGATTGCACACGAAGAGGCGGAGGCTCACGCCGACCTGCGGAGCCGCGAGACCGACGCCCTTGTCGATGCGCATCAGCTCGAACATGCGCGTCGAAAGGGTATGGATGTCCTTACTGAACCGGCGGACCTCGCCGGCAACTTTCTTGAGAACCGGGTCGGGAAAGAGAACGATGCGGAGTTTGGCGGGATTCGGCAGTTTCACCGTCGGCGACTCAATAAGGGATGCTCGCGGGGGTATCGAGGGACCATGTACCTTGACAGTGCCCACCACGGTGATAGTATAACTTGTCTGCCAAATGTAAAGGGTTTCTGCTACGAGAGTAACGATTCCCGGCAGCCGGGTTGCTCCGAGCGGACGCACGGATGCAAGCGGACGATGAAAAGTAACGCGAATACGCCTCAGGCCTTCGGCGGCGAGGCGTTTCTGTACCCTCCAAGAGCTTGTCGGCGTTCATGGCGAAGAAAAACACCGGCGTACCAGAAGAGCCTGCGGATCCGAACGCCCGCCTGATTACGACGAGCGAGGACCAGGCCAAGGCCCAGAAGTGGTTCATTCGCGCGCGGGAGCTGGGCGACAAGCGCCAGTTCGACTACGCCATCGAATACTACGTTAACGGGCTGGAGTTCTGGCCCGACGCGGTTGAAGAGGCCCTCAAGGCCCTGCATGGTTGCGCAGTCGCGCGGCGTCAGACGGGAGGGAAGAAGTCCGGCCTGGGCGACACGCTCAAGCGGTCGGTGAACGACAAGGACGCCAAGCAGGCGTACATGAATTCGCTGTGGTTGTTCGGTCGCGACCCCGACAATGTGTCCTACCTCGAGGCGATTGTGAAGAACGCCAGCCGGCTTCGCGCGGAGGACGCCGCCAAGTGGGCATCGGGGGTGCTGCACAAGGCGCTGGAGACGAATCCAAAAACATCCACGAAGCAGTTCCAATCGCTCATCCAGATGCTCGAAGAGCTCGGCGACCGTGCCGCGGCGCGCGGCGACCACACCTTCGGCGTGGCCGCCTACACGTCCGGTGTGGAGGTCATCAACCTCTGGCGGCGGCGAATCCCAAAAGATCCGGCGGTCGAGAACGCGTTGAAGGGTCTCTCGACCAAGCTGACGATTTTGAAGGGGAAGTATTCGGACAGCGGATCGTACCGCGACAGCATCGTCGACGCCGAGGAAGCGGCCGATCTGCACGACCAGCAGCGGAGCATCACCAGCGTAGAGCGCATGGACGAGCTCATCGCCAAGGCGGAGGCCGAGTACAACGAAGACATTGAAGACGGTGCGGCGCTCAAGCAACTGGTCGATTTGCTCTGTCGTCGCGAACGTGACGACGAGGAGCGTCGCGCGATCGGTTTTCTGGTCAACGAGTTCAAGCGCTCGGACGATTACCGCTGGAAGCACCTGGCCGACGACGTCCGCATGAAGCAGCTCGGTCGGGCGGTGCGCGAGGCGCAGAAGTCAGGCGACGCCGACTCCGTCAAGAAGGCTCGGATCGAACAGCTTCGCTTTGAGCTGAGCGTATTCAAGGACCGGGTCGAGCGCTATCCGACGGACAACCGGGCGCGGTTTGAACTGGGGGTCCGGCGGTTCCACGCGGGGCAGTTCGACGACGCCATTCCGCTCTTGCAGGCTGCCCGCAACGATCCGAAGAACCGGGCTGCCGCCGACATGTACCTGGGACGGTGTTTCTTTCGCAAGGGATACCACGCCCAGGCGATCAACGCCCTACAGGAGGCGACGCGGGACCATGAATTTTCCGACGACGACCTGGCCAAGACCACGCAGTACTGGCTGGGGCGCGCCCAGGAGGCCGCCGGGGACGCGGAGGCCGCCCGGGCGACCTACGGGGCCATTCTTCGGATGGACTACAACTATTCGGATGTCCGTGCTAGACTGGACGCTTTGACGAACCGGAAATGAGCCGGTCATCGACGGGATGACCTGAAACTTCACAAGGGAGAACCGAACCGTGCCGAATCTGCCGTCCGCCGCCAAGCGGGTCAAACAAAACGAACGTAACCGTGATCGCAACCGCGCCCGCAAGGGGGAACTGAAGACGGAGACGCGCAAGCTTCTCGATGCGATCCACGACGGCAAGGTCGATCAGGCCAAGACGATGCTCACCAACGTGTCGAAGAAGCTCGATCAGAGCGCCGCCAAGGGAACGCTCCACCGCAACACGGCCGCGCGGCGGAAATCGCGACTGGCGAAGCGCGTGAACGCAACGGCGGCGGCGAAGGGTAAATAGCCCGCTCTTGATCGGCGCGTCGAGCCGGCGACATTTTCGTCGCGGCGCATTCGGTATCGGGGTCGCGCGGGCTCCCGGCAAGCCGGGATTGCATTCCGCCCGCGGCTCGGTTTTCAACAGCGACTTCGACCATGTCATCCTTGCCGCCTCCGCCGGATTTCGTTTCGCGCGGCGGCGAAAAGCTCGGCGCGGCGCTGGATCATTTCCGGGTTGACGCAAACCGGTTGGTGTGCGCCGATCTGGGAAGCCACGTCGGCGGATTCGTGGATTGTTTGTTGCGGCGCGGCGCCGCCCGCGTTTATTCGATCGACACCGCCTACGGGACTCTCGCGTGGCGATTGCGGAAAGACCCGCGCGTCGTCGTTCACGAGCGCACCAACGCTATGCACGCGACGCTCCCGGAGCCTGTCGATCTCGTCACGATCGATGTGGGCTGGACCCCGCAGGCGAAAATCCTTCCAAACGCCGCGAAGCTCCTCCGCCCCGGAGGCGGCGTCATCACACTGATCAAGCCACACTATGAAGCGGCCAAGGAACTTCTGGTCGACGGGGTGTTGCCGGACGCGCGATTGGATGAGGTGCTCGCCGCCGTTCGGACGGGCATCGAATCCCTGGGCTGGTCCGTCCGTGACACAATGCCCAGTCCCATCCGAGGCCACGGCGGGAACCGGGAAGTGTTCGCTCTACTGGCGCGTATCCGAACACCCCAATGACCTTGATCGCCGCGACTCCGCAGGCGCTCGGATACGTGACGGACGGCGAGTCCGAAAACGAATTTCTCAAGAATCATGTCGTCCAAGCGGTGGTGCGCTCCGTCATACACGGTGAAAGACGGCTTGCGACTACAACCCCGAAGGGCTGGTTATCTTGCAGCAACGACACCGCGTCTCTCAGCCCGTTTCAACGGGCTTGCCCGGGCGAGGAAAGCCCGTTGAAACGGGCTGAGGGGTTGAAGGCTTATGATCCATGCTTGACCGGCCCTACAAGGGCCGGCCTAAGGCTCCGCCTTCGGCGGAGAAAGGCCGCTCAAGCGGCCTCAGATCGCACGGGGCGAAACCGCAAACGATCCCACGAACCAAGCGTCGCGGGAAATGGCAAGGAAATGGAGAATCAGCCATGACATACAAGAGACTGGTCACATTGATGGCGGTCGGGGCAGTTACGCTGGCGGCGGCGGGCGGGTGTCTGCGGCGGAAGGAGACCATTACGATCAAGCCGGACGGGGCCGTGACAATCGCGCTGGCGTACGAGGGTGAGTCGAAGGAATTCGAGACCGCGGACGCCTTGCCGAGCGAAGAGAGCGGTTGGGCGGTTACGCGTACGACGAAGACCGAGGAAAACGGCAAGGAGACGTCCACGCGGTCGGCTGAGCGGACGTTCGCGGCGGGCGAGGAACTGCCAGGGAGCTTTGCCAAGAAGCACGATCCGGACGCGGATTTGTATCTGGCGTTTCCGACGACGATCCGCAAGGAAAAGCGGGCGGACGGTGTGTATCTGCACTTCCGCCGGGTCTATACGCCGCGACCCTGGGCGCATGTGCAGTTCTGGCAGGATCAGTTCTTCGATGATTCGGTCAAGAAGATCGGTGAGAAGTCGCCGGACGAAATGACGCACGACGAGCGTGTGCAGCTTGTAAAGGCGTTCGCGGGGTTCGAGATGTTCAAGCAGGTCGAACTCGTCCGCCAGGCGCTGCGGGAATGCGACGCGGACTTGAAGCAGGACGCCTGGCTTCACGCCCGGGCGGCGTTGCTCAAGGTCGGCGAGGACACGGACTGGGGCACTTTCGTGGATCGTGTCGCGAACCTCGGCGCGGAGGAGCGCGACAAGACGTTCGAGGAGGAATCGAAGCGCATCGTTCAGGACTCGCTTGACGCGTTCCGCCGCACCTTGCGTACGGCTGCGGACTACGGCGACGGGCCGATGGAGCGGTTTGAGGCCGCCTTCGCGAAGGCCAAGAAGCGATATGAAATCACCAGCCAGATCGGCGGGCACGGATTTGAAATTCGCGTACACATGCCCGGCGAAGTCGTCGCCCACAACGCCGACAAAATCGACGACGACGGGGCGGCGGAGTGGGAGTTCGACGGCAGCATCTTCCGCGATCGACCGTATGAGCTGATGATAACATCGAAACTCCCGAAGGATGGTGACGAGCGCTAAGTGGAACGACGGAAAGAATTACTCTGAGCCACGGCCTTCAGGCCGCGCGACCGGGTCGCGCAGGCTGAAGCCTGCGGCTCGGACCGGTAAACAACACTGCGGGTCTATTCAGGAACGGAACGAGGCATATGGCGGTCGACGAATCGCCTGCGGATGTTTTCAACCGATTCAGCCGGGAGGTCTATGGGTGGGCCTACCGGCTGCTCGGTCATCATCACGACGCGCTCGATGTCGCTCAGGATGTCTTCGTGCGCTGGACTCGGCAGTGTCGCGACGGCGAGCCGGATTGTGCGCGGGCGTGGCTGCGGCGCGTCACGCTTAACCGGTCGATCGATCTGCGTCGCGCGCGACGCAATGCGGCGGAATCGTCGGACGATCTCGATCGGCGGCCCGCGGGCGGTGATGGAGCGGCGCGTGGTTCGGACGACGAAGCGCTCCGCGGCGACGTGGCTGCGGGACTGGCGAAGCTGAGCGATATCCAGCGGGGCGTGCTGGTCGCCAAGGTGTACGATGAGATGACATTCTCGGAGATTGCGGCCGAGCTGGACGTTTCGGTCTCGACCGTGAAGACGCATTACCTGCGGGCGGTGCGGACGCTCCGCGACCGCCTGCGATCGCGATGGGGCGATGAGGTGCTACGATGAATTGCGAACAATTCGAGAGTCTGCTGGCCGATGCACTTGGCGAAGAGCTTTCACCCGCGAACCGCCCGGCGTTTGAGGAACATCTTCGGGCGTGCGAGCGTTGCCGGGGCGAGTATGAATCGTCTTCGGCGGCGCTGTCGGCCATGCGTTCGCTGTCCGGGCCTTCGATGGTGTCGATGGACGTGGGGGAGAACCACGGGGTTCCCTTTGCCCGTGTCGCGTGGACGACACAAAAACGAGTTACTCTGCGTTGGCCCGCCGCGCTGCGTTATGCCGCCGCGATCGTCATCGCGTTTGGCGCGGGCTACCTCTATCGCGCGGAGCAGCCGCTATTGACGGCGACCCCGGATGTCGGTCCTACGGCGACTGTCGGTGCGATCGACGTTCACGGCGTCCTTGGTGCGCCAAGTGATCGCGAGCTGCTCGCGCACGCCTCGCCGCGGAGCTTCGAAGCAGCCTTCGCCGGAGCGCATTTGCAGAACCCCTCGCGATCGGACCTCGCCAAGTGCATGATCGCGATGTTTGCGACGCCCAGATGACGCTGGATTGCAGACCGTCGGCACGTCAGACCCAGGCGGTCGCGGACGATTGGGGGTCGAAGGCGTCGCGGAGGGCGTCGCCGATGAAGTTGAGGGCGAGCAGCGTCGCCACCAGCACGCCGCACGGAAAGACAATCAGCCACCAGTAGTCCACGTACATGTTCACCGCCTGCACGCCGTCGGCTGCGAGGCGGCCCAGCGACGGCGTGGGCTGCTGCACGCCGATTCCCAAAAAGCTCAGGAACGATTCCTGCAGGATCGCCTGCGGAATGACGAGCGTCGCGTAGACGATGATTGGTCCGACAAGGTTCGGCAGGAGATGTCGCCGCAGGATGTACACCGGTCCCGCACCGGCGGCGCGGGCGGCCTCGATGAACGGTTGACCGCGCAGCGATAGAACCTGTCCGCGAATGACACGGGCCATCGTCAGCCAACTCACCCCGCCGATGGCGACGAGCAGGATGACGAGATCGGCGGCCTTGGTGTATCCGCCGAACATCGCCGTGAGCGGGCGGGTGAGCGCGATTTTGAGCAGGATCACCATGAGGATGTATGGAAGCCCGTAGAGGACATCGACGATCCGCATCATCAACATGTCGATTCGCCCGCCGGCCATCGCGGCGACCGCGCCCCAGAGCGCGCCTATGCCGACGGCCATGGCCGCGGCCGCGAGTCCGAACGCCAGGCTGATGAGGAATCCCGGCAAAATGCGATAGAGTAGACTTCGACCGAGGTCGTCATGCCCGAGCCAGGAGGACGCGCGATACGCAAGACGAATCCACGGCGGCGCGGCGCCGTGGCCTGGCGCGCCGGAGTATCGATCCAGGGCGACGACGGGCGAAAGTGACGGCGGATGGCGGACCGCGGAGTCCAGCTCCTGAACGTTGTACCAGCGGAGCGCCAGGGGGAGAGTGACAAGGCTTGGCACTATGAGAAGCGCGAGCACTATTCCGCTTCCCCATAGGACGCTCGTCCGAATTGCGCCGCCGCGCATCCGGGCCCGACGCGGGAGTGAGAATACCGCCCGTCGCTTGCGCTCCGGGTTCGGAAAGCGACCCCCCTGTGTCCCCCCTTGATAAGGGGGGAGGCTGGTTGCTCGCTTACGCTCGCGGCTCTGATGATCGCGGTCTGAATGGGAATCACCGGAGGGCATCACACGGCCTCCGTGATGCGCGGGTCGATCCACGCGTACAGCACGTCGACCACGAGGTTAAGCGTCACGAGCAGCGTCGCGAACACCAGCACCGTCGCGAGGATCAACCCCGGATCGCGATTGAGCGCGGCGTTGACGAAGTGTTGACCCAGGCCGGGCACACCGAAGACTTTTTCGACCACGAACGAGCCGGTCATGGCCTGGGCGGTCGCCGGACCGAGGTAGCTCAGCACGGGCAGGAACGCCGGCTTGAGGGCGTGCTTCCAGACGACGGTCCGTTGCGGCAAACCCTTCGCAAGAGCCGTCCGCACGAAGTCGCTGCCCAGCGTATCGAGCATGCTCATCCGCGTCAGTCGCGTGATGTAGGCGATGAACGGAAGCGAAAGCGTCAGCGCGGGCAGCGGCAGATGGGCGAGCGTTCCCCATCCGCCGACGGGCGCGACCTTGAGATAGACGGCGAACACCGAGAGCAGGGCCGCGCCGGTGACGAACGTCGGAAGCGAGATGCCCACCAGCACGAGTGCCAGAATGCTGACATCGGTCAATCCGCCGCGACGCACGGCGCTCACCACGCCGGCGGGCACGCCTACAGCCACGGCGATCATGATCGCCAGCAGGCCGAGCATCGCCGACACGGGCAGGGCCGTTGCGATGATTTCATTGCACGTCCAGTCGGCGTAGGTGAAGGTCGGGCCGAAGTCCAGCCGCACCGCTCCGCGAAGAAAATCGAGGAAGTATCTCCAGTTGTCGTCCATGTGGTAGCGGGCGCGAAGAGCGCGCTCGGCTGCGGGCGGCATGTTCCGCGCGCCCTGTTGGAATGGATTGCCCGGAATGGAGATCACCATGACGAAGGTGAGCGTGTAGATGCAGGCGATGGTGATGAGGCCCGCGACCAGTCGCCGCGCGATTCGCCGCATCATCGCCGCACGCTCACGTAGCGGAATGGGAACCACAGCCTTGCGTTGGGGTGGATGCCGTTCACCCCGGGCCGGACGGCGATCAGTTCCGCGTAGTGTAGAATGGGCAGGATGGGGCAGTCCTCTTCGACGACCACCCGCTCCGCGTCGCGAAGCAGTGCGAAGCGTGCGGCGGGATCGGCCTGCGCAGCCGCATCCGCGAGCAGCGCGTCATAGCGCGGGTTCGCATAGCCGCTGTCGTTGTTTCCGTTTTCGGCGGCGAGGCAGTCGAGAAACGTCGTCGGGTCGTTGTAGTCCGCGTACCAGTTTCCCCAGGCGATCATGAAGCGATGGCCGGCTTTTTCTTCGGCGAAGGTCTTGGATTCCTGCGCCCGCAGTTCGATGTGCACGTTCAGCGCCTCCTCCCACATTCGCGCCAGCGCCTGGCATACCCGCTCCTGCGCCGGCGGATAGAGGACTTCGATCGGGCCGAGGTCCGCGCCGTCCGCGTACCCGGCCTCGGCCAGAAGCCGCCGCGCAGTCTCCACGTCGCGGTCGAGGCCCCTCGGTGGTTCGTATCCGGGAATCGCGGCGGGCGGCACGAAGCTGCTCGCGACGCGGTCCCCTCGGCGGCGAACATGGTCAACGATGCTCCGTCGATCGACCGCAAGCGTGAAAGCCTTACGTACGCGGGCGTCGAGAAACGGATTCTTCCGCCCGTCGATGGTCTCCGAGACGCAATTGAAGTTGAAGAAATAGGTCGCCAGCACGACGCACCGTTTGAGGTCGGGCCGCTCCCCGCTCTGCGAGAGGCGAAAAAGCTCGTGGTCGTAGGGAACGCCCAGGTCGGTGAGGAAATCCACGTCGCCCGCCTCGTAGGCCATCAGCGATGCGCTCACGTTGTCGTATTCCAGCATGTCAATGGTGCGACAGCGGACCTCGCCGGCCGCGTGGAAATACGGATTGACCGCCAGACGAGCGCGACGCTTGAACGTCCAATCGGCGAGGCGATACGCGCCGTTGGTGATCAAGCCGGGGTAGCCGTCGGGATGGTAGTCGGGCTTGGTCCACTGCGGATCGCAGACGACGAGCCCTTGCTCGGTGATCGGAGCGCCGCGATGCGATTCGCGAAGAAGCTCGATGCTTTCGTGAACGGGCATGAGCGTCGGAAAAGCGGTCAGATCGAGAAAGTACGGACACGGGCGTGCGAGCCGCACCACGAGCGTGCGATCGTCGACCGCTGACATGCCGACCCGGGAAAACCGTTCGTCAAGCCGGGCGGCGTGGGTGTCGAAAACGGCATCCGCGATTCGGTCCCAGTTCTCGCCCGCAGTCGGAAGCGCCGCCGCAACCGCTTCCCACGCCTTGTCGTCGGCATCGGATGCCGACGGCGTGATTTCCTTGGCGAGGTTCACTAGTGTCGGCCCCGCGCTTGCGCTTGGGGTTCGGATGGATTCGTAGCCCGACAGCGCCTTCGCCTGTTCGCTTGTGATGCGCCGACCGCCTCGCAGCGTTTCAAGTGCGGCAAGGACCGTGACGGCCTCGTTGCGCCAGGCAACGTATTCGGCCGCGCCGGCGATGTGGTCCGTGAACAAGAATGCGTAGTCGGCCGCCGTGCCCGGCTCCATGGCCCTACGCCAACCGCGCACGAAGTCCCGCGCCGTGACCGGATCGCCGTTGGACCAACGGGCGTCGCCGCGAATCGTGAACGTGTAGGTGAGCCGATCGGGCGAAACTTGCGGCGGAAGCGTGGCCGCTCCGGCGATGGGTGCCAGCGTCGCCGGGTCCCACGTCGTCAGGCCTTCCCAGATATTGAGGGCGACGCGGAAGTCCTGCGTCCAGCTCATCCGCGCCGGATCGAGTGTGTGAATTCCGGACGGATTGACGTAGGTGAAGTCGGCCCGCGGCTCGTGTGAAGAGAATTGGTAGATTGAAATGAGGACGGCGGCGAGGGTCATGCACGCGATGAAGAGATTACGGAACATCGCACCGGGCCCGTCCGTGCGCCGCGTGATTCCGATCCGCCGCCGGCCTTCGAGTCAGACGCTTCTCATTAAGGCGCGCCGACAGGGACGTTCCACGGCGCAGCGTTGAGCACACCCTGCTGATTCGATTCGGCGTTTCCGATCCAGAGGGCGGCCTGCGGCGGCACATCGCCGCGGCGTTCATAGCCGCTGCCGGCGAGCAGGTCGCGGATGTTTCCACCCTTGTTCGGGCCGACAATGGTCGTCAGGATTTCCTCGACCGCGTCCATCATCCGTTCGAGCTTGTCGATCTCGTCGAAGGTCAATCCGGGCGTGTCGTAGCGGCGAGCATCCATGCGAAGGAACACCGCAGCCGAGCGTACAAGCTGCTCCTTTTGTTGCGGACTCAGCGCATTCAGGACCGCCGGGGTGCGGAAAAACTCGAAGGCGTCGATCTCGGCCCCGTCCGCAATGACAGCCGGGCCGCGACGATGTTTCAGGCGATTCTCGAAGATCGCCATGAACGTATCGAACACCGCCGCCTGATTCGCCGGAACCGAAAGCGCCACGTACAACCGACTGAGGACGATCGGGCTGGTCTCGGCAAGCCCCGCCTCTCGAACGGCGCGAACCGTCTGATCCACGCGTTCCTTATCGGCGGCGATCGCGGTCCGCTGCGAAGCGATCCCCCCTGCACAGAGATACCGCGTGGCCTCGTCTTTTGATTTCAGACCGGCAAGCAACGCGGGCAGGGTTTCCGGACCGGCCATGTCGAGCAAAACACGGCCGAGCGCCCGCGAAACCAGAGCATCCAGACTGCTATTGCCGAATTGGGTGACCGCGATCGCAGCCGTTTGCGCCGGAAACTGCTGCTTGAACGCCGCCGAATTGCCGGGGTTTGAGGATTGCTCCCGGAAGCGGCTGCGGAACTTGATCGCCGCCGCCGAGCGCTCCGCGGGGGGCGTCTTTGCCAGGAGGTCCATCTGGGCCTGTATCCAATCAGCGATTCGGCGTTGGTCAGAAGCGGGAATCTGCCCGAGCTGGCGGATCGTGTCGATCGTTGCGTCCTCTTGCGACGTGTCCTGCGCGACGGATTCCCCGCCCGCAGCCAGGATGAGACCGAGTCCGACAACACCGCACGCGACGTACCTTCGCATGGAACTTCGCCCGCTTCGTTCGTGTAAGGACATTCGCCTCCCTCGGTCAGTTCGGACGTACAACGGTTGATGCTCGCGCTGCAGCGTACCGCTGCACTCGCGGCTGCCGCGGTGGGTGACCCGCGCCGGCGGAACAATCATCCAATTCCGTCGGGCAAGCTAGCGGTGATTGTACCGCCCTGTCAAGCGGGAAACACCGGGACCGTGCGAAATGGACCGTCGAAACGCTGTCCGCCGGCTTGACGTTCTTTTCAACCCCCGGCTATAGTCGCCTGCCGCTTGTGGGGGAAGTAACACGCTGGACCCCTCTCGGCGGGCGAAATCTTGCGGAGGATTGAATGGCCAAGGCCGAGAACATCCCGGCGCCCGCGGTTCGCCGGCTGAGTCTCTACCTTCGCCAGCTTGAGATATTTAGCGCCGCCGACCACCGGACGGTTTCCAGTCGCCAGCTCGGCGAAGCGCTTTGCATCTCCGACGCGCAGGTTCGCAAGGACCTCGCGTATTTCGGACAGTTCGGACATCCCGGCATCGGGTACCGCGTGGCCGAACTGATCCCGCGTGTGCGCCACATCCTCGGCACGGATAAGAAGTCCAATGTCCTGCTCGTCGGGGTCGGCAACCTGGGGCGGGCGCTGATCTCGTTTCGCGGATTCATCAAGCGAGGTTTTGATGTGGTCGCGGTCTTCGACAAGGATCCGGAGAAGGTCGGCGCGATCGTCGCCGGACCGATTCCGCTGCGCATCCAGCCGCTCTCCGAAATGCCGACCACCGTTCGCCAGTACGCGATTCGCGTGGGAATCCTCGCCGTGCCGGCGATAGCTGCTCAGGGTGTCGCCGAGGAAATGATCGCCGCCGGCATCCGCGGCATCCTCAACTTTGCTCCGGTCACGCTACAGGTCGGTCCCGAGGTCGGCGTGGCTTCAGTCGATCTGGCCGTGCACCTCGAACAACTTTCGTTTCAACTGACGGCCTTATCCACGGCGGCGACGTGACCCCGTCGGAGCGGTCCGACGGCTGCATTGGATCGCCGTTCGTGGCGTGATACCATTTTCGAGGGGCGTCGATGGAGGCGTGCGGAACGTGCGTCGTGGAGCCCCGGCGGAGGTCTTGCGATGGCGGCTGAAGGCGGCTGGTACTATGCGAAAAACGGTCAGACGGCGGGACCGATGTCGATCGAGGAATTGCGGCGGGCGCTCGTCTCGGCCGACGGACCGCGAACGCTCGTTTGGGGCCCGGGCGTCCCCGAATGGACCGAAGCCGGACGCATCGCGTCACTCGGCGCGGGCGAGACTTCGCGGGTTGCCCCGCCCAGCGCTCCGACCGGACGACGGGCCGACGAAATCGACTACGAAATCTTCGGCGACGACATGCAGTTCGTCGAGGTCACGCTGGATCCGAACGAAGTGGTGATCGCCGAGGCCGGCGGCATGATGTACATGACCGACGGCATCCAGATGCAGACCGTGTTCGGCGACCCGAGCAAAAACCAGGGATTTTTCGGCAAACTCTTCGACGCCGGCAAGCGGATGATCACCGGCGAATCGCTGTTCCTCACGACGTTTGGCGCGTTGAGCAACAAGCGAGAGAAAGTCGCCTTCGCCGCGCCCTACCCCGGCAAGATCATTCCTCTTCACCTCGACGAACTCGGCGGCGAGTTGATCTGCCAGAAGGAGGCGTTCCTCTGCGCGGCGCGCGGCGTGCAGATCGGAATCGCGTTTCAGCGGAAGATTCTCACCGGGCTGTTCGGCGGAGAGGGGTTCATCCTCCAGCGACTCACCGGCGACGGCATCGCCTTCGTCCACGCCGGCGGAACGATTCAGCGCCGCGAACTCGCGTCCGGCGAGACGTTGCGGCTCGACACAGGGTGCCTCGTCGCCCTGCAACCGTCGGTGGATTACGACATCGAGGTCGTCGGAGGGATCAAGAACGCCATCTTCGGCGGCGAGGGTCTATTCCTCGCCACCCTCCGCGGCCCCGGAACGGTGTGGATCCAGTCCCTGCCCTTCACGCGGCTCGCGGGCCGGGTGCTCGCCAACCTTCCCATGCGCGGCCGCGGCAAGGACGAAGGCTCGATCCTTGGCGACTTCGCAAACATCTTCGAACGACGTTCGTAAAGCGCCCGATCCGAACCCGGAGCGCGAGCGACGGGCGGTCCGCCCCGCGCTGGCGCTTGGGGTTCGGTCGTGCACCCTAAATGTTTTCGCCGAAGAAGAAGGCCGCGCCCATGCGGTCGGCCATCGCCTGGTTCGAGAAGATGAGCGGCAACAGGAAACGGATGTCCGTGTGCGGCGAGCGCAGATGATCGGCGATCTCCATCCGCCACGCCGAATCGAACGACATCAATTCGTCCTGCGAATACGGGCTTTGGAGCGCTCGATCGATCACCGCCGCGGCGATCTTCGCGGACCACATGGCCGGATAGATGCCCTCGTTGCTCGCCGCCGACACGAACCCGCCGGCGTCTCCGACCAGCAACGCGTGCTTGGCGACGTGCGAATCCATGTCCAGCGCGGCCGCCGCCGGACTGCGAATCAACTTGACCGCCGCTGCCTTGCCCGACAAATCGATGGGCATGATGCCGCGCTCCGCCGCCAGCTTGCACAGTCGCACGAGTGCCGGAACCGCCGGCGCGGGATCGCCGAACCAGTTGACGCTCAGCGAAGCACGGGCAGGCGATACGCAGCAGAACCCAAAACTTCCTCCGCCGTCCAGGCCGAGTATCACGGCCACGCGCGGCGCGGCGGACTTGCCCCGCGATTTGATCGGTCCTTCGATCTGGGCGCTCCAGATCGGCGATTCGGCGCTGCGCTGCACAAAGCCCAGTCGCACCGCCAAGGGCGACCCGCGACCGGCCGCCATGATGAGCAATCGACTGGTGATCCGTTTCTCGTTCGCGAGCGTCGGCCCCGCGCTTGCGCTTGGGGTTCGGATGGTGACTACGACTTCGGTTTCGTTGAGCCGCAAGTCGACGGCGTCCGCGCCCTGCAAGAGCGTCGCACCGCCGGCAACCGCCGCCTCCGCCAGCGCGTTGTCGAACGCCGCCCGGTCGATGATGTATCCGACCTGCCCGTCGAACGTCGGCCTGGCGCTCTTGGTGCAATCCGCGTTGTAGAGGGTAACATCGGTAAAGGCCGCCCCATCCAGCGGCTTGAACCGAAAACTCAGCTCGTCGAGAAGGGCTTTCGCCCGGATATTGAGCCAACCCGCGCAGGGCACCGCTCGTGGGAACTTCTCGCGTTCGATGATGGCGACGCGGCGGCCTTTCCGCGCGAGCAGGTTGCCCGCCGTCGTTCCCGCCGGACCCGCGCCGATAATCGCCACGTCGTATCGCTCGTCAGTCAAGCCCCACCGCCGCTCACGCCGCTGCCGAAGTCCCCGCCCCCATCTGTGCTACCGCAAATCGAATGTGTACAGTACAACACGTGCCTTGCGGCAATGCAAGAGCGATCTCGGCGCTCCGCGTGAAAAGGCATTACCGAGGACAATCAACGTCTACGCAGCGAGAGGTGCGAGACACTTGGCCTCCGTTTCGATTGAGCACATTTCGCGCCAGTTTCGTTCGAGAAGGGCGGTCCACCGCGCCGTAGACGACCTTTCCCTTTCCATCGCCGACCGCGGACTTGTGGTATTGGTCGGCCCCTCCGGTTGCGGAAAAACCACGACGCTGCGTCTGATCGCGGGGCTTGAGGAACTTTCGAGCGGGACGATCCGCATCGGGGACCGCGTGGTCAACAAGATCGCCCCGAAGGACCGCGACGTGGCCATGGTTTTTCAGAACTACGCCCTCTATCCACACATGACCGTTTTCAAGAACATGGCCTTCGGGTTGAAGATGCGCGGCGTCCCCAAGGCTGAAATCCGTGTGAAAGTCGCCGAGACGGCGGAGAAGCTCGGCCTTGCGCACCTGCTCGATCGAAAACCGTCGCAGCTCTCCGGCGGCGAGCGCCAGCGCGTCGCCGTCGGTCGGGCGATCGTCCGCAAACCGCAGGTTTTCCTCTTCGACGAACCGCTCTCCAACCTGGACGCGACGTTGCGCCTGCACATGCGGACCGAAATCAAGACGCTCCAACGCGATCTGCAAACCACCATGATCTACGTCACCCACGATCAGGAGGAGGCGATGACGCTCGCCGACCACCTGGCCGTGCTCAAGGACGGCGTCCTCCAGCAGTTCGGCTCGCCGCTCGACGTGTACAACCGTCCGGCCAACCGCTTCGTCGCCGAGTTCATCGGGACGCCGCGGATGAACTTCCTTCGCGGCCGGCTCGACGGCGACGCGGGCTTCTTGTGCTTCGTCGGAACCGTCGGTCGTCTACCTCTGGCGTCGCGCGAGAGCGCGAGCATGGCGGACTATGGCGACCGCGAGATCGTGCTCGGCATTCGCCCCCAGGACGTTCAATTGGACGGCGAGGCCGTCGGTCTCGAATCCATCGGCGTGGACGCCGCCGTGCGTCTCGTCGAACCCCTTGGCGATCGTGTAAATGTTCACGCCGCCACGGCGGGCGGCGATATCCTCATTGCCCGCGTGTCGCCGGATCGTACACCCGCCGTCGATCAGCGCGTTCGCCTTTGCATGAACGTCGCAAACGCTCACGTTTTCGCGTCGGACGAACAAGGCCGCCGACTGAATTGAGCATGATTCGCGTCACCCCAGCGGGTGCGAAAGCAGTCGTCGCCGACATGCGTCGCACACATCAAAGCGAAAGCTGCGATAGGTCTGATCCTCGACTTCGTCCGGGTCGGCTGCGGCGAGCTGCTTCAGGACGGCGTCCAGTTCGCGTTCGTCGCCGCCCTTTTCGTCGCCGGTCAGGTCCACATGTCCGGCGGCCGCGTAGACCTCGATCCGAACGATGAATCGTTGGGCGTCGTTGGCGGTCATGGCGGCGCCGCACTTGTCGCATTCATAGTGAATCACACGCACCGCCTTCGCCAATCCGTGCCGCGAAGTTAAGCTCTCATCTTTATTTGCAAGTCCTTCGCCGTCGGCCCGGAGGGCCCAATGAACATAGTCCAGCGATGAAGGGCCGGGCTATTCTCACGGCGTTCCGTTGGGACGCCAATAGTCCGTTACCAAATTGCGCAGTAGGCTCACGGCTCTAGCCCGCGCGGCGTAGCGAACCGCAAATTCGAAATCGCACACGCAACTACGATCCATTGAAACTCAGCCGCTCGATGTTCTCTTCCAGCCACTTCAACTTCCGCCGCACCATCTGGAGCACGCGAAAGCCCGCCCACCGACCCACCGAACCCGTCTCCGTGATCGGCGGGACGCATTCGGTGATGAGCGCCTCGGCCATCAGGTGCGGCACGCAAATCCGTTCCTCAGGCCCAAGCGGCAGCACCGATTCGTACCCATCCAAAAACGCGCGATAACGGGCCTCGTCCAGATGATCCGGCCAGGCGACCGGGTCGCCTCCCGCGATGATCGAAAACTGAAGGACTCCGTTGGCGACGTCAATGACACCCCGTGACACTCGAATCGAGTCGTAGTCCGCCACCGCGGCGACCCTGCGCTGCCGAAAGAGAATGTTGCCCGGATGCCAGTCCGAATGAATCAGCCGCACCGGAAGCGACGAAACACCGCAGCGCGCTGCTGTCGCCGCCGAACGGTCGTAGGTCTCCAGGAGGAATTGCATGAGCGACATCAGTTCGGCCTCGTTGCCCGTGAAGCTGTCGTGCGAGCTGAGCGTCGAACCGATCGCGCAAAGCCCCGTGCGGATGGCCGTCGCGTCGTGATAGTCGCCCTGCGGAAGCGGAAGCTCGCCGACGGCCGCCACCGGCTCGGTGATCTGATGGAACCGCGCCAGCTTCGTTCCTGCGTCCCGCGTTTCCTCGACGGTATGCTCGAACGCCTGGCCGGCGACGAATTCGAAAAGCTCGTAGAGGTGTTCGCGCAACTGCACGAACGTCTCCCGCCCGATCCGCGTGGGGATGAGTTTCGGCAGTGGAAACCCCGCGGCGGCGAGCAGCGTCTGCACGTGATGCGCCGTCCGCACGCGGTCGGGATGGGCCCGCGCCACCGACCGCCGCTTGAGCAGAAACTTGCCCCGGTCACTCACCACTCCGACCTTCGGGCTTTTCCGCGAGCCGCGCGGAAACTCCGTAATGGATTCGAGAATGCCCAGATCGTAGTAGCTGAGAACGACGGCCAGTTCGGCGGCGTCGAATGTCGCTCGTTCACGGGGTTGCAAAGAGAATCCTCGGGGCGGAGCAGTCGACTCCGATCAAACGCCACGTTACGCTCAATCGTAGCTCGCGGGTTCGGAGCGTCAAACAGCCGCGCCCGACGCCTCCCAAGTGTGCCGGTGGGTGCGGCATGGGAACGAATCAATGGACCGACCACACGCCTGGCAACTGCTGAACGAGTATACGAAGAATCCGGCGCTCATCCGTCACGCGCTCTGCGTCGAGGCCGCGATGCGTCATTACGCACGGCTCGGCGGTGCGGACGTGGAACAGTGGGGGCTCGCGGGTTTGTTGCACGACTTTGACTACGAGCGCTTTCCCAATCCGCCCGCGCACACCCGCGAAGGGGCGAAGATTCTCCGGGCCGCCGGGTGCGACGAAGAGGTCGTCGGGGCGATGCTCGCCCACACGCCGTGGAACCTCGACGAGTTTCCGCGCGACCGCCCGATTCGCAAGACGCTCTTCGCCGTCGATGAGTTGTGCGGGTTCATCTACGCGGCCGCGCTGGTTCGCCCCGGAAGGATCGCCGGGCTGGAGCCTGCGAGCATGGTCAAGAAGATGAAGCAGAAGGCCTTCGCCGCGGCGGTGTCACGCGATGACATTCTGGAGGGCGCGGCCCTGCTGGGCCTTTCGCTCAGCGACCACATCGCCAACTGCATCGCGGCGATTCAGGCGATCGCCGCCGATGTGGACCTGCTCCCGCCGCCCCCATCCGAACCCGGAGCGCAAGCGACGGGCTGAACCTGCCTCCGCAACTCCGAGACAAATGCAGTCCACCGAGTAAAACCCGATGGCAAACCGTAAGAAGGAAAGGGGCCGAGAACCGGCTTTATCGACGACCACGCGCGGTTGTCGCACCGCCCGTTGCGTCGTCGCCGGTGTCCCCGGTCGTGTCGCCGGAATCGTCGGTGGTTCCGCCGGTGTCGCCGTCGGTCGTGCCGCCCGTAGTGGACGTTGGGAGTCCGGCACGCCTGAACAAAAGATCCTCGAAGAAAGTCAGCGCCTGGTTCAGCGCCGCGAAGCTCGCCTGAATGGCCGTCACCAGAAACGCCGTCCGTCGCGTGATCGTCGGCAGCGTCTCGGTGATGTCATAGGTCGGACCCGGAAGCGAGACGGCCTCCTGCGCGCGGGCGACCCCCGCCTGCACCATTCTTCCGGGCGCTCGTTGCGACAACGCACCGCCGCCGACGTTTTCCGATGGTGGAAACCCGGTGATGATCGGCGGAAACTGCGAGGGCGGCGTTTGAGCCCGTGCGACCGGCGCGAATGAACCCGCCGTCGTCACAACAACCAGACCGATCAACAAAGTGCCATATCGTGTCATCACTTTTCCCCGTTCGTTGCCGTGCCGCAACTTCGATCGCCGCCGGAGCGCAATCGCTTCGCCCGCGCCGCCGCCTTCTATTATTCGGCAACACCGACCGTCCGCCAAGCGAAAAAGCGGATTCATCAACGCTTTATAACATCCGCCCGTCGAATCAGTTGCGGATTCGGGGGCTGGCCCCCGCATTTCCACGGTCAAATGGCCGCCACGCAGTCCGAAATCCGATACGCCGCAACGCACCTCGATCGGCGCTGCCCGCCACGGTTCGCGGATTGTTACACTCCGCACCCCGACACGCGCACAACAGAACATCAACCGCCGGATTCTTCTTCGCCGGCGACTTCATCTGTGTCGGTCGGTTCGACGGATCCCTTTTCGACCGCCCGCCCGCGTCCGTTGCCGCCGGCCGGGTCCGCGGCGGTGTTGTTGTCGCCTCCGGACGCTTCGTCGTCCTCCTCGCGGGCGATCTTGGTTGCGGCTACCACCTTGTCGCCCTCGTCCAGTCGGATCAGCCGCACGCCCTGCGTGTTGCGCCCGATCTCTCGAACCGCCGACAGATCGGTCCGCAGCATCATTCCGGCGGCGGTGATGAGCATCAGCTCGTCGTCGTCGACGACAGCCAGGATCGTCACCACCATGCCGTTCCGGTCGGTGGTCTTGATATTGATGACGCCCTTGCCGCCGCGCCGCGTCTTGCGGTACTCGTCGATGCTCGTCCGCTTGCCGTACCCGTTTTCGCAGACCGTCAGCACCGACACACCGGGATCGATCGCCACCAGCGCCACGACTGAATCATTCGGCGCAAGATTCATCCCGCGCACGCCGTGGGCGCTTCGGCCCATCGCCCGCACGTCGTTCTCGTGAAAGCGAATCGCCATCCCGTCGTGCGAGCCGAGCGCGATCTCGTTGTCCCCGCTCGTGCGCACCACGTTGATGAGCGAGTCGTCCGGGTCGAGCGAAATCGCGATAATGCCGCTCGGTCGAGGCCGACTGTACGCGCTGATCGGAGTCTTCTTTACCGTCCCCTTCGCCGTCGCGAAGAACACGAACGACTCCTCGAATTCCTTGACCGGAAGAATCGCCCGGTGCGACTCGTTCGGCTGCATCTGAAGGATGTTGGCGATCGACCGTCCGCGCGACGTGCGGCTCATTGTGGGAATGTCGTACACGCGCAGCCAGTACACGCGTCCCCGATCCGTAAAGACCAGCAAATAATCGTGCGTCGAAGCCGCGAACAGGTGTTCGAGAAAGTCGCCTTCCTTGGCCGCGCTGCCGCGAACGCCTTTTCCGCCGCGGCCCTGCTTGCGATATTCCTCGACATCCGTCCGCTTGATGTACCCCTCGCGCGAGATCGTCACCACGACCGGCTCGTCGGGGATAAGCTCCTCCATGCTGAATTCGCCGACGGCCTCGACAATCTCCGTCCGCCGCTTGCTCTTGAACGCCTCCTTGATCTCGTGAATGTCCTCGCGGATCACATCGAGCACCAGCCGTTCATCGCGAAGCAGCGCCTCGTACCCTTCGATTTCATCCACCAGCTTGCTGTACTCGCCTGCGAGCTTTTCAATCTCCAGTCCTGTCAAACGCTGTAGCTGCATGGCCAGAATCGCGCTAGCCTGCACCGCCGTCAGGTGCTGCGCGCTCGACGAAAACCGGCTCACGAAGGCCGCGGGCAGCAACCCGCGCAGCGTCGCGTGTTCCACCAGGCGCAAGGGTCTCGCCATCAGGTTCGCCCGCGCGGCGTTCGGGTCGGGCGACTTCTTGATGAGTTCAATGATCGCGTCGATGTCGCCGACCGCGAGAATCAACCCCTCCAGCAGGTGCGCGCGCTGTTTCGCCCGACGCAGCAAGAACTGCGTCCGACGCCGGATCACCTCCTTGCGATGCGCGATGTACAGCCCCAGCAACTGTTTGAGCGTCAGCGTCTGCGGCTGGCGATCCACCAGCGCGATGTTCATGATGTGAAAGCCGGTCTGCAGCGGCGTGTACTGGAATAGCTGGTTGATGATGACGTCTTCGTTGGCGTCCCTTTTCAGATCGATCTCGATCCGCACGTCGTGCTTGCGGTCCGAGGCGTCGTTCACCGCGGAGACGTCCTTGATGTCGCCGCCCTTGACGGCCGCCGCAATCTTCTCCGTGACCGTGCTCCGCAGCACACCGTAGGGCAGTTCGTCGATGACGATCGTCTTTCGGCCGGTCTTGCCTTCCTCGACGTGGCATCGCCCGCGAACGACGACGCTCCCGCGACCCGTGCTGTAGGCGTCGAGGATTCCGCGTCGCCCGCAAATCTGCCCGCCCGTCGGAAAGTCCGGTCCCGGCAGCTTCTGCATCAGTTCCACGAGCGTGATGTCGGGATTGTCGAGGAACGCCAGCAGCGCGTCGCAAACTTCGCCGACATTGTGCGGCGGCATGTTGGTGGCCATGCCCACCGCGATGCCCGTCCCGCCGTTGACCAGCAGGTTCGGAAACTTACCCGGCAAAACCGTCGGCTCTTCGCGCGAGTTATCGTAGTTCGGTACGAAGTTGACTGTCTCATACTCGAGGTCGGCGAGCATGTGCACGGTCGCCTGCGTCATCCGTGCTTCGGTGTAGCGCATCGCCGCCGGCGGATCGCCGTCGATCGACCCGAAGTTGCCCTGCCCTTCGATGAGCGGCTGGCGCATGTTCCACGGCTGGGCCAGACGCACCAGCGTCGGATAGATCACCGCGTCGCCGTGGGGGTGGTAGTTACCGCTCGTGTCGCCGCTGATCTTCGAGCACTTCTTGGTCTGGGCGCGCGGGCCGAGGTTCAGGTCGTTCATCGCCACCAGAATGCGCCGCTGCGACGGCTTAAGCCCGTCGCGCACGTCGGGCAGCGCCCGGGACATGATGACGCTCATCGAATAGGTGAGATACGATTCCTGCATCTCCTCGATGAGTCGGTGTTCGACGATGTTTTCGGGTCCGCCGGGCGATCCGCCCTCGGGAATCGTATCAATCGGTGTATCCGCCATGCCGAGTCCCCAAAACGCCGTGGCACCGGTTTCCACCCGGTGCGGGCGCATTGTACCGTGACCCATGTCGGGGCGCAAGGTCCGAGCGCCATCTGTAATCCACCTGACAGGGCGCGTGCCAAAAACCCAGGGGCGACCGATCGCGCTGGTGGGCATGCGTTCACGGTTCAGGATCCCCATACCGGCCCTGCCAACAACGCTTGCTCGCCTTGCCGCAAGGAGTAAACTGATGTCGTTACCGGGACCCTAACAGAACAGGAGAAGTGAAATGATTTCGTTGACAGAACTCTGTTTGCCCATCCTGCTTTCGGCCGTGTTCGTCTTTGTCGCCAGCAGCATCATTCACATGGCGCTCCCGATTCACAAAGGTGACTTCAGAAAGTTGCCCGGCGAAGAGAAAATCCTCGCTGAGATGCGGGCCCAAGGGGTCCGGCCGGGAAGTTACGCGTTCCCCTGTTGCGAATCGATGAAGGACATGGGTTCGCCGCAGATGATCGAGAAGTGCAAACTTGGCCCGGTGGGAAATCTGACCGTCATTCCGAACGGCCCGTGCAACATGGGCAAGAGTCTCGTTCTCTGGTTTCTCTACTCAATTCTGGTCGGCGTGTTCGTCGCCTACGTGTCCGCGCTCGGCCTGAACCGCGGCGCCGCGTACATGTCCGTGTTCCGGCTGGCGGGAACGGTAGCGATCCTGGGCTACGCGATGGGCGCTTTACCCGACTCGATCTGGAAGGGTCAAAAATGGGGCATCACCCTCAAGTTCGTTTTTGACGGCGTGGTGTACGGCCTGGTGACCGGCGGAACTTTTGGTTGGCTTTGGCCTGCGGGAGTTTGACCCGTCGCGCCCATCGGGCAGCGCCCGCGAACCGGACGCCCCGCCCTTCACTCTGTCCCGCTGCGCCGCGCGCGGCTAGAATGCCCGCGTGTCACGTCAACCCGCGTCAAACGAATACACGCTGGTCAAACAACCCGACCAGCTCGCCGCCGTCTGTGAGCAGGCCCGCGCCGAATCCGGCTTCGCCTTCGACACCGAGTTCGTCATGGAGGATCGCTACGAACCCGAGGTCTGCCTCATCCAGCTCGCCACCGAAACGACTGTCGCCCTGATCGACCCTTACCTCGACCTCGACCTCGACCCCGTCTGGCAACTCGTCTGCGACCCCGCCGTCGAGACCATCGTCCACGCCGGCCAGGAAGACCTCGCCCTCTGCGTCCAGCACACCGGCAAGCTCCCGAAAAACGTCTTCGACGTGCAGATCGCCGCGGGCTTCGTCGGCTACGAATACCCCATCAGCCTCCAAAAGCTCATCCAGGCCGCCCTCCACATCCGCCTTCACAAAGCCAAGACGCTCACCGACTGGCGGCGCCGCCCGCTCACTCCCGCGCAACTTCGCTACGCCGCCGAGGACGTTTGCCACTTGCTGGCCGTCCGACGAAAGCTCCACGAGCGCCTCGTCAACACCGGCCGCGTCGATTGGGCCCAAGAGGAGTTTCGCCGCTTCGAGAACCTGTCCGCCTATGGCCGCGAAGACGAAGACAAGCTCCGCCGCGTCAAGGGAACCGCCGCGCTCAAAGGCCGACAGCTCCTCATCGCCCGCGAATTGCTCGCCTGGCGCGACGAACTCGCCAAGCATCTGGACCGCCCGTCGCGGTCCATTCTCAAGGATCACTTGCTCGTCGAGATCGCCCGGCTGCAACTGGCCGGCCATTCCGAAATCCGCGACCTTCGCGGAATCAACCTCAGCGACAAGCACGTGCAGGCCCTCGGCATGGTCGTCCAGCATGCGATGACGCTCCCGATCGAGGACAAGCCGGCCCAGAAATCACCGGAGTTCGAAACCCCGCAGGAGACCGTGCTCATCGCCCTCGCTACGGCCGTCATCCGCAGCTACTGCCTCGAAAAAGACCTCGCCTACTCGCTCGTCGCCACCAAGAAATCCATCCGCGATCTCATCCGCCACCGCAGCGCCGGCCACCCCAGTCGCGTCGAAGACGTCGAACTGCTCAACGGCTGGCGTGCCGAAACCGTCGGCGCTCTCCTCGACGACCTCCTCGCCGGCAAACGCACCGTCCGCGTCGAACCCGTCAACGGTGAATTACTCGTCCACGTGAAGTAACGCGCGCTCTCCGACCCCGGAGCGGAAGCGACGGGCCAAGTTACCGACGCCGCGACGGCAGCGAACCTCC
>ERZ1292633.967-Hain-H41-02um-R1-967-length-31670-cov-7_pt1 | contig 31670 bp, 3 predicted proteins | sample MGYA00564406_ERZ1292633 | MGnify/ENA primary metagenome ERZ1292633 (study PRJEB36523, sample SAMEA6512639) | groundwater metagenome | collected 2019-01-08 | study: AquaDiva: Metagenomics assemblies of 32 groundwater samples
TTGTCGGCAGCAGCTCGCGCGGCTTCGTCGGCCCGCGCCTTGTCGGCAGCAGCTCTGGCCGCTTCGTCGGCCCGCGCCTTATCGGCGGCAGCTCTGGCCGCTTGATCGGCCCGCGCCTTGTCGGCAGCAGCTCGCGCGGCTTCGTCGGCCCGCGCCTTGTCGGCAGCAGCTCGCGCGGCTTCGTCGGCCCGTCCCTTGCCTGGTTGAAGGCTGTCCGCTCCCCGATTCGCATCAAATGAAGCCGTGTCACAACTCGCGGCGGCGGCAGACTCTGGTGGCCGCGGATCCGGTTCATCGCTGTGTGAATGACCGTCGTCGTGCGCCCCGTTCTTGGTCCCTTGCCTGGGAGAGTAACGCCGCCGGTTCGCTCTCGGTTGTGGCCGCGCCGCATCGTTTATATGCGCCTCAGCGGCTGCCGTGGCCTGCACAGGTGGCACAGTGGCCGTCGCGTACTGAGAGGGGATGTTGGCCGTCGTGGTTTCCCCTCCGTCAGGGGGCAGGGTGGGGAAGCGGTCATCACCGCCGCGGAAAACGGCGGCCGCGAATTGCTGCTGGTCGTTCGCTCCACCACCGTACGCCGCCGCCACCGACATCTCCTCATGTTGCTCCGTACCGGACACCACGCCGGTACTGACGGATGCCGCCGCCCGGTGAGGCGACGAACTGGTGGTGGCGGCCGCGAGCATGCCGTTTTGCTTACTCCCACCTCGACGTTGGTTGCGACCCGGGGGCATCCGGGGTGTGTATCGTGCAAGCTGCTCTGGAGAAAGAATGATTGTGGTGTTGGTCCGGTGAGTCGTTCACGCGATCGTCGCTAGAAAACGAAGGCCCGGCTGAAGCCACCGGAAAAAGAAATATATTTTGCGTGATTGTTGAGTAACTTACAAAGCTATAATGGCAACGAACAGAATCTCGAAGAACCCCGTCGAACGTCTCGAGCGAACCCCCTTGAGTCGCGGACAACCGGTTGAATCGAGAGAGCGAAGAGGAGGAGAAGAAAAGGCGACTGAGGCGCGGCGGCATTCAACTTCAAATCTACAGAATTGGATCGAACCACGAGCGATGCGCCCCTCGGGGGATGACCCGAAAAAATCTCGATACGTGACCGCGGAATAGGCTCAGGGTTTTTCACGTGCGCGGGAGAAGGACGTCAGTCACAGGGTTCAGAAGGGACGAGGGAAGAAGGGGAGTTGCTACCGGAGGGCGTTGCAGCCGCTCTGCGGTCAGCGCCAGCACGGCGTCAGCTGAGGACGACGATGGTCCCGTTGTCGACACGGCATGTGGCGTGGGTGTTCTGATTCGGTGACCCTCACCACTGACGCCTTTTCGCCGTGTGCCCAATGTCGACGGCGTCTTCGCGGCTCGAGGGTTCGAGGAGGGCTTATTCGAATTCGCAACACAGGGCGAACACATCGTCATAATGTCTCGGATGGACCGTGGCGCCGGATGCGGTGGTGGCACGCCGCCGGTGATCGGTTGCGTCGCGACGCGAACGGCGTTAGGAATCGCCCGAGTGACGGTCGATGCGGACGGCACCATCGCGCACTGCAGCGGAAAGTCCTCGTTGGGTGGTGGAGATGCGTAACACATCCGTTGGGTCGGCTCCACGCCGCCCCTTGTCGTGGGACGCGATAGCCTGGAGGACGAGGCCGTCGACATCACGCTCGTGGGACGGTTCAGGTCGCGAGGGTCCAACCCCACGGGAAAGTCGTTGTCGCTGTTCCGGTTGGAGGCAGGCGGCGGCGGTGGTGGCTGCGACCGCCCCAACGAAGCCACTGGCAAACGCACGGTGATCTCCTCTTTCCCTATCGAAACGGTCCCGCAGATGAAGCGGGCCGCGGTGTTTTCAGCAAGGGGTGACCCGGAGGCGGATGCCGGCGACGATGCGTTGAGGCTGCGACGAAGCGCGGCCATCGTGGCGAGGTGTTTTTCGGCATGTTCCCGTTGCTGGGCGGCCAGTTTAGCGCGTGCCGCTCTGGCCAAGTCAATCGGATCGAGCTTCGGGGCGATGGCTGGGAGCGCCTTGAAGCGAGCGCGACGTTCGTGCTCCGCGCGGAGGGGATCGTCGCCCAAGACGTGTCCGGTTTCACGCTCCGGCTCATCCGGATCGCGCCGCCCCGTGGCCGCGTAGGCTCGCTGCAGCGCGTGAGCAACCTGAGACGTGGCAATCTTTTGGCGGTTCTCCTCGTGAAACCGTCGGGCCGCTTGTTGATAGACGTCGACATCCAACGCAAAGGAAAGTGGCGCTGCTGGAACATCGTCGACCACCGTGGGAGGACGAGAGGGGAAGGAGTGATCGCCCGTCCGCCGTGGAGACGATGCCGTTGTCACATCGCCAGGACCATGCTCCTGCTGATCGTCAAACGAACCATGACGTTCTTGGGGTGGAAGCTTGTCGGGTGACATTCCCGCGATTCCCCTTCGTCCAGCAGCCGAAGCGCGAGGTGGCGACAGATGGCATGCACCTGGGGACGTCTCTGATTCCGTGTTGCTCGTGGCGCCGCTCGCGAGGCGCAACTGTCGCGACCCGGGAGATGTTCGCTGACCCGGGGGCGAAGTTCCAGGAGGAATCGATGCTGACGAGCTTACCGAACCTCGTGCCAGCTTGTCAGCGAGCTGGCTTGAATGCCTGTGGCTCCCAGTGCCGATCGGAACTCGGCTTCCCCGCCGCGCCTTGAGGCGCTCCTTCCAAGCGGAGGCGGCCAACGCTTTCGCGTTTGCGTCTGCCACCGCCGATTGCATCGCGGTCACGGCGGCCGCGGCTTTCACCATATCAAGCGCCACAGACGCGAGGCACTTTCGTTGCAAGATGTGCTCGATGAGCGCGCGGCTAAACACAGGGGCGTCCGGCTCCGGCATGCACCAGTCGGAAGCCTCGTCGTCATCGTCCTCGCCCTCGGCCCCGGCGTCACCCCCCTCCCGGTGGGATGGACTGGCCGAAGAGTTGAAATTCCCTGGAGCGGTGGTCCGCCTCACCAGCGGACCGCTGACAGGTATTGCGCCGGCAATAGGCGTGGATTGCGTCGCCCTCGCCGTGGCTCGTGCCAGTCGCTTCCTCGCGACGATGGCTTCCATCTTCACCTTGGCTTTGGCGAGCGCCTGAAGCAGCTCCTTGGACTTCACGGCCTCACGGAGCCGTCCCCAGCGCTGCATCACCAACGCGCGCCGACCTTTGGCTTCGGAAGGGAAGTGCCAAACACGATGGACGATTGGACCTTGCCGTAGACCGGCGACCCACGATCCATCGCACGCCCAGACCGCCGCGATGTTATCGATGGCATTCGTGACAAGCGCGTACATGGAATGCGGCATGAACAGCATGCGGGTAATGGGATACTCATGTCCGCGCCACGCGATGACAAAACGAGGCGGGCAGCCAGTGGCAATTTTCTGCAACAGCGCGACCGAGTGATCTCCGATGCCCGAGTAAATGGGGTCCAAGTCGTAGACGGAGATGAAACCCACGTCGTCACCGGTGTAAATGGATTGGCGTATGCGATCGAGCAGCAAGGCGGTGACCGCGGGAAGCGCGGCCAGCGAGAACTTACTGCCCCCACTGCCGCCGCCTCCTCCCGTGGACGGCAGCTGCGAAAGTGACGATGAAGAGAGGCCGCTAGCGGTGTCGCCAGCCGATTGCGACGATTGCCGCCGGCTGGTATAGTTGGAATCCAGCTGCCCGCTGGACGAATTGGCCGACGACGGCCGCGAGCTCGTGGAACCGCCACCTTGAAACGCATGAAATCCCTTGTCGTAGTCGCCCCAGTTTGATCCCCCGACATTACCCCCCGTGTCAGAGGCAGCCTCCACACTATTGGCCGACGAACGGCGGCGGTGCGCACCGCCGCCGATTCCGGTCAGCGACGGATGGCCTCCCCGAGTGGGTCGACCCCCGGCGGCGTTGGCCATTGCCGTGCCTTCCTGCAGCAACTTAGTGGCCGCCATCAACTGCCTGTCTGCTTCATCGATTTCAGGCTCCAAAAGAGCGTCGTCTGCGATGACAAACGCGGCCTCCTCCGCCCCAGCGTCGTCGTGACCCAGCTCCTTGAGGGGGTGGGAGTACCCCAGAACCTGACACTTGTTCATAAACTTTGAAAGCAGAATGGCTGGCTGATCTGGCACGGGAACCGGAAACGACACCGGCGCAAGCTGCCTGCGTGATGCCGGCGACGACAGTGGCGCCGAGGCTCGCAGTAACATCGCGGCGTCGCCGTTGACGGTTTGAACTCCCGACGGGTGGCACCCCCCGCTGCCGCTGCCATCGCGGTGGGATGTCGTGGCATCGAGCTGCACCATCCAAATGTATACCCCACCAAGGGCGTCACTGACCGCCACAAGGCCCCGTTCGGCCAGCATCGACACGGCGCACAGCTCTCTGTCCTCGCCGTGAAAGAGGCGATGCACCACGCGTAGCGGCCGACGGTGCGTATAGTCAATCACGCGACAATTGGCCTTACACGAGAGGGCGGCGGCAAGCATGAAACGAGGGCTTAGTGCCACTTGCGCGATGTAATACTTCGTGTACAACTGCGCCCATGTGGACGTGGTCGTGATGAACCGCACGTCGCTGTCCGCTGCATCGCCGGCACCCGGAATGCCAAAGTCCTTGTTGACCCTGGTCGACGCGCGTTGCCTTGCGAATCGTCGCCAGCGGGTGACCACCCATCGAGCTTGCCGCACGTACGTCACGTGCAGCGGGACGTCACGAACGCACCATTCCGCGACGTTCGTCGGAAAAACGACGGGAGAATGACGCACGTTGAAGCTCGGAATCGGCGTCAGCGATCCGCACAAGTGCTTCACGTGAGCGCTGCTACTGAATGGACTCGACAACCGACCGGGATCGTCCCAGACGAAGAAGTCGCCCCGAAGCGATGTTGATATCACATGACCTTGCAATGCGTCGATCTCGAGAGCCTTGATGGGCGCATCATGCTTCAGGAAGCGGCGACACAGCACCGACGAGTCGGCGTCGAACGCGACGATGGAACCATCCTGATGGCCGGTGAAGACCCGATTGGACGTACTGTCGACGCGAACGGCTGTCACCGGCGCGTGGCTGAAGCGAGCGGTGGGATGGACGGCCGTTTCAACCCCTTTACCGACGCTCCAGATCTTGACGGACTGCTGCGCCGCGGTGACGAACGACCGCTTCCCGACGTCCACGTTGCACATTGGTTCCGCCAAATCGTGCGCTCGCTCCGCGTCGGCGTTTTGAGCCTCCGTGTGGAAGGCATGCATGCGGCGACCCGAAAGTACCATTGTGCGGTGGGCGCCGCCCGTGTAGCAGACGGCGCCCACGTCGCCCCAGTGAACGACGCCCCGCAAGGCGCCGGACCGGATCTCGTTGGCGACCTCAAGCGGCACTCGGTTGCCGTCGAACGCTCGCCATGAATCGAGAACCTTCAGGCTGCGAACATCGAACAGCTTCGCGACACCCGCGCAATCGACGGTGTACACCTGTGGAGTACCCTCGACGTTGAAAATGGCCGCTAATGGGTGTGCGTGGGGTGACGTGTGGTCGTGAAGCTCGAAAGCAGGACAGTTGGGCAAGTTCTCCGCCCAACACAGCGCCTTGAACTCAAAACCACCGCTGAAAAAAATCTCAAACGATGGACAGTAAGAGAGCAAATAGACGCCCTTTTCGTGGCCCGCGAAGTTTCCGACGAACGGCACCCCAGAATTCGGGTCATGCAGCAGGACGCGGTTGTCCAGCCCCGACGTGACCACCTTCCCGGATCTCGGAAGCACCAAACACTCCGTTAAATCGGCGGTGTGCATGGCGTGCGACTCGAGCACCGGCACACTCGACACCACACTCCCTTTGCGAAGCATGTTAGTGGCGATCGAGCAAACCTGCAACCGACCCCGCTTAGTGCCCACGAGCATGAGCGCTTTTTCCTCTTGCTCGGCCACGAGGGTCAGCCGCGCGTCGGGGCTCATCACGTCCATTGGTTTGTGGTAGCTACGAATGACGCTGACGCCGTCGTCGGGCGTTGGCAACGGAATGCGAAGGGTGCGGCCAGGGCCCAGGCTGTCGCGTCCGTGCACCGCATGCAGCGAAAGCTGTCGTTCGGCGGCGTTGCACAACGTCGCGAAGACGCTAATGCCATGGAGGTAGTCCATCGACGTGATGGCCCCCACGGCGCGAGCATACATAAAGCCACGGCGCATGCCCGCGCCAGGCTTGGCCGCCGCTTGTGCCTCCGACGCGATGGCTTCCGCCCGTCGCCGAGCCGCGGCCTCGCTGGACAACAACCCGTCGGTGTTCGGGCGGAATCGGGTGCGTTTCCACCTATCGAAGTCGGACAAGTGCGCTTCCTCGTCGTCCTCGTCCGGCCCACCTTCCGCGGCGGTCGTCTCGCCGTCGTTGAGCCAAGAAGGCGGCTTTTCGCCCATGTCCACACCGCCACTCTTGCGTGCAGCGGTCGCGCGGTAATCCAATTGCTCCAGAAGGATCACACCTGCGACATTGTGATTGATGCAACCAACCGCGTCCCATCCAGGGAAGTATTTCATCTGGCTGATCCAGTGGGGCACGCCGTATGGCTCTCCCAGATGGGTCGAACCCTTGTACTGAAGCGTGACGCGCGTTCCAGTGACCGGGTTCACTTTGCATTCAATATCAGCCGTCGTGGCGGCAGAGCCGACCCCACCACCTGTGGTGCGAAGACGATCAGCAGACGTGGTGCTCCTCCCGTCCGCACCCCAGGGTCCGCCTCCTTGATGTCGCTCCTGCTGGGACGATGAGCCCCTGCTGCGGCTCCGTTCCCGACTGTGGCTGCTGGCCGTCGTGGAAAACCGACTGTACCCCCCGCCATGGCGCTGCTCGGACATGTGAGAAAACACCCCCACGCGGCGTTTCCCTTCATCTACGACCTCGGCGATAGCGCGACGGGTGGCGGCGGTATCGAGCGCGCGACGCCGATGATCTTGCGGAAAGTCCAGCGTGTGGCCGTATGCACGCTCGATGACGAACGTGACGAACTCCTCCCAGGACACTTTGCCGGTTCGATCCAGGTCAATGGACATGAAAAGGTCACGCACAAAACGCGTCAGATCGCTCTCATCTAAGTTGAGCGGGCGACGAATGGAGCGGTGCGACTTGCTTCGGGACAGGAGGAGGAGCGGACTTGCACCGTCCAAGTTGGTCTGTGAGGCAGGACTGTTGTTCGCATCGCCGTTCACAACGTCTTCTCTCTGCGGATGCATTCCTTCCAGCCGGCGGGCGCGATGGAAATGTGTACGGTGTGGCAGCGGATCCTCGGCGCCATTGTTGACACATTGAGAGCCGCCAATAAAATCGCCGAGATGCACCGTCGTGCGGCTCCTCGGCGAGTGGTCTCCTTCGCTTCCAGATGCACTGCTGCTATCAGAGCCGCTGCCGCCGAGCTCGGCTGCTGCTGCTGCCCGTCGGCGGTTGCGTCGGCCGTGAAGCGCGATGCTGTGGCCGTCGAACGTAAATTCGCCCATCTCGATCATCGCGGGGGCCAACAAGTTATAGAACTGCTGAATGCCCACGGCGGCGGTCGGGTTGTGCGAAGGAAGGAGCCGCGCGACTGCCTCTTCCGTCCCGTCCGCCGAGTTCGGCGGTTCCCGACCCGTGAGACACATCCAGTGAGCCCGAAGACGGTCGAGTTGCTCCGTCGACAGCTGCTTAAGCGCTCTGGCGGGGCCCATGACGTGACCGGCGAACGACCACATGGCGAGGAAGTCGTTGCGCACAGCCGCATTCTCAACCGCCTTGGCGGCCGCTATCAAGGAGCTCAGGGGATCGGCCAGTAATGGCGGAGGGGTAGCCGCAACAGCGACCACTTTGGACGACCCGAGTCTCCCGGATTCCGGCGGCGACGCAGAAAGCTTGGCGATTGGATCGGGTGACGCCGACGCCAACGATGCGCCACTGACCACAAGAAGGGTCCCGTCATCGCCTATCACGTGGTCAGGATCGTAAGACCTGACCCCGTCGGTGGGTCCCGCGGTCGGAGCCAACGAACTTCGCCGGCGCGACATGGCGCTTCGCACGGCTTGGGCTGCCGATGACGCGGCGGTCTGCGGCTTGTGCTTGTTGATCGTGCCAGTCGTGCCGATGATCGAGATGCCCTTCGGGCGAGCCGCTGCGTCGTCCTGCGGCCGTCCTGCCGGCGATCCACCAATCATCATGCCGCCGTCTTCCGAGGAGGCGCCTTCAACAGCCCGCAAGGACTCTGCGAGCATCGAGCTGGCCTTTAGAGATTCTTGGTCATTGTGGCCGGCCGCGCTGCCGCGATGTGCGCGACGCAGCTTCTGAGACTTTTCCGTCGCCGCCGAGTCTTGCCAGCGCAATTTGAGATGAGATGTGGCCGATCGGTCTGCCATGTGATTGGGGTTCCGCCCTTCCTTCTCGGTTTCCTCGGACACGGTGGGGTGTGTTTTTCCTCTTCCCCAACGAAAAACAAGTATACAACACACCACCGGGAACGTGGGAAACCAAAATTGGATGAAAATGGAAAGGAAAGAGTTGCCAATCGGAACAACCTTGTCAACAAACAGCAAACACCACATCACGCCGTCGCCGCCGCCGTCGCCGTCGCTGTCTCTCTCGCTCTCTCCCCTTTTCAATGTCAAACTGAGGTTGGGAGGGGAGAGAGGGGGGATTAACCGAAGGCAATTACCCCGCGGACGTTATAATTAGGACACGAGCCCGCTCCGTCATTGCTGTTGGAGGGGTGGCGTTCTGTGTTGAGTCTTCTTTTTTGTTTCACGCTGCCATTGCCGCTGTGGCGGCGACGATAGCTGCTTCGTCCTCAATGTCGACGTCGTAGAAACCGATCGATTGCATCATCGACGAGGGCTCCTGCGGCACGTCCTGCAGTTCCGCCTCCTTCGACGGCCACGCCTGCGAGAACGGCCGCACCACAAACGCCGCCGTCGCCATCATCACTTCATTCGCACGATTGACTTTGCGCAGAAGGTCCAATAAGTCGGCAATGCGGAGCAAGCCTCCGGAAGCAATGGTGGGCACTCGCTGGACCAACGCAGCGGCGAGACGGAGCACCCAGGACGCAGTCGTGGGGTCCAACGCGCAAACAGGGACGATTGGGGTCAGCGCGGCCGCGATCTTGGGCGCAAAGTCGGGTTCCAACTTGGCGAAGGACTTTTCGTTTTCCAGCATCTGATACAGACACGCGATACCTCCAACGGCCTTGGCACTGCCCTTGGTGAGCATCATCTGTAACGCCTTGCTCGCGCACTCACGCGCGACGTCGGGACCCAGACTGTTTGTCCGCGCCAACGAACCGATCACCGATCCGGTGGAGGCCGCCACCGTGACCTCGCCAGCGGCTTCCCAGATGGGCTTGTAAAAATCGAACAACCTGGCCGCCTGCGGAAACGCCGCCACGCCGCGCCGCAAAACCAGCGACGCAAAACGTGCGGTGGATCCGCGCGCGACGGGACTCGCGCTGATCAACGTCATCTTGGTCGCGATGCTGGAAAGCATCGACTCGGGCGTGGTGGGCATGCGCTTGATCAGGTTCAGCACGAGCCGGAGCGTGCAGAGGCGGGCCTCCCCGTGGTCGTTCATCGCTGGTCCAATGAGCGCCGTGGCGAGGTTCATGCTGATAATCCGCTCCCGCTCTCCGAGATTGAACGTGCCCATTTGAAGCAGCAGTTGCAGCACCGACACGATGAGCACAGGGTCGTTGCGATCCACGAGCGTTTTCATGAACTTGGTAATGATCACCATGCCGGCCTGCTGCACCACGGAGGCAGGGCCGTAGGTCAGAAGGTCCTGAATGCCCTCGACGGCTTGTTGCTTCTGTTCCGACGTACCGTAATCAAGCGCCCTCGTATAGAAGCCGTTGATCGTGTCAAACACCTTCGGAAGCGCCAGCGCGGGAAGTTCGCGTTCGCCGGGGCCAATGACGGCGCGAGCGGTTGCCACGAGCGTGCTCTGAATGGGATCCACGAACTGCACAAGATAGCGACCCGTCGCGCGCTTGACGAGGACCGCATCCGCACTTTGCTCTTCATCGAGGTCGTCGAGCGCCTTTTCTTCCAATGCCGCGGCGACCTCGACGAGGCCACTGCCGGCGTTCCGTCGCACCTCAGCATCGCCGTCGCCGAGGGCTTCGATGAGGATGCGCAGGATGATGTCAATCGCGTCGACGGCGCCCGCGTCGACGCCAATCGCGAAGGCGCTAGCCGTCCGAATGACGGCGCCACGGCTCGCGGGGACTTTCATCTTTCTCTTGAACTCCGTGACGATTCCGTTGACGTACTCCTCGGGGATGGAACGGGCAAACACGGACATGGCCTCCTTTGCCTCGGGGACCTCGTCCGTCTCGCAAACGTGCAAGATTTCCACAATCGGGGTGTAGTACTTCGGCAAATCGTTGACCACTTCGTCGAGTTGCACAATTTCGCGGATGAGCTTCGCCTCGTAGGCGCCGTACGTCGATTGCGCATTGAGAAGTCGAAACACCGCGGGCAGCGTCGTTGTGGGGCGCACACGAATGACCTCCACGACGCCGACGACGGAGACGCCAAGTTGCTTCTCAACCATCGTCTCCACCCACTTCGGTCCGGCGGTTTTGCCGACGCGCTCGAAGACCGTTCCAGCGACCTCGCGGATCGCATCATCCTGATGCTGCAGCGCCGGGAGGACGCACGCCACTAAATGCGGGCCCAACCGTAGCAGCCGATGGCTATCGGCGAACGGAATCATTTCCGCGATACACACGAGGGCACCAAGCTGCATGCGGCGTTGGTGTTCGTGCTGAAGGTACACCTTGGAGATGGCCACGAGAAGCTGGTCCGAAATCTCGTGCAAACGTTGACACGTGAACTCCAAGGCCTTTTCCGCAAGTTCCACGCATTCCGGTCGCGCGGACGACGCATACTTCACCAGCAACTCGACAATGCAGGAAAAGGCCGCAGTGACCGCGGCACGGGGGCTGGCGACACATACTTGCCAGGCCGTCGTGACTTCGGCTCGCACATTCGCGTTCATTTCGTTCCTGGCAAGGAAGAGCGCCGCGATGAATCGGTGGAACGCGGGGGCGCCGAGCTTCTCCTCCAACGTGCCAAGAATGGAAACGCCGGTCTTCTCCAAGTCACGAGCCGAGTTGAGCTTCAGCATCCCCGCGGGCGCGTCATCGTCGTCGTCGTCCTCCTCCGCCTCCGCATTGGCCACTTCCTCAGACTTTGCCGACGTCTCACGTGCCGACATGCCCTCGGGGGACGAGGCGGCGGCCGCTTCGTTAATGCGCGTCTTGCGCTTGATCTGTTGCACCAAATGAATGAGCAGCTTCGACGTCAGAAGCAAGCTGGACTGGCGCTGAGTCGTGTTTTCGTTTACCACCCCGACCACCAGCGGCTCTACCACTAAACTCAGGTTCCGCGTCCCGTAGATGGAGATGATGTTGGTGCCCGCCAACAACGCCGCGTCCCGCACGCGATCGACGGGGTCCGAGAGTGCCTCCAAGACGACAGGGAAGTATGTCGGCAAGATGCGTGTGAACACCGTCTGATTCAACGTGCCCGGCGCATAGACGAAAATGGTGACGAAGCCCTCGCGAGACGAAGGTGAATCGGCTGCGCAGCCCTCCAAGATGCGAGGTTGGAGGGCCTCAAGCATCGTTTCACCGACCGCAGAGGCCAGTTCGCACAACGTTTGAGCCGCGCCGCCGCGTTCTGCGCTGCTTGACGCGCGAGCGAAAACCGTGAAGCACCAGTCGACGACCTCGTCCGGTCGCTGACCGCCTAAACTGTAGGCGAGAGCGGCCAGCGCTTTCGCGCTGGTTGCCCGAACAGAGGCATGCGGATCCACGATGGTGCCACGCAGCTTTATGGTCAACTCCTCGGCGTACGGCGCAAGGCTAGCGGCATGGGAAACGAGGCTGACCACGGATGCCGTGATTTGTGCGGCCTTGCCGCGCGTGTCACGCTCGCGTTCGGAGAGACCCCGAAACACAACGGGCATGATGAGCGACAACGACGCAGGGTCAATCGCAGAGTTGAATCGAGTGTAAAGCAGCGCGTCCAGCGCGGCCTCCGTCTCCGAAGGGTTTCGCATCGACTCCAGGATGATGTCGACGTGCTCCTGAATGCTCGGGCACGAAACCACGCCCGCGACGCGTTTGAGTGCGTTGAACGCGGCGCCTGCCACGCCCGCGTTGGCGTCGAACAGATTCTCGCTGACCTTGGAGATGATTTCGGGCAAAATTGAAGAGAGTTGTTTGGGGGAGCAAAATGCGACGTAGCCGATCAAGTTGAGCGCAGGGGTGCGTTTCTTGGTTTGGTCGCTCTCGAGGCCCTTCAGCAAGCGGCCTACCATTTGATACAAGCCCACGTCGCTGAGGCTGCGCATCATCGCCTTGGCAGCGTCGTCGGCGACCTCCGAGATCTTGGCATCCTTTTCGGATAAGGCGTCGAGAATCTGCTGAGTCAGCGCCAGCGCATAGGGTTCGAAGACCTTGCCGAGTGTGTCCGCCATGGTTTCGAGCGCGATCATGCACCCGCTCCGCTGCGGCTGCTTGTCCTTCGCGGCGCTGACCAACTGGTTGAAAAAGTCCAGTGTCCGAAGGGTCCGTAGGCCCATGCCCTGAACCACGCCCGCGAGACCATACGCGTGAGCCTTTTTCTTGGCGTAGGTGGTCGAATTGAGCACCTGTTTCAGGCAGTTCCCGGCGAAGGCGACCAAGCGGTTGTAGATGTCGGACCCCGGGGTGGCACTTTTGCCGAGGACGAAGGCACATTCGCAGATCGTATGGTGCACCAGGCGGGTCTGCGATTTCGCCACCAACGTTTCAAGCGACTCGACGGCAGCGACAAGCAGCGCATTTTCCTTGAGACGTGCAGCGATGTCACTTTGCCAGGTCAGGGTGATCGCACCGTGATTTTCCAAGTGCTGCCCGGTCGCGCCGGGCGGCGGCCGCTTCACGATCTCGATGATTTTCGGCGCCAATGTCTTCAGCGTTTCAACCTCGCAAATGGTGAACAGATGCCGTCCGGACTCCATCACGGCCTCTAGGAGGTCGTCTTCCGTCCCTGGCTTTTCCACCACACTGCTCAAAAACTGAGTCGCCAAAATAACCGATTCCGGCGTGAAGTGACTGGCCGTGCTCTGAATAGCCGTCGCGGCCGCCAATCCGCCGGTGCGCGTCACTGACGACAGCCATGCGTCTTGGGCTTCGCGGAAGCGCGAAACGTGTTCTTTGAGCGCCTTGGACACGCGGCACGACGCATCGTAGTTGGCGTGGTAGCGTTCGAGCATCTTGGCGAGGATGATCCAATCGCCCTCCTGCCACTCAAAGCTGGCCGAGGCGAGAATTTTCTTCGACGTGTTGATGACGTGATCGCGCGAATCGCGGGTGCAGACCGCCGCGAGCACTTCACTGTCGCGGCCTGGGTTCGCCGCGTTGCTCATGAAGGAAAGGAAGGCCGTCGCACCCGCTTCGCGGACGAGATCGGAGCCCGTCATCAGCCCGTCACTAATGGGCTGAAGATCCACGCCGGAGCGCATCGTGCTAGCCAACTGCTCGAGTGCCTTGGTCGACGTGCGGTACACACTCGGATAGTTTTCGAGTACTTTCACCAGGAACGACGCGCATTCGTTCTTGTTGGAAATTTTGTCATTTCCGCACATGGCCGCAAAGATGGACATTGTTTGTACCTGAGCCGGAATCGGGACGCTGCGGCTCGCCTTGGCGCGCAGCTCGAAGGCGCCCACCGCTAGCGGCAGGACAGCGGCGACGAGCGCCGGAGGCAGCGCATGCGACGAGGCGCATTGCCGGAGCAGCACGGCAAGCGCCACCGTTTCGTTGACATCGTCCGTGGTGAGCAGCTTTTTGCTGAGAAGGCCACAGACGCGAACAATCTGAGTGGCGACGAGGCCGCGGCCGAGGTCGGTGTGATGAAGCAACGCGGCGGCCGACTGCAATGCGAGCTGGCGCAACATAGGCGAGGATGTTTCGAGGGAGACGGTTTGCTGCAGCAGCGTGTACAGCGGCGCGTTGACCTCAAATGAATTGGCACCCGTCCCGCGGAACTCTCCGAGCAACCTCACGGTGGCGAACGTTGCGCGGTGGCCCGTGACGGTCGCCGACAGCGCTCGGCACCGTGCTCGAAACTGTTCCGACAGCTGTTGCCGTGCTGTTTTCAGCGCGGCAAGCTCCTTTCGCTTTGTCGCCTCGTAGTCGTCCTCCGTCACACCCTTCGGCGGCTTATCGGTGTACACCTTCACGAGCTTGCGCGCTTGCAGTTCCCCATCGACCCAGGTTAGTTCATCGGCAGCGGAACTCGCCGCGACGGCCTGATCAAGCGCATCCAGCCGGTTGAACCACATGATGGACTCCTCCGCGCGATGGAGCAGCACGGAGAGAGCGGCCGTGCGACCCGCCGCGGGCACCATGGAGCACAAAATGACAATTCCACGGGCGCAGCTGCTGTGTCCTAATGGCATCATTTGCAAGAGGGACGTCACTGCCGCGGCCAAGTGCTGCTCCACCAACCCGACTCTGTTGGGACCCAGCAGACGCGCGAACAGGCGCCGGCCCTTCTCGAGAACGACGCCGGTGCGATCTCGGTATCGCCCGCGTAGCTCTACGTCGGTGAGCATCAGCGTCGAATCATCAGTAGTTGCGAGCACGCTGGAGTGTCCGCAGGCGGCCGCGAGCTGCGCGAGTAGCGCCGCGGGGTCGACGCGGGATATCTGTTCTAGCACGCCACTTCCGAGCAAGGTGTACAGCAATTTACAGCTGCCCGGAGGGAACGGCTGGACGGCTGCCGCCTGCTGCTCTTGAGCATTTGGAGGAGCCGCGGCGGCGGCGCTGGAGGACGCCGTGGTCGCTTTGGCACTCGTCGCCACGGAGGAAACCGATTCGCGGCTGCTGCCACCGGTCGAAGTCAGAGCAAAGATATGCGTGAGACAAGCGTTCCACATGCCCAGGACGAACCCGGTATCCTTCCGCGACTCCAGAACTGTAGCGAGGGCGCGGGTGATCGTGCCAGACTGCGAAGTCAACAGCACGGGCAGGGCCACGAGGCACCCCGAACTTGCGGACACGTATGACTTTGCCGCGTCCAGCAAGATGGCGGCTAAGCAGGTCGCCAGAGCAGCATAGTCCTCCGTCGTCGAGTGTTCGTCTTTGCGAACAAAAGACTCAAGCGCCACGCGGTCCGTTAGGAGACGATCTACGCTCGCGTTGGACACCCCGGCTGCCGTCGAAAACCGGAGCGCTAGGAACGCGTCCGCCTTGGACGCGAGGACGCTGGCACTATCGGAGACGAGGGTTTGAACAAAGGACGCGATCGCGGCACCGCCTTCTGGAGCCAGGTGCGTCAAGATAGCTCGGCGGCACATCTCAGACGCGTCCGCCTCGCGCAAAACACCGGCAATTCCTGCCGCCTCAAGTGCATCACGTTGATAAGGGGCGTACGGAAAGCACGCGAGTAGGGACCATGCGGGGCGAAACACTTCGCCAGACGCGCTGTCGAGAAAGGTGGCGAGCAGCGACGACACGACCGGCGCATCGGGGAGCCAGGCGACGACCGAAACCGTTTGGAGAGGATGCTGGCGATCGTTACAACCGCCTGCGCGTCGTTTGGGCGCAGCGGTCGCCTCGGCAGTTGTCGTCGGTGCGATGGTCGTCATCGCCGTCCTTGTTGTCGGTGGTGCGAATGTGTTGGGCAATAGTTGATGCATCATCGCGAAGAGGGTCGTGAGCAGCGCCGCGCGGTCGGGGCCGGCGACGTAGCGCGTGCTCATCAGGTCCGCGGCGCGGCGGAACAATAGCCCAAGGTGACGCTTGAGGGTGGCGGCTTCGTACGTCGCGGGCCCATGTGGTGCGGCGCTGCTGTCGACGGGTGCAGCCGACTGTGACGCCCTCAGCAGCAATCGCGCAAGACCGTTTGCCAGGCTGTGCCGAGGCAGCGACGCGAGCGATGGGGCAATCGCCAAGCAGAGTAGTGCATCGACGCGTCGGTTGGCCTCGGCGTGGTCAAAAATGAAAGCGGCGACCGCTGCGCCATCGCCTCCAAAGGAGATCGCGGCCTCCAGCGCATTGCACACGACATGGGGTCGAAGCGTCATCGTCCGACCGAGAAGGCCAAAAATTTCATCGAAGCGCGCCTCATCAGTAATGCTCACCGGAAGGACGTCGACGCGAGATGTCGGTACGCCGCAAGGCGCTAGAATGCTGGCCCCGCGTGAGGTGGGGAGGACCCGCGGCTGAGTGAGCCACGCGTTTTCCGCGACGTTGAGAATGCACGCACCCCTGATGAGGGTGGAGAGCACGGAAAGGGAAGAGGCGGACGCCGACGTGAGGTCGTTCCCGCTGAAGAAGGCGGCATCCAGCAGCTCCCAGTGAACGGTGGTGCGGTTTGACGTCGCGAGGACACGGTGGCGACAGCACGCGACGTCGAGCGCGGCGATTAGCCAAGGCTGGGTGGCGGCGATTGGAAACGCCTGGGTGGCGGACGTCGCTGATGCCAGGCTCCGCTCCATCAAGGACAAAGCTGCGCTCGAGCCGCCGGGCGCGTACAATCCAACCGTCCTGGTCACGGGCAGTTTCGACACACCAGCCTTCACAAACGATGTCCATCGCCGCAAACCGTCACATGCGATAATCACAGAGGCGGGCGATTTGGCCGTCGCTGCAGCTTGTCGCCGAAAGTGGCGGCCGGCAGCCGAGCTAGTGCTCGCGACGAGTTCATTAGAGGCCCAGAGCCACGACGCGGTAAGTTGCAGCCAGGCTTGCACAAAGCCCACGTGTGCGGCCGCCAGGTCCTCCCCGCCAAGGCCGATCCCGCCCTGCACGGCATCACGCTCCGACGTCAGCCACGCCGTCCCCTTGAGGAACTCTTCACACAAGCGCAGGAGCGAGAGAGCGTTGGCCAACCCGGTGTTGCGGCGGTTATCCACGAGTCGTTTCTGCAGCATCTGGAGCCGTTGTGAGGCGTCACCGAGCAGCTGGGCCACGACGGCGTGAGGGGAAGGAGGAGCGGCGGCGGCTGCCCCTCCGCCACCTGTCGTGTGGTGGACCTGATGACCCGTCCCTCCGGTTTCCACGGAACTTATCGCAGCGATGCGCCACTTTAGCAGCACCACGGGCAGCACGTGCAACTGCAAGGCGCGAGCGACCGCTTTTGGGGTGTGCGGAAGAGACGAGCACCCGACGATGGTGTTCAGGAGCATGGAGAACGATACCGAAGGCGCGGGTGCTGCCGCTGCGGAGGATTCTGCCGCGTTCTGGGCAGCGTCCATACCTCCTGACGGCTCCTTGGATGCGACAACATCGGTCGACCTGGTATCGTCGTCATTCGCTTCGCTCTGGTGCCGAGTTTTGCTCTTCGCGGCCCAAATAGCCGCCTTCGTCGGTGCGACGGTCCAAAGTGCTTTGGCGTGCGACACGGCCAGTTGATACGTGGCGTCGTCGCGCAGCATGCGAGCGGTGTGGTTTAGCGAGTGGACCGAGGCGGGCTGATGCACGCACAACTCGACGAAAGACCGGAGCGCGTTACGCTGCTCACCCAGAGTGACCGCACCACGCAACGTTGAGACAACTTGCAGTAGCGAGTCCATTTCTCCGAAATGAGAAGTGGTCGTCAAGGGGAAAGGAAAGAAGAACCGTTTGTTGTTTTAGAGGGTTAGAATAACGAAAAAGGTGATTACTGAGATAGGAATGGGGCGCGCAACGGAAATATACGGACCATCATCGTGTTGATCGCATTTGGTTGACGGGAAACACCGCCATCACGTGTTCCGTTGTGACACTCGTCAGACAACATACACACACACGCGAAGCGACGATCAACATCTAAAAAGAGGGAGCTCCTCCTCCTCGCTACTGGCAAAGGCACATCCGCCGCGGGCTGCGCTTTTGCCCAATGACAAACCGCCCGTTTCGTGTGCATCACCGGATGCTATGAAAAGCAAAGACTCCCCAAAATAGCAAAACGATCGGCGCGCGCCTCCGGGAAGGTCTCGACTATTGCTTCTTCGCGAGCGCCGCACGCGCACGCAACGCGGCGATGTTGCTACTAATTTGAACAAAGTGACCGACGATGGCGGCGCCCATGCCCGCGACCGGAAAGACCCAAAAAAGAACCGCGACGACCGGAACGAAGAGGTACACATGGACATAGCTCCCCCCGCCCTCCAGGTGTAAACAACGTCCCGCGATGTGCACGTGAACGATAATGCTCGCGACAAAGGCGCAGCAGATGACGGCGATACAGCGATAGTTGGTCAACATCAGGATGAGTGGGTCGACGAGAAAATCAGCGACGACAGGCGGAAGGCGGCCGGAGATCGGGGACAGCCAACCACTCGCAATGCTGTAGTGCAATTGCTGCGACGCAAGCGTGTTGGCCAGCGCGCCTGGCGTCCCCACATGGTGGTTTAACGCCAACGTGAAAAATACGATCGAGGCGAGTTGAATGAGCACGGAGCGGTCCACAGCCAGGCGGAGACGCATACGGAGGAACGTATAGACCATCGGCAGCTGTCCGAGCAGGAACAGCGAAAAGCCGACCGCAATCAGCGGTGCATCGACCCGGACCAATGAGAAGTAGTCACCCGGAAATGTCCAATTCCACGACGTTAGCGATGCTGCCTGCTGCTTCGAGAGTGAAGTCAACAGACTCACCGTCGAGAACATCGTCGACGCGACCGAAGGCCACAATCCGGCGGCGATCGGTCCCACACCGAAAGCGATCATCGCCTCATCCACAGAGAACCACCGTCCCCCAAATATGAACACGCCCTCGTGGTAGTGAAGCGCGTGCGACAACGTCGTGACGAACGCGATGACGAAGAGCGCCAATAGGCCGCAGCTGAACGATAGACCAAACACCGTCAGAAGGCAGTAGGTGGAGAGCAGCGACGTGACGCAGTCTAGTCCATGGTCCAAATACTCCCCAATCGGGGACGACAGCTTCAGCCGCCTCGCCTGCTTCCCGTCCGTGTTGTCCGCGGTGCAGTAGACTAAATTCAAAATGCCGGCGATGATCAAAACCGTGGAGGCAGCGGCCGTTCGGACGTCGAACGACGTGGCCGCAAGCTGCGCGAACGACCGCATCGCCGCCGGAGAAAGCGGAATCAGTGAGTCGACCTCTCCCTTCGTCTGGAGCGGAAGGGGATACCCAGGCCGAGGCAGCGCCTCCCCCAGGGGAGTGGCGGAGAGCAGTCCTGATCCGCCGTAAAGGCGTTCATCCCGCGCTTGCACACTCAGAAGCATCGCGGAGGCAATGAAGGTGCAAATAATGCCAAAGACGGTAATGCCGTTTGGCGTCCACGAGGTCGGATACCACTGGACCAAGGCAGAGTAAAATGGATTGAGCACGTACACGAAGAGGTATGAGTTTTCCGGCGGGCGGTAGACGTAGCCCGACTTCGTCGTCGTCGTGGAGGGTGCAGCCATCGCTGTTAAGGTGTGGTTGTTGTTGTGGGGGAAAAACCAAGCCTACAGGAGGAAATGACAGCACCGGGTGACGTCCGACACAAACCTACGACGCGCGAAAATTCCAATTCGCGGGAAAAGAAAGACTGAGAGAATCCATTTTTTGACGTGCAAATCGCGCGCGCACGCAAATACATCTCGGTGGTCTGTGTGACTCTACATGGTCCACAGGTGTTCGATGGTTCGGCACTAGTTCCGTCGCGCAAGCCTCAACGCTCGCTCCAGCTGCTGACGCTGCTGTTCAATGCTGCTAGGCAGTGGTGTCGACGACGTCGAAGCGGCACGGGTCGAGGAAAGGGCCACGGGTCCAGTCCCAGCACCCCATGGGGCCGAAGCATCGTTATCGCGGTGCTCACGCCTCGCATTCGCCGATGCGAACGGGGACAGCACGGGCAACGTGTTTGACTCCGTTCTTGCCGCGGAGGAGGAATGAACACCTGCTCCATCGAGAATAGCGGGCCGAAATGGAACCGCCGCCGGCGATTCAGCATGGTGCGGCGATGGCCGGGAGGAGGGCTCCTGTAGCATCACCACGCGAGGCAACGATGATGATGTGGGGTCCATCGTTTCCGGTTCCGGCCGAAGAGGGGGAGGCAACGGCGACGCAGCGGGCGCTCTGCGGGGGTCAACGGTGGTGCAATGCCCGTTGATCTTCGTCGCTCCCGCACGACGCGCGAGGCTCGTTCTCGCTTGTGCACCTTCTCGGGAAAGGTCCGAAATGGCGCTACGGAACGTGCGCCGGAGCGCTTCGCGAAGTGTCATTTCGTCAAACGCAATGGTTGGTTCCCGCACGCAGGCAGCAAGGAACGGAAAGCAAGCCACGGACGCGTCTTCCACCCCACGACGGCGGCCGTGGCCCGCAACCCTGAAACCACCATCATCATCTCCCCCTACAGACTCGTCGCGTTCAACGTGACCCGCCCAAAGCGTTGGGAGAAAGGCGGATTGACGCATCTCGACGAGCCATGCAGACGGTAATGCATTCACGGAATCGTCGCGCGTGGACGTCTCCCAGTAATGAGCCACCTCGTCAACAAAATCTCGCAGGAATAAGAGCAAGGGAGGCAGCAGCGAAGGCAAATGTCGAACTGGGACGCGCCCGCTGCCGCTGCTGGCCGTCACGGTCTCGCCCTTTTCACCCGACTCGACAAAACGTTCCAAGATGGACAAAGCACTTTGCATTTCGCGCACGGTGGCGGCGAGCTCCACGACCGCCTCGAACGATTGGGGGTGCGAGCCGATGGGCGACACCGCGTCGGTGAAGGAGACGCGAATGAATTCAGACGTCTTCACGTTGCTATTAATTAGTTTCTTGTGGTGTGAAGCAGCGGCAGCAGAAGGTACGGTCGCGGTCGCAGGTGCCAGGTTAACCGCGGCGGACGCGGGGGGCGCCGCGTGGACGGAAGCGGCGACCTCCCCCTCCTGCTGGCGGACCGGCGATGGTGACGTGGTCGTTCGTCGCGATCGCACTTTTCCCGTCTTCGCGTCCGCAACGGTGGTTCGCACCTTGCGCACCCAAAGCCACAGGCCCATTCGACACCGCTGCCGCAACGTAGCGGAAAGCACACACGCACCAGCCCGGATGATACGTGCGCCCGAGCCGTCCGTCGGCGACGCCATTGCACCCACGTCGAGGGTGGCCCATGGAGGAGAGGAGGAGGGGTCCTGGGCCACGCAGGACTGCGCAAAGGCGCACAGCTGGGCACCCCAGGCAACGAAGCGGCCCTTGCCTGCCCTTTGGACGTTGATTGCGCCATCGGGACACAGCTGCTTTGATAAGCGATGCAACCGCGCGTGCATGGGTTCTGGTGACTGTGGCTCTCCAGCAGTAACAGACCCACCACTGTGACGGACTTCCGCATCCTCGGGTCTCATCAGGGCCGCCAGGAGCGTCTCCATGTCGATGACAATTTGCAGCTGGGTACGGACCGTGCCGGTAAACTGCCTCAGAAGCCACGGCAGGGGACGTGAACAAGAATCGTGCGGGGGAGGGAGAACCATCGGTGTGATGGCACTCTCAGGTTTGCCGTTGCCGACGGCGGCGTTTGACGTCTGGTGATGGTGGTTGTCAGCGGCATTGAGTTTTCGATGGAGCTGGTCGAGAAACGCAGCCACATTGGAGGTGGGCAAGCCCACAGCGAGTAACGCAGCCCGGGCTTCCTTCACCGGCCCGAGAAGATGCAAGGCCAATGCGACATGGCCGAACGTTTGCAGCAACGAAACTCTCGCGGCAGGAGAGACCGAAGGAGGGCGTGCTACTCCAGCGGTTGCCACGACGTCGATGCACCGACCCATCCACTCACGAAGACGGCGATGCACGTGGGTGTCCCAAGCCAGAGACAAGCAATCGAACTCGGAGAAGTTCAATGCAGGAAGGGTCACGGTCTCCTCGTCCTCCAAACCAGTGGCCAGCGACCACGATATGAGGCGCCGAGCGGACGATTCGGCCGTCGCCAGCACCACGACGGACTCGGCCAGGCGCAGGGTTCGGGGGGACACGCCAGCCGCAATGGCCGGAGCCGCAGCAGGGGGTAGCACGGACCCTGTTGTCGCCCCTCCTGGGGTGAACCGAGTCAGCCGGTGTGGAGGCGATCCGCTGAGCGGCGGCGGCAGTTGCGTTGCTTGGGCAATCGCAGAGCCGTCGTTCAGCATCGCGACAAACCAAGCTTCCGACACAGCGACGTGACCGAGGGCCCGTTCAATCCAGCTCTCCAGCGCGACGACGACCGTATCGTGCAGTTGCGGCACGGAGGAGGAGGGTGCGGACGACGCGGCCGCGCGTGCCGCTTCCCAGGCATCCGCCACGCGGGACGCCTCGGCGCGCAGCTGCGTCAACACCGGCCGCCACTGTGCCGTGGTCATGGCCGCCGCGTACTTCTCCCTCGCCACCAACTGTCTGGTGAGTCCCTTGACGCTGTAGGTGTGTTGCAAAATCGCGTCTAGCGCACCCCCCGGAAGCAGCTCCGTCCAGGCGGTAGCCACCGCCGAGGCGTCGCCGTCGGACACCTCATCGCCGCGATCGGATGTGAAATGCTGTTGTGGCCGATGACCCGCCACCGCACCCATCGCGGCTGGGTGAGCGTCGGAAGCCCCTTTTTCCACCACCGAGATCGGCGATGCGCTAATGTTGCACACGAGAGACCGAGTCGACACCCGGACGGCTAGCATCACATCCTTGAATGCGGAGAGCAACCGGCCGCGGTTGGCTTCGTCGTAGTAGGAGAAACCGATGTCGCCGCCGCCACGATGAAGAACGGCGCCTCCTCGTCCCGCCTCACCACCTCCCTCGGCCGATGGTAAGCCCAGGACCGAAGTCGCTTTCCATAGTAGCGTCGCGGTACGTCGGAGGGCGTCGAGCGGAGAGGCAAACGTGATTTGGGATCCTGGCGGCGGCGGCGCGGAAGGGGCAAAGGGATGAGGCATTTGACGGTCACGACGGCGAGCCAACTCCGCCCCCCTTTTGTCTCCAGCGACCGTGGCAGCCGCGGTCGATCCGACGGCCGCGTGACCCGTACCGCCCCCGGCGTCGCCCATGGCGGCGTGACGGCGGTACGGTTTGCCGTGGACGGTACCCTCCGCGTCCTCCTCCACATCGTCCACATCGTCGTCGTCGCCGTGAGGTGAGAAAGGAACTGACGTCGACGAGAACTTGTGATACATCGCGGATAGCTGCTGCGCCAGCTCGTCGTTGATCATCATCGGGATGGTGGTTGCCGTCGTGTCGTGGCCTGTGGCGGCAAGCTGGTTCCCTTCGGCAGCGTGTGCCTTCTGGCTGCTGCCGGCTGCAGGGGACGCAATACGCGGCTGCGAGTCAACTTCAACGGGAGACATTGGGACATCGGTGTCGTCAAAGCGGTGCCCAGACGCTACCCGTGCTTCCTTGAAAGTGGGTTCTGGAAGAGTCCCAGTCGTCGTGCTGGGCGGCAAGCTCGGCGCCGCCACGATCAACGCCGTTTCCACGGGAGGAGGGATTGACGAGGCCGCGGGTAAGGATAGAGCAACCGAGGAGGGGTGTCTCAACTCCACGTGGCCGCCAATCAATGCTGTTTCGCGCTGTTCAAGGATGGTGCCGGCAGGAGTCGGAGGAGGCTGCCCGCTCGGCTGCGTAAGGGACGCCACGATTGGAGACGCACGACGGTCATTCGGCTCGTCTCGCCCCTCTGCTCTTTCCCGCGATGTGGTGGTGGTGGAAGTAGGTGGCCGCCTCGCGGATTCAGAAGCTGGTGGGTTGAAGCGTCCTCCTGGTACGGACGAACGCGTGGATGATGGAACTGTAGGGAGGCCGCCACTTTCCTCCACGCTCTTAGGAGCTTCTCTACCCGTTTCTCGAGGCGGTGCCGTCGTCGACTGTTCTGTGTCTTGCGCTGCCAGCGGAGCCGGGATGTTGGGACGCGACGATGAGGATGTGTCTGTTGGTGCCCGGGGCGTTGCAATGGTCGTCGAGGTACCCTGGCTGGACGATGCCTCTGTGCCGCTTGACCTTGCTGCGTCGCGTGGCTGAGAATTTCGTCCAGCTTCCGGCGCCTCGTGGCCGCCGCCGCTGCCCCTCTGCACGGTCGCCAGCGTGTCCCCTCGCATTCTGCCCTCTCCTCCGCTCCGTTGTTGCGACGTGATCGTGCCGCCTCCTGTCACGTCCGCCTGCGACGTGGACGCGACCCCGTCCTGCATTTTTTCAGTTTTCTGACTTCCACCCTCCGGAACGGCCATTTCTAGGCCCGGGGGGGCTTCGTCCTCCGATAGTTGAACGTCGCCGTCATGAATTGCCAAAGTGCTGCCGGATGGCGGAGGCTGTGAAGGCTGGCGTCGGGTCACGCCAAGGGCCTTGCGACGGACAACGACGGGTTGGTCATCCTTCTTGACTTCTCCCGGTGTACCCCCTTCCCCGAGGTCCGCGTCCCAACCACCCAATGACAAGGGACTGGTGGTGTCGCGACTCGGAACGTCGCGAAATGGATGAAGGGTATCTGAAATCGACGAATCGTGGTCGTCGTTGTCCGTTGTCGTCGTCAATTCGAGTTCCGATTGTGATGATGAGGGGTGGGGAGGACGACCTGGTTGATCCACGCTACGGATGGAAAGGGCAGGGGTGGGGGGTTTTCCGGCCGCTGCGGCAGCCGCGTGGGCTATGACGCCTTTCACCGTGACTTTGCTCCATTTGCTCGATGTCGCATCGTCACGTTGTTGACGCCCTCCTCGCTTGCCAATCGTCGACGTCCCTGACGTGGTGGTTTTTCCACGTTGATCTCCGCGACGGTCGGGATGGGAAGCTTTCTGCTTTCGGCCGACGGGCGGGGTCGTCGGTAGTGCGACCTGGCCTGATTCGTCCTCCGATGGGTCGCTGACGGCCGCTCGGTGCTCCGAATGGACTTCCTCCTTCCGCCCCTTCGAAGCGGCGACATGCATCCTTTTCGTTGCGTCGCTTGCGCCGTCGTGTGGCGTGGCGCTGAAGGGCTCCGGAGTCGGTTGCTTGTGCAAGGACAGGAGGCCTGTCGGGGCGTCCATCGGAGTGGCGCCGGCCGTCGTTCGCGGTGACGACGACTCAGGCGTTGCAGACGCCGACGACGAGGCAATGGCCGAAACGACGGTAGTCTTCTTCTTATTTTCACGCAGTGCCGCGAACGCCGCGGCGAGCTCCGCATCGATCTGCTTGCTGTGCTCCACGCGTTCGCGTTCCTCACGCAGTTCACGTTCCTTGGCCACGCGCCGCTCTTTCACTTGGCGCATCATGATTTCGGCGGATGTTTCCTGCTTCGCCATCGGTGCATCGGCGGTGCCAGATCCCGTCGTCCCTGTCGAGGGCATTTCCAAGTCACGACGAGTCGGGCTCGCAGGCTGTGGTCCGGGCACAGCCGTCGCTACGACCGCCTTGCTGTTGTTGCTGTTCTTGTTGCTCTTGGTGGACTGAACCGCCTTCATGAGCCCGGCGACTCTCGCGGCGCTCTTGCTGGTCACATCTCCGCCGCCTCCCTTGGCCTTGGCGGACCGCGCTTTCACGAATGCGGCGTAGGCGGCCTCGTCGTCGTCGTGCGGATTGGGAGGCGACGCCTTCTTGTTGTTGACATCGTCACTGCCCTCGTCATCGTCCTCCAAGACTCCTTGGCCCTCGTCATCCACGACCACCTCGCCCAAAGGGTCCAAGGCGGCATCCCCTCTTTCGCCATCCAAGACGATGTCAGCCGAGGTACCCGTACCTTCGGCTGGTTGCGGCTGTTCGCCCTGTGAGGGGTGCGCATCTCCACGCTCCACTAAGCTGAGGAATGAGGCTTCCAGGATACTCTCGTTCTCATTGGGGGCCTCGGCCGCAAGTCGAAGCGAACTGCGACCGTCGTCCTGAAGCGATGCCCGGCGCCGGGGAGAGGGGGTGGCTGTCTTTGCTGTGGTCGCCAGGCTTCGGGCTGCTTGCATACCTCCTCCTGGTGCCGCCGATCCCCCCGTCGCCGTCATAATGGCGTTCCCGTTGGAGTCGCCCAGCGCGGCGGCAGCGCCTTCAGCCGCGATGGCTGCCGCGATCCGGTGCCTCTCCACGGCTTGCACCATCTTGGATACGTGGGTCCAGTCCACGCGGTGGATGTCCATGCCCAGCGGAGGGGGCAAGGCGATGCCTTTGGTGGTCGCCCGTTGCGGCGAGCCAAGGGGAAGCCTGCGCCGACGAGACTCTGTTGAGGCTGCGCCAACCGTCAGCGGCTGACCGGCTGCATCGGATGGTTCGTCACGCCGCCGTTCGAGCGCCTCGCTGATGGCCATCTCAATCGCAATCGCATTCGCGTCATCCTCCTCTAGCAAGTTGAGGTCCTGCCACTGCGCGGCGGGGTCCGCGGCCGCGCCAGGCGTCTCGCCCTTCGCGTTGCCCAGCAGGTGTGCGGCTTTGGCTGCCAAGTCGGCCTGCAGCTGTTGCTTCCTCAATAGTTGCCGTTTCGCGAGCGCCGTTTCGAACTCCACCCGTTTCTTATTTTCCGCGGCCCGTTGCTCCTCCGCGTCGTCGGCGTCCTCACAGGACTGCTTGGTGAACGCAGAAATGGCCCGCAAAGCGCATTCTTGGCACACAATCAGAGACCCATCGTACGGAGGGGTGAGCTTTGCGGCAGAAGGTTGCTCGCTTGACGACAACGTCGACGGCGGCATGCGACTGGGGGCGGCCTTGCTTGACGGACGAGACATGGCTCGGGGAGTGCTCGCCTGCACTTCGTCCGCGAGGGTCGGGCTCAGCCGGAATCCAAGGAAGAAGATTCGTTTGAGACACGACGCCGACGCACATCGAGTGGCCACGGGCTGGCATGGGACGATATGATCGTCGTTCTTCGTCGTCGTCGACGGCGGGTACATGGCATCCTCCGCCGAGGAGGGTATGGTCCATTCATTCCGCTGCGATCTCGGCGCATTGACTGTGCCCATGAACGTCGTGCCAATCGTGACCGGTCCGCCACGACGCCCGAGGAGGACATTCGCTTCGTCGCGCAGAGGATCGTCGTGATGCGACTCGTCGAGTGAGGCCACGCGGTTCCAGGAAGACACCGTTGGCCGGAAAGCGCCAAACACCGTCGTGCCTAAAGGACCATCCGGCGCGGAGGGACGTGACGACGGCATCGTGTCGCTTTCCTGCTGGCCGGAAACGATATGATGATTTCCACCATGTAGCGCGACGTGATGGACGAGTTGCACGCAAACAAGTTCCTGAAGCGCTCGCCGAAAGGTCGCCACGCGGCGTTCGATGAAGGCGGGAAGCGCGTCGGTTTCCGACAACTGTTTCTGTGCGGCGGCCTGCAATGCCGCTTGCCGCGCGAGGCGAGGATTGGCAGGGGGTGGTGGAGGTGGCGAGTGCTGCACGACGAACATAAACCGACGCTGAATGTCGTCGATTCTCGGCCCCGCTTGCCGCCGGACGGTCGACTCAAATTGTGTAAGTAGCTGGCGCACCCACGCGGCACCCGTCGCCAAAATCACGACGGCCTGGATGGCGTCCTCCACGACCGCTGATGGGGTAAATAGGAGCGGGCGTAGCACACTCTCGTTCGAGCCCAGCGTCGCGAGTGCATCGGCCGCGCCCACCCACCGGTTCGCACCGATTTGCGGCGGCGCCACCTGTGGCGATGACTCAGTGCCTCGAACTCCTCGCCACCGCGGCGGCGACGTGCCTTTAACCGTCCCTGCTGCCGCCGGTGCGGTAGTGGTCGTGGTCGGGCGTGACGCATTCATGTCCCTGACCGGTACGGCAAGGGGCTGCATATCTCCCTCGCCGAGCCAGCCGCTCGCCGTGGCGACGCGGGACAACGGTCGGGATGCTCCAACCCCTTGCGAGGCAATCCCCCCACGGCTCTGAAGAAACACACGACCTGCCTCCTCACACTGGGTCACCGTGGGCAGCGGGTAGAGCAGTGGCAGCAGGCTGTAATCGCGGAGACGGAGGACACCGCCGCCGCCGCTGGATGGCGAGGAGGCACCAGGTGCTGCCAGCCCCAGGAACGACGTCGTGACCGCGGCGCCCGTTGCCTTTCGCGTCGCGACCGCGCCATTGGTGGTGGCTCCGATGACCGCGGCGGACACCGTCGTCGTCGGATCCGCCTCCTGACGGTCGGGGGGAGATCGCTGACGCCTCATCGGCTTCGAAACGGAGATGTGAGGCGATCCGATTGGTGGCTCATGTTTGGTCGAAGGTGCCTCGATTTGCGACGCCAGAGCCACGCTTGGTTGAGAATACATCGTGCGGCAGGACACGTACGCGTCGATACATCTTCGAACATAGCCCATGAAGACGGCCAGGCTGATGTCCGGTGTGGGACGGGAGGGGACGTTGGTCGCTGACGCCGATGCGGAATGATTGGTGACGATCGACGCGTTGGCGACGCTCTCGGATCCAATTGATGACGACGATCCCCCCGCCGGCATCATGTTGGTAGTCGCGCTCGGCGGCAGTTGGCTCCGAGAGCGCAACTCATGCTGCTCCTCGAGCAAAACGCACACCATCCAATCACTCTCCAGCGCATCGTTGAAATTGTCCAGGTCGTCGTGGCACACGCTTTGCAGCCATGGGGGCAACGGGGCGTCGGCGGATGATGACGCCTCCGAGCTGCTCCACACGGTGGGCCCACCTGGGGCTGCCCCAAGCGTCGGAAACACGGAACCGGTTAGGAACACGGCCGTCCACTCACAGTCGCTGCCCTTTTCCTCCTCCTCCACCTCCTCGTCTTCCCTCCCTGCAGCAGCACCCCCACCACCGTGGCGAAGCCCAACCCCTGCGGTAAACGGCGGGTGGCTCCGCCCTATTTTCTCGCGTCGGATCCACAATGGCCGGCGCCATCTCCAAGGAAAGAGCTTGGTAAACATCGCATGAAACGTGGCGCGAAACGCGGCGAACGTGACGCGTTTCGACATGATGATCCCGCCTGCCTCGGCGTCCATTTTCACGGCGTCGGCAGGGCCGCTTTTTGGGTCACACGCGGCAGCAGAAGCGGCCACCACATTCTTTGAGCTGTGGTGCACCATGCCGCTGCGGTGGCTCTGATTGCTGTTGCGTTGATCCGCCGCTGCGAAGGAAGCGGCCACCGCCGCCGCGGCGATGACTCTGGGTGTTTCGACGAGGAGAAGGTACACGAGCTGCAAGATAGCCGCGTTCACCGCATCGTCCCTTCCGCACAGCCGCTCCCGACCACACAGCGCCTCGCGGCTGTGCAGTATGTTCCAGCGGTAGTATGCTTCCGCCTCCGCCTGGGTGCCGGCTAACTCGGACAGCGATGCGGTTTCACCAAACGACCTCGGAGGCGCCACGATCGACATGGTAAGTAACTGCGGCATCGTCGGCGCTGGAAATGCCCCTCCTCCCTTCTTGGAAGAGCGGTTTGTGCTGGTGGAGGACAGCAGTGCTGATGGTGGGCCGGCGGCCGCTGATTGAGTCGCGGACGACTGTTCCGTGACCGAAGAAGAAAAGTCATCGGCGCCGCCGACGCCGAAGTACATGGCTCGGAACTGTTGTTCGAAGGTGGGTTCGACGTCGAGAGCCAAGGAGCTGTCGGGCGGCGGCCCTCCACGGCCACGAGTCGAGGCGGCAAGTAGCCGTTGCTGACTCGGAGAGGCGGGCGCCGCGATCGGCGAACCCCCCCCGCCAGTGTTTTGACTGGTGATCAGCATGCTGGCGGCGCCGGCCGCATCGCTTCCCGCAGCCGCTCGGCATGACAGAAGGAGCATCGTCGCGCGCGTTTCCGGGTCGACGAGCCGCAACGGAACACCGAATGCTGAGGCGAACTCCGCCCTCAACGCCAGTCGTGACAAATAAAGGACCCGGCCGCGACGAATCCAAAAAGCGATCTTCCATGCGAGCCAGAGGGGAGCGCCTCTCCGAGGATCTTGCGCCCAACTGTCCACGTCCTCGGTGTCGTCCAGAGCTGCCGATCGCCCGCACGTGGCCGCGGCTTGTAGGATGACTCTCGGATACAGTACCCAAGTCAACCGTCTGCGAAGTCGCCTGACGCGATCCCACGACATCGAAGAGGACCACTCCAACGGCGGTCGAACCCACTGGTAGACAGGCGGTGCGAATGTGGAGGGGGAAGAGACGATTAGCTTCGCCGCCACGATGCTCGCGAGCCGCTGAAGACGAGCGGGCGAATCAAACCAACCTGTGCCAAAACTCATGCCACGTCCGATCGTGGAGATTGGGGGAACCACAACAACGCCATCTCCAGGCTTGTGGTTGTTGTTGTCGTCGTCGTCCTCTCCTCTTTGGCAATTGTCCATCGGTGTCGTTCTGTCGCTCGCGTTCAAATCCGTGACCTGGACGATCGTGCCAAACACCGGGAGGGGGCCGGCCGATGGTGGGTCAGCTTCCGGACTGCTACTTCCCACCGCCAAAGGGTGATCGAAAGGTGGCGGTGGCGATACTGACAATTCCGGAAGCGCTGGAGGATAGACGCCATCCACGACCAGTTGCGGTGCCAGAAACAATGACACTTCTTCCCAGGACGCGAAGCCGGATGGCGGCAGCGACCACAGCACCGACTGCGCCATCGCACACGGAGACGACGACGCCGAGGACGTGACGCCACGCCGACTGCTGCGGTGGGGTGCCCTCCAGAGTGGCGCCCAAGCGGCTTGAACCGCATCGTACGACGTCGGCGGCGCGGGGGGAAGGGGAGGTGCAACGTGTGGCGCGCCACGGCGGCTAGAGGAGTGACCGCTCTCGAACAAGGAGGATGGCGTCGTCGTCGTCGCCCCCGGCGGCGGCGGTCTGCCAGCGAGTAGGACGGATGACGCCGCGGCGGCAGGATGGTCGAACACGTCGCCCGTCCAGTGTTGGGTCCAAGGCGCCGATAGCGCGGGAACGGATGTCGTCGAGGCCATCTCAGGTGCTGTCCCGTCGCCGGTGAAGGCCATCGTGACGCGCTTCGCGACGTGCTGCTTGTTACGGCTGCTGTGGAGTGGGCCGGAGACGATCGACGATGACGTGGAAGACCGACGACCGACGATGGACGAGTGCCCAGTACGTTGCGATGCGTCGATAGAAGACGTCAGGGTGTGACCAGTGGGGGGAGGTAACGCCATCGCCGACGCCATTGAAGGCGCTTGCAACATCATCATCCTCTGAGTCGGAGCGGTCGCTGCTGATGGAAAGAAAAGTCCTCGGTAGCGCGAGACGGCCGCCGCGGCGTTCGTCACGAGACGAACTTCGACAGGAACGGAATCACTCTGCGTAGACAGAGGGTACGCACTTGACCCCCCCGTTCCAAATGGCGGCCGGCCGCGCCGCATTGGACTCAAAATTCGAGTTTCAACGCGGTCCACCTGCCGTTGTCTTGCTTCTCTCGCGGCTGTTTCGTCGCTCTGCATCAAAAATCGTTGCAACTTGTCGCAGAGCCCGGAAGGCTTTGAGGTCCGCTGGCTGCCCAGTGGCGATCGCGTCGCGGTTTCCGTTTTGAAAACCGCCGATCTCTCGCTCGCGGGGGCCGGATCGTCGGATCCATCCTGGGCCGTGCGCCGCGCTCGCTGCCTACCGATGTTCGCGTGCGTTTCCATCATCAGGGGGCGGCTTTGTTCAAGAAAAACGTTTTGTTCTGTTTTTATAGAAAAAACGGGTGTGGGAAGGGAGGAGGATGCGGGGAAAAAAAAACGCCATCGAAGTACCGAAAATGGGAGCCGCGACCTCTTTGTGATGCGAACGAGCGCAACGCACAAAAACAACAGCGAGGGAAACCGCCTCCTCGCAGGAGGAGGGAGCACCACCCAAGCAGCGGGGGGGGG
>ERZ1292633.548-Hain-H41-02um-R1-548-length-43228-cov-5_pt2 | contig 31626 bp, 26 predicted proteins | sample MGYA00564406_ERZ1292633 | MGnify/ENA primary metagenome ERZ1292633 (study PRJEB36523, sample SAMEA6512639) | groundwater metagenome | collected 2019-01-08 | study: AquaDiva: Metagenomics assemblies of 32 groundwater samples
CGCGTTGCAGCCGGCACGAAGAACATCGAGAGCGAGCTCTCCCCGCCGTCGCCGGGCTCGCCCGATGTCCGCGCGAGCACCGTGTAGAAGTCGGCGATCCCCGCGTTCGAGATGAACGTCTTGTGGCCCGTGAGCCGCCATGCAGCACCGGTCCGACGCGCGCGCGTCGCCGTCGCAGCCGGCCTGCTGGCGGTCGCAGGGTCCGCCGTGCTCGACGCCGCCGCCACCTGCCGCGCTCGCCCCGGCGAGTGCGCCATCGTCTCGACCAGGTCCGGCTCGACCTGGGAGGAGATCGTCGTCCAGGTGAGCGACGCCGCGGGCGGCTTCACGCTCGACCTGGCGCGCGACGGGCGCGCGCTCACCCTGGTCTGGAAGGCGCCGGCCGACGGCAGGCTCCGCGCCTGCGCGGCCCCGGAGATCTGCCCCGCCGCCGAGCCGCCGGTCTGCGAGGATGCGGTCGTCTGCGGCCTCGTGCACTCGACGTCCTACTGCGGGAGCTTCCTCTCCTCCGACACGGTCGAGCTCCGCTTCCGCTGGTGTCGCGCCGAAGACGACCCCTGGCCGCTCATGGGCGCGCCGCTCCCGATCCAGAACCCGCCCCCGCCCCCGCCGCCGAAGAAGAAGCCGAAGCTCCCCGAGGACGAACGGCGCGATCCGCCCGGACCGCCCAAAGCGCCCGAGGAGGCGGAGTGGTTCGTCGAGCGGATCCAGAAGGCGAACGCGATCGACCGGCCCTGGCAGGCCGAGGGGAACCTCACCACGCGGAAAGGGCTGCCGAGCGCCGTCGCGGCGCGGCATGTGCCGGGGGTGAGCTGGATGTCGGCCGGCGTCGCGGGCGAGGCGCCGACCGAGGCGTTCGTCGCGACGAACGGGCGGATGGTCGCGCGCCGCGGCAGTTCCGGCGTCTACCTCGAGATCCGGCCCGAGCCGGGATCGGAGCCCCCGTCGGGCGGCTTCACGCCGACGCCGAACCCGGCACCAGCGATCTCGCCGCTCCTCGGTCGGCCCGGTGCGCCGAAAAAGAAGAAGAGCGGCTCGTTCGCCGACTTCGGCCCCGGCTCGCTCACCGCCGCGCTCGATCCCGACGCGGTCGACTACTACGGGCTCGAGACCTGCGGCGGTGCCGTGCTCGCCGGCGTCCTCTGCCATCGTCTCGACTTCCGTGACGACGGCGTGCCGAACAGCGCCTACTTCGCGGAAGAGTCGCTCCTGCTCGAGTCGATCGTCGGCGCCGATCGCAACGGGCCGCGGAAGCTCGTCTGGCGCTACGCCGCAGTCGCGGTCGACTTCCCGCACGCGAGCCAGGTGCGCCAGCTCTCCGGCGACCCGCAGAAGGACATGGCGGCGATGATGTCGATCCTCGGCCCGCCCTGACGCTCCCGCCGCCGGCCGCCGCGCCAGGTCGCGGCAGACCGGTCGGCGGACGACGGGCTCAGTCGGCCGTCGCGAGATCGATCCGGCGTTCGACCTCGGCGCCGCCCGCGACGGTGAGCGTGAAGCGGCGCTTCTCGCCGCGGATCTCGCTGACTTCGACCGCGTACTCGCCGGGAGCCAGAGTGAAGCGGACCGGATTCGAGGAGGCGCTCTTGTAGGTTCGCCCCTGGTCGACCGCCTTGCCGCGCGCCGAAACCGCGACGACCGCGTCGACCAGCGCGTCGCCACGCGCCACGCGCACGGCGAGCGACCCCGAAGCGAACTCGTGGGTCACCGCGGCCTCGCCGTTCGGCGGAACGACGACGCGCGGGAGCTCCACGGTCGGTTTGCCTCCGATCTCGATTGCCGTGAGCACGATGTCGTACTCGCCAGCCGGTACGGTCGCTCGCGCCGGATTCGAGGTCGCCGTGCGGTAGGTCCGCCCGGTCGCGACGGCGCGCTCGCGATCGCCCGGAGCGAAGATCTGGTAGGTGACGTCGGAGAGCGCCCCGTTGCGGGTCGCGCCGATCGCGACCCGTCCGGTCGAGTAGTCGTAGGCGCGCTCGACGCGCCCGCCGTCGACGATCGTGATCCGCTCCTCGCGTTCGACGGCGCCCTCGATGCCGACGGGGCGCACGCGCACGCGGTAGGTGCCGTCGGCGAGCGGAATCAGGCGCGGGTTCGTCTCGGCCTTGGCGTAGGTCCGCGCCGTCAGGTCGACGCCGCCGCCCTCGGGGGTGACGAGGACCAGGACGTCCTGGAGGGCTCCGTTGCGCGTCGCCCGAACGACGAACGCGCCGGTCGGCGCGGAGGCCGGCTGGGCCACCGCCCTGTCGAGGGCTCGCGCCAGCTCGCTGGCATCGGCCGCCGGCAGATAGAGCCCGCCGCCGACTTGCGCGGCGCACTCGAGCGAAGAGACGTCCTCCTTCGCGACGTCGAAGCCGACGACGTGGAACACGAGGCTGCCGCCGCGCGCGCGCGCGGCGCGAACGGCGCCGCAGAGATCGCCGCCGCAGGTCTCGAGACCGTCGGTCACGAGCACGACCGTCGCGCCGCTCGGGGCCGCCACGAACGCCTGTTCGACCGCCGCGGTGAGCGGCGTCTTGCCCTTCGGCGCGAGTCGGTCGACCGCGCGGCGCAGGGCCGCGCGATCGAGCGGCGCGAGCGGCAGCACGGTCTCGATGTCGGCGCAGTCGCCTTCGCGGCGGTGGCCGTAAGCGACAAGGGCGGTCGGCGTACCGTCGGCGAGCCGATCGCCGAGCTCGCCGATCACCCGCCGCGCGCCGACGATCTTGGTCTCGCCGCCGACCTGGCCCCACATCGAACCCGAAACGTCGAAGACGAGCACCAGCGGCGCTCCGGTCTCCGCGCGAGCCGGGGAGACGAGCGACCCGCAAAGCAGCGCCAAGCCGAGGCTGATGATCCGGTTCGCCATGGGTCCTCTCCCGCGTCGGAAGTTCGAAGGCCCGGGGAGGCTATCCGTCGACCCGCGCTGGGATCCCGGCGAGCGCGAAAGCGAGCCTCGCGCCTGCCTCGACGGCGACCAGGCTGTGGAACAGAGCCGTGCCACGCTCAAGCGCCGACACGCTGCCGCCGCAGCGAGAACGAACCCGCGACCGCGCCCACGACGGTCATCGCCACGGTCGCCCCGAAGTGCCAGACGAGCAGGTGCTCGAGGTCGTTGCGAGCGCAGGCCAAGTGCCAGGTCGAGTCCGCCAGCAGGCCAGCCGCGGCGCCCGCGAGCGCGCCCGACCAGCGCGGACGAATCGGCAGCGCGCGCAGGGCGAGCCAGGTCGCGATCGCCAGGTGCGGCAGCCCGATCGCGCCCTCGATCGTCGCGCACTGGCTGCCGACCGCCAGGGCGCCGGAGCCGGTCAGGCCGGCGCCGGTCCGCTGCCAGATCAGAATCCCCAGCAGGAGTTGGAGCAGGACGCCGCCGGAGAGCGCGGCGAGCGCTCGGCCGGCACCCACGCCCAGGCCCGGCACGGCTTCGCGCAGCGCCAGCCAGAGAAGACCGAATCCCGCCAGCCACTCGAAGAGCGACACGCCGCCCCCCACGAGCGAGAGAGCGCCGAGAGGTTCTCGGCTTCGCGCCAGCACGAGCACGGCCGCTGTGAGCACGATGAACGCGGGCAGCGCGAGGAGCAGGGCGCGGCGGGATGGAGGCGAAAGCGGCGCCACCGGCGCGAAGTCGCGCCGCACCGCCGCGCGCAGCTCCGCGGGTACGGGCTCTCGATCGTGTGCGGTCATCCTGCAGCCTCTTTCAACTCACCGCGCAGGGCGACGATCGCGCGATGGGCGCGGACCTTCGCCGCGGTCTCGGAGATCCCCTGGACGGCGGCGATCTCTCGGAAGGAGAAACCTTCGACGTGATGGAGCCACACGGCCTCGCGACCGGGCTTCGCGAGTGTCCCGAGCGCGCGGCCGAGCGAGATCCGATCCAAGGCGCCGGCCGCCCGCGAGAGCGTCGGAACTTCCGGGAGCTCGTCGAACGGCTGGACCTCATTGCGGGCCCGCCGTCCGGACGTCCGCCGCGCCATGAGACCAACATGGCGGGCGATGGCGAAGGCCCAGGGCCGAACCGGCTCCCCCGGAAGGTGGCTCTGTCGCGACCGGTGAATCTGGAGAAACGTGTTCTGCACCAAGTCCTCCACGTCCGCCCCCGGTGGGGTGAGCGTCCTCAGGTAACCGCGCACCGAACGAGCCAGCCGTCCGTAAATCTCCTCGAACGCCGCTTCGTCCCCCGCCTGGTAGCGGACCATCAGGTCCGGCAGATCGTCGCGCGGGGCCTCGTCGACGTCGCTGCTCATGTTTGCCTCATCTGCCGGAAAGGTTACTCGAAACCGTCGGTAACCTCCCTCCGGGGGTCGGCAAAGACCCTCATGACGAGCACCGACCGGAGATCGGTCGGAGCCGAAACGCAAGGAGACTCGCCATGATCGACCGTCGCTCCCTCATCCCGTCCGCTTTCGCCCTTGCTGGCCTCCTCCAGGTCGGTGCCGCCGTTGCCGCCGAGCGAACCTTCGTCGTCGGCGGCGAGAACAAGAACAGCAACATCACCTTCGAGTCCGAGACCGACTTCGAGACCATCCTCGGCCACACCAACACCGCCTCCGGTCAGGTGGTGGCCGACCTCGAGGCCGGCACCGCCAGCGTCGACGTTCAAGTCCCGGTCGCCACGCTCGACACCGGCATCGAGCTGCGCAACAAGCACCTGCAGTCGGGCGACTGGCTCGACGCCAAGCAGAACCCCGATCTCCGCTTCGTGTCGCGGTCGGCGCGCAAGCTCGACGACGGCAGCTGGGAGATCGCCGGCGACTTCTCGCTTCACGGCGTGACGAAGCCGCTCACGATCCGCGCCCAGGTCAAGCCGATCCCCGCCGACGCCGCCAAGGCCGCGGGGCTCGGCAAGGGCGACTGGCTGCGAGTCGCGACGCCGTTCGAGCTCCAGCTCTCCGACTTCGGGATCGAGGTCCCGAGCAAGGTCGCCGGACGGGTGAGCGACATCTGGAAGGTGAAGCTCAACCTGTTCGTCAACGCGAAGAGCTGAGCGGAAGGAGCGCCTCGCCATGTCCTCGAACGCGCTGGCTGCAGTTGCCCGTTGGGCTCGACGCGGAGCCTGGGCCGCCCTCGTGGCCGCCCTGCTGCTGCCCCTCGCCGCCTATCTCGCCGATCTCGGCTGGGGGCGCGAGGTTCTGCTCTTAGCCCCCCACGACCCGTCGGTCGTGACGCTCAACCGCTCGCTCTGGAGCGCCGGAGAGCCGGTCGCCGACGTCTATGGCAGCCCGATGAGCGAGCCCACTAGGGTTCTCCTGATCGGGGATCAGAAAGTCCTCCGTCCAGTAGAGGATCCGAAGTTGTCGCTGCTGCCCGTAGCCTCGGCCGGGAAGCGACCGATCCAGATCCGGACGCTCTGGTGGGCCGTGCGCCTCGGCGTGGTGGGTCTCGGCGCGACGTCGACGGCGCTGCTCGGCATCTCCCTCTTGGCGCGACGCCGCGCGACTCTCGCCGCGAGCCCGCACCCGGCGTAACCCGTCCAAGGAGAACTCCAGGCATGCCCATCGCCACTGAATCCAGAGTTCGCGAGCGGTACGCTCGCGGCGCCGCAACCCTCGAGCCCGAGCTCTGCTGTCCGGTCGACTACGACCCGCGCTACCTCGCGGCGATCCCGGGCGAAGTGATCGAGCGCGACTACGGCTGCGGCGATCCCTCCCGCCATCTCCATCCGGGCGAGACCGTGCTCGACCTGGGCAGCGGCACCGGCAAGATCTGCTTCATCGCGAGCCAAGTCGTCGGCGCCGCGGGCCGGGTCCTCGGGATCGACATGACTCCCGAGATGCTCGAGGTGGCGCGGCGGGCCGCCCCGAAGGTGGCCGCGCGGCTGGGATTCGCCAACGTGGAGTTTCGGCGCGCACGGATCCAGGATCTGGCGCTCGATCTCGACCGGCTCGATGCGGAGCTCGCCGCCCGGCCCGTCCGGTCCGCCGACGACCTGGCGGCAGTCGAGCACCTCGCCGCCCGGATGCGACTCGAATCGCCCCTGGTCGACGATGCGTCGGTCGACGTCGTGGTCTCGAACTGCGTCCTCAACCTGGTCGACGGCACCGAGAAGCAACAGCTCTTCGGCGAGATCTATCGTGTGCTTCGGCGCGGGGGCCGGGCGGTGATCTCCGACATCGTCTCCGACGAATCGGTTCCGGCGCGCCTTCGGGCCGATCCCGAGCTCTGGAGCGGCTGCGTCTCGGGCGCGCTCACCGAAGGCGACTTCCTCGCCGAGTTCGAGCGCGCCGGCTTCCACGGCATCCGCATCCTCGAGCGCTCGGCGGCTCCCTGGCGAACGGTCGAGGGGATCGAGTTTCGCTCGCTGACCGTCGAGGCATTCAAGGGCAAGCAGGGCCCCTGTTTCGAGCATCTCGAAGCGGTGATCTACAAGGGACCTTTCAAGGAGGTTCTCGACGACGACGGCCACCGGCTGATCCGCGGCGAGCGCGCCGCGGTCTGCGCCAAGACGTTCGAGCTCTACTCCCGTGAGCCTTACCTCGGCCAGTTCGAGCTCGTAGCGCCCCGCGTGCCGGTCGAGCCGAGCGCGGTGAAACCGTTCGACTGCACGCGGAGCGGGCAGCGGGATCCGCGCGAGACGAAGGGCCGTGATTACGACGACACGACCGCCGCCGCCGCGCCTTGCTGCGGCCCGGACGGCTGCTGCTGACTCACCGCGATGGCGATCCTGGTTCTCGTTCTCGCCGCGCTGCTGGCGAGCTTCGTATTGAATCGCTAGGCGAAGGAGCCGTTCATGATTTCCGATCGCGCCCCACGACTTCCGGTCCTGTCCTCGGTTGCTGAGGTCTCCCGCTTCGACGCGACCTTGAGGCAGCACGAATTCGGCGCGCTGACCCGCGCCCGGGTCACGACCCTGCAGGTCAACGTCGGCCGGCTCTGCAATCTCGCCTGCCATCACTGCCACGTCGAGGCCGGGCCGAAACGCACCGAGACACTTTCCGCGGACGTCGCCGACCGGCTGCTCGAACTGCTCGCGGCGAGTCCGGCGGTCGAGGTTCTCGACCTGACCGGCGGCGCGCCCGAGATGAACCCGCAGTTCGAGCTCCTGGTCACGGGCGCGCGCAACCTGGGCCGCAGGGTCATCGACCGTTGCAACCTGACCATCCTCGGCGAGCCCGGTTTCGAAGATCTCGCGGATTTCCTCGCCGCCGAGCGGGTAGAGATCGTCGCCAGCCTGCCCTGCTACACGGAAGGAAATGTCGACCGGCAGCGGGGGCGAGGCACTTTCGACGGCTCGATCGCGGCGCTGCAACGACTGAACGCAATCGGATACGGCCAGCCCGGGTCAGCTCTCGGCCTCGATCTCGTCTACAACCCGCTCGGGCCGTCCCTGCCTCCGCCGCAGCGCCGCCTCGAGCTCGACTACAAGCGCGAGCTCGGCGAGCGCTTCGGGATCGAGTTCCATCGGCTCCTGACGATCACCAACATGCCGATTCGCCGCTTCGCCGAGCAGCTCGCCCGCCTGGGCAAGACCGAGGCCTACCAAGCGCTGCTCGTCAACCATTTCAACCCCGCGACGGTCGAGGGCCTGATGTGCCGCTCGCAGGTCAGCGTCGACTGGCTGGGCCGGCTCTACGACTGCGACTTCAACCTGATGCTCGATCTGCCTCTGCCGTCGGGCGAGCGAGCGGACCGGCCGACGATCTGGGACGTTACGAGCCTCCACGAGCTCGAGGGAACCGCCGTCGCCACCGCCGGACACTGCTTCGGCTGTACTGCGGGCGCGGGCTCGAGTTGCTCGGGAGCGCTCGCCTGATGGGGCACCAGATCAAACCGCCGAGCCGGGCGAAGAAGATCCCGCTCCTGGTCTTCGCCAAGCCGCCGCGCGCGGGCGTGGCCAAGACGCGGCTTGCCGCGGGTCTCGGTTTCGATGGCGCGGCTACGCTTGCGCGAGCGTTCTTCGAGGATGTGTGGGCCACCGCGAGGTCGCTCTCCTGGGCCGATCCACACCTCGTGACGACCGAACCCGAAGCTCCGGAGTGGCGATCCGCAGGCATCCGTTCCGCCTGGCAGCAAGGGGAGGGCGACCTCGGGATCCGGCTGGAGAACGCCGTCCGTCGCTCCCTCGCCGGTGGCACGCCGGCCGCGATCGTCATCGGAACGGACTCTCCGGGCCTTCCCGCCGAGCTGCTCGATGCCGCGCGCGCCGCTCTGGAAGACGCGGACGCCGTCCTTGGGCGTTCCGCCGACGGCGGGTTCTACCTGATGGGTCTCCGGAGCTGCCCTGAGGGCCTCCTTGCCGGCCTTCCCTGGAGCTCCGACGAAACTTTCGAGCGGACCCGCGAGCGCCTGCTCGAACGCGGCCTGCGCCTGGAAGTCCTGCCGACCTGGTTCGACGTGGATCAGCCGGAGGATCTCCCGCCATTGCGGAGTCGACTGACGCGCGGCGATCTCGCCGCACCCGCGACGGCGCGGGCGCTTTCACGGCTCCTCCCCGGCGAGCCGCGCATCTCGATCGTCGTTCCCGCGCTGAACGAAGAGCGTCGCATCGAGGCGGCGCTCCGCGCGCTCTCGGACGCGGGCGACTGGCACGAGGTCATCGTCGTCGACGGCGGCAGCGACGATCGCACGCCGGAGCTCGCCCGCGCCGCTCCCGGCGTTCGAGCCCTCGTGTCGCCGCGCGGCCGGGCGCGCCAGATGAACTGCGGAGCGCGCGCGGCCACGGGCGAGGTCCTGCTCTTCCTGCACTCGGACGTCGCTCTGCCGGCGGACGCCCGGGCCCGCATCGCCGCGGCGCTCGCCGATCCGGCGGTCGTCGCCGGCGCCTTCCGGACCTGGACGGTGGCGGACGAGCGCGTGAGCTGGCTCGCGCCTCTCCTGCACCTGGGCGACCTGCGATCGCGCTACTCGGGTCTCCCCTATGGGGACCAGGCACTCTTCGTCCGCGCGGGGACCTTTCGCCAAGTCGGCGGCTTTCCCGATCTACCCCTCATGGAGGATCTCGAGCTGTCGCGCCGGCTGCGGCGCGTCGGGCGGATCCGCATCGTTCCGGCACGGGTGCGGGTTTCGGGCCGGCGCTTCCTCGCGCGTCCGCTCTACTACTTCTTGTTGGTCAATCTCATGCCGCTGTTTTATGCCCTGGGCGTTCCGGCCACCCGCTTGGCGCGGCTGTACGGGGATCCGAGATGACAGGACTCGGTGACTGGCAGCGAACCGTTCCGGCCGGGGTTGGTCGCGGCCAGCTCGCCATAGAAGCGATCGCGGACGCCCAGCGCGTTGGCCTCGCACATCGAGACCATGCGCCCGCCGACCGGCACGCGAAACAGACAGGCGGCAATGCGCTCACGACCGCGCTCCGTTGCCGCTTCCTCGCGGCTCATGAAGTGATGAGACACGACCTGGAAGCTGTCGATTCGGACCTTCCCGCGGACGAGCTCGATCGCGAGCCTGGCCAGGGGCAGGCCGCTCTCGGCCGCGCGCTTCCGAACCCAGGGCAGGATCTCGCGCAGAACAAACGTCGGCGCGGCGAAGAACGCTCCGAGGACGCGCAGCGTGCGCTCGAGCGGCGGGTCGTCGCGAAAGGCGACTCCCGCGAGCCCGCTTTCGAGGTAGCGGGCGACGAGGCGCTCGTCCTCGATCCGACCCGGGCGCACGACGGGAAGGACCCGCGGCTGCTCGCCCTCTCGCTCGACGACGAGCAGTGGCTCGACCCGTGTGCAGTCGGGGTGCCCGAAGCGCAGGTGGCCAGCGCCGGATTCATCGAAGGCGTAGGGGGCGAGCGCATGGCCGACCTGCGCCCAGAGCTCCTCACGAGTCACTCCTTCGAGGGATTCGCGAGTGCGACCGACCCGAGCCAGCGGCTGCAGCGAGACCAGACCGAAAACGTCGCGCCGCCGAAAGAGCCCGTCGACGACGGCGCCCATCTCGGCGAGGTTCGAACGCGCCACGGTCAAAGTGGCCGCCGCTCGCAGCCGAACGCCCGTGCGGCGGCGGGTCTCGCGCACCATCTCGGCGAGCTCGTCACGCAGAGGCTCGAGCTCCGCTTCGGTGCGGGCCTCGCGGTAAGAGCCCCTTCGCCCCCGTTGCAGCGAGTCGACGTGAAGCGCGATCTCGGTGAGCCCCGCCTCGACGAGGCGATCGAGGAGGCCCGCGGAGCGACGCAGCCCGTCGCCGTGCGTCATGAGCATCGGAATCAACCCGAGACGCCGTGCGTCGCGAACGATCCCGAGCAACTCGGGCTCGGGGAGGAGGGTCACCTCGCCATCGGTGAGCTGGAGGTTGCCCTTGGGACCGAGGTGGCGTCGAAGCGCGGCGAGCTGGCGGCGGATCTCCACGGCCGAGGCACGCGGTACGGCGTTGGCGTCGTTGCCGAGGTAGCAGCCGGCGCAATCGAAATCGCACCTCGGGTTGAGGCCGATGGTGGCGCCGCAACCCGTACTCTGGCGCCCGAGTCCCTGCAAGGGACCTTGGAAGTGCGGATCGAGCTCTCGCCAGCGCGCGGCGAGGAGCTCGCGCTTCTCCTGCGGAACCGGCTCGACCAAGAGTCGGAAGGCTCCTTGCAATCTCAGCGCGCCGCGCACGAGCGAGATCTTCTCCCGAAAAGCAGGAGGTCCAGCGAATGATCCGAAGGCTGAAGGTCACCGCCATGCTGCTCGCCCTCGTACCAACCGCCGCCTCGGCGACGAGCTTCCCTCACGCCGATTGGAGCGCGGTATTGGAGCGCTTCGTCGACGATCGTGGGCGGGTCGACTACGCCGCGCTTGCCCGAGATCGCACGACGCTCGATCGCTACCTGTCGAGCCTCGAGCCGGTGAGTCCCGACTCGTCTTCGGCCCTCTTCGCGACGCGCGCCGATCAGCTCGCTTACTGGATCAACGCGTACAACGCGGCCGTCATCGCGGGAGTTCTCGATCGCGGTGTCGACACACCGAGCGTCTGGGGAGACGGCCTCTTCGGCATCGGCTTCTTCACGGTCGATCGCGTCCGGCTCGGAGGGCGACTGATGAGCCTCAAGTCGCTGGAAGACGACATCGTGCGCGCGCGCTTCCGGGATCCGCGAGTCCACGCCGCGCTCAACTGCGCTTCGATCGGCTGTCCGCGCCTGCCGCGCCGGGCATTCGAAGGCGCGACCCTGGACGCCGATCTGGACGCCGCCATGCGCGAATTCGTCGCCGAGGCGCGCAACTGCCGAGTCGACCTCGTGGCGCGCACCGTCTGGCTCTCCAAGATCTTCGACTGGTTCAAGGACGATTTCGACGCCTTCGAGAAGGAGCGTGGGACCGCGGGTTCCACCGTCATCAACTACGTCAACCGGTACCGTGCCGACGACGCGCCAATCCCCGCGGGGCTGCGCGTTCGCTTCCTGGGGTACGACAAGCGACTGAATCGGCGGTAGACCTGCAGTCGGAGTCATTCGCCCCGCCTCGCGCTATCGAGGGAGTGGCCGCAGCGAGAAGAGCACCGCCAGCAAGTCGTCATCTCCAGCGGAGTCGCCCGGTGGCTCGATCGTGAGCCGTCGCGACGAGCTTGGTACACTTTTCGAGACTGAACGCGGGCTCGGTCGAGCGCGCGTCGAACCAGCGTGGCTTCGCCGCGCCGACGGAGGAAGCGATGACTGCACGTTTCAGGGTGGCCTTGTGCCTGCCTCTCGCTGTCGGATTCGCGTTCGCCGCGCGCGCTCGGTCCGCGGAGCCGCAGGTGTCCGCACTCTTGTTCGAGAACGTCCGCGTCTTCGACGGCGTCTCGGATCGGCTCTCGCCGCCGTCGAACGTCCTGGTGGTCGGAAATACCGTGCGCACGGTCTCCACCACGCCGATCCCCGCGCCTCAGGGCGCCGCGCTGACCCGCATCGCCGGGGACGGGCGCACCCTGATGCCGGGCCTCATCGACGCCCACACCCACATCATGTTCGCCACCGTGCCCCAGGTCGCGATTCTCACCGCCGACATCGGCTTCGTCCACATCGCCGCTGGCAAGGCCGCGACTGACACGCTGATGCGCGGCTTCACGAGCATCCGTGACCTGGGCGGCCCGGTGTTCGGACTCAAGCGCGCGATCGACGCCGGCCTGGTGCCGGGGCCGCGCATCTGGCCCGCGGGGGCCTTCATTTCGCAGAGCGGCGGCCACGGCGACTTCCGGATGCCGGTCGACATCCCCGCGCGGCCCGGTGACTGGAGCTACTCCGAGCGCGTCGGCGCCGCCGCCATCGCCGACAGCCCCGACCTGGTGCGCCAGCGCACCCGCGAGCAGCTCCAGCTCGGCGCTTCGCAGATCAAGCTCATGGCTGGCGGCGGCGTGGCATCGAGCTTCGACCCGCTCGACGTCACGCAATACAGCGTGGCCGAGCTGCGCGCCGCCGTCGAGGCCGCGGAGAACTGGGGCACCTACGTCACGGTGCATGCCTACACGCCGCGCGCCGTGCGTCAGGCGATCGAGGCCGGCGTCCGCTGCATCGATCACGGCCAGATGCTCGACGAGGCGACCGCGAAGCTCATGGCCGAGAAGGGCATCTGGTGGAGCCTGCAGCCGTTCCTCGACGACGGGCCGTCGGCCTTTCCGGAGGGCTCGCCGAATCGCAAGAAGCAGCTCGAGATGTTCGGCGGCACGGACACCGCCTACGCGCTGGCGAAGAGGTTCGGGGTTCGCACGGCCTGGGGGACCGACGTGCTGTTCGACGCGGCCGTCGCGGCGACCCAGGGCAGCGAGCTGGCGAAGATGGTGCGCTGGTACACGCCAGCGCAGGTCTTGAAGATGGCCACCGCGGACAACGCCGAGCTGCTGGCCCTCTCCGGGCCGCGCAGCCCGTACGCGGGCAAGCTCGGCGTCGTCCAAGAGGGCGCCCTCGCGGACCTCCTCCTCGTGGACGGCAACCCGCTCGCCGACATCCAGCTGCTCGCGGATCCGGCCCGGAGCCTCGTGGTCATCGTGAAGGACGGGCACCTCTACAAGAACACGCTGCGGTGACGTCGCGGCCGCTGCCGACTCAGGCTCCCGGATCGCCGAGCCCGCCGCTCGCCCGCTGTTGGATGAAACTGTGACGCCGACGCTTGCGCTACCACTTCTTGCTACGCGCGGCCCTACCCGGGCGGGCTGTGCCTCGGTCGCACTCGGTCGGGTATCGTCGCCCGCATGAATCCCGAGCTGGGAGGCCCCGAACGGTCGCTGCGTGTGGCAATCGTCGGGGCCGGTCCGTCCGGCTTCTACACCGCCGCGGCGCTCCTGGCTCCGAAGCCTCAGAACCAGGTCGCGCTCTCAGTCGACCTCATCGATCGTCTGCCGACGCCGTACGGACTCGTGCGCTACGGCGTCGCGCCCGACCATCCGAAGATCAAGGAGGTCGTGCGCATCTTCGAGCGCCAGGCGCTCGATCCGCGCGTACGCTACCTCGGCAACGTCGAATTCGGGCGCGACCTCGCGCTCGCCGACCTGCGCCGGCACTACGATCAGATCGTCTTCGCGGTCGGCGGGCCGAGCGATCGCCGGCTCGGGATTCCCGGCGAGGACGCCGAGAACAGTCTCTCCTCGACCGCGTTCGTCGCCTGGTATAGCCGGCATCCCGACTTTCTCGAGCTGCCGGTCGTGCTCGACGGCCAGGCCGCGGCCGTCGTCGGCATCGGCAACGTCGCGATCGACGTGGCGCGCGTCCTCGTGCGGGATCCCGAGGAGCTCGCCAAGACCGACATCTCGGACGACGCGCTCAGGGCGCTCCGCGCCGGCGGACCGGGCGACGTCTACCTCCTGGCGCGGCGCGGCCCGGTGCAGGCGAAGTGCTCGCCGGCCGAGCTCAAGGAGATGGGCCATCTCGGGGGAGTCGATCTCCTGGTTGATCCGCGCGACCTCGAGCTCGACGAAGCCAGCGCCGAGGAGCTCGCGAGCGATCGCGAAGCGCAGAAAAACCTCGAGCTCCTGCGCGCCTTCGCCGCGCGCGGCGCGACCGGTACTACCGGAGATCGGCGCCGGATCCATCTCCGCTTTCTGGTCTCGCCGGTCGAGGTCGTCGCCGAGAACGGACGCGTCTCTGGTCTCAAGATCGAGCGCAATCGTCTGGTACCGGGGCGTTCGGGAGGTCCGGGCCTCTCGGGTCTCTCAGCCAGGGGCACCGGCGAATTCGAGACGCTGCCGGTCGGACTCGTCGTGCGGGCGGTCGGCTACCGCTCGCTGCCGCTTCCCGGTCTGCCGTTCGACGAGCGCGGCGGGATCATTCCGAACCGTGGCGGACGCGTCCTCGATCCGGCGAGCGGCGAACCGATGCCGGGCCTCTACGTCGCCGGCTGGGTGAAGCGCGGCCCGACCGGGCTCATCGGCAGCAACAAGCCCGACGGGCTCGAAACCGCCGAGGCGATGCTCGCCGATCGTGCCACCGCGGCACCCGCTCCGGCGGCCGATCGCGCCGCGATCGACGCGACATTGGCGGCGCGGGGCGTGCGTGTCGTCGACTTTCCGCAGTGGCAGCGGCTCGACCGGCTCGAGGTCGAGCGTGGACAGCGCGAGGGGCGGCCGCGGGTCAAGTTCGGCCCGGTCGCGGAGATGCTCGCCGCTCTCGACCGACCTTCCTGAGCCTCCGGCGCGCCAATGCCAGGTTACGGTACCGCGGTGCTCCAGCTCGACCAGCTGCCCGACTCGAAGCCATCGGCGAAGATCGTCGGCGACGGAACGCCGACGACGAACGTCGCCTGTGCGGCGGGGCCGGCGTTGAAGGCGCTGTCGACCGCTTCCAGGGTCCAACGGTAGCTGCCGTCCGGCAGCGCGTGAAACGTCCACTCGTTGACGGAGCTCACGCTCCCGGGCTCGGGACGGCGGCGGCCGGTTGGAAGGGGAAGGCCGCCGCGATAGAGCTTGAGGTCGTAAGTCAGCGCCGCCGCGGGGGTGAGGTCATCGCTCGCCGCGCTCCACGCGAGCGCCACGGTACCGTCGGTCTGAACGGCGGATTCCAGTAGCGTCGGCGCCGACGGGGCCTGGTTTTCCGCGGCGGCGTCGTTCAGGTAAAGGTGCATCTGGGTCTCGACGAGACCGTTGCCTCCCGGAACGAAGTACGACCCGGCGATGAAGTAGTCGAGATCGCCTTCGCCATCGATGTCCAGCCAGCTGAACGAGCCGCCGCTGAAACCCATGGCGCGCGGCGCCGGCAACTGATTGCCGGAGTCGACGAAGGATCCGCCGACGTTGTCGTAGATCTTGGCGCGCCCCTCGATCTGCGAGCCCGAGTTGTAGGTGCCGGCGAGAAGGATGTCGATGTCGCCGTCCGAGTCGTAGTCGGCCCAGGTGGCGGCGGAGAGGTCGAACCAGCCCTCGCAGAAGACGCACGCGATGATCTCGACCGGCACGTAAGTCTCGGCGTCGTTGCGATAGAGGCGAAGCACCGTGTTATAGCTGCCGTCGATCTCGTGGATGTTGCCGGCGACCAGGATGTCGAGATCGCCGTCGTCGTCGGAGTCGCCCCACTGCGCTTCGCCATGCTCGACCGACAGGGCACCCAGGATCTCCTCGCCGAGGAAGAAGCCGCCGCCGTCGTTTCGGTAGCGGCGGATGAACCCCTCGTCGGTGAGCGGCGCGATGTGGACCAGGAGCAGGTCGAGGTCGAGGTCACCGTCGAAGTCCGCCCAACTGCTCTCGACGTGGTCAGAGGGCCCGAAGTCCGTCACGACTTCGGTGAACAGCCATCCACCGGTGCCGTTCGCGCCATCGTTGCGCATGAGCGCGGTGCGAGAGGTAAAGGTCCCCTCGTCCCAGATCGACGGCAGCAGGAGGTCGAGGTCGCCGTCGTTGTCGTAGTCCGCCCAGGTGATCGAGCGCAGATCGAAGTCGGCCTGGTCGTTGTCTTCCCAGTAGCCCGGCAGTGCCGTGTCGCTCGGCGCGAGCGTGCCGGCGTCGTTCCTGTAGACGACCGTCTGGCCGTCGCTGCCGAGCGCGAGATCCTGATCCCCGTCGCCGTCGACGTCGCCCCAGGCGAGGTCCGACGCTCCCGCGATCAACGTTCCCAACGGCACCTCGGTGTAGGAGAAATCCCATTCCACGGCGCTCGCTGGTCCGTCGTTGCGCAGCAGCACCAGACGATCCACCACGCTCTCGTTGTAGATCACGTAGTAGCCCAGAACGATGATGTCGAGGTCACCGTCGCGATCGTAGTCAGCCGACGCGGCCGCCGTGACCCAGAAATCCTCGTCCTGCGGCGTGACGAAGAGCGGGTCGAGCGGCGTGACTTCGGTGAATTCACCAAACGTGCCGCCCGGGCCGGGTTGGACCACGATGGCATGACCCGCGACGTCGGCGTCGCCGTCGTCGTCGGTCGCCGTGAGGGTGACGATGTAGGTACCGGCCGCCGCGAAGAGGTGCGTGGGGTGCTGCTCGGTCGCTGTCGCGCCGTCTCCGAACTCCCAGAGCCAGCTGGCGATCGTCCCGTCGTTGTCGGTGCTGGTGTCCGTGAACGCCACCGAGAGTCCGGTGGTCAGGAAGTTGAAAGAGGCGATCGGCGGCTGATTGACCGGCGGCGGCGGCGGTCCCGCGAAATGGCGGATCGTGCCCTGCCAGCCGGCCATCCACGCATCCCCGGCCGGGTTGGCGGCGATGGTCGAGTAGGCGCCGAAGCCGGCCGCTCCCGCGTCCATGACCGCCCAGCTCTGGCCGCCCGTCGCCGAGTACAGCGCGATGCCGCCAGCGGTGCTCACCCAGAGCTCATTGGGGCCGATCAGGTCGATGTCGGTGAGTTGGTCAGTGCCGTTCGGTGTCGGCAGGATCTGCCAGGTGATGCCCCCGTCGCCACTGCGAGCCGCATAGCCTGATCCGCCGACCGCGTAACCGACGCTCGGGTTCCAGAAGTCCATGTCCAGGACGGAGAGCGCGGATCCGGGAAGCTGGAGCTCGGTCCAGGTGAGCCCATCGTCGAGGGTGCGGTAGAACGTTCCGTAGACAGCGGCGGCCCACCCGCTCGAGCCGGCGAAATCCACCGCGACATAGGTGCCTTGGAAGTCGGGGACTGGCGTCCAGGTCGTACCCGCATCGACGGTATGAAAGAGCGCCGCGCCACTGAACCCTTGGCCAAGGACCCAGCCTTCGAGCAAGGTGTCGAAGTGCAGGTCGGCGGCGGTGAGGTCCAGGGGGGCGGATGAACCCGCCGTCCAGGTGGCGCCTGCATCGACGCTCCTGTAGACCACGCCGGCGCGGTCGACGGTCACGACCTCCTGCGGGCCGATGACCTGCACGGCCTCGAGGCTGGTGGCGCTCAACGAAGCGCGGATCAGCCAGGGCGCGGCGCCGCCAATACTGGTCAGGACCTGGCCAGCCTCTCCCACCGCGATCAGGTCGCCGTTCGGAAAACGGCCCATGTCGACGAGAGCTGCCCCCGAGCCGCTCGAAATCTGGCTCCAGCTCGCGCCGCCGTCGGTTGACCTGATGACGAAACCGGCGCCGAAGGCGAAGTACCCCGTCTGCGGGTCGGCGAAAACCGGTGCTCCGCCGCTCAAGAAGCCCGGCCGTGGGCCTGGTGTGGCGAAGACCTGCGCCCAGCTCGCGCCGGCGTCGGTCGAGCGGTGGAGGTTTCCGGCGCCATCGGAAGCGACCACGGTCGAGGCGGCCGGCAGAGCGAAGGCGAAGGGAGCGGCGAACGGATCCGCTGGAATCACCTCGCCGATGTCGGTCCAGGTCGCGCCAGCGTCGGTCGAGCGGAAGACGCGGTCGTCGTAGTCGGGATATGTGCCGGCTCGACCCCAGGCCAGGACGACCTCGGCGGAGACGGCCAGGAGCCCGTTTCTTCCCTCGGCACCGGTGCCGGCCGTCCAGGTCAGACCACCGTCGGTCGAGCGGACGAAGTTCTGGTCGACGATCGCCACCGCGACCGCCGCCTGAAGGAACGCCACGGCGTCGGCCGCGCCGGCTTCGACGAGGGTGAAGGTGAGGCCGCCGTCGGTGGATCGGTGGAGGCCCGTGCTCGCGACGCCAAGCCCGGTGAGATCGTCCGCGAACGAAAAAGCGGACATCTCCTCCGGCGAGGGTGTCCAGCTAAGGCCGCCATCGAGGCTGACGTAGGCGCCGAAGTTGCCGGTCGTGACCCCGAAGCTCGGGGAATAAAACTCCATGAAGTAGGCCGAGCCAAGCAACGGCAACTCCTCCCACGTGCCGCCGCCGTCCGTGGTGCGGTAGTTCTCGTTCCCCCACACCCAGCCGTGCTGGTCGTCGAGGAAGAAGATTCCGTTGAGGCCGCTCATGAGGCTCACGGGAACAGCTCGTTGAACCCAGGTGGCCCCACCATTGCTCGACTCGAAGAGAGCGCCGCCGGCGTCGAACGAGTCGTCGTCGGTGGCGAGAAAGAGCCGCCCCGGCGCCGGGGCAGCGACGCCTCGGACATCGAGGTGGCTCGGCACCGGGCTCTGCGTGCTCCACTGGGCGGTAGCCGGAGCCGCGGCCAGGAGGCTCACGACGGCCAAGGCCTGCCACAGGCGTTCTGCGACCAGGCTCCTGACGAATGCAACGAGGCGTCTTGTGCCGGCATCGTTCATGGTTCGAGTCCTTGCCTCTCCACGATCGTCTCTGGGCTGTATGCCCGCGGGGATTCAGCCGCTCTCGGGATGCTCCGCACCCGTCCTGCCGGGTGAGACAGGTGAACGGGGTCGATGGGAACATCGGACTCACGAGCGAGAGCGTCGCGGTACCAGGAGTGGTCGCTCATGAGCCCCCTCCTTGGGGCCTCCCGATCCGTTCTCTTGTACATCCGATTCGGTCGGTGGGAACCACCCCATCGGATAGGGCGGCGCGGCGCGCGGCCCGCAGCGGCGGACCTACGAAGGCTCAGGCCGCCTGTCCCCAGGCCCCGACTTCAGGGACCCAGGCGTCAACTCGGGTTGCGGGTTTGCTTCGCGCGGACGGCGTCGACCAGCGCCAGCAGCCGGTTTGCCGCCGCGTCAAACTCCTCGAGGCGCCCGCTGCCGCGCGCCACGAGCATGATGCCTTCGAGCGCACTGACGAAGAACGCCGCCAGCGAGACGGCCGTCCCGTCGAATCGGAGCTCGCCCCGGCGCCGCCCCTCTTCGAGCACCTGGGCAAGCCACGCCTCGTTCTCCGCGAAGAACTCCGCCAGGCTCGCGCGCAGCGGCTTAGGCAGAGTCGCGACGTCGGCGGCCATCATGCCGCACAGGCACATCCGCTTTCTGCGCAGCACCGCGCCGTAGAGCTCGACGTAACGCTCGAGCTGTTCGATCGCGGCCTCCGTCGTCAATTCGATCGCCGTGAGCGCTGCCTGAAAGTCGGCGCGATAGCGCGCCACGACCGCTAACCCGAGGTCCGCCTTGGTGGCGAAATGATGGTGGAGACTCGCCTTCTGCACGCCGAGCTCCGCGGCCACGTCGGCGTAGCTGAACGCGTTGAAGCCGCGCGTCTGTACCAGACGCTCGGCGACGTCGAGAATGCGCCCCGCGGTGCCGGTCTGGCGCCGCCGGTCGGTGGAGGTCCGCGCGGAGCGTTCGGATCTGGCCACGGCGGCGGCGAATCTAGCATTCCAGCACCGAACCGGCGGCATCCGTCCCGCCTCGCGGAACGCCGCAGGCATGACTTGACAACCTACCTACTGGATGGAAGGATGGCTGACAACGCCGGACTACCCTAGAACCGCCGCAAAGGAGGCCTCACCATGGCTCGACCGCGTCCGCTCATTCTCGTCGTTGTGCTCTCCCTGCTCGCCCTTCCGGCCCTGAGCGCCGCCAGCCCGGGCGCCGCGGTCGTCGTGCCCGCGGCGAAGCTCGCCTGGTCCGCGGCCGGCATCCCCGGGGTCAGCACCGCGGCCGTTTCGGGCGACATGGCCAAGGGTTCGAGCCGCTTCTATCTCAAGTACGCGGCCGGCTTCGTCGCGCCACTGCACCATCATTCGCCGGATCATTTCGTCACCACCGTCGCGGGCGACTTCCGTCTGGTCCTGGACGGGAAGGAGCAGCCGCTCGCTCCGGGTTCCTACTTCTCGCTGACCGGCGCGGCGGCACACGGCGCGCGCTGCGAAGGCGCCGTCGACTGCGTGCTGTTCATCGAAGCCCGCGGTCCGTGGGATGTCGTGCCGGAAGCCGCCGCCAAGCCGTAACTCGAGCTTCCGTCCGCGGACACCGCGCAGGAAAGTGGAACCGGCGGGGTTTCTCTCTCCGACCCCCGGGAGCGTCCAGACGCTTCCGGACGACACGAGGAGATGCCATGAATCGCAATCTGCTTTCCGCATTTGCTCTCGCCACCCTGCTCGCCGCGCCCACCTTCGCCGGTCGTCCGGGCGGCCCGCCTCCGCCTCCCCCCGACGAGCTCGACGGGCCAGCCGGCGAGGTCGGCGCCCGCATGGCCGAACGTCAGGCCGAGCGGCTGACTCGAGCCCTCGACCTCACCGCGGCGCAACAGGCCACGCTCGCCGATCTCCAGGCTACCTTCGGCGACGCAATCCGGCCGCTGCTCGACTCGATGCGCGCCACGCGCGACGAGCTCGCGGCGCTGCTCGACGCCGCGAACCCCGACGCCGCGGCGGTGGGCGCCAAGGCGATCGCGCTGCACCAGGCCAAGGAAGCGTTGAAAGGCGCGCACGAGGCCTTCGAAGCGGGCATCATCGCCATGCTCACCGAGACCCAGCGGGCGCAGTACGAGGCGTTGCAGGACGCTCGGCCGGACCGCGGACATCGCCTGCGCGAGCATCGCGGCCGGACCGACTTCCGCTAGAGCGAGACCGTACTACTCCTCCATCCGGCGCCGCGTACCGCGCGGCGCTTTTCTTTTTTTCGCCGGTCAGGCGTAGCGGATCCAGCGCCAGAGCTCTCGAAAAGTCGGTTTCTTGCCGTACATCAGGATACCGATGCGGTAGATGCGGGCGCAGATCCAGATCAGCAGGACGACGGTCGTGGCGGTCAAGACGTAGGAGCCGAGGATCTGCCATAGCGGCGGCATCTTGACCGCGATCCGGAGCATCATGAGGAGCGGCGTGAAGAAGGGGATCATCGACATCACGACGGCGAGCGTCGAATCCGGGTCGTTGATGATCGGGATGATGAGGAACATCGGCACGATCAGGAAGATGACGATGAAGCCGGCGTACTGCTGCGCCTCCTGGATGTTGTTCGTCGCCGCGCCGACCGCGGCATAGAGCGTCGCGAAGATGCCGAAGCCGAGCAGGAAGAGCACCAGAAAGTGCACCACGAGAGGAGCTCCCACGCGCGGCAGCTGGGCGCCCGCCGGCGCGATGGCGAGCGCCGTCATCACCGCCGGCGCCGAGAGCGCCACCATCGTCGCGAGCCAGATGCCCAACTGCGTCATGCCAGCGGCGCCGATGCCGAGAAGCTTGCCGACCAAGAGCTCGAGCGGCCGGACCGAGGCCAGCAGCACCTCCACGATGCGCGAGCTCTTCTCCTCGAGCACGCCGTTCAGCACCTGCTGTCCGTAGAGCATCACCACCATGTAGAGCAGGAAGAAGAGGAAGTAGGCGAGGAAGAAGCCGGCCATTCCAGCCTCCTCGCGACTCCCTGCTTCCGAAACACGGACCGTCTGGAGGTCGACGTCGCGGGTCAGCTCGGCAACCCTGGCGGAGTCGAGCCCGGCCTGCGCGAGCCGCGAGTCGGCGACGACCCGAGACAACACGTGCGACAGGCGACTCTGCGTCATGAAGTTCGAGACGCTCTCGGCATGGTACTCGATCACGTCCTTGGCGAGCCCGGCGCTCGAGATCCAGAGCCAGGCGTCGATCTCGCCACCCAGCACGCGGCGATCGAGCTTGGCGCGCAGCGCCTCGCGGTCCGGTTCGAGGGCAACGAGCTCGACCTGAACTTCAGCCATTTCCGGCACGCCGTCGAGTTCGTGATCACCGCCGGCGGCTTTCTCCTGGGCGCCCTCCGCCGCTCGGTCGAGACCAGCCGCGACCTTCTCCCCCAACTCCCCGACTTCGTCGACCACCGCCAGGCGGTGCGACGCCTTCGCCTTCATGGCGATGAGCGACGGCAGGATGGTGAGCGCCGCCATCGCGATCGGCAACAGGAGGGTCGCGATCCAGAATCCCTTGCTCTTGACGCGCGTCAGGTACTCGCGCTTGGCGACCGTCCAGACCGCCTCAGTTCGCATCGCGCACCGCCTGAAGGAAGAGCGTTTCGAGATCGGGCTCTTCGGAGCGGAAGCCGGTCACCGGCGCCCGTCGAACGAGCTCACGCAAGACCGCCGCCGGATCCGCTCCGGGTTCCAAGACGACCCTGAGACCCGCCGTCTGTTCGAGGAGCTGCAGAACTCCCGGAACGCCGTCGAACGCGCTTCCCGCGCTCCGCGTCTCGAGCCGGAAGACGTTCCCGCCGCGCTCGCGTTTGAGCGCCGCGAGCTCGCCCGAGAGCACCACCCGGCCGTGCGCGATGAGGCTGATGTGATCGCACAGCTTCTCGGCCTGTTCGAGGACGTGGGTCGAAAACAGGATCGTCTTGCCGCGGCCGCGGAAGTCGGCGATCATCTCCTTGAACAAACCCTGGGCGATCGGATCGAGTCCCGAGAACGGCTCGTCGAGGATCAGGATGTCGGGATCGTGCAAGATCGTCGCGACGAGCTGAATCTTCTGCTGCATCCCCTTGGAGAGCGCCTCGACCCTCGATTTCGCCCAGCGCGCCAGGTCGACCCGCTCGAGCCAGCCAGCGATCGAAGCTTGAGCCAAGGACCGTGGCAGGCCGTGGAGCTCGGCGAAAAAGAGCAGATGATCGGTCACCGTCATCTTGCGATAGAGACCGCGCTCCTCCGGCAGATAGCCGACGCGGCGGAGATCCTTGCTTTCGCGGCGGCGGCCGAACATCCAGACCTCGCCGCGATCGGGCGCCAGGATGTCCATGATCATCCGGATGCTGGTGGTCTTGCCGGCGCCGTTCTGTCCCAGGAGACCGAAGACCGCGCCCGGCGGCACGGCGAGCGAGACATCGTCCACCGCCACGAAGTCGCCGTACACCTTGCGCACCTCGCGAAGCTCCAGGTTGTAGATCAAGTCAGGCTCCTTGCGGCGGGGTTCGATCCTTGGGCGAAGCTTACGTCAACGAGCTCGTACAAAACGGCGCTTCGGAGGTTCGCGGCCGCTTCGTTACGGCTCTCCGTTGCCGGCGTGCGCGAGCTTGTGGTAGAACCGGCCGAGCCACTTTGCCGGCTCCCGAGCCCTTCCGAGTACGCGGAGGTCGAATCTGAGAGACCATCTCGTCGCACGATTCCCGGCAGGCCGGACATGAACCCGTCCGAGCCGCCTTCGGCCTCCGACCTCTCCGTCGACATCCAGCGAGTCAGCAAGCGTTTCGGTGATTTCATCGCCGTCGACGATGTCTCGCTCACCGTCCGCCGCGGCGAGTTCTTCTCCCTGCTCGGTCCTTCTGGCTGCGGCAAGACCACCCTGCTGCGGATGATCGGCGGCTTCGAGCTGCCGACCGCAGGCACGATCCGCGTCGAAGGCGCCGATGTCACCGACGTACCGGTGCACAAGCGGCCGATCAACATGGTGTTTCAGCACTACGCGCTCTTCCCTCACCTTTCCGTCGCGGAGAACATCTCGTTCGGCTTCCGTTACAAGAACTTCCCGCCGGCCGAGTACGAGCAACGTATCGCCGAGGCGGTGGGGCTCGTGCGCCTCGACGGCTTCGAACACCGCTCCCCGGCCCAGCTTTCGGGCGGTCAACGCCAGCGCGTCGCGCTGGCGCGGGCGCTCGCCCTCAAGCCGAAGGTCCTGCTTCTCGACGAGCCCCTCGGCGCCCTCGATCAGAAGCTCAGGAAGGAGGTGCAGGTCGAGCTCAAGAGCCTGCAACGAAAGCTCGGCATCACCTTCATCTTCGTCACCCACGACCAGGAAGAAGCGCTCACCATGAGCGACCGGATCGCGGTGATGAACGCCGGCAGGGTCGAACAGATGGATTCCGCGGCGCAGGTTTTCGAGTACCCGCAGACCGAGTTCGTCGCGCAGTTCATGGGCGCTTCGAACTTCTTTCAGGCCACCGTGCGCGGCATCGCCGAAGGCTTCCTTTCGCTCGCCATGCCCGACGGCGACACCTTCTCGGTGCCCAATCCGGGCGGCCTCGAGCTGGGCGAAGGGGTGCGCTTCGTGGTTCGGCCGGAGAAGCTCGACCTGCGGAGCCGCGACCTCTCGAAGAGCGGCGTCCCCTGCATGCCGGTGACGATCGAGGATCGCGTCTATCAGGGCATCTCGACCGTCTGGATGGTGAAGGCGAAGTCGGGTGAGCGCTTCGTGATCTACGAGCAGAACGAGAAACAGTTCGAGGAGCGCGGCAAGTTCGCCGAAGGCGGCACGGCCTACCTGTGCTGGAGCCCGCGCCACACCGTGCTCATGCGCGGCGAGACGGACGACGGGGCCCATGCCTGAAGAGACGCCGCGGCGCGGCTGGGCTTCTTACCCGCTGGTCCTTCCAACCTGGGTGGTGCTGGGGTTCTTCTTCGTCCTGCCGCTCGTGATCATGCTGATCATCAGCTTCGGCCAGCGCGGCACGTACGGCGGACTGAAGGCGATCGAGGATCTCGGGGCCTACGTCACGTCGGGCGACTTCCTGGCCAACTACAAGCGCTCGATCGAGCCGCTCTACCTCTCCATCTACTGGAGGTCCCTGTGGATGGCGGTGGTGACGACCGTCCTCTGCCTGGCGATCTCCTACCCGATGGCCTATTACATCGCGGTGATCGCGCCCGCGAAGTGGAAGAACCTGCTGCTCGGCCTGGTGGTGATCCCGTTCTGGACGAGCTTCCTGATCCGCACCTACGCCTGGATGCTGATTCTGCGCACCGAAGGGCTGGCGAATTCGCTCCTCCAGTGGTCCGGGTTGATCGACCAGCCGCTGAATCTCCTCTACACCGACTTCTCAGTGATGATCGGTCTGGTTTACGGCGAGCTGCCGTTCATGATTCTGCCGCTCTACGCCTCGCTCGAGAAGCTCGACTTGAAGCTCCTCGAAGCCGGCAACGATCTCGGAGCTAATTCGCCGCAGACCTTTTTTCGCGTCACCGTGCCGCTCACCATGCCCGGCATCGTCGCCGGCGTGATCCTGGTCTTCATCCCGTCGATCGGTCAGTTCGTGATCTCGGATCTTCTGGGCGGCGCCAAGAGCATTCTGGTCGGCAACCTGATCCAGAATCAGTTCGCGGTGGCGCGCAACAAGCCGTTCGGTTCGGCGATCGCCTTCGAGCTCACAGCGGTCGTTCTGATGCTGCTGTTCGCCTACGCGATGTACACCAAGAAGAAGGGGCAAGAGGTCCTGCTGTGAGGGCTCCGGAGGCGACGTCGACCGTCGATTTCGCGCCCCGCGCGATCGCCCGCCTGCCGCCCGCGTCGCCGCGCCAGCGCGGCTCGGTGACCTGGGAGCGCCGGCTGCTCGGCTGGCACAGCCTGCTCTGCTACCTCTTTCTCTACGTACCGATCCTGATCCTGATCCTCTACTCCTTCAACAGGTCGAAGCAGACCGCCGGTTGGGACGGCTTTACCCTCGACTGGTACGGAAGACTCTTCGCGAACGATCTGATCCTCCGGGCGGTCAAGAACAGCTTGATCGTCGCCGTCTCCGCGACGATCTTCGCGACCATCATCGGCACGATGGTGGCGCTGGCGCTCGCCCGCAGGAGTTTCCGCGGCAAGGGCGCGACCCAGAGCGCGCTCTACCTGCCGATCATCATCCCCGAGATCGTCATCGGCGCCGCGCTGGTCACCTTCTTCGGCGTCATCGAGCTCCGGCTCTCGCTCTGGACCGTCGTCCTGGCGCACATCGCCTTCTGCATTTCGTACGTCGCGATCGTGGTGCGGGCGCGTCTCGCCGGCTTCGACCGCTCGCTCGAAGAGGCGGCCTCCGATCTTGGGGCGGGGCCGTTGGACACTTTCCGGCGGGTGACTCTGCCGATCATCCTGCCGGGAATCATCGCCGGCGCGCTTCTCGTCTTCACGATCTCGATCGACGACTACGTGGTCTCCTCGTTCGTCGCCGGCGTGGGCGCCACGACGCTGCCGATCCAGATCTACTCGATGCTCAAGGTCGGCGTGACTCCCGAGGTCAACGCCGTCTCGACGCTGCTCCTGCTGCTCACCGTGGTGCTGATCGCGATCGCGCAACGGCTGCAGCAGGATCCAACCCCCTCCCTCTCGAAAGGAGCCCGCAAGAAATGACCACCGCTCGCTTCCGTACCCGCGCACTCACGGCGCTCGCCCTTCCACTCGCGCTGGCCCTGACGGCCTGCGGCAAGAAGGCCGAGGCACCGCAGGCCGAAGACGCCGCAGCCACGAAGAATGCCGGCAAACTCAACATCTACATCTGGTCGGCCTACCTCCCCAAGGAGGTGATCGACAAGTTCGCCGCGCAAACCGGCATTCAGGTGAACTTCGACACCTACGACTCGAACGAGGCCTTGCTCGAGAAGCTCCAGTCCGGCGTGGCCGACTACGACCTCGTGGTGCCGTCGGACTACATGGTGAAGATCCTGATCGCCGAGAAGCTCATCCAGCCGCTCGACCACGGCAAGCTCCCGAACATCGCCAACCTCGACCCGCGCTTCCTCGACAAGAAGTTCGACCCCAGGAACCAGTACTCGCTGCCCTACTTCTGGGGCACCACGGGCCTGGGTTACAACAAGCAGAAGCTGGGGACCGTCGACAGCTGGGAGGCGGCCTTCGACCCCAAGAACAAGGGGCGGATTCTGATGCTGGACGACATGCGCGAGGTCTTCGGCGCGGCCCTGAAGTCGATGGGCAAGTCGCTCAACGAGACCGATCCGGCCGTGCTGAAGCAGGCCGCCGACAAGCTCAAGAAGCAGAAGAGGCTGGTCGCGACCTACAACTCCGGCGACTTCGCCAACATCCTCGCCGCCGGCGACGTCGATGTCGCGCACGGCTACAACGGCCAGATCGCCGAAGTGGTCGCCAACGCGCCCGACAAGCTCGCCTACGTGGTGCCCAAGGAGGGCGCGACGCTGTGGATGGACAACGTCTGCATTCCGGTCAAGGCGAGGAACGCCGAGAACGCCTACAGATTCCTCAACTACATCATGGAGGGTCCGGTGAACGCCGAGATCGTCAACGGCGTCTCCTACGCCTCGGCGAACGTCCCGGCCCGGCAGCTCATCAGGCCGGAGATCCTCAATGACATCTCGATCTATCCGCCGGATGAGATCATCGCGCGCTGCGAGTTCCTCGAGGATATCGGCGACGCGACGACGCTTCTCGATCAGTACTGGACCGAGATCAAAGCGCAATGAACGGACGGCTTTCAACTCGAAAGGGGTTTCTGATGACGATGCGACGGTGGGTGATGGGAGCGGTCGCTCTGGCGCTGGCCTTGGCCGCGCCGACCGCTCCGGCGATGGCCCAGGACGACAAGGCCTGGAGCCTGGACGTCGGGGCGGACTACAGCACGCACTACCTGTTCCGCGGCGTGCCGCTTCTGGGCGACAACGAGGTCCTGATCCCGAACGCGACCTTCACCGTGGGCGGTTTCAGCGCCTACTACTACGGCTATCGCGGCGACATTCCGGCCGACTTCACCCTGTCCGGCCTGGAGACCCCCTACAACGAGGACGACTTCGGCGCCGACTACACCTTCTCGATCGGCGAGAAGTTCTCCCTCACGCTGGGCGGCGTCGCCTACATGTACAGCAACCGGACGACGGAGGAGTACGAATCGGAAGACACTTACGAGCTCTACGCGATCGCCAGCTTCGACGTCTTCCTGGCACCGACCGTCAGCTACTGGCATGACATGGATGCCTACGAAGGCGGTTACATGCAGGTCGGGATCAGCTCGTCAATTCCGCTCGGGGACAAGGCCAGCATTGACTGGTCGGCCGCGCTGGGTGTCGACTTCGGCTACAACGATGCGGACACCAACGGCGATCTGAACGACCTGCTGGTGGGGATCGACATTCCGGTTCAGATCACCGACTGGTTCGCGATCCACGGCATGGTGCAGCAGTCGTTCGCGCTCGACGTGCTCGAGGATCTCGGCGTCGATGACGAGACCGTCTTTACCGGCGGCGTGACTTTCTCGTTCTGAAACCCGCGCCGCTTGCCTGCGCCGCCGCCCACGACGAGCCCGGGCGGCGGCGGCGCGCACGGATTCAGTCGGTGTAGGCGGCGAGGATCTGCTTGGCCCACTTCGGGGCGCGCTTCTTCATCACCTGCGCGGCGTTCACGGTCGTCCCCCGCTTGACGATCAGTCCGGTCCAGACGACCTGCCCGGTCGCCGCATCATTGAAAACGTACATGAGACCGCCGGTCACGTTCGAGTCGGTGCCGGGAACGCCGATCAGGTCTCCCCACCAGCCCGCGACGACATCGATGCCCGCGACGAGGATGTCGACCGTGCCGGCGTTGTAGGCGATTTCGAGGTCGGCCGCCTCGCCGTCGCCCGCGACCTTCTTCAACCCCTCTTTGGCAAGCTGTTCCTCGGCCGCGGCCCGGAGCTGACGGTCGAGATCGGGCGCGCCAGGTCCCGCCGCCACCTTCCAGCGGTATGTCGTGTACTTCGAGAAGTCCGTGCCTGGAACACTGTTGGTCTTCACTCCCGCCTGCGCGACCTCGCTCGCTCCAAACGCCCATACCAGCGCGATCGTTCCAGCCAGTTTTCGAAACATGGAGTCCTTTCGACCTGATGGCCGCTGAATTTTCTGCTTCTCTCGTCCGCTTTGCGATGATACTCCGCACGACCTGGGGGAACCATGCGAAAGCAGTGGATCGGTGGAACGTGGAGCCGGACGAAGCGCGAACCGATTCCGGTCATCGACCCGGCGACCGAGGAGGTTCTGGACTCGGTGGCGCGCGGCACTACGGAGGACGCCGATCGCGCCGTCGCGGCGGCGCGCCGGGCGCTCTCCGACTGGCGCTGGGTTCCGGGCGTCGAGAAAGCCGCGACGCTCCACGAAGTGGCCCGGCGGATGCGGGTCCGAAAGGCCGAGCTTGCCCGGCAGATGACGCTCGAGGGCGGTAAGCCGTACTGTGAGAACCACGACGAAGTCGAGTGGTCGGCGGCCTGTTTCGACTACTACGCCGAGGTCGGACGCGACAGTCGGGGTTCCTCGCTCCCGCCGGTCGCGGCGCACCAGGTCAATTTCACGATCCAGGAGCCGTACGGCGTCGTCGCGGCGATCGTGCCGTGGAACTACCCGCTCCTGCTTCTCTCCTGGAAGGTCGCCCCGGCGCTCGCCGCCGGCAACACCGTCGTTCTGAAGCCGTCCGAGGAAACCCCGCTCGCCACTCTCGATCTGGTGAGCGCCTTCGAAGCCTTGCCACCGGGCGTGCTCAACATCGTCACCGGCTACGGTCGGGAGGTCGGCGAAGCCCTCGTCGTCCATCCCGGCACCGACCTCGTCGCTCTCACCGGCTCGCTCGCCACCGGAATCCGGGTTGGCGAGCTCTGCGCGCGTCAGGTGAAGAAAGCGCATCTCGAGCTCGGCGGCAACGATCCGTTCATCGTCTTCCCCGACGCCGACCTCAACGTGGCGTCGAAGGGCGCGGTCTGGGCGGCGTTCCTGAACGCCGGCCAGGTCTGCACGAGCGCCAAGCGCTTCTTCATTTTCGAAGAGATTTACGACGAGTTCGTCGCCCGGGCGGTCAAGTTCACCCGCTCGTTGAAACTCGGCCACGGCCTCGACCCGGCGACGGACATCGGACCGGTCATCAACCCGAAGCAGCTCGCCGACCTCGAGGCGCGCGTCGCCGAAGCCGTCGCCGCCGGAGCCCGCGCGCTCACCGGCGGCAAGCGCAGCCGCAAGTTCGCGAAGGGGCTCTTCTACGAGCCCACGATCCTGGTCGACGTCCGTCCCGAGATGCGCATCGTCGCGACCGAAACGTTCGGCCCCACGATGCCGATCCAGAAGGTGCGCACGATCGACGAGGCGATCGACGCCGCCAACGCCCAGGAGTACGGCCTCGGCGCCAACATCTATACCAACAACATGGAGTGGGCGATGACCGCGATGGAGCGGATCACCGCCGGCACTTTCTGGATCAACGATCCGCTCACCGACAACGAGGCCGGGCCGTTCGGCGGCATGAAGAAGACCGGGCATTCGCGCGAGCTCGGGATCGAAGGCCTCGACGAGTTCCGCGAGACCAAGCACGTGCACCTCGACTACAAGCAGGAACTGAAGCCGTACTGGTACCCCTACAAGAAGTACAACGCCTCGCGCTAGCGCGGCGGCAGCGGGCGAAAGCGGATCGGCTGGTCGCGATCGAGGGTGGCGCGACCCGGCAGCGTCGTGCCGCTGGCTTCAAGGCGGTGACCACGGACGGCGCCCCATGCCTCGAGCGCCACCAGGAGAGTGACGACCGCGGCGGCCGCGCCGGCCAGGCGAGCGTCGTTCGCCTCGCTCCGCGATCCGCGCAGGCGGCCGGCGACGAACACCGCGCCGCGGGTGAGCGCCACCGCGGCGAGGAGCAGCCAGAGCGGCAGGAGCAGCAGCGCGAGACGAGCGTAGCCGAAGAAGAGCGCGACGACCCCGAGCGAAGCGGCGGTGAGCAGGGCAACCAGCATCACCAACCGCCGCTCGGCTCCGGAGTGCCGCGCCGCGAGCCCGGCGCCGACGAGGATGAGCGGCGCGAGCAGCCAGCCGCCGAGCGCCCGATCCGGGACGAAGAGATCGACGGGGCGGCGCACGCCGGTGAGGCCGCCCGGCCAGTTCCACTGCGTCCAGCCGAGCTTGAGAGCGCCAAAGTAGAGCCGCCACTTGCGCCCCACCAGCCTCGCGAACTCACCAGGATGAGCGGCGATCCACTCTCGCGCCAGCCGATCACCATGCAGGATCCAGCTGAGGTGCTCGGGGTTCGTCAGCTCGAGCCTCGGCGTTTCCGCCTGGGCGGCGAGGGCGCTCCGCGAGAAGGTGCCGTCGGCGGCGGAGTGATTCGCCAGCGCCAGATTCAGCCGGCCGTAAAGCGTGACTGGCACAAAGCGGGGCAATGGCTCGGCCAGGTTCGCTCCGAGTCGGGTTTCGAGCTCGCCCAGCCGAATCGCGTTGCGAATCGTCCACGGAGCGACGACGAGCGCCGCGACCAGCAGCGCCCCGGCCCAGGGAGCGAGGAGCCGGAGGCGTGACAACACCCCTCTGGCGCCCGGCGACTCTGCGCGTCGCCAGCTGACCACCGCGCCGAATGCCGCGAGGACCATGGCATAGAGCATCCCCTCGGCCCGCGTCAGCGCGAGCGCCCCGAGCAAGAGACCAAGCGCAAGCGTCGCAGCGGCGCCGCGGCGCGCGCCGAAATCGAGCCCGCCGACGAAGAGCGCGATCGCCGCGAGGAGCAACAGCTGGAAGAGCCCGTCCGCGACCGGCGCGATCGCCAGCACGAAAAGCCCGAAATGAAACGCCGCGAGGAACGCAGCCACGACGGCTATCGTGCGCCCGAAAACGCGACAGCCGATCACGTAGAGAAGGGCGACGCTGCCACCGCCGACGAGCCCGCCGAGAACGATCTTCTGCGCGAGAAACGGCACCGTCGCCCCGGCGGCGCCCGCGCCGAGAACGGTATGGACTCCGGCGAGGAACCAGGCAAAGCCCGGCGGATGAAACGGGATCCCGTTGTCGTAGAGCTGCCCGCCGAGCACCGCGCGAGCAAAGAGGAAATAGGCTTCCGAGTCGCCCTCATAGAACACCGTGTATGGAAAGGCCCGGTCATCTCCGAAAAGGGCGAACAGGGCGCGCAACAGGGCCGCGAGTCCGCCAAGCGCCACCGCCAGGATCCCGTTGCGGCGACCGGAGGGCGAAGGCGGCGGCGAAGCCGCGGAC
>ERZ1292633.968-Hain-H41-02um-R1-968-length-31617-cov-9_pt1 | contig 31617 bp, 27 predicted proteins | sample MGYA00564406_ERZ1292633 | MGnify/ENA primary metagenome ERZ1292633 (study PRJEB36523, sample SAMEA6512639) | groundwater metagenome | collected 2019-01-08 | study: AquaDiva: Metagenomics assemblies of 32 groundwater samples
GCGCGCACGCTCAACTTCGACCTCGGCCGCTGCGAGGGCTACCGCAATTTCTGCAACAAGCTGTGGAACGCGACGCGCTTCGTGCTGATGAACACCGAGGGCAAGGACTGCGGCGTGGATGAATCCCTGCCGCTCGCGCCCTCGCTCATCGACCGCTGGATCGTGAGCCGGCTGCAGCGCGCGGAGAAGGAGGTGTGCGAGGGCTTCGACAGCTACCGCTTCGACCTCGCCGCGCGCGCGCTGTACGAGTTCGTCTGGGACGAATACTGCGACTGGTACCTGGAGCTGGCCAAGGTACAGTTGCAAAACGGCAGCGAAGCCGAACAGCGCGCCACGCGCCGCACCCTGGTGCGGGTGCTGGAAGCGGTACTGCGCCTCGCCCACCCGATCATCCCTTTCATCACCGAAGAACTGTGGCAGCGCATCGCGCCGCTCGCGGGACGCACGGGCAAGAGCGTCATGCTCACGCCTTACCCGCAGGCTGAGCCCGGGCGCATAGACAATGCGGCCGAAGCCGAAGTCGCGCTGTTGAAGGACATCGTCGGCGCCTGCCGCAATCTGCGCGGCGAAATGAACGTCTCCCCGGCGCAGCGTATTCCCTTGCTCGCCACCGGCGACAAGGCGGCGATGGAAGCGCTCTCCCCCTACATCAAGTTCCTCGCCAGGCTCTCCGATGTGAGCCTGGTCGCCGCCTTGCCCGAGGCCGACGCTCCGGTCGCCGTGGTGGGCGACTGCCGCCTGATGCTCAGGATCGAAATCGACAAGGCAGCCGAGCGCGAGCGCCTGCAAAAGGAAATCTCCCGCCTCGAAGGGGAAATCGCAAAAGCCAAAGGCAAGCTCGCCAACTCAGGCTTCGTTGCGCGCGCCCCGGCGCAGGTCGTGGCGCAGGAGCAGGAGCGCCTGGCCGCTTTCGCCATCACCCTGGGAAACCTCAAGCCCCAGCTCGCCAAACTCGGCTAAGCGCGGCCGCGCCGTCAGCGCCTACGGCATGCGCTTTCCCTGTACGCCACCGCCGGGCAATTTCATCGCCGGCTCCGTCGCAAGCCATATCGGCGTGCCGCGTGCGGATGCGGTTCTCTCGCATCAGTCGCTCAATACGCTCTTTGCCCGCCGAAAATAGTCTGTGGCGCAGTTCGCGCGCCGTGCGCGGCGACCGATAATCCACTATGCTTGGAAGACGAAGTGTCGGGGGAAGCTCACCAGTGCAGTGAGGTGATTCGGTGGCCATGTACGTCGATCGTACGTTCTCGCTTTTCTCCGTTGGCCGCGCCCGGCGACCGAAGAAATTGTTGACGGAAAAATGTCCCCGCGATTGCCATCGATCGGCTCGAATGTGCTCGCTCCTGCTGATCCTTCTCCTGTGCCTTCCCGACCCGGCCGTTCTTGCACAGGCGCGTCCGGACGATGAAATCCAGATCGGGATCGAGAAGACCGGGCAGGTGACCATCGTTGACGTGAGCGTTTCCGTAGCGGCCACGCCCCGGCAGACATGGGCGGTTCTGACCGATTGGGACAATCTGGCCAGCTTCATGACCAACGTCAAGGCGAGCAGCCTCATCGCCCAATCAGGCAATACGGTACGAGTCAAGCAGACCGGGCGGGCGAAGTTCTGGCCGTTCTCGTTCGACATCGAGATCGAACGGGAAATCGAGCTTTTCCCCTACGAAAGAATTCAGTTTCGGCTGCTCGGCGGGGACTTCGACAAGATGGAGGGAGCGATCCATCTTGTCGCGGACGCAACGGGCACCCGAATCGTGTCCCATACCGAATCCATCCCCCGATTCTGGATCCCGCCGCTGATCGGGCCGATAATGATCGAGCGGGAGATGCGAGACCAGTTTCGCGAGATCATCGGTGAAATCGCCCGCCGTGCCGCCGCCGGAACGGCGGTTCCCGGCGCCGGCGACGGCACGAAATAGCTTGCGCGGCGCGGCATCGGTGAAATGTCAAATGCAGGCGCTGCCGGCCGCGCCCTTGTTCTTGATGGTCTGCTGCATGAGCGCAGTCGCGAACGATTCGAAGCCGGGGATGCCGGCCTGAACCAGATTGAGGATGTCTCAGGTCAGTTGCGTATCCCCGCCCGCCGCAGGTGCCTCATACCACGCGAGGCGCGAGTGCAAGCGCACCACTTCGCCGATGATGATCAGCGTCGGCGGCGCGAGTTGCGCCGCCAGAGCGAGCCCGGGCAGCGTCGCCAGCGTCCCCACCACCGTGCGCTGGCGCGGTGTCGTGCCGTGTTGCACGATGGCCGCTGGCGTGGCCTCGGGCAGGCCGTGGGCAGCCAGTTCGCGGCACAAGGCGGGCAAGCCCAGCAGACCCATGTACACCACCAGCGTGCGTCGGGCGCGCACCAGCGATTCCCAATCCAGATCCACGCTGCCGCCCTTGAGGTGGCCGGCTATGAACAGGCAGGAATCGGCATAGTCGCGGTGGGTGAGCGGGATGCCCGCGTAGGCGGCGACACCGCATGCCGCGGTGATCCCCGGCACGACTTCAAAAGCAATGCCGGCAGCCGCCAGCGCTTCGACCTCTTCCCCGCCGCGGCCGAACACGAACGGGTCGCCTCCCTTCAATCTCAGCACGCGCTTGCCCTCGCGCGCAAGGCGCACCAGCAACTGGTTCACCTCGGCCTGGCTGAGCGTGTGATTGCTGCGTTCCTTGCCGGCGTAGATGCGCTCGGTCGCGCTGCGCACCAGATCGAGAATGGGCGCCGAGACCAGGTGGTCGTAGACGATGACCTCGGCCTGGCTAAGCAACTTTGCCGCGCGCAGCGTCAGCAACTCGGGATCGCCCGGTCCCGCGCCGACCAGATAGACCATTCCCGGCTGCATGGCGCGCGCGCCTGCGAGGCTAATCGTCATGACGGAAAAGAAGTGAGCGTGATCTTCGTCATTTGCAAACAATGATAACCTTATTCCGGCTCTGCGTTCACGCCCAGCTCCTTGCGCGCGCTCGCGGTCACCACGCCGCAGCGCAACGGCAATTTCCCCAATGTGCCGACAGCGATCGAGGCGGGCGTGACAGGCTATGATTTCGCCAGCTGGGGCGGCGTGTTCGCGCCGGCAGGCACACCGCACGACATCGTGATGAAACTCAACGATGAGCTCGCCCGCGCGCTCGCGAGCCCGGAGGTGCGCAAGCGCTTCGACGATCTCGGCCTGGTGCCCAAATCGAGCCAGCCGCAGGCATTCGGCGACTTTCTCATGGCTGAGATGATTCGCTGGAAGGCGATACTCGCGGCGAAGAAGCCCTGATCCCGGCCGCCGGCGCTAGGGGGCGGATTGCGGACTGCTTCTTGGAAAAGCCGGAAACGCCCGTCCCTATTGGGCTTCAGGCTTTGCTCGCGGCGACGATCGCCTGCCGCAGCTCGTCGTAACTGCGCGTCACGGGAAACTGCGGAAACTCGGCCGCCACGTTGGCGGGCGGGCAGAACAGGATCCCGGCATGAGCCTCGGCCAGCATGCTCGTGTCGTTGTAGGAATCGCCGGCGGCGATGGTGTGGAAGTTGAGTTCCCTGAACGCTTTCACCGAAGCGCGCTTCTGGTCCTTCATGCGCAAGCGGTAGCCGCGCACGCGGCCGCCCGGCTCGACCACGAGTTCGTGGCAGAACAGCGTCGGGTCGCCGAGCGCTCGCATCAGCGGCGCCGCGAACTGGTAATAGGTGTCCGACAGGATCACCACCTGGCATTCTCCCCGCAGCCAGTCGAGGAATTCGCGCGCACCGGCCAGCGGCTGCATGCCGGCGATCACATTCTGGATGTCGGGCAGGCCGAGCCCGCGCGCGCCGAGAATGTCCAGGCGGCCGCGCATCAGCTTGTCGTAATCCGGCTCGTCGCGTGTGGTCTTGGACAGTTCCGGAATGCCGGTGCGCCGCGAAAATTCGATCCAGATCTCGGGTATCAGGACGCCTTCCAAATCAAGACAGACGATCTGCAACGGGGAACTCCAATAGTGGGGTGGGTGGGCTTGGCAAGCTGCGCAGGGCTGAATGCACGTCTCCTGCGGCAGGAATTGTAATGCACGCTTGGCTTTTGCCCAAATTTCCATCCTGCGTTTGCGGCAGGGTCTACGCCATGCTGGAAGCTCGGCGCCTAACTTGATAAACTAGCGGCATGGGATGGAAAGGAACAACAACATGCATGCGCGAGCGGTCTGCCGCAATCGCCGCTAGCTGCGCGCCGCGCCGGCGAAGGGGGGAGCGGATCGATGACCACGGCCGATGACCTGTCCAAAACCACGCCGATCGCCACGCGCTGGCTCGCCTATATAACCACCCTGCCCACCGAAGACCCGGCGGCACGCATGCGCGTTCTGCGCACGCTTGAATCGCTGGGCTGCGCGGTGATGCGCGAGGGGGTGTTCCTGCTGCCCGATACGCCGGCCGCACGCCAGGGCCTGTCCGCCCTCACCGACCACATCGCACGCATCAACGGCTCGGCCTGCCTGCTCTCGGTCACCAGCCTGGACGAGTCGCAAACGCAGCAGTTCCTCGGTTTCTTCGACCGCACGCACAAGTACAACGAACTGATCAAGACCGTGGAAAGTCTGAAGAACGCATTCGGCATCGCCGACTCGGTGCAAATCAAGCGCCTGCTGAACAAGCACAAGCGCGAATACGAGACCATCAGCACGCTCGATTTTTTCCCGTCGGAAGCAAGAGAACGCGCCGCGCGCACTCTGGCCGAAGCGGATCAGGCGGTGCATACGCTGATGTTCCCCGATGAGTACAAGAAAACCGGCAGCATAGACACCACGGGCAAGCAATACTTTCAGCGCATCTGGGCGACGCGCAAGCCCCTGTGGGCCGACCAGTTGGCCTCGGCCTGGCTGGTCCGGCGCTTCATCGACCCGGAAGCAAAGCTGTTGTGGCTGGACAAGAACCAGGAATGCCCGGCGAGCGCGGTTGGTTTTGCATTTACCGGCGCGACTTTCAGCAACAGCAAGGACAAGGTCACATTCGAGGAAATCCTCGCCGGTTTCAAGCTGGAGAAGAACACCGCTCTTGCGCGCATCGGCGCGCTCATCCATGCGCTCAATGCAGGCGATACCACGGTGGCGGAGGCCGCGGGGGTGCAGACGCTGTTGCAGGGCGCGGTCCGCCGCACCGAAAGCGAGGACCAACTGCTGGCCGAAACCGAAATGACGTTCGATCTGCTGTACGAGGCTTATTTCGAGGCGCCTGGTAAAGCGTGAGCTGAGGGCATAGCGCGACAAGGATCTCAGCCTCCCACCCGTTTCAGGCTCTCCCTCGCTTTTGGCAGATTCGGATCGGCCTTCAACGCAGCCGCAAAAAATTGCCTCGCCTCCTCCAGCCGCCCCTGTAGTTCGAGGAGGATACCGAGATTGGCCAGCAGCCGGGCATCTCCAGGATCCTTGCTCAACGCCACGCGGAACAACTCTTCGGCGTCTGAATAGTTCTTCTTGGTCGCCAGCACGTCGCCCAGCATCGCGTATGCCAACGGCGAGTCGCTATTCAGCGACAGCGCCTTCACCGCATGCGCCTCCGCCTCTTGCATCCGTTCTTCGCGCAGGTAGAAGCCGGCAAGCCCGACATGAGCCAGGAAACTTTCGCCGACCACGTCGAGAGTGCGCGTGTACAGCATGTATGGCCCCGACCAGTAGCCAAGCTGGACCCATGCCATAAACGAGTAGAAGACCAGCGCCGGCGCGAGCGCCAGCAGCGCCTTTTTCGACGCTGCGCCGCTCAGCCGCGCAACCGCGGCTCCCAGCGCCAGAAAAAGCCCGATCGACGGCAGATACATGTAGCGATCCGCATGCGACTGACTGCCGACCTGGATCAGACCGATCACCGGCAGCAGCAGGAGCAGGAACCAGAGCCAGCCGAACAGCAGCCACGGGTACCTCTTTCGCCAGCCGAGCGCCACGATACTGATGGCAACAAGCACCAGCAGCGACGGAAAGAACGACGCAAGAAAATCGATCGGACCAAGCTGGTACAGGATGGCGAGCCGGGTGGGGGCGATCGTGTCGCGCAGGTACGTCACATAGGCAACGACCGAGTTTATCAGCCGGTCGTCCAGCGGCACGCGATCGATCGGCGCAATCGCCGCCTTTTGCGCCGCCAACGTTACGATTCCCGATGCCAGAGACAGCGCAAACAGGGGAATCTTCTCGGCGAGCAGCACTGCGTACGCCGGGAAGCGCTTGCCCAGTATCAGTGTGGCCTCCCCGCCCAACCGACCCAGAGGCCAAAAGTCGAGCAGCAGCAGCACGACGGGCAGCGTGACCGCCATCGGCTTCGACAGCAATGCCAGCACAAAGGCGAAAATCACCAGCGCGTAGCGCCTCGCACAGGGCTGCGCCGCGAAGCGCAGGTAGGCGAGAATCGACAGCAGGTAAAACATGGAGCACAGCACGTCTTTGCGCTCGGCGATCCAGCCCGCGGACTCCACGTGCAGGGGGTGCGCCAGGAACAGATAGGCAACCAGCAGGCTGGCGCGCCAGTTGCGCAGCAGCGCCAGTGCGAGCAGGTAGACGAGCAGGCTGTTTGCTTCGTGAAACGCGACGTTGACGAGGTGTGCCGGGCCCGGGTCGAGACCGAACAGGGACACGTCGATCATGTGCGAAATCCAAGTCAGCGGATGCCAGTTGCTCTTGTGGAATGCGGTGAAGGCCCAGCGTACCCCGTCCATCGTCAGACCTGCGCTAACCGCTTCGGTGCGCACGACGTAGTCCATGTCGTCGTAGTCCACGTAGTCGAACCCGCCGGACCTGCCGTAGATCAGCGCAAGCGCCAGCAGCAGCAGGACCACGGCGAACACGTGCGCGCGGATCCCGCCGATCGCGGACGGGGCATGGTGCGCCGAGGCGCCGTCCGGCGGTATAACTAGCAATGAACCGTCCCGGCCCTGCCCGTAGCGCCGGCGCCGGCCGGACGAAAAATCGGAAACTTCATCCTTCCCCATACGTGAATCCGGAAATTAAGCCGGCGTTGCGACCGCGCCTCAGCGGGCGTGGTGGGAAAACACGATCAGCCGGCTGACCGTGAACGTCCAGCCGAAGAGGAGGCCGATCTGCAGCAATTTGGCCAGGGCCGGCGGCAGCAGCATGACGTCGACGAACAGGTAGACGAGTAGGTTGTTGAGGACCGCCGCGACCCCGATCATCATCAGATAGCGCGGCAGCTGGCGGCGCAACGACTGCGGGTCGCGAAACGTCCACCGTTTCTGCATGTTGAAGTGGAAGATGACGGTGATGACGATCGCGATCGAATTGGCGACCAGCGTCGCCAGGCCGACGCCGCTATAAAGGACGTTGAAAAGGGCGTACTCGAGGACCGCGCTGGCGCCGCCGACGGCGATGTACCTGAAGAAGAGGCGCAGATCGCGGAGAAAGAAGGCGATGACACGAAGAACCAGTCGATTCAGGACGCGAATATTGGCGGGCATTGCCGGTCAAGCCTGGCCGAGACGAGCACCGGTACGGTTGAAGATGCCGAAACTGTCGATGCCCCAGCGCGCCAGACGGAAGGCGATGCTGACGCGGACGACGCCCAGACCGTAACGCACCGATCGCCAGAAGCTGATGCTCGACGCTGCCTCCATGTAGCGGGTCGGACAGCTGATCTCACCGACCTGGTATCCGAAGTAGATGGCCTGCGCGAGCATCTCGTTGTCGAAAACGAAATCGTCCGAGTTCTCCTCGAGTGGCAGGGCCTCGAGCACTTCCCGCGAGAAGGCGCGAAAACCGGTGTGGTATTCGGAGAGCTTGGCGCCGAGCATCAGGTTCTCGAAAAAAGTCAGCGCCCGATTGGCCACGTACTTGTACAGCGGCATGCCGCCGGCAAGCGTGTCGTTGCCCAGGATGCGCGAGCCGAGGGCGACATCGTAATGCCCCGAAGCGATCATCGACGCCATCGCGACAATCAGCTTCGGCGAATACTGGTAGTCGGGATGGACCATCACGACAATCTCGCCGCCACGGCGCAGCGCTTCGGTGTAGCAGGTTTTCTGGTTGCCTCCGTAGCCGCGGTTCTGCGGGTGCACGAAAGTGCGGATGCCGAGCGCGCGGGCAATTTCCACGGTCTGGTCGTGCGACCCGTCGTCGACCAGGATCACTTCGTCAACGTACTCGCGCGGTACCTCTGCGTACGTCTGGCGCAGCGTCTTTTCAGCGTTGTACGCGGGCATCACGACTACGAGGCGGCGACCGTTGATCATCTCTGTCCATCACGTCATCTGGTCTCGGTGGCAATCAGACCTACCACAAGGAACTCGCCGCCTGATGCCCACGGAATTCCATCGAGCGCGGGCCGGCGATCCGGCGGGCGTGGCCTCATGCTGGCGCGAGTCTAGCAGCATTATCCGCCCGCCGCAGCCGCTAAATCAGCCGCATTTGACGTTACCGGCATTGCAATCGGCCGAGCGCAGCTCCTGCGGGACGCTTAGAATGTCGCAACCACGTCCCGGACCGAAGGTGATTCGCCATGCATATGAACAGACGCAAGCTCATCGAGGCCGCCGCATGCGCTCGCACGAACATTCGCACCCGCTGATCGGACGGAACGCGCATGGTGAAACGCCTTCGGACGCGCCGAAGCGGATCGATTCTCCTATCCGCAAGAGATAGGGAATGACCAAGCGTAACGAAGGGACGAATCAGACGTCGGAGTCCGCCACGAGTCTTCTCTACAGACTCTTGGCTGGACTGGATCCGGCTCGCCCTCGGCCTCGAGCAGATGCGCCGCGAGACGACAGAGCGGCGATGATTTTCGTCGCGCTTCTCGTCCTGATTCTCCTGCTTCCGTTCGTCGGCAAAGCGTTCCACATCGACGATCCCTTATTCATCTGGGTGGCGCAGCACATCCAGATGAATCCCGGCAATCCGTACGGCTTCCCCGTCAATTGGTACGGGACGGACATGCCCGTGTCGGCGGTCAACAAGAATCCGCCGCTGGTGTCCTACTACATAGCCCTCGCGGCGTCAGTCCTCGGTTGGAGCGAGCCTGCGCTGCATCTTGCCTTCCTGCTTCCGGCGCTCGCCGTTGCGCTCGGGATGTACCTGGTCGCTCGCCGGTTCTGCGAGCGCCCCCTGCTCGCGACGCTTGCGGGACTGCTCACCCCCGTGTTCTTCGTGACGAGCCTGACCGTGATGTCCGACATGCTGATGCTAGCCTTCTGGGTGTTTGCGGTTTATTTCTGGATCCAAGGGATGGATACCCGCAAGCAAGGCACTCTGGCGCTTGCCGGTCTGCTGATCGGCGTCGCAGCGCTGACCAAATATTTCGCAATAATGCTGATTCCGCTTTTGGGGTCCTACAGCATAGTCAAGGAGCGGCGCGTCGGCTGGTCGTTGCTGTATCTCCTTGTCCCGATCGCGCTTCTCGCCTGGTATCAGTGGACGACCCATCAGCTCTATGGTCGAGGCCTACTGCTCGATGCCGCGACCTACGCGACCGACACGAGGTCGAGGTTCGACCAGGGTCTGATTCCGAAGCTGTACATCGGCCTGGCCTTCACGGGTGGGTGCATCGCCAGCGCACTGTTCTTCGCCCGCCAATTGTGGTCCTCGACCGCGCTGGTGCTCGGGGCGCTGGTTGCAGGACTGTCTGCGGTGGTGATTGCCTCGTTTCCAACGCTGGGCGCCGTTCCCCTGGCCGGGACGACGCATTGGCTGCTTGCGCTGCAAATCGGGATTTGGGGAACCGTTGGCGTCAGCCTTCTGGTCCTTGTCGCCCTCGATTTGTATCGGCAACGCGACGCGGACTCGCTGTTCTTGTTCCTCTGGATGATCGGCACGTTCGTGTTCGCCGGGTTCATCAACTGGACAACCAACGGCCGATCAATTCTTCCGATGATTGTGCCCGCGGGCATTCTCATTGCTCGGCTATTGGAGCGGCGGGTGGCATCAAGACGACCCGGCAGGCTGCCGGCAACTCTCATGCCCTTGGCCGCCGCCGCGGCCCTATCGCTGGCCGTCACCTGGGCCGATGTCAGATTCGCCGAGTCGGGGCGCGCCGGGGCGCGTATGATTCATGAGAAGTACGCAGCGAGCGCCGACACCGTGTGGTTCCAAGGCCACTGGGGATTTCAGTACTACATGCAGCAGCTCGGTGCCAAAGCAGTGGACGTCAAGAACTTGCGCTTCGCGCCTCGTGATATCGTGGCGGTGCCGACCACGAATACAAACGTCTACGGGATGGGGCCGCAGTGGATCGCTCTCGAGGTCGTTGATGTGCCGATGTATGGGTGGCTTGCGACCATGAATCCCGGCGTCGGCGCGGGATTCTACGCCGACGTGTTTGGGCCTCTGCCGTTCGCCGTTGGGTCGATACCGATGGAGCGCTTTAAGATCTTTTCGACGTCGCCCCTGCGCGCGAACTAGGCCGCGCGCCGCCCTGGGCTTGCAAGGCCGTCTCGACACCCGCGGTCGAACCAGTCTAGCGCGTAACAAGAGCAGGATTGAATTTCCGTTTAGTGGCATTGGTGATGTATCCTCTCATTTTGGAACGAATTCCAAGGGGAGCAGATCAGCTCTTGGGAGCACTGCCATCATGCGCTACGAACTTTTCAAGGCCGCGGAGAATTCGTCCGGCTCCTTGCTTTCGAGGAAGCCGGCGCATTCCTTTCAGCCAGCAAGGCATCTTCCGGCATTATCCCGAGCTCGACGGCTCCACGGGTCGACCGTCTTCGCGATCCGCCGGTTTGTCCGCCGCTGTTCTGCCATAAAATGCACTTGATGCGGCAACGGATTGCCTGGGCATGAATCTGGTCTCATTGCGTCGACTGTTCGCGTTCGATTCACTCCTTTGGGTGGCACCGCTCATAATTGCGACGACTCTCGCCGCCTCGATGGCGTTTACCAGCGCGTTCAATGCCCACCCTGACGAAATTGATCACGCCCGTGCCGCGGACTACTACCGAACGAACTGGCTTCCTCCGAAGTTCGGCGACCCGGCCGCTGTCCCGTCATATTCGAAGTACGGCTACTCCTACCTGCACGAGCGGGACTTTGTTTACCTGCTCGCAGGCAAATGGTCCGCCATCGTCGCGCCGCTTGTCGGCGATATCAATCTGGCGTATCGCCTCTTCAACTTGACGCTTCTGGCAGCGATCGCGTTCACCTTCGTGCGCAAGCCGGAAGCTCGCCCTTTGATCGTGCCCTTGGCTCTTTCGGCGCAGATTTGGTACGTCTTCTCCTACTTTAACGGGGATGCATTCGCCCTCGCCGTGGCGCTGTTTACCGCATTTCAGATCACCGCGCGCGCAAGCGCCTTCAATTCCGCGCTCGACGCCAACACCCGCAGCCGGTGGCTTAAGGGCGTTATTGCATTGGGTATCGGTTTCGGTTTGCTGCTGCTGGCGAAGCGGAACTACTATGTGTTCATCGCGTTCCTCCTGGCGTATGTGGCGCTAAGGGAAGTCGGACTACGCGCGTCGCTTGCCATTGCTTTTGGCACCCTGCTTGGCGTCGGATGGTATTACCGCGCCCCCGCCGATGTGCCGGCGTGGCTTTATGCTTGCACTGCGCTGGCGGCCGGGGCGCTCGTTATTCTGGACATTCAGCCTCGCCTGTCAGACGCGGCCTTCCGCCGGCGGATGGGTACGTTCATCGCCGCAGGAGCCGTCGGGCTGGCGCTATTCCTGCCGCGCGTGGCATTCGACAGGCTCGTGGTCGACAATCCCGCGAACGAACTGTCCAACGCCGTGACGACGGCGGAGGTATTTGCGACCGATGGCTTCAAGCCGTCCCAGATTGCCGCAAACAACGCGTTTTGGGGATTGCATCTGCGCGAGCGCAAGATACCATATCTCACGCTGTTGTTTGCGGCACCGCACTGGCTGTGGCTTACGTTTCAATCCTCGGTGGGCGTCTATGGCTACATGAATATTTTTGGCGCAGCCGAATACTACGTTGTCACCGCAATGGTCTATCTGGCATTCCTCGCATTGCTAGGGCTCGGGGCCAGGCGCTCTGGGGACGCCAACGCGCGCTATTCGTTGGTAATTGCAGGCGTTTATACAGCACTGGCGGTCCTCGTATCATCACTGCACTCCTGGATCTTCGATTTTCAGGCGCAAGGGCGATACCTGTTTCCCGCGTTCGTCATGTTCGGCATGGCGGTCGCGGACACTCGGGAGCGACAGCCGGCCGCAGCATACGCGGCGGCGGCTTTGGCTTTCGTTCTGGCGGCTTATTCGTTTTACGACGTGGGGCTCGCATTGCTCCGCAGGGCGTGATCGGATTCGGCAGTGGATCATGACGATATCGGTCACTATTCCCGTCTATAACGAGGAGGGCAATCTCCGCCCCCTGTGCGAGCGTCTGCTGCCGGTTCTGGATTCCCTGGGTATTCCCTGGGAGGTCGTCCTCGTCAACGACGCCAGCACGGACGGCACCGCCGGCGTTCTCGACGCGCTGGCGGCGCGGGACGCGCGCCTCAAAGTCATCCACTTTCGCCGGAACGCCGGCCAGACTGCGGCCATGATGGCCGGATTCGAGCACGCGCGCGGCGACATCATTGTGCCGATGGACGCCGACTTGCAGAACGATCCTCGGGACATTCCGCTGCTGCTCGAAAAGCTGAACGAGGGATTCGATGTCTGCTCGGGGTGGCGCCAGAACCGCCACGACCATTCGCTGCGACGCATCCTTCCAAGCCGGATCGCCAACTGGCTGATCTCGAAAGTGTCGGGAGTGCATTTGCACGACTACGGCTGCTCGCTCAAGGCCTATCGGCGCGACGTCATCAAGGGCGTCAGGCTGTACGGCGAAATGCATCGTTTCATTCCGATCTACGCGTACTGGCTCGGCGCGAAAGTCGCCGAAGTGCCGGTCCGCCATCACCCGCGCGTCGCCGGCAAGTCGGCCTACGGGCTCGAGCGGATTTTCAAGGTGCTCCTCGATCTCGTCGTGGTGAAGTTCCTCGACCGCTACGCGCAAAAGCCGATCTACGTGTTCGGCGGATTCGGATTGCTCAACTTCCTGGTCAGCCTGGTGGCCGGTTTGTGGGCGGTCTATCTCAAGTTCTGGGCCGGCATCTCCTTCATCCAGACGCCGCTGCCGCTCTTAGCCGTCATGGCCGCAATTACCGGCGTGATGTGCGTGCTGCTCGGACTGGTGGCCGAGATGGTCACACGCAACTGGCACGAGTCGCGCCACAAGGAGACTTACATCGTCGGCGAGACCCGCAACCTTGAAGGCGGCAGCATCACCACCGCCGAGCGCGAAAAATGACTTTCTCTTCTTCCGCCGAGCGCGGGGCTGCCCGAATGCGGTGCGCCCGGTGCGTGCACTAGGGATACCGGCATGTGCGGCATCGCCGGATTCGCCGGTGCGGGGACCCGCGAGGACCTGAAGCGCATGAACGCGGCGCAGGCCTCGCGCGGTCCCGATGCCGAGGGCATCTATCACGACCCGGAACGCGCCGTGTTCCTCGGTCATCTGCGTCTGTCGATCCTCGACATTGCCGGCGGCGCGCAGCCCATGTGGACGGCGGACGGCACGCTTGGGGTCGTTTTCAACGGGGAGATCTACAACCACGCGGAACTGCGCGAGGAACTGCGGGCACTGGGCACCAGGTTTGTCACGGATCATTCGGATACCGAGGTCCTGCTGCACGCGTACCGGCACTGGGGGGACGCTTTCGTCGAGCGCCTCAACGGCATGTGGGCATTCGTGATCTACGATCGCACGCGACGCCGTCTGTTCGCCAGCCGCGACCGGTTTGGCAAGAAGCCTTTCTACTACGCCGCGACCCCGGAATTGTTCGCCTTTGCGTCCGAACTGACCGCACTGGCGGCGCATCCGCTGGTGTCGAGGGTCCCGTCGCGAACGGCGCTGAAAAAGTACTTTGCCTACGGCTATATTCCTGCGCCACACGCCTACCTGGAAGGCGTGTTCAAGCTTCCGGGCGGCTGCAGCCTGGAATACGATCTCGACCGCGGGGCGCTGAAGACATGGCGCTACTGGCAGTTCCGGCTCGATCCGTGCACATCCCTTCCGGCGGATCCGGAGCGCGAGTGGGGCGAGCAACTGCGCGAGTTGCTTGCAACGGCCGTCCGCCGGCGGCTGATAGCCGATGTGCCCATCGGCACGTTCCTGTCCGGCGGTATCGATTCTTCGGCGGTCAGCGTGCTCGCCGCGCGGGAGGTCGGCGCCGGGCGCCTGCAGACTTTCAGCATCGGTTTCGAAGACGCCAGTTTCGACGAATCCGGCTACGCGCGGCGAGTCGCCGAGCTCATCGGCTCCGTTCACCATCACCGCGTGTTTTCGGAAACAGCCGCACGCGAGGCGGTGCCGGCAGTCGTCGCGCGCCTCGACGAGCCCATGGGCGACAGTTCTCTACTCCCAATGTGGTTTCTGTGCAAGCACGCGCGGCAGCACGTTACGGTAGCATTGGGCGGTGACGGCGCCGACGAGCTGTTTGCCGGCTACGACCCGTTCATCGCACTGCGCTGGGCCGACCTGTACCAGCGCTGCGTGCCGCGCCCGGTGCACCGTGCGATAGCGCTGCTGGCAGGCCGCCTGCCGGTTTCCCACGACAACATGAGCCTCGATTTCCGCATCAAGCGCACCCTGCGCGGGCTGGATTATCGTCCCGCCCTCTGGTGCCCGGTCTGGATGGCTCCGCTCGCGCCGAACGAGGTCGCCGATCTGATGCGCGAGCCGGCGGACGCCGAAGAACTCTACAGCGAGGCGATCGACGCCTGGGACCAGTGCGGCCCGCTGGACCTCGCGAGCCATGTGCTGGAGTTCTACACCAAGTTCTATTTGCAGGACGACATCCTGACCAAAGTCGACCGCGCCAGCATGGCGCACTCGCTGGAAGTCCGCGCGCCGTTTCTGGATATCGAGCTGGTAGATTTCGTCCGACGCCTGCCGACCGACTGGAAGCTCCGGCACGGTCGCACCAAGGCGGTGCTCAAGTCGGCGCTTGCGCCATTGCTGCCCGCTGACATTCTGCTCCGCCCCAAAAAGGGCTTTGGCGTGCCGATCGGCAGTTGGTTTCGCTCCGGCGCTTTGCAATTGCCGCAGCGCCTGCCCGACGGACTCGATGCGCGCATCCTCCACGAGAAAGCGCAGGCGCATTGTGCCGGCAAAACCGACGAACGCGCTTTCCTTTGGAACGCGTATCTGCTTGGCGAAGGCGCGCTCAGGTGATTCCGGGACTTGCCGAATACGTATCGCTGCGTCTGCTGCGCCGCTTCGTATTCAGCAATGCGTTCCTGGTCCGCTTCGGACAATTCGTCCCTTACTACCGGACCAATGCCAATCAGTCCGATGCAGAACCGGTCGTGGACTTGTACGCCGGCGCGATCGCGCGCAGCGGGCTGCCGCTCGTCGACAACCGCAACATTCTCGAAATTGGCTCCGGCGCAACTAATTCGGTCGGCTATGCGCTGCTGCGTCGCCAACTCGCCGGGTCCAGGGGACGCATCTACCTTTTCGAACCCCATGCCGAACTCAATCGTCGCGCCGATGCAAGCCTGCGCGAGGACTTCGGCAGCGATTGCCTGTCTCGAGTGGAGCGCATCTCGACGCTCGCGGCGCTCCCCGATCACTCGATCGACCTCGTACTCTCCCATTCTGTGCTCGAGCACGTCATCGACATGGACGCGCTGCTCGCCTCACTCGACCGGGTGCTCGGGCCTGCGGGCCGCATGATTCACGCGGTCGACTACCGCGACCACTTCTTCAAATATCCGTACCATTTTTTACTCTTCCAGGCGGGGGCCTGGGAGCGCTGGCTTAATCCGGGCGATCTTCCGCGCTGGCGGCTGAGCGGACACCTCGAGGCATTTTCCGCGCGCGGCTTTTACACCGAGGTGCAGGACAGTCACTCCTTGCCGGACGCATTCGACAAAATCAAGACCTCGATCAGCAAGGATTTCGATCCCGACGACCCCACGATTGCCATTGCCTCGGCGATCATCCTGAACACTCGGCTGGGCGATGGAACCGGCAGGCACCGGGGCCCTCATGCGCGCCCCGCGAACGATCCCCCACTTCGGCCATGAAACCGCCCGAAACGTTCCAAGAGCGGATTTCCACCAATATACTCGCCAAACCGGGCGAAGAAAGGCTTCGGCGTCCCGATCGGTCGCTGGTTCGAGAACGGATCGTTGCCTTTGCCCAACGAGCTACCGGCAGGCCTCGACACCAAGCTCCTTCGCAACAAAGGACGGGCGCATCGTGCCGGACGATCGGACGAACGAGCCTTCCTGTGGAATGCGTTTCTTCTCGGCAAGACGCATCCGGCTGCCGAAGGAGGCACAGTACAATAGTAGTAGGCGCACGAGGGGCGGCGGCGGCCTTGGCATCCGCACCAACCGAATATTGATGGATTTGGACGAATCGGAGACACGCAGATGCTTGCACTTTCGCCGCTGGACAGCCAGCGATTCGGCTTTCCGGTGGCAAAAGGAACATTCAACGAGCCGGAAGGGGGCGAGAAAATCGCGGACGCTGCGCGCCGGATCGGGGCACGCCTGGCCGTCGTGCGGCTGCCGGCGCAGTTTCTCGATTCGGTACAGTCGCTCGAAGCGTACGGTGCCATCCTTTGTGACACGCTCGTGTACTACCGTATGAAGCTGGACACACCGCCGGCATCACAGATTGAGGATGGATTCTTTTGCTCGGCAGCGACAACCAATGATGCCGATGGTCTGGAGTCGCTCGCCCGCACGACGTTCTCGGGCTATTTCGGCCACTATCACGCTGACCCGCGTATTGACGCAGCCGTGCGTGACGAGATTTATCCAATATGGGCCCGCCGCACGTGTCTCGATACAGACGCAGCGAGTCATGTGCTCGTCATACGCACCGGCAACGGCGACCTGATTGCGTTCTTGGCGATAAAAAACCACTCACATGGTCAATTCGAGATCGTATTGAATGGGGTTTCCCCGAAGCATCGAAGAAAGGGGCTGTACAGCTTTTTGATTGACGAGTGTCGGCGCTGGAGCTTCCGACAAAGCGGGAGCGAACTTTCCGTCTCGACCCAGATCACGAATGTCGCGGTGCAAAGGATATGGTGCCGCGCCGGGTTCGAGCCATCCGGTTACTTCTACACATTTCACCTTTGGCTCGATGACTGACATCCGGATCCCGTTCAACCGCCCGACCTTCGTCGGCAACGAGCGCAGGTACATGGACCTGTGCCTGGCCGCCGGGCATCTGTCCGGCGGCGGCAGCTTTTCGCGGCGCTGCTGCGAGCTGCTCGAAGCGCGGCTGGGCTGCAACCGTGCGCTTCTTACCAACTCGTGCACGGACGCGCTCGAGATGTGCGGCCTGCTGCTCGACGTTGGCCCGCAGGACGAGTTCATCGTGCCCTCCTTCACGTTCACCTCCACTGCCAACGCGCTTGCATTGCGCGGCGCACGCCCCGTGTTTGCGGACGCTCGCCCGGACACGTTGAACATCGACGAGCGGCAACTGGACTCGCTGATCACCCCGCGGACGCGCGCCGTCATCGCAGTGCATTACGCGGGCGTTGCGTGTGCGATGGACGAGATCTGCGATCTGGCGCGCAAGCGCGGCGTCGCAGTCATCGAAGACAACGCCCACGGCATCTTCGGGCGCTACAAGGGGCGCCTCCTGGGCACGATCGGCGCGCTGAGCACGCTGAGCTTTCACGAAACGAAGAGCGTCAGTTGCGGAGAGGGCGGCGCTCTGCTGGTAAACGACCCTGCGCTCGTGGAAAGAGCCGAGATCATCCTCGAGAAGGGCACCAATCGCCGACAGTTCTTCCGCGGGCAGACCGACAAGTACACATGGGTCGACCTTGGATCGAGCTATGTGCTCGCGGACCTGCTGGCTTCCATCCTTTTGGCGCAACTCGAGGCCGAGACCGAGATTTGCAGCAGACGGGAAGACATCTGGCACCGGTACCAGCGCGGCCTGTCCGCCTGGGCATCGGCAAACGAAGTCCGGCAGCCGACAATCCCACCGGATTGCGACTCGTCATACCATCTGTACCACCTGATTCTGCCGAACGGCGGAGCCCGGGACCGCTTGCTGGAACACCTGAGAGCGCTCGGTATTCTCGGCGTATTCCATTATCAGGCGCTGAATGCCTCCCCCATGGGCCAGCGGCTCGGCGGACGCGTCGGCCAATGCCCGGTTTCGGAAGACGTGAGCATGCGCCTGGTTCGTCTGCCGATGTTCTTTTCCCTCACGCACGAAGAGCAGGAACAGGTCATCGACGCGGTCACGCGCTTCGACCGATTCTGACCCCTAGCCGGAACCCTCGTCGGGTCTTGCCGCCCGGAACGAATTCCAGACACCGCCCGCAAGGCTGAGCACGGTGGTGGCCAGCAGCGCGATCATCGACAGGAGAAGCACGCTTTCCGCCGAGGTCGCGTAGAGCGTATTCAACACGTAGATCAACGTGATTTCTCGTACCCCGAGACCGCCAAAGGACAGCGGCAACATATGCACCACGATCATCAGCGGCCAGATCCAGAAGAACGCGTGAAATGGGACGTTTGCGTGCGCAGCCTCCGCCGCGAGCCACAGACCGATCGCGCCGAGCAGATGCAGCACCACCGCGAGTCCGAATACCGCAGAGGTGGAGCGCAACGATGCCGACGCACAGGTCGTTATGCACTCCCGTACCGTCGCCAGGGCCCGCTGAACCCCGGTCGCTCCCTCGCCAAACCAGCCCGACAGCACGGCGATCAGGTTGCCTGATATTCGCGCCGCCGACCGGAACACCAGCGGCATGGTCGCCACAACGGTGGCGACGGATGCAACGGCAAGCGCCGCGAAAAGGGAGGCGGAGTGCAGCCTGCTCTCCATGAGCAGGCCGAAGATCACGAAAGGAATCGCGGTGGCCAGAAATACCAGCCGTAGGTAAACGAGGACCATCGCGATCGCCGCCCCTCCCCCGCGCGACCGCTTCAACAGGTACCAGGTGACACCGCCTCCGACCAGATCGCCGGGAACGAACATCGTGTAGAACGTGGCAACGAGCTGTGCCCGGAAGACCTCGGCCGAGCCGACCGCAACCCCGGTTTCCAGCAACGCGATACGCGTCTGGACCGCTTGCAGCCAGCGGGCGGCGAAAAGGCTGCCGAAATAGGCAATCATCGGCGGAATGCCGGTCTTTCCCGCCAGCGACAGGAATGCATCGGCGTCGACGTAGTTCCAGACGAAATAGGCCAAAAGCGCCAACGGCAGAACCAGTTTGACCAGCCGCATGGCGCTCCTAAGCATCGGCCTTGGCCGGTTTCAGCCACTTGCGGCCAAGCGCGACGTAAAGCGCCTTGTGACGATCGACCATGGTTGCCGCCGAATAGCTTTGCGGCGCCTGAAACCGAAACTCGGTCTGATTGCGCAGAACCCTGAGCAAGGCCAACGCCAGGGCGTCCGGGTCCGGCGGCAGCAGATAGCCGTTCTCCCCGTCCATGACGATCTCGCCGATGCTGCCGCTCGCGTAGGCGACGACCGGCAGCCTGAACGTCAACGCGTCGTAAATCACGATCCCCATGCTCTCGTCGAGGCAAGGCATGACAAATGCACGCGCCACGGGATAGAAATTGTTCAGATCGGTGCGCCGCCCCGCAAAACGCACCCGATCCTGCAACCCGAGTCTGGTCACCTCTGCCCGCAGCTGTTCCTCCTCGGGGCCGTAGCCCACGATTACGGCAACCGCATCGGGAACTTTCGCCATGGCGCGCACCAGATGGATCTGCCCCTTCCCCGGCACCATGCGCGCGATGTTGAGAAAGATTGGCGTATCGGCCGCGATTCCAAGTTCCTTGCGGATGTCCACGGTAATCTCCCTGGGACTTGCCGCCGTGCGCATGGTTCCAATCGGGATGAGACTTAGTCGCTCCTCGGGAATACCGAGTTCGCGTGTTTCCGCATAGATGTGCCGGCTCTCGGCGATCACGTGATCGGCAAGCAAAATGAAGCGCTTGAACGCTATCCTGAACCAGGCAGACCATTGGTCCTGGTTCGCGTGAATCGTGACGACCAGACGAAAGTCCATCACGCCGCGAAGCAGGCAAAGAAGCAGTGTCGACGCGTTGAGATGCGCGTTGAGGAACGCGTGCGAGCGGTTACGCAGAATCATTCGAACGAGTCGGTAAAGAATTACCGGAATCGCGTTCTTGCTGGACGCCAAGATATCGATGCCCGGAAACTGATGGGTTATTTCGTTGGCGCCTCCTGTCGCATGAAGGACGCAGACATGCGCGTCGGGATTGGCCTGGGTCAAAGCGAGCAGGATATCCTGCGCCCCTCCGGGCTCCAAGTTGTCGATGACGTGGACCACTTTCGGCGCCCCGCTATTCAGCCCCGTTGATCCGTCGCCGTTGGCCGCCGGGGGGTTTCCGACTTTACCAGTCATTCTCATTCCAGCCGAACGAACACGTACTCGTTGCACCCGGTGGGAACGCCGGCGGGGGCCGAAATGCGCAACGCGAACTTGCGCCCCACAAGATAGCGTGTGACCTCCGCCCGAGACGCGTACTCGTACGGGTATCCGCCAACCCAATCGACGACGTTGTAGTAAAAATCCATGCCGCGATCCATGATCATCGGGTTGCGCCCGGTCACGGCCCACTTGGCGGCCAGGATCATCGGGTAGAAGACGGCAACGATCACCCTCTGCAGCCAGGCCGGTGCCCGGACATAGCAAAGCTTGATCGCGGTCCACGCGGGCGAGGTCCAATGCCGGTTGTAGAGCGCAAGAAATAGCATGCCCCCAGGACGCACGAGCGAGGCGGCGTTGTCGATTGCCTGCCACATGCGCCCCGTGTGATGCAGCACGCCCCAGGAATGCACAATTTCATACCCGCTTTCGTCCGGCGCGAGCTTCTTCAGGGCTTCGACCGTTGTAGAATCGAGGATCGAACCGACGACCACCGGGATCGCGCGCGCGGCAACCTCCGGAAACTGACTGCGGTTGCGTTCCAGCACCTGTGCACACTTCGGGTTTATGTCGCAGCCGACGGCCTTCGCACCCGCTGACGCGGCGCTGAGCAGGCTCAGTCCCTGTCCGAAACCGATATCGAGGAAACTTCTACGGGAAATGTCGGCGGATCCGCGCGCCATGAACCCGGCAAAATCTTCCCGCGCTTGCCGGATTCTGTCCGGCGTCAGCGCATGGGCGGAGAAATCGCTCCAGTTCTCCCCGAAATCGAATTGCCGCATGAAGGATATTTCCCGCTCGTCGACGAAACAGGCTAATTATGGACCCGCCTGTGCGTTCGAGGAATAGCTGTCCCGCCCTCTGCAAAAAAGCGGACAATTCGTTTGCTATAAAATCGGCCATTTCGATTTACTCCAGACAAATTCGGCGGAATCGTGCGATGAACCTCCTGCTGATCAATTACGAGTATCCGCCGATCGGGGGCGGCGCGGGCAATGCGACGATGTTCATTGCCCGCGCCCTGCGTCGGCTCGGCCATGGCGCAACCGTGCTGACCTCCGCCTACGCAGAGCATTCAGGCATCCAGGATGACGGCGGCGTGGCGGTACACAGGTTGAATGTACGCCGCCGTGTGGCTGACCGCGCCAGCGCGCGGGAAATGCTCTCCTTTGTATACGCCGCACTGCAAGCGGCACCGTCGATTGCGGCCGGCGGCGCCATCGACGCGGTCATCGTGTTCTTCACCCTGCCCTGCGGACCCGTGGCGCTCAAGCTTCATCGGACCATGGCACTGCCCTACGTCGTGTCTTTGCGCGGCGGAGATGTTCCAGGACTGGTCCCTGAAATCGCCTGGCAGCACTGGTTGCTGACTTCAGTGAGGCGGCGGGTGCTCCGCTCCGCCCGGGCAATCGTGGCCAATGATGACGGGCTCGCCCGACTGTCGGCTCTCGCGGACCCGTTTCCGGTCAAGGTGATTCCGAACGGGGTCGACAGCCGGTTCTTTATCCCGCGCCCTGGGCACAAAGCCGGCGGCGATCCGACCATGGTGCTGTTCGTCGGCCGGTTCCACCGGCAGAAAAACCTGCATTTTTTCCTGGAGCAACTGGCACGCCTGCGCGCCGCCGCCCCAAACGGCTGGCGTCTTGCGCTCGTGGGCGACGGCGAAGAACGCTCATCTCTCGAGCAATGCGTGCGCCGCCTCGGCCTCACGGACATCACCACTTGGCACGGCTGGCAGAAGGACAAAGCCCGCCTGCTCGATTTGTACCAGCAGGCCGACGTGGTGGTAAATCCTTCGCTCTACGAAGGCATGCCTAACGTCGTGCTCGAAGCCATGGCGTGCGGCCTGCCCGTTGTGGCAAGCGCGGTGCCGGGAAACAATTCCCTGGTGCGATCGGGCGATACCGGCTTCCTGTTCCCGCTGAGCGACGGTGATGCCCTGTGCGCCGCACTTCAGGAAATCCGCGAAAAACCCGCGTTGGCACGTACCCTGGGCCAGAATGGGAGACGCCGGGTGGAGGAAGATTTTTCCTGGGAGCATGTGGCGCGCTGCTATCTCGATCTTTTCCATCCCGGAATTTGATCCGGGCCTCCCTCATTTCTTCTCTTTTGCCTGTTTCATCTCCTCCGCCAGTTGCTGGCGTAAATTGCGCAGGCGCGCCTCTACGCTGGAGAGCTGGTAGAAGTCGCCATCGCCGCTTTTTTGCGCCAGTTGCAACTGCTCGATGGCCGCGGGCAGGCTGCCCTGGAGCACGTAAGCCTCGGCCTGGGACTGGTGCTGCAGCAACCTCTTGCCCATGGACGCGTAACTCTTCGCCCGCAGCGCGTAGAGCCGCGCATCGCGCGGATAATTCTTGAGTTGCTCGTCCAGCAATAACGCCGCGTCCGGATGTTTCCCCTGCTGCTGCAGCGCATCGATGTAGGCGTAGTTCAGCGCGCGGTTGTTGGGATAGCGGACGAGCGCCAGTTTGATTGCCTCGACCGCACCCTGGTTGTCACCCTTGGCCTGTTTGATGCGCGCGGCCAGCCCGGCGACCATGGGGTGGTCCGTGGACCTCAACAGCGGCGCGAGTTCGGCTTCCGCGCGGGCGGGTTCCCTGGCGCGCAGCAAGGCCACGGCAAAGCCGTAGCGCGCCGCGGTTTCATTGCTGAATTTCTTGTCCTGCAAGTCGCTTTGCATTTGCGCCAGCGCCTCGCGCGCCGTGCCCTGCTCGGCGCGCAGCTTGGCGCGCACCAGCTGAAAATCCAGGCTGTCGGGCGTCTGCCTGTATGCCAGTCCCTGAATCCGGTTCTGCGCGTCGGCGATGCGCTCGGTGCTAACCGGGTGAGTGCGCAAATAAGCCGGCGCGTTGTTTTCGTACAGGCGTCCCGCTTTTTGCAGGCGCAGGAAGAACTCAGGCATCGCGCGCACATTAAAGCCCGATTTCTCCAGGGTGAGAAACCCGAGACGATCGGCCTCGCGCTCGAACTCGCGCGTAAACCCGATCTGCGCCGTGATTGCGCTGGCCTGGCCGAGCGCCGCTGCCGCCGAACCTACCTGCGAATTGCGCGACAGAATCGCGAGCGCCATTGCCGCCAGCATCGCCATCGACAACTGCCCGTCCCTGCTCGCCATGCGCGCCATGTGGCGCTGGGTCACGTGCGCGATTTCGTGCGCCAGCACCGCGGCCAATTCCGATTCGCTTTGCGCGGCGACGATCAGTCCGGTATGCACGCCGATGAAGCCGCCCGGCATGGCGAAGGCATTGAGTGTGCTGTCCCTGATCAGGAAAAACTCGAAATCCTGGCGCACATCCTGGCTGTTGGCCACCAGGCGGTTGCCGAGAGCGTTGAGGTACTCGGTGAGCTCCGGATCGTCGACAAAGTCGGGGTCGCGCAGGCGCATGTCGCGCATGATCGACTCGCCGATGCGGCGTTCCATCGGCGGTGAAAGCAAGGCTTGCCCCGCATCGCCCAGATCGGGCAGGCCTTCGGCCAGCGCGGGCGGGAGAAATGCCAGGAATAAAGCGAGCAAGCTACTGATACGCATGATGATATGATACTCCGCTATGAAACAAAGTTCCTCCGGCAAGACAAAAAAACTCAGCCATTTCGACGCGCACGGCCAGGCGCACATGGTCGGTGTCGGCGCGAAAGCCGAGACGCGCCGCATCGCCCGCGCGCGCGGCAGCATACGCATGCAGCCGGCAACCCTGCGCCTGATTCAGCAGGGCACGGCAAAAAAAGGCGATGTGCTGGGCGTGGCGCGACTGGCGGCGATTCAGGCGGCCAAGCGCACAGCGGACCTGATCCCGCTGGCGCACCCGCTCGCGCTGACCCGCGTCGGCGCCGAATTCGAACCCGACGCTGTCCAGTGCGGCATCACGCTCACGGTCACGGTCGAGACCGTGGGCCGCACCGGGGTTGAAATGGAAGCCCTGACTGCAGTCAGCGTAGGCCTGCTCACCATCTACGACATGTGCAAGGCGGTAGACCGCGGCATGCGCATCGAGGGCGTACTGCTGCTGGAAAAAAAAGGCGGCAAGTCGGGGCATTACCGCAGTCCGCAGGCATGAATCCGCAGCCACACGGCCCGCCTGTTGCCTACGCACACCGGCGCCCGCGGCAATATCGGGGTACGGGCCGAAACATTTGGTAACAGCGCTGCTGCGGACCTGCATGGTAAGCTTTGCGTCTCGTGCGCTTGCTTGCTGAACCGATGAAAAAGACCCTGCTGTCGATCATCGCCGCCGCTATCCTGGCGAGCGCCGCTTTCGGCGTTTACCGCTACACCGCGAGCAAAGACGATGAGACCGCATACCGCTTCGGCAAGGTCGAGCTCGGCCCGATCACGGCTGCGGTGGCCGCCACCGGGACGCTCAACCCGGTGGTATCGGTGCTGGTGGGCTCGCAGGTTTCGGGGCAGATCAAGGAACTCTTAGTCGATTTCAACTCGGTGGTCAAGAAAGATCAGGTAATTGCGCGCATCGACCCGGAGTCGTTCGAACTCAGGGTTAGGCAGGCGATGGCCGACCTCGAGGCGACCAGGGCGACGGTCCTGACGCAGATGGCGGGCGTAGGCGCGCAGCGTGCCGAGGTATCGCGCAGCGAGGTCAGCCTGGCGGACGTCAAGCGTGACTACGAGCGCAAGCAGATGCTGGTCGAAAAGGGCTTCGTTTCCGCGGCCGACCGCGACAAAGCCCTGGCCGTCTACAACGGCGCTCAAGAGCAGGTCAAGACGGCGCGCGCGCAGCTGGCGGTGGCCGAGGCACAGGCGAAAAATGCCGCAGCAGTGGTCAAGCAGCGCGAGTCACAGCTGGCGCAGGCCAGGGTCGACCTTGACCGCACCATCATCCGCGCGCCGGTCAATGGCGTGGTGATCAAGAAAAGCGTGGATGCCGGCCAGACGGTGGCGGCGAGCCTGCAGGCGCCCGAATTGTTCCAGATCGCCCAGAACCTGCACGAAATGCAGGTCGAAGCCTCGATCGACGAGGCGGATGTCGGACGCACCAAAGTCGACCAGAACGCGACTTTCACCGTCGACTCGTTCCCGGGCCGCACCTTCAGCGGCAAGGTCATGCAGGTGCGCAAGGCGGCGCTGGTGGTGCAGAACGTGGTCACCTACATTGTGGTGATTTCGGCGGCGAACCCGGATCTGCAGTTGCTGCCGGGCATGACGGCCAACGTGCGCATCACTACCGACCAGCGCGAAAACGTCCTCAAGCTGCCCAATGCGGCCTTGCGCTTCCGGCCGGCGGGTTTCAGCGAGGCCGGCACGCCAGGCACTACCGGCGGCGCTGCGCCGGCTGCGGCAGCAACTGCGGGCGGCAACTCGGGACAGCAGTTGCGCCAGCGCCTGGTGACCGCACTCAATCTCGACGCGGACCAGCAGGCGCGGCTGGAGCCGATTTTCTCCGACCTGCGGCAGAAGCTCGCCGGGCTGCGGGAGATGCCGGAAGCCGATCGCGCCAAGACGGGCGAGCGCGCGCGCGCCGAGATGCGCGCCAGGATCACGGAGATTCTCAAGCCGGAACAGAAGCAGAAATATGAAGAGATCGTCGCCGAATCCGCCGGCCGCGCATCCGGCACGAGCGCAGGGCGCGCTCGCGTGTTCGTGCTCAACGCCGGCGGCCCGCCCCGCATGGTCAGCGTGCGCACGGGTCTTTCCGATGGCAGCATGACCGAGATGGTCGCCGGCGAGCTCAAGGAAGGCGACCAGGTCATCGTCGGCACGGCGCAGCCCGGCGGCGGCGCGCCGCGCCCGAGCGGGCCGCGTTTGCCGTTCTGAACGAAACCGGCGATCGATGCGAACCTCATTCCTGCGCGAGCGCAAATCCGGACGCCGCGCGCGTGCCAAGCAACATGGCTGAAGCGCTGATTCAGACCACCGGTCTGGTCAAGGAATACCTCGTCGGCGAACAGACCGTCGCCGCGCTGCGCGGCGTATCGGTGTCCATCGAAAAAAGCGAGTTCGTCGCCGTCATGGGTCCGTCCGGCTCCGGCAAATCGACCTTCATGAATCTGATCGGCTGCCTCGACAGCCCGACTCGCGGCCACTACGTCCTTGCGGGCGAAAAGATTTCGGCGCTCTCGGGCGACGCGCTGGCGGCGATCCGCAACCAGCGCATCGGCTTCGTGTTTCAGCAGTTCAACCTGCTGCCGCGCACCAGCGCGCTGGACAATGTCGAACTGCCGCTGCTCTACGGCGGCGTGCCCGCCGCCGAGCGTCACGAGCGCGCGAAAAAGCGACTGGCCGAAGTCGGCCTCGCCGATCGCATGGACCATCATCCGGCCCAGCTCTCGGGCGGCCAGCAGCAGCGCACGGCGATCGCGCGGGCGCTCATCAACAATCCGGTGCTGATCCTCGCCGACGAGCCGACCGGGGCGCTCGATTCGCGCACCAGCCTGGAAGTGATGGCTCTGCTGCAAAAGCTCAATCGCGACGGCATGACCGTGGTAATCGTCACCCACGAGCGGGACATCGCGGCTTTCGCCCGGCGCAACATCCATTTCCGCGACGGCCTGGTGGTGGAGGATCATCCGGTGCAAAAAATCAATGACGCCGAGGCCATGCTGCGCCAGGCCGGGGCGCCGGCAGCGGTGGCTTGAATGGATCTGCTCGCCACACTGCGCATCGCCCTGCGCGCGCTCAAGGTAAACAAGCTGCGCTCCATCCTCACCATGCTCGGCATCATCATCGGCGTCGGCGCGGTGATCACCATGATCGCCGTCGGCGGCGGCGCGCAGGCGCGCGTCGAGGAGCAGATCAAGAGCCTGGGCTCCAACCTGATGATCATCATCCCCGGCTCGACCACTTCGGGCGGGGTGCGCCTGGGCGGCAGCTCGGCGCAGACGCTGACCGAAGACGACGCCTGGGCGATCACGCGCGAGGTGCGGGAGGTGCAGGTATCGGCGCCGTCCAGCCGCGGCAGCGGCCAGATCGTGGCCGGGAACAACAACTGGTCCACGGTGATTCAGGGGGTGACGCCCGAATACCTGGAAGTGCGCGACTGGCCCATCGTTTCCGGCCGCGGCTTCGAGCCCCAGGAGGTAACCAGCGCCGGCAAAGTTGCGCTGATCGGCCAGAGCGTGGCGAAGCAGCTCTTCGGCGATGCCGATCCGGTGGACCAGCAGGTACGCATCCGCAAAGTCCCGTTCACCATCGTCGGCATGCTCGACAAGAAGGGCCAGAGCATGATGGGGCAGGACCAGGACGACGTTATCCTGGTGCCGCTGACGACCGCGAGGAACCGCCTGTTCGGCAACCCGCAGGGCAAGCTGCGGCGCGTCGGCGTGATCTCGGTCAAGGTGCGCGACGGCCAGAACATGAAGGAAGCCGAGGACAGAATCCGCGAACTGATGCGCCAGCGCCACAAGCTGCAGCCGGGCGCCGATGACGACTTCACCATCCGCAACCTCACCGAAATCCTGCAGGCGCAGGAGGCCTCGAGCAAGGTTCTGACGCTGCTGCTCGCGGCCGTCGCCTCGGTGTCGCTGTTGGTCGGCGGCATCGGCATCATGAACATCATGCTGGTGTCGGTGACCGAGCGCACGCGCGAAATCGGCCTCAGGATGGCGGTCGGAGCGCGCGCCAACGACATCCTCAAGCAGTTCCTGGTCGAGGCGGTGACCCTGTCGCTGATCGGCGGGCTGCTCGGCATCGCGCTCGGTCTGGGCGGCTCGCTCGCCATCGGGGAGTTCGCTGGCTGGCGCACCAGCCTGTCGCCGGAATCGGTGGTGCTGGCGGTGGGCTTCGCCGCGGCAATCGGGATATTTTTCGGCTTTTATCCGGCGCGTAAAGCCTCCAGGCTGTCGCCGATCGAAGCCCTGCGCTATGAGTAGCGCGGGGCGCGAAAGCGTCGCCCGCGCTGACTGGGAACCAATTCCAGGTAAGTGCGCCCTGCCGGGCGCGCCCAAAAAAAAGGGCAAGGATGCAGCCCTTGCCTTCTTCCACCCTTGAACTCCAATACCGGGGTTTGAGGCGCAGCGGAACGGAAAACCGGGTTAAGCTAATGTTGCCTGGCGCACCAGCAAAAAGCCCCGCCATTTGACCGGCGGGGCTTTTTGGCTTCAACTCAGCAGCTACAGATCAGAAAACCGTGGTCTGTCCCTTGTTGAGTCTGCAGGCTTAAGAGTCTATTACCTGCAGCTTGCCGGCAGATACTTCGCAGTAATAGTACCGGTGCATACCCAAGTGACTTTTCCATCGGCTAGCAGAGTTGGGGTCAAGAGAAGATTCCCACCGCCAGGTATTTCAGCCGCCACAGCTACTGCTGTTACAGCAGCGCCATCCCACGTCACGCTCGACACCTTCGCGGTGGCCGTCCAGGCAGGCGTGTAGTCCGACGCCGCAGGCAGCGCATTTTTGGTCTGAGCCCACTCGGCAATGACAACTTTAGAGCCTGAAGCCGCCAGAATGACCTCAGTCACCTTGGCTCGGACCGTGTAATCCTGATACGCCGGCAGCGCCACCGCCGCCAAAATGCCGATAATCGCCACCACGATCATCAGTTCGATCAGGGTAAAGCCGCGTTGAATTGATTTCATTTTGATTCCTTTTGAAAAGTTGCGGCGATTGCTGCACGCCGTACACCGATAGACGCAAGCGCCGTGCCTGAATGTCCCGAACCAGCGCTCCAAAAATAAACTCATAACTTCAATGCATTATGAAAACTGCGCCAGCTTGGACTACGGCCCCGACCTTCCCATTCGTGGCAGCTAGTGACAAAAAATGTCACTTGGAACCCTGGCCGGCCGCGCTTTTCCGGCATCGCCCAGACCCGGTTTATCGTTCCCGCTGAGATGGGCAATTTGCCGGTGCTAAGCTAAGATTGTCGCGCAACCCGGCTTGGACGCTCGCCGGCAAGCGTTGCGCGCGGATCGAACTGCTATACTTCAAACGGCTTTTACCCGGGTTGCGTTTTTGTTGGCCATTTCAGTGGGAGAACTACGATTCTAGAGTTTTTTTCCGCCCGCAAAGTGGCTGAATTGGCCAAGAGCCTGGCGCAGGATTTGGCCAAACGTTATCCGCCTGCAATAGCCAACAATCCCGCGCAGATGGTGTCGCAACAGCGGCTGTCCGGCATACTCGAACAAGTTTTTACGCGTGCCACTGAATTTAGCCGGGAGAACAAGCTGGGCTGGTACAAGAGGGCCAGGCTGGGCAAGGACTTCCGCTGGGAACTGAATGAACTGGGCTATGACGAAAAATTCGTCGATTCAGCCACCGAAGGTCTGATCCTCTGCGTGAGCCGCAGTCCTTCGCTCAAAACCTGAGAGCGCAAGCCGATGCCCTGGCGCCAGGCGCGCTTCAGGGGCTATATCCTGGAATTCTGCTCTCATCGACGCGGTCGATCTGATTCGCATCGAGAAATTGTTCGGCGTAGCGTTGGTAAACTTTCTGCCGGATGAATACATCGAACAGATCGGGATCGATGTGTCCCCCTTCCTTGAATTTGCCCAGGATTTGCAGGGATTCGGTCAGTGTCTTGCCCTTCTTGTAAGGCCGGTCCCTGGCGGTGAGCGCTTCGAAGATGTCGGCGATGCCCATGACACGCGCCTGCACCGACATCTCGTCACGCTTGAGGCCGCGCGGATAACCCTTTCCGTCCATGCGCTCATGATGCCCGCCGGCGTATTCGGGCACGTGGCGAAGATGCTTGGGCCAGGGCAGCGCCTCCAGCATTTTGATGGTGGCGACAATGTGGTAGTTGATGATCTCGCGCTCCTTCGGCGTCAAGGTGCCGCGCGGGATGTTAAGGTTTTCGATCTCGTCGTCGGTAAGGAAATAGGCGGTATTGCCGGATGGGTCCAGCCACTTGTAAGCGGCGATTTTTTTCACGTGTTCCTGCGCCTCCGGCGGCATGAATTCGCCGCCGATATTGCACTTGCGCAGGAATTCGCGGTCCTGGTCGAACTGGCGCAGGCGCGCTTTGTACGCCTGTTCGAGCTGGTTCGCGCGCTCGCGCAGCGACAATTCGTCCAACCCCTGCTGCGGCAACGCGGCTCTGTCTTTCAGCAGTTCGATCTCCGCGTCGCGCTTGAGCACCTCGAAGCGGGTATCGATGAGATGGATGCGGTCAAAAATCAGCTCCAGCTTGGTCGCCTTGTCCACCACGTGCACCGGCGTCGTCACCTTGCCGCAGTCGTGCAACAGACCCGCGATTTTCAACTCGTAACGGTCCTTGTCGCTCATGTCGAAATCCCTGAGCGCTCCCTGCTTCGTCTGGTTCACGGCTTCGGCGAGCATCATGGTAAGTTCCGGCACGCGCTGGCAATGCCCGCCGGTATAGGGGGATTTCTCGTCGATCGCCGTGTTGATCATGGTGATAAATGATTCGAATAATGCCTCCAGTTGGTTGATCAAGTGGCGGTTGGTGAGCGCAATGGCCGCCTGCGAGGCGAGCGACTCCGCCAGGCGCTGGTCCGCATCGGAGAACGCCACAATCCCGCCCGTCGCGGGGTCCATGGAGTTGATCAACTGCAGCACGCCGATGATTTCGTTCTCGTGGTTTTTCATCGGCACCGTAAGAAAAGACTTGGACCGGTAGCCGAGCTTCTTGTCGAAATTGCGCGTGCCGGAGAAATCGAAACCTTCCTCGATGTAGGCATCGGCGATATTGACGGTCTTGCCGGTGAGTGCCGCGTAGGCCACCACCATCTGATTGTTCGGTTCGCCGTCCTTGCTGTACAGATGGATCGGATAGAACGGGACCGCGTTGCCGGTGGTGCCGCCCATGGCGATATTGAGCGAATCGGTGCGAACGATCTCGAACTTGAGCCGTTTCGAGCCGTCTTCCTCGATCAGCAGATACAAGGTGCCGCCGTCGGCGCGGGTAATGACCTTGGCCGCGAGCAGAATGCTTTCCAGCAGCCGGTTGATGTCCCTTTCGGCCGACAGCGACGCGCCGATCTCGTTCAGTTGCTCCAGCCGCCGAAACAGGTCTTCCACGGTCTGGACTGGCATCCCCTGACCGCTGCGCGCCGCCGCCACTTATGTGTTCCCCATCGCCGCAGCGTGCGAGCTTATTTGATGCAGACCGCGCGCACTATGGACATGTCGGTGAGCCCCATCAGGACTTTCTCCATGCCGTCCATTTTCAGGGTGCGCATGCCTTCGTCCAGGCAGCAGGCCAGCATTTCAGCCACGCGCGCGTGCTCCTGGATCAGTTTTTTCAGCGGATCGGTACCGACCAGCAGCTCGTGCAGGCCGACCCGGCCCTTGTAGCCGCTGCCGCCGCAAGCGTCGCAGCCGATCTTCTTGTACATGGTGAACTGGCCCTTGTCGTTGGCGTAGT
>ERZ1292633.969-Hain-H41-02um-R1-969-length-31611-cov-6_pt1 | contig 31611 bp, 20 predicted proteins | sample MGYA00564406_ERZ1292633 | MGnify/ENA primary metagenome ERZ1292633 (study PRJEB36523, sample SAMEA6512639) | groundwater metagenome | collected 2019-01-08 | study: AquaDiva: Metagenomics assemblies of 32 groundwater samples
CCAGACCTGATCGACGGCGGGCGGCATGGTCTGCGCGGCGGAGTCCCAGGCGCGGACCGCGACCTCGCGAGCCCCCGTTTCCAGGTTGAGCTCGGCCTGCCACCGTCGCCAGGCCCAGTTGGCATCGCCTGGCAGGAACGAAGCTTGAACCCAGCTCGTGCCGTCGTTCTGGGAGAGCTCGACGCGCTCGACTCGCCGGCCGCCCCCGGCGAACGCGACTCCTGCGAATCGCACTTCTCCGAAGCTCACGACCTGACCTTCGAGCGGCGTCGTCACGACGACGTTGACCGCCTGTTCGCCGAGGCGCATCCCCTCCTCCCAGACGACATTCTCCGCGCTGACGGCGGCTGGAAACAGGCGGTAGGCGACCGCCTGGAAGTAGTTGTCCGACGGCTCCGCCTGCAGCTTCACCTTGTGCAGCCACTTGACGCTACGCGCGCCGATCCAGCCGGGCACGACGACGCGCACCGGGAACCCGTGGAGGGGCGGCAGCGGCTCGCCGTTCATCTCGGTGGCGAGCAGCAGCTCCGGCGACATCGCCTTGGCGATCGGCACCGAGCCGCCGAAGTGAAACCTCTTGCCGTGGCGCTCGACGTCGTCGAGGCCGCAGAACGAAGCATGGAGCGCGCCCGGTCCGGGTCGCGCCGCGGCCAGGACGTCGGCGAGCGCTACGCCGCCCCAGCGCGCGTTCGAGACCGCTTCGCTGCCCCAGGGAAGCTCATTCGGAATCGGCTTCAGGTCGACGAGCTCGCTGCGTCGATTGCCGGCGCACTGGATCGTGGCGACGAGCTCGCGGCGCGGGAAGCGCGTGAAGTCGTCGAGGGAGAGCGACAGCGGGCAGTCGACCTCGCCCTTCACCTCGAGGCGAAACGTCTCCGGGTCGACGACGGGCACGTCGCCATGATTGCGCACGAAGAAGAGGTCGTTGGGAGTGACGAAGCTCCGCCCGAGGTCGGCCAGGAGCGGGCCGCCGTTGAACGGTCGATCCTGGCGGATGAGAAAGCCGGGGCGTTTGCCGAGCAGGTCCATTCGACGAGAACGGCGCTCAACCGTTGAGTACGAGGTCTTTGCCGACGCGACGGAAGGTGTCGTCGTCGCACGGCTCGAAAAAATGGCAATGCGTCATCTCGCCACCGTAGACATGGAGCGTCACCGACACCCGATCCGCGAGGGCGTTTTTCAGGATGTGATACTCGAAAGGTGGGATGAGCGCACCCGAGGCCCCGGCGAGAGCGTGGACGCGGCCGCGCGGCGCGAAGCGATAGCGGCCGTCGGCGTCGTCGGTCATCTCGTACTGGACCACCTCCATCTCGCCGGCGACGACGCCCTCGACGCACCAGATGCCGGCATGATCGTGCAGGGAGGTGCCCTGTCCGGGACCCCAGGTCATCACGATGGCGCTGTATCCGCGACGCTCGTCGCGATGCAACAGCCGGCGCGCGTAGGTGTCGGGCAGCGGCTCGAAGTAGCGCTCCGCCAACCGGATCCGATGCGCGCGGATCAGATCCGAGAGGGTCCGCTTGACCGCGGCGGTCGTGCGCTGCGGATCGCCCAGCTCGACCGCCCGATCGAGTTGCAGGACGAGCTCCTGAAGGTCCGGATCGACGTCGGTTCTCACGCCCGCAGAGGGTATCAGAGTCGCCTGGTTTGACCGCCGGCGAGGGGCGGTCGTATCGTTCCGCAACATCGTCCGATCGAAGGCCCGCACGAAGCGGCTGGCGATGGTGGTTCTCTTCCAGACCTTCAGGGGGAAGCATGCGTCGGAAGTCGCTCGGAATCTGGGTCGGAATCCTCGGAATCGCGCTGTCGATGCCGGCCTTGGCCGCGGAAAAGGGTCCCTGGGATCGCCTGCAGTACCGCTCCATCGGCCCCGCCATCGGCGGGCGCGTCGCGCGGGTCGCGGGCGTCGCTGGAGATCCGCGCACCTACTATGCCGCGACCGCGCAGAGCGGCGTCTGGAAGTCGGAGGATGGTGGCCACCGCTGGGCGCCGCTGTTCGACAAGCAAAGGATCCTCGGTACCGGCTCGATCGCTGTTTCGGCCAGCGATCCGAACGTGATCTACGTTGGCACCGGCGAAGCGAACATGCGCGGCAACGTGCAGCCCGGCATCGGTATCTTTCGTTCCGCCGACGCCGGCAAGAGCTGGACCCACGTCTGGACGGGCAGCGGTCAGATCGGAACGATCGTCGTGCACCCGGCTGATCCCGACACCGCCTGGGCCGCGGTGCTCGGTCATGCCTTCGGGCCGAACCCGGAACGCGGCGTCTATCGCACGCGCGACGGCGGCGTGTCCTGGCAGCAGGTGCTCGCCAAAGACGCGGACACCGGAGCCTCCGACGTGGCGATCGATCCGTCCAACCCGCGGATCCTGTTCGCCGGACTCTGGCAGGCCCGTCGGCAACCGTGGGGGATGACGAGCGGCGGTCCCGGCGGCGGGCTCTATCGTTCCGCCGACGGCGGCGACAGCTGGAAGCGACTCGAGGGCGCGGGACTGCCCGAAGGGACCTGGGGCAAGGTCGGGATCGCGGTGGCGCCCTCGGACGGCCGGCGAGTCTACGCTCTCATCGAAGCCGAGAAGGGTGGCCTCTTCCGGTCCGATGACGGCGGCGAGATCTGGAAGCTCGTCAGCGATCATCACGCCCTCCGCCAGCGCGCCTGGTACTACTCCACGCTCGCGGTCGACCCGAAGAACGCCGACCGGATCTGGTTTCCGCAGGTTCCGCTGTTGCGATCGCTCGACGGCGGGCGCTCGATCCAGTTGGTGGACGGGCGCTCGCACGGTGACGTCCACGACATCTGGATCGATCCGCAGGACACGCGGCGGCTGATCATCGGGCACGACGGCGGGATCGACGTCTCGCTCGACGGCGGCGAATCGTGGACGGCGCCAAAGCTCGCCTGGGCGCAGTTCTACAACGTGGACGCGGACGAGCGGGTGCCGTACCACGTCGGCGGCACGATCCAGGATCAGGGCACGGCGAGTGGGCCGTCCGACAGCCTGCGCGGCGAGGGGATCGTGCTCGCCGACTGGACGAGCGCCGGCGGCGGCGAGGCCGGCGACTTCGTCTTCGACCGCAAGTACCCCGGCCGCGTCTACGCCGGCGAGTACGGCGGCATCATGACGCGCTTCGAGGAGGCGACCGGCAACGAACGAAACGTCTCCTACTACCCGACGAATCCGTCCGGCCACGGCGCGGAGGATCTGCGCGTGCGATTTCAGTGGACGGCGCCGCTCTTGGCCTCACGGCGCGAGCCCGGGGCGATCTACCACGGCGCCAATGTGCTCCTGAAATCCACCGACGGTGGCCAGAGCTGGTCGGCGATATCGCCCGATCTGACCCGCAACGACAAGGAAAAGCAGAAGTGGTCCGGCGGGCCGATCACCGGCGACAACACCGGCGTCGAGATCTACGACACCATCTTCTCGCTCGCCGAGTCGCAGTTCGACGGCCACGAAATCTGGGCCGGCACCGACGACGGCCTGCTGCATGTGACGCGCGATGGCGGTGCTACCTGGACGAACGTCACACCGCCAGGTCTCCGCGAATGGGCGACGGTCGAATCGATCGCGGTCTCGGCGGCGAACCGGGGCTCCGCCTGGGTCGCCGCCGACGCGCATCGTATCGACGACAACCGGCCGTATCTTTTCCGCACGCGCGACGGTGGCGCGACCTGGGAGTCGGTGGTCACCGGACTCCCCGAGGATGTCTATGTCGTGGCGGTCCGTGAGGATCCGGCGCGGCCAAACCTGCTCTACGCGGGAACGCGAGTCGGCGTCTTCATCTCGTGGAACGGCGGCGACGCCTGGGAGCCACTGAAGCTCAATTTGCCGCCGGTGGTGGTGACCGATCTCGAAGTGCGTCACGGCGACCTGGTGGTCGCGACGAGCGGTCGCGCGCTGTGGATTCTCGACGACCTTTCGGCGCTTCGCGCCTTCGGCGGCGAGGCGGTGGGCACGGACGGCCCGACGAGCGCCGGCGCCCCGGCAATCGATCTGCTCGAGCCGCGGGCGGCACGACAGTGGCTGCGCGCCGGCAGCTGGAGCTCGGAAGGCACCTTCGAGAACCCGCCGTCCGGAGCGATCCTGCACTACAAGCTGGAGGAGCCGGCGAGCGGCGAGCTGACCCTCGAGATTTTCGACGCCGAGGGGCGGCGGGTGCGGAGGCTCTCGAGCCTTGCCAAGCCGCAGCTCTATCCGGAGGACGATCCGGACGAACCGATGGAGGCGCCCAAACCTGAGCTCGGAACCGAGGCGGGAGTTCATCGGGCGATCTGGGACCTGCGCTGGGAAGGTGCCTCGCGCCTGTCGGGTGCGAAGATCGACTTCGGCGACACCGAGCCGGGACCGCGCGCCGTGCCGGGTAGGTATCGGGCGCGCCTGAGCGCCAACGGCGTCTCGGACGAGGCCACGATCGAGGTCTTGCCGGATCCGCGCACCAAGGCGACCGCGGCGGACCTCGCGGAGCAGCTGGCGTTCGGCCTCCTGGTACGTGAAGACCTGAATCGGCTGGCGATTCAGGTGGAGCGCGTGCGGGCCCTGCGCGCGCAGAGCGCCGATCTCTCGACACGGCTGCGCCTCGATCCGCGCGGCTCCGATCTGACCCTGATCGCCGATCGGCTGGTCAAGGCGTGCGAAGAGCTGGAAGAGGAGCTGCACAATCCGAAGGCGACGGTCGTTTACGACATCCTCGCTCAGCCCGGCGGAACGCAGCTGCATTCGAATCTCGTCTTCCTCTATTCGACGGCCAGACACGGCATGGGCGCGCCAACCCAGGGCGAGAAGGAAGTACAGGCCGAGCTGCGCACGGAAATGGCGGCGCTCGACAAGCGCTTGCAGGAGCTCGAAGCCGGAGACCTCGCGGAGCTCGAACGCAAAGCGGCCGAGCTCGGCCTGCCGCGCATCCTGCTGAAGCAACCGATCGAGGCGGAAGACCTCTAGCCCGCATCTCTCACCAGCCTCCGGCTGCGGCGACGCATCTGCCCGCGTCTGCTGCGTTGCGCTCCGTCGGAGTGCTCGACGGGCCGTAGGGCCCGCCTGCGCGCTCCTCGGTCGCGACGCCTTGCAGCCACGGGCATCTGCGGCGCCTCGCTTCGAACCCTGGTGAGAAATGCGGGCTAGCCTGCAAGAACCGGCGCGGGCCGGTCAGTTGGGCATCGCGGCCGGCGGTAGCTTCGCCGCGGAAGCGCTGTCGGCGGAGGCAGGAACGGCAACCCTCTCGAGATCGTGTCCGGTGCGGTGGAGGAGCTCGACGGCGGCGAGGCGATAGGCGTGGGCGCCGGCCGCTTGGGGGAACCAGTCGAATATCGTCTGGCCGGTCGCCGGTGCCTCCGCGAGGCGCACGTTGGTCGGGATCTCGCAGTCGAAGACTTTGTCGCCGAGCTTCAGCCGCAGCTCCGATGCTTGGGTGCGGGCCGACTTGGTGCGGTTGTCGACCATCGTGAGCAGTACGCCCAGGAAACCGTTGCTCTTGCCGTAGCGGACCCCGAGCCGCCCAGCCGTTTCGAGCAGCGGCTGGATGCCGTCGAAGGCGAGAAACTGCGGAACCGCCGGCACGATGTAGTGGTCGCAGGCGATCAGGGCGTTCTGAGCCATCGTGTTCAGGGCGGGCGGGCAGTCGAGAATGATCCAGTCGTAGGTGGCCTCGACGGGCGCCAGGACTTCCCGAAGGCGTGCCTCACGGTTGCGCAGCGTGGCCATGTCGACGTCGGCGTGGAGGAGGTCGGCCGAGGCGGTGAGCAGATCGATTCCGGCGGTCGGCGTCGAACGGATCGCCTTGGCCGCGGGGAGTCCGCGAAAGAGCGCATCATGGACCGACGGCGCGAGCTCGGCGCGAGGCACGCCGAGCGACAGCGAAGCCGAGGCCTGGGAGTCGAGGTCGACCACCAGGATCCGCTTGTCGAGGCGCGCCAAAGCTCCAGCGAGACTCACCGCGGTGGTGGTCTTGCCGACGCCCCCCTTGCGGCTGATCACGGCCAGAATCATGGATTTCCCTTGATTCTAGCGGATTACTGCACAGTCCGCTGTGCAGGTGCCGGTCAGTGCACCAGCTTTCGATACTTGATGCGATGCGGCTGATCGGCTTCGGCGCCCAGACGGCGTTTGCGGTCGGCTTCGTACTCCTGGTAATTGCCCTCGAACCAGACCACTTCGGAATCGCCTTCGAAGGCCAGAATGTGGGTGGCGATCCGGTCGAGGAACCAGCGGTCGTGGCTGATGACGACGGCGCAGCCGGCGAAGTCGAGGAGCGCTTCCTCGAGCGCCCGCAGGGTGTCGACGTCGAGGTCGTTGGTCGGCTCGTCGAGGAGGAGGAGGTTGCCGCCGCTCTTCAGGAGCTTCGCGAGGTGCAGGCGGTTGCGTTCGCCGCCCGATAGATCCTTGACCTTCTTCTGCTGGTCGGCGCCGCGGAAGTTGAAGGCGGCGCAGTAGGCGCGCGAGTTGACCTCTTTCTTGCCGACCAGGATGAGGTCGCGGCCGCCGTCCGAGAGCTCCTGCCAGAGGGTGTTCTCGCCGTTCAGGGTCTCGCGGCTCTGATCGACGTAGGCAAGCTCCACCGTCTCTCCGACCCGAAGCTCGCCTGAATCGGGCTTCTCCTGGCCGACGATCATGCGAAAGAGAGTGGTCTTGCCGGCGCCGTTCGGTCCGATCACTCCGACGATGCCGCCTTTGGGCAGGAGAAAATCCAGCCCGTCCATCAGGAGCGTGTCGCCGTAGCCTTTGGTGACCTTTTTCGATTCGACGACGAGATCGCCCAGGCGCGGGCCCGGCGGAATGTGAATCTCGTTCGGGTCGCGCCGCGACTCCTGCGCCTGCTCCTCGGCCAGGAGCTTCTCGTAGTCGTTGATGCGCGCCTTGCCCTTGGCGTGCCGGGCCCGCGGCGAGAGGTTGATCCACTCGAGCTCGTGTTCGAGGCTGCGCCTTCGCGTGCTCGACTCTTTCTCTTCCTGGGCGAGGCGCGCGTTCTTCTGCGCGAGCCACGAAGAGTAGTTGCCCTCCCAGGGTATGCCGGCGCCGCGATCGAGCTCGAGGATCCAGCCCGCCACATTGTCGAGGAAGTAGCGATCGTGGGTGACCGCGACGACCGTCCCTTTGTACTCGGCGAGGTGCCGCTCGAGCCAGGCGACCGATTCGGCGTCGAGGTGGTTGGTCGGTTCATCGAGCAGCAGCAGGTCGGGCTGGCGCAACAGGATCTGGCAGAGCGCGACCCGGCGGCATTCACCGCCCGAGAGCAGCGTGACGTCGGCGTCCGGAGGCGGCAGGCGCAGGGCGTCCATGGCGATCTCGAGCTGGCGATCGAGCTCCCAGAGGTTCTCCGAATCGATCTTGTCCTGCAGACGCGCGAACTCGTCCGCGGTCTCGTCCGAGTAGTTCATCGACAGCTCTTCGTAGCGCGCCAGGGTCGCCTTCTTCTCGGATACCGCGGACTCGACGTGCTGCAGGACGTTCTTGCCCGGATCGAGCCGCGGCTCCTGCGACAGGAAGCCCACCGTGTAGCCTTCGCCCATGAAGGCTTCGCCGTCGAAGTCCTTGTCGAGGCCAGCCATGATGCGCAGCAGCGTGGACTTGCCCGCGCCGTTGTGTCCGAGCACTCCGATCTTCGCCCCCTCGTAGAACGAGAGCCAGATCCCCTTCAGGATCTCTTTTCCCTGCGGCGTCGTCTTCCGCAGTTTCTTCATGGTGTAGATGATCTGCGGCATGCGAAACGGACCTCCTCCGGAACCGCGGAGCTTACCTCGCCCTTGCCGCATTGCGGCGAGAACCGCCGGGAGAACCCGACTATGCTGGCGCCCGCAGAAGGTCCTTGGGATCGCGCCGCGGCACGGGGGCGCGTCCGCCGTTTCAGGGGGGGCTGGAGTGACGCGGATAGCCTGGGCCAGCGTGGGCTTGCTGCTGACGGTCTCGGCGCTGCTCGGCCAGGCGACGGAGACCCCACTGGCGCGACTACGGATCGAACCCAAGAAGGTCGGTTGGGACAGCGTTGAGCTCGGCATGTCGCTGGTCCAGACGGAACGAAGAGTCGGTTTGACGCTGGCGCTGCGGCCAGGCGTCGCCGGACGTTGCGGCGCTTATGGCGTCGATATCGACCGCGGGACGCTGCGCCTCTCGCTCGGATTCCCGAGCCCCAAGCCAGGAGCGAAGCTCGAGTCCCTCTACGTGAACTTCGAGGGTTATCAGGTGCTGGCGAAGCGCGTCGACCTGGTCGCGGAGCTCAAGCGGGTGGCGCCGCAAGCGAGCTACTTTCCGGATCCGAGGTTTCCGGATCTTCGCGAGGAGGAGGCCGCCGATCCCACCTACGAGCTACCGGGCGAGGGCGGCTGGGCGGTCCGCATCGAGCCTGGCCGCGGGCTTCTGCTCACGATGCGTTCCTGTATCGGCTGACGACTCGCCGCGCCGCCGGGCCCGAAGTCGGCGGGCAAGTCCAATCTCCTCGCGGCTAAGATGCGTGTTCCATGCGCTCTCCCGAAGTCGCTGACGCGATTCCCGCGCTCATTCAAAACGGCCTGCTCTCGCCACCAGTCGCGGTAGCGCCCCTGCGAGTGGCGCGCGGCGAGCTCCTCTCGGTGCGTGGCGAGCTGCGCGCCGTGCTCTACATCGGCGTGCTGTTGCTCGTCGCCGGCGTCTCCCTGCTGGTCAAGGAGAATCTTGATCGCATCGGTCCCGTGACGATCGCAGTGGCGATCGGACTCGCCGCGGTCGGCTGCCTCGCCTGGGCTCTGCATCGCGCCCCGGCCTTCCGCTGGGGCATGGCCGAATCGACCGACTGGACGTTCGACTTTCTCCTGCTGCTGGGCATTCTGCTCCTCGGCGCCGATCTGGCTTTCGTCGAGGCGAAGTTCACGCCGCTCGGCGCGAACTGGAGCTACCACCTCCTCGTCATGAGCCTGGTGACCGGCGCGTTCGCCGTGCGGGGTGACTCGCGTCTCTGCTGGTCGCTCGCGCTGTCGAGCTTCGCGGCCTGGCGAGGGATCGCCGCGACGCGACTCGGGTCCGAGCTCCTCGGACCGAGCCAGACGCCGCTGCGGATCAACCTGATCCTCTGCGGCCTGGTATTCGTGGCCCTCGGACTCGCGTTGCGGCGCTTCGATCGCAAGGCGCACCTTGAACCGCTGACCACCTTCTGCGGTGCGTTGGCGACGCTCGGCGGGCTTGGACTGTTCGCGCTCGATGAATCCGGCGCCTGGATCCCCTGGGCGGTCATCTTCCTGGTGGCTTCGGTCGTGCTGGCCTTCCTCGCGCTGCGCTCTCGTCGCTTTGGCCTCTTCGCGCTCGGCGCCGTCGCGGCCTACTTCGCCACCACCCAGCTCGTCTTCAAGGTCGTTCGGGAGCCGTTCCTCGGCTGCTTCTGGTTCAGCGGCAGCTCGGTCGGGATGATCGTCCTGCTCTTTCTGGTCCAACGCCGGTTCCGCGCCGCGGCACAGGAGGGTCACGAGTGAGGCCCGAGATCGTCGCCGCCGATCGCCAGTTCGAAGTGCGTCGAGCGGCCACGCAGTGGCGAAAAGCCGGCGAGATCGTCGCCGCGACGGAGCAGGCGATCGCGGCTCTCTACCCCGACGATCGCGTGCGCACGACGCGCGTCTTTCGCGTCCTGTTCTTCTTCTTCACCTGGTTCGGGTGGAGCTCCGCCTACGGACTCGGCAGCGCGGTCTTCTTCGCCGCGCTCGGCGGTCTCGAGGACAGCGACTCCTTCGCCGCGTTTCATCTCTTGTCCGGCCTCGCGATGCTCGTCGTCGCCGAGTACTTGCACACCCACCGCCGGCTGCGTCGCTTCGGAGTCGAGGAGGCGGCGGTCTGGATCGGGATCGGCTATGTCGTGGGCGGAGGTCTCTGGCTGTTTCATCGCGTGGCCGACCCGACGCTCACTTGGATGATCGGCCTCGGCGCCTGGGCGATCGCGGCGACCGGCGCGCTCGCGGCCTGGCGCTGGGGTACGCCCGCTACCGGATTGCTCGCCGCCGGCGGCCTCTTCGTCGCTCTCACGCAGGTTCCGGTGGCGCACCTCGCCTGGCTCGTGGTCGCCCTGCTCACCGCGTGGCCGCTGGCCCACCTCTCGATGGCCTCCCACATTTCGCCGCAGGGGCGACGGCGCTTTCGCGAGGCCTTCGTGGTCGTGACCCTGGCGGCCTACTTCGCCTGCCACGTCGAGGTCGTGGAGGCTCGCCTGTTCTGGCGCTTTCGCGCCGTCGCGTGGACCGGCGGCGGATCGCCATCGCCGCCGTCCGAGGCGGTCGTGTTCGCGAGCCTGCTCGCGATGGTGGCCCTGCCGCTCGCCTGGATCGGTCTCGGGATCGCGCGCCGCTACCGTCCGGCGATCGATTTGGGAGGGATCCTGCTCCTCACGACGGTCGGCACCTTCGCTTTCCGTGCGCGACCGCAGCCGGAATGGCTCTTCCTGCTGGCGGGCGGAATCGCGCTCAGCGGCACGGCGTTCGCGCTGCGGCGGCAGTTCGCTCGCCGCTCCGGCGCGGAGTGGCGCGGGTTGACCGCGCTCGCGCTGGCTGAGGATCAGGGAAGTGCCGGCGCCGTGGCGACGCTGGCCGCGCTGGCGGCGTTCGCGCCCGCGGCGCGGACCATCGAGAAGCCGGGGTTCGATGGCTCCGGCGGCGAGTTCGGCGGCGGCGGCGCTTCGGCGAAGTTCTGAGCCCCGACTCAACCCGGCGGCGTGACGTTCTTCTCCGGCGGCTTGGGCAGGTCCCCGGTGGCGATCGGCACCTTCTCGCGCCATATGCCGAACAGCGCGGCCCCGAGACCGAGCAGAATCTCATCGATGAACGGCACGAAGTCGGGCACCAGGAAATCGAAGATGAACAGCCCGACGAAGATCGCGAACGCCTGCGGGAACTTCAAGCGTGAAACCGTCTTCTGAACGAATTGCGAAGCGGGGCCGGTCATGGGGGAAGCCTATCGCCGTCCCGCGACCCGCGACCCGCTATCATTGCGAACCGCCATTCCGGCTGACAAACTCGACCGCGATGGCTCAGGCTGCGGCGCCGGAGGTTCGCGAGCTCCTTCCCGTCTCGACCTGGGGTCGGCGTTCGCATCTCGCCGTGCGGCTGGCTTTTCCGGCGACCGAGACCAGAACCCCCTTCTGCGCGCTCTATCTTCATGGGTTCGCCTCGGCGCAGGGCGGGGAAAAGGCTGAGTTCTTCCGCGCGCACGCGCTCGCGGCGGGCTGGCCGTTCTGCTCATTCGACTTCCAGGGACACGGCGAGTCGGGAGGGGAGCTCCGCGAGCTCACTTTCAGCCGGAATCTCGACGACGTGGCGCGGGTGCATGACTTCCTGATCGAGCGCGGTCTGGGTGAGGTGGTGCTCATCGGCTCCTCGATGGGTGGCGCCGCGGCGCTGTGGCATGCGGCGCGTCGCCCGGAGCGGGTCCTCGCCGGCATGCATATCTCTCCGGCGATCGGAATGCGGCGGGCGCTCGAGCGCTGGGCCGGACCGGCGGGTCTCGAGCGCTGGCGGCGCGATGGCACCATCCGGTATCAGCAGGGCGCCGTCGAGACCCTTCTCGACTGGGACCTGATGGACGACCTCCGGCGGTTCGACGTCGAAGTCCTCGCCGCCGGCTGCCGCACGCCGACGCTGCTTCTCCAGGGCAAGCGCGACTCCTCGGTCGACTACCGCGACGTGGCGCGCTTCGTCGCGCGCTCGCCCGGCGGCTTCCTGAAGCTCCGCTTGTACGAGGACGGCGACCATCGCCTGGTCGATCGCAAGGGCGAGCTGTGGAACGAAATGGTCGCCTTCCTCGGCGAGCGCCGGCTGATCTGAGCGTTCGCCGCAGTGGCGCCGCCCGGCTGTCCGCCACCCTCCGAGAACCGCCTCAGTTGTGGATCGCGGGCTCTCTCACCGGCGTGGGCGTTTCGGCGAAGCGCAGTCGCCCTTCATGGAGGCTCGCACCGCGCAGGGCGACCGCCAGCACTTCGCCGAGCTCCTCGACAGCGTGCACGCGGATCCGGTCGCGGATCTCGGCCGGCAGGTCCTCGAGGTCGGGCTCGTTCGCCTTGGGCAGCAGAATGTCCTCGATTCCAGCCCGCACCGCGCCCAGGATCTTCTCTTTCAAACCGCCGATCGGCAGAACGCGACCGGAGAGCGTGATCTCCCCGGTCATCGCGAGGTCGTGCCGCACGGGCCGGCCGGAGAGCACGGAGACCACCGCGGAAGCCATGGTGACGCCGGCTGACGGACCGTCTTTCGGGGTCGCTCCGGCGGGAACGTGGATGTGGAGGTCGCGGTCGAAGGCCTCTTCATCGATCCCCAGCTTCGCGGCGTGCGCTCGGGCGTAGCTCCAGGCGGCGCGTGCCGACTCCTTCATGACGTCGCCGAGTTGACCGGTGAGCACCAGGTCGCCCTTGCCGCGCATCGTCTGCGCTTCGACGAACAGGATGTCGCCGCCGACCGGCGTGTAGAACATCCCGGTCGCCACACCGATCTGGTCCTGGCCCGCGGCGCGCTCCGGGTGGACCCGCGGCCGCCCGAGGAGGTCGCGAAGGTTCGTGCCGTCGATCTCGACGCGCTCGTACTCGCGCGCCGCGATCTTTCGCGCCACCTTGCGCCCCAGCTTTCCGAGCTCGCGCTCGAGCTGTCGAACGCCCGCCTCGCGGGTGTAGCTCGAGACCAGCTCGCCGAGCGCCAGCGGTGAGAGCGCGAGCTGCTCGGCGGAGAGGCCGTTTTCCTCGAGCTGCCGGGGGAGCAGGTAGCGCCGCGCGATCTCCGACTTTTCGGACTCGGTGTAGCCCGAGAACTCGACGCTCTCCATGCGGTCGAGGAGCGCCCCCGGGATGTTCTGCGCGAAGTTAGCGGTGCAGATGAACAGGACCTCCGAAAGGTCGAATGGCACGCCGAGGTAGTGGTCGGTGAAACTGTCGTTCTGCGCCGGATCGAGGACTTCGAGCAGCGCCGACGCCGGATCGCCCTGGAACGAGACGCCGAGCTTGTCGATCTCGTCGAGCAGGAAGACCGGATTCCTGGTGCCAGCCTGCTTCATGCCATGGAGGATTCTTCCCGGCATCGCGCCGACATAGGTGCGCCGGTGGCCGCGAATGTCGGCCTCGTCCCGGGCGCCGCCGAGCGAGATGCGAACGTACTCGCGCCCCATCGCCTTGGCGATCGACTGCGCGATCGAGGTCTTGCCGACGCCCGGAGGGCCGAGGAAGAGGAGGATCGGCCCTTTGACCGACTTCGGCCTCGCTGCCGTGGACGGCCTTTTCGGCTCCTTGTCCTCCGGAGAAGCTGGTTCCGTTGTCCGGGTCGCGGTCGAGGAAGAACCGCCGGGATCGTTGGCGCTCCGCGCTTCGTCGGTCTCGTCCGCCGACGTTTTCGCCAGGTTGCTTCGCAGCTGACGAACGGCCAGGAACTCGAGGATCCGATCCTTGACGTCCTTGAGGCCGAAGTGGTCCTGTTCGAGAACCCGGGCGGCCTCCTGAATGTCGAGCTTCTCTTCGCTGCGCTTGTTCCAAGGCAGCTCGGCGATGGTCTCGAGGTAGGTCCGGATGACCTGGGTCTCCATCGACTCACGCCCGATCCGTTTCAGCCGGCCGAGCTCGCGATCGACCTCCTTGCGGACCTGCGCGGAGAGCTCGAGCTTGGCCAGTCGCTCCCCGAGCTCGTCGAGATCGTTGGAGTCGTCGCCGTCGCCGAGCTCCTTCTGGATCGCCTTCATCTGCTCGCGCAGGACCATCTCGCGCTGGCGGTCGCCCAGCTCCTCGCGAACTTTGCTCTTGATCTCTTCCTGGGTCTCGAGGACGGTGAGCTGACGCTGGACCTGGAGCAGAACCTGGCGCAGGCGCTCTTCGACGGAGAGGATCTCGAGCAGCTTCTGGCGCTCGGCGGTCGGCAGCTCGACGTAAGCCGACACCAGGTCGGCGAAGCGCGACGGCTCCGACGCGATCGACACCACCTGCTGCACCAACTCCTCGGGCAGGCCGGCGCGCTTGGCGAGCTCGATCGAGCGTTCGCGCGCCTCGCGAAACAGCGCCACGAAAGCGGCGTTCTTCGGGTCGGTCGGATTCTGATCCGCGGCGCCGAGGGTGGTCGCGACGAAGTAGCCGTCGCGCTCCTGGTAGCGCAGCGCGATGCCACGCCGCTCGCCGTGCAGGACGAGCTGCATGCCCGAGAGACTGCGCTGCACCTGCCCGAGGCGCGCGATGGTGCCCACGCTGTAGAGCCCTTCGGACGACACATCGTCGACGTTCTGGCGCTGCGAGACGGCGAGCACGAGCGGGTCGGGGTTCTTGAGCGCGCTCTCGATGGCGCGCAGCGTCCCGGCGCGGCCGGCCCCGATCGGCAGCGCGATTCCAGGAAAGAGCACCGCATCGCGCAGCGGCAGCACCGGCAGGAGCAGCTGGTCGGACATGAACTCTCCCCGACGTCGCAGGTTGACGGAGGCAATCTCCGCCTTCGTGGCCGTCGTGTGCTCCACAACCGCCCCGGATAGGCGGAAATTCCCCGGCCTAGCCCGACCTTCTCAGTGCGCCGTGCAAATGCGGCGATTTCCAGTGGGTGCGAGACCCACCCGGCAAAGGGTCGCTCCGGCCGGTAGCAGTTGGAGCGGCGGTGGAGGTAACGAAGCCGTCGAAGCCTCCGATGAAGAAGGGTCGCGTAGGCGACTCAGCGAGCATGCAGGCCGAAACGTGAGTGAACGCCGAGCAGGCCCAAGCGGCACTCTTCGACTGGATCGAGGTGGTCTACAACCGAGCGCGTCGCCACGGCTCGATCGGGCGCGTCAGTCCAGCTCGTTTCGAAGCGAAGCACAGGGAGCTCGCTGCATGATCGCGCTCGCCGGCTGGCCCGTGGAAGCTGCCGCATCTGCGGAAATCGCTCCGCGATTGCCGCAGCCGCTTGGAAAACGCTGCGCGTTTCCCACAGCTCCCACCGGCCCGACGGCGAGCGTGGCAAACTTATTCAACCGTCCACCGAATCGGGGCAGGGCCACCCTGCTCTACGGCCTCATCGCATTCGGACAGATCAAGTTCAACAAGATCCAGGGCTTCCGTGGCCTGGTGGCGCTCGATGGCCGAGCGCAGGCCCAGACAGCGTGAAGTCATAGACTCATCAACCGAGCAGTGGGAGCGATACGCCACGATCGAGAATTTCCACGGGACTCGGGACACATCCCAGGAATGGGGGGAAGCTCAGACTTGAGCTACAAACAGGAATCCAGCGGCATCCGCGCGAGTAGGCATGGCCTGAAAGAGAGAATTGTCTTTACTGCGTGCCTCTTCATTCTCCTGCTCGTGCTTGGGGCGAAGGTCTATCGAGCCTCTCTTGAATCAACTCTCTGGATGGATGAAGTGTTCTCGCTTCAACTCTCCACAAAGAACGGCGCTCAGATCTCGGATCTCGCTTCCCTCGACAACCATCCGCCGTTGTACTACCACTTGCTCCACGCTTGGGTCACTCTCCCTTCTTTTCTAGGTTTTCAGCACTCGGTACATTGGGCCAGGCTTCTGAACATCCTCATCTGGGTAGGAACCACCGCGGGAATCTGGATTTTGTTGAGAAGAGTCACCCCAAGTTGGCACTCAGCGTGGGGAGCAGTACTCTTTGCGATTTCACCAAATATTGTTCAGTTCACGCAGGACGTTCGAGGATATGGACTCGCAGTTTGCGCCATCTCGATTGTCTTTGCGTTGCTTGTGGCTGTTGAAGGTAGGGCCGACTCCGCGCCTGTAGCACACTTGGCTCTCGCGTTCGCAGCCGCGAGTGCTATCGCGTACTGGTCACATTTGATCGCGTGGGTCCCAACCGCGCTTCTTGGATGTGTTTGGTTTACGCAGACACTCAGATCAGGACGCCCCAGACGCTCGCAGGTATTGTTCACCGCATTCGCTCCCATACTTGCTGTGTTGTCGATCATCCCGTGGGCAATACGAGTGCCCGGGCAAATTCACCGTCTGTCCAACTCGGCTCCGGGCTGGATGACAGAACCAAGTGCGCTGAACCTGGCCAGAGTTTTCGCCGAGTGGCTGCCGTTTGGTCGAGACGGGTTCGCTGGACTCTCGAGCAAGCCGCTTGCACTCGCGCTGACCGCATCAATGGTGCTCTGCCTAGCCATCTCGATGGTTGAGATCGGACGGCGCAAAGTAGCTCCCACACTCACTGGTGAAGCCTTCAGCATTCAGGTCGGACTTCTAGGACTCTTGGTCTCTGCTCTGCTCGTAGCAACGCTTTGGCTACTTTCCAGATGGGGCGGAGTTCCGGTTTTTCACGGTCCACGATACCCACTTCTTGGCGCTGGGCCCTGGGTTCTCGGCTGTTGGCTTGTCGTATCAGCAAGCTCCACCAACAACGGAAGGATGATTCGGGCCATGGTACTTTCAAGCCCTTGGCTCGTCTCAGGCTTGTTAGAGGTGTATCAAGTCACCGTCAGAGAACATCAATCACGAAAACAGATGGAAGAGATACTTAGACCTGAGTTGGAGTCAGGCCAGGCAAGTCTCTACTTCGAACCGGCGGAGCTAGCGCCCTACTTCAGAAATACGCTGAGCGCGCTAGGCGCTCGGCCCTTCTCGGAGAACTACTGCGAAGGGAGAGTTCACGGTGTCCCCAAGATCCTCTTGCTGAACCGCTGGCGTACGCTAGACACCCCACAATCCCTACTTCTCCACACTGCGCTGGCTTACGGTCTTCTTGGTTCTGTCGAGCGAGAGTCAATTCCGGAAGCCACCGGGGACTATGAGTTAGTTTCGATCCCCACCATTCGTGAGAGGGAGGTCTCGGGCCTATGCGTTCCCTATCGAGAAGCTGTACGTGCTGTCTCGAGCACTCCAGGAGCGAGCCAATGTCGGCTAGCCTCTCAGCGGTTTGGAGACGGTTGGTCCTACCTCGAATTTACCCGCCGCCTGGAACCGTTTCGATGGACGCAGGCGAGATCGGCTCTACTGAGGTTTGAGAATGATGTTGAGCCCGGAATGTTTGAACTTCATCTGGCCGGCCGGATTGCAACTGGAAATACATTGACGCTTTCGTCTTCCGAGGCGTCGTGGAGTAACCGAGTCGAGGGCTTGAAGCAAGATTTCGAGATTGTGCTCCCGATTGAGATCCGGAGCAATATTAGGAAGCCCAGCATCATGATTCAGTGCGAAGAACTACAGCCAGTACGAACAGGCCGAAGCGAGTCGTTTACTCGATACCTAGGCGTTCGCGTAAGTGGCGCCGAATTAGTTCCGGTTGCGAAGACACCCACGCCGGGCACCTGACTGGCAATCTAGGGCACAGTGCTCGACCAATTCGCAGTTGTTCCCACCTCGAAATCATCAGCAAAGATGATGTATTCGGGCATCGAGAACACCCTGAAGTTGTCGAAGCTTGCCAAACCACCACCAGTCCCTGAAGCCGTCTGCACATGTACGCCAGCATGTGAAAGCCCAGGCGTATAGCTCAGAGCGTCGAGGTCGTAGGGAACTAGGACTAACTGGCTGTTAATGACGACGCTCAACTTGTTCTCGGTTCGGTTGTGATGCACTCGGACACGGTTGAGTCCGTTAGGGCTGAAGTTCGGAACGTCGCCGACCCTAAGTAGGTGAGTAAGTCCATCCGCATAAACCGCATAGTCGCCGCTTGGGCCTATGTGCACCCAAGCCTGTCCATGTCCCCAGTAGCCGCCGGTGGCCGATTGCGAAAAGCCGACGGCACTCCAAACCGTACCGTTGACGATGAAGTCTGCCTCCACCAGGTTGACAGGCTTCGCCGGATCCAGCGGCGGATTAAACGACACGCCACCCACATGGGCCGTGTCACCACCAGTCGATGTTGTGATTTCATTCGCTCCAAATACCAGCGTCGTATTCGTCGACCACGTCTTTCCACCCACCTCAGATGTCGTGCCATTGAGTGGCGACCCAACGGAGCGATTCGTCGTGTTGCTCGCCAAGGTGTCGCGAATCACAAGATAGTTCGGCACACCAAGAAGACTGTTTGTGTAGTCCTGCACCTCGAAGTAAGACCTTTTCGGTCGGAAATTCGTGAGCGAAGACTCCACTAGCCCGTAGCCCCCTCCGTCTGCCCAATGAAAGATATACGTCTTCTCCACCTTGGTTCTCGAGACCGAGCCGGCATAGGTAGCGACGTAGTCCGCTGCTTGAAAAATCTCCCCAGCCAAAGCAGAGTCGACGCCCATCTCTGTGATCCAGACACCCTTGTTGCAGTTGGTAGTTATCCAGGGCAAGAACTGACCATCGAGCTGCGCGAAGGCCGCAGCACTCCCTCCCTCATAAAAGTGAATTGAGAGTTTGTCTATGAGGCTGCACATCTGCACCGTGAATTCCTGAAAGTCGGCGAGTCCTGAGAATGTTGATGGCCCCATCACGACAGCCAGTGGATCTGCAGACCGAATCGAGGCAATTCCAGGTGTGGCAATAAGGTTCATGAATTCGGAGGTAGTTCCGTTCCAGAACGCAACGTACTCCGGCTCATTCCAGATTTCCCAGTGACTCACGCGATCCTTGTATCGATCGACAACAGCGGTGACGAAGGATCCGAAGTACGTCGGACTAGCTGGTGGAATGGTGCATTCTCCAATCAACCAATCACAATCTGGATCAGCGCCATTCGCCCATCCCGGGATGGTGGCAAAATCTAGTAGCACATTGAGTCCAGATCCTGTCGCGGCGTCAACATGGGTGTCGAGGAATGAGAAGTCGTAGACGCCTTGGGACAGTTCAATTCCGCGCCAGTAGACAACAATTCGAACCCAACGAACTCCGGCCCCCACGGCAGTAACGGTTGCCTGAGGAATTGGCTCAAGATCAATAATGTTGAGCCCGATCTCCTCGATGGATTGACTGCGCACTGGCGCAGGAAACGCCAACGCTGCGACCAGAGATAGCGCCATCAGGTCGCCGTGAACGGCAATTTCGTGCCTTGACAACGCTCTTCGATCCATAGATTCGCTCCAGGTTAGAGTTGTAGCAAGAAGATACACCTGCGAGTGTCTCCTTCCTAGCTCGGGGGGGTTCCTGCAACCGCAGTGACACCGAAGTGAGGCTCACGACAAGGTGTTCCTAGCTGCGGCGCACGAACAGCAGGGCGGTGAGGGCGAACCCGATCAGCACCACCGCCATGCGGGCACGATCCTGGCCCAGGAAGCGTCCGAACCTGGCGCCGCCAAAGCCGCCGAGCGCAGCACCGGCGATCATGACGGGCGCCGCGAGCCAGGCGACGCGTCCCGAGAGCAGAAAGATGACCGCCGCGACGCCGTTGATGCAGATGCCGAAATAGCTTTTGAGCCCGTTCATGGCGTGGATGTCGCGCAGGCCGAAGGACGTTAGCACGAGCAGCATCAGGATCCCGATCCCGGCGCCGAAGTAACCGCCATAGATCGCGATCGCGAACTGCGCCAGCCACGCTCCACTCGGCGCCCTGAGCGGTGCGCTCGGCGTGGGCTCGGCAGGGGCGCCGGAGCCGCGCCACCACTGGGTCGCGAAAAGCAGCGTCGCGAACAGCACCAACCAAGGCGCGAGTCGCGCGAAAAACGCCTCGGGTGTGGCGAGCAGGAGCAGCGAGCCTGAAGCACCGCCCAGAAGGCTCGGCAGAAGCAGAGTCGGGAGCCACTCCCGGTGGGCGGCGACCTCGCGGCGATAGCCGGCGAAGCTCGCGGCGGCTCCCGGGAGGAGCGCGATCGTCGACGTCGCGTTGGCGACGATCGCGGACTCGCCGAGCAGGAGCAGAGTCGGAAAGGTCAGGACTGTGCCGCCGCCGGCGAGCGCGTTCATCAGGCCCGCGCCGGCGGCTGACGCGAACAGGATGGCGATTTCGAGGGCCGAGAACGGCAACTGTCGCCCGCCTGATCAGGCGGACTTGAAGATGAATCGCGAGGTGCCGAACTGCACCCGGTCGCCGTCGACGAGCTTTCGCTCCGTCACCCGCTGCCCATTGACGTACGTTCCGTTCTCCGACGACAGGTCGCGCAACAGCCAGCCATCCGCGGTCACCGCGATCTGGGCGTGGCGTCGTGACACCGCCGGCTTATAGATCCGCACCTGATTCTCGGGCGTGCGACCGACGAAGGTGAGCGGCTCGAGCTCGAACTCGGTTGGCTCGATGTCGCCGTCGAGAGCCTGGAGGCGGGGTCGATCTCCGGCGGTTTCGGCCGGGCCGCCACCGCCCGCCTCCTCGGAAAGCTCCGCGGCGTCATGCGGACGGGTGATTTCGCTCGGCGCGACGACGCCGGCCTCGACCGTGTCCGGGGGCGGCGGTCCCTGGGGAAGCAGCGACGGGGTCGACTCAAGGGGAGGCTCGAGGATCGCGGCGGCCTCTCCGTTCCCGGATGGCGCCGACTCGGCGGGGAGCTCGGGCGGCGTGACCCAGGTGTGGTCGTCCTCCGAGGTGCCGGCTGGCGCGACCGCCGCGGGGAGGTGGGCCGAGTGCGTCTTGAGCGATGGATCGAGATCTTCCGGCGAATCGAACGCGCCGAGGTAGCGCCCCACGAGCTCCGAGATCTCGGCCTGTTGACCCTCCGCGCCCTTTTTTCCTTCGCCGAGCTGCGCGACCCGGTTGCGATACTCCTCGTCGCTGAACTCGCCGAGCGCGTGGCGCAGCCGGATCTCCTCCTCGTCCAGCCGAAAAGTCTCGAAGGCCTCCTGAGCGGCCTCTTGGAGCGGTCGTAGCTGCATGTAGGCCTGACGTGCTTCTTCCTTGAGCGACGCCGCCTTCTCCTCGATCGCGCCGAGGCGCCCTTCGTAGTCATGACGGACCCGCCGCAGCACGGCGTCCGAAACATGAGCCCCGGCTTCGCTCAGTCGGGCGAGACGTTGCCTCAGAGTCTCGCGCTCACGCTTGAAATCGATCAGCGTGTCGAGAACGGCGGTGTCGACTTTCGGCAGCTCTTCGCGCATGGCGCTCCCTCGCTTACCGCGGCCGATTCTACTGTGACGGCGCGTCGCGGTCCGTGGCTCAGGGCTCGAGCTTCCAGGTCGGCAGGCGGCCGGGGGTCCAGGGGGCTTCGGCGCGCTCAAGCTCGCTTTCCAGGGCGGGGAGGTCGACCTTCGCCAGGCGCTCGAGCCTGGTGAGCTCGGCGGCGAACGCTTCGCCGGCGATCCGGTAAGCGTCGCGCTGCGTCGCCGTGGGCTCCGCGGTCGAGTACCAGCTCGAAGCGGAGACGTTCTGGATGCGTTCCGAGATCGACGGCAGCGTGTTCTCGCTTCGCGAGCGCAGGAACGAATCGCCCGAGAGCTCGATCTTGACGGCTTCGAGGGCGAGCTCGGCGGCGCGCAGCCGCCGGTGAGTGTCGATCGAAAGCCCGGGCGCGGCGTCGGCGGCGAGCTTCAGCAGCGCGAGACGGTCGCCGAGCTCGGCGGCGAAGCGCTCGGCGCCGAGCACGGCACGCAGCAGGCGGGCGCTCTTGCGCTGAAACGCGAGCACCGATTCGCGGTCCACGGGGGGAAGTGTCGCGACGCCGAGCGCTTCGACCTCGAAGCTCTTCTCGCCCAGCGGACGAACTTCGCTGTCGCTCACCAACTCGAAGCGAGCGCGAAAGGTGCCGGGTGCGACCAGCGGGCCGGCCGGAGGATCCTCCCAAGGCAGCAGCTCAGGGCGCTCGCTGATCGCCGGATCTGCGGGGTCATAGCGCAGATCCCAGGTCAGCCGATGCAGTCCCTTCTCCGGCTTGATCTCGAGCCGGCGAACGGCGTTGCCGTCCTCATCGCTGATCTGGATGACAAGCGTCGCGTCCTCCTCGCGGGACTCGACGCGCAACGAATCGAACGAGGGAAAGTCGATCGTGCGCCCAGCCTCCAGCGCCTCTTTCTCGGCCTTCTGCCGCTGCTTTTTGAGCGAAGTCCAGTCTTCCTTGAGGTACCAGGTGAAGGTGGCGCCAAACGGCGCGTCGGCCGCGGTGAAGTAGGTCTCGCCGAGGAAGCCGTTGCCGCGTCCGCCGATCCGGCTGCCGCGGATGAAAAGCTCCGCCTTCGGGATGTCGAACAGGATCGAGTCGGCGGCGAACGCCGCCTCGTCGACCGAGCGCAAGGGCGCGACATCGTCGAGGATGTAGAAGCCGCGTCCGAACGTCCCCAGGACGAGGTCGTTCTCGCGGCTCTCGAAGGCCAGGTCACGCACCTGGATGGTCGGCAGACCGCTCTTCAGCGCGATCCAGCGTTTGCCGCCGTCGACGGTCACGAAGAGTCCGAACTCCGTGCCCGCGAAGAGCAGATCGCGATCGACCGGATCCTCGATCAGCGAGTAGACCGTGCCGCGTTCCGGCAAGTCGCCCGCGATCGAGCCCCACGTTCTGCCGCGATCGCCGCTCCTCAGCAGATACGGCCGGAAATCGCCCATCTTGTGGTTATCGAAGGCGGCGTAAACGGTGCTGTCATCGTGGCTCGAAGCAACCAGCCGGCGAACGTACGCGCGGTCCGGAACGCCGGCGAACTTCTCGTTCTTGCGCCAGGCGCCGCCGTCGTCCTCCGAAATCTGAATGAGGCCGTCGTCCGTACCGACGTAGAGCAATCCCGCTCGGCGCGGCGACTCCGCGAGCGACACGATGTTGCCGTAGAACGAGGTCGAGGCGCCTCGCGCCACCGCCTCCGGTCGCTGGATCCTGCCGAAAACTTCGAGCTTGTTGCGGTCGATCTGTCGCGTGAGGTCCGGCGAGATGGCGCGCCAGCTCTGGCCGCGGTCGTCGCTCTTGAACAGGTTGTTGGCCGCGAAGTAGAGCCGCGTCGGGGAGTGCAGCGAAAGCACTAGAGGCGAGTCCCAGTTCCACCGGAGCGGCGGTTCGTCGGCCCCCGGTTGCGGTTGAATATCGAGATTCTCGCCGCTCGCGCGATCGAAACGAGTCAGCACGCCGTGCTGCGCCTCGGCGTAGATGATGTCGGGGTTCGTCGGGTCGGAGACCGTCCAGAAGCCGTCGCCGTCCTGGGTGATGAACCAGTCTTCGTTGGCCGCGCCTTGAAGACGCCTGGTGCGCGACGGTCCGCACATGGAGTAGTTGTCCTGGGTGCCGCCGCAAACGTTGTAGAACGGGCGGGCGCCGTCGACGTTGACGCGGTAGAACTGCGTGATCGGCAGGTTCTCGAAGAAGCGCCAGGTGGCGCCGCGGTCGAAGCTCTCATAGAGGCCGCCGTCGCAGCCGACGAGGTAGTGCTCGGTGTCCTCCGGATCGATCCACATGGCGTGATTGTCGACGTGCTTGTGACGCTCGCCGAGCTTGCGAAAGGTGGTGCCACCGTCGTCGCTCACCTGCAGAAACGTGTCCATCGAATAGACCCGGTCGAGTTGGTGCGGATCGGCGTAGAGCTCGACGTAATAGTTGCCGGAGGTCGAGTGCTCCGAGCGCTTCTCCCAGCTCTCACCGCGGTCGGTCGAACTGAAGAAGCCGCCTTGTTTCTCCTCCGCCTCGACGACGGCGTAGACGATCTCCGGAGAGACGGGCGAGAAGGCGAGGCCGATGCGTCCCTTGTCGCCCTCGGGCAGTCCCTTCTCGAGCTTGCGCCAGCTCTTGCCGCCGTCGGTGGTCTTGTGGAGCGCCGATTCCGGTCCGCCGGAAACATAAGTCCAGACGTGGCGGCGGCGTTGGTGCATGGCGGCGATCAGGGTGTCGGGGTCGGTGGGATCCAGGACGATGTCGGTGGCGCCGGTGTCGTCGCTGGCGTGGAGCGAGCGGCTCCAGGTGACGCCGCCGTCGGTCGACTTGTAGACGCCCCGCTCGCTGCCGGAGCCCCAGAGGGGGCCCTGCGCGGCGACCCAGACGACGTTCGAGTCGCGCGGATCGATCAGGATCCTGCCGATGTGTTCGGACTTTTCGAGCCCCGTCTTCTTCCACGTCTTGCCACCGTCGAGAGTACGGTAGAGGCCGTCGCCGTAGGCGACGCTGCGCTGATTGTTGTTTTCGCCGGTACCGACCCAGACGATGCTGGGGTTCCTCGGGTCGATGGCCAGGGCGCCGATCGAAAACGAACCTTCGCCGTCGAAGAGCGGCTGCCAGGTAGTTCCGGAATTGACGCTCTTCCAGACACCGCCCGAGGCGGCGGCGATCCACCAGACTTTGGAGTCCGTCGGGTCGACCGCCAGATCGGCGATGCGGCCGGCGGTCAGGGCCGGACCGATCGACCGCAGGGCGAGGCCCGAAAGCGTCGCGGTGGAGAGCAAGGGATCAGGCTTCTTGTCTTTCGAGGGAACGGACTTCTCGGCGCCGGAGCTGGCAGCCGCGAGGCAGAGGAGAGACAGGCAGAACAGAGCGGCAGCGCGTTCGAGACGAAGCATGCGATCCTCCACGGGGTCCAGAAGTGAAACGGCGCCGGAACGCGAAGGTTCACGGCGCCGCTATCGTAGCAAGGCCGGAGGCGGTATCAGAGGCTCTGCTTGACCTCGAGCGAGATCTCGACCGTGACCTCATCGCCGAGCAGGAGACCGACGCTGTCGAGGGTCCGGTTCCAGTTGCTAAGGTGTTTCGGCCGGATCCGGAAAGATCTCGGCCGGGTCGAGCACGCCTTTCGCCGCCAGCCAAACCCGGTTGAGCTTCGAGAGGTAGCGCTCGCCTGAGTCGGGGAAGAGGGTGACGACGAGCGCGTCCTCCGGGAGTGTGCGGGCGAGCTCGCGCGCCGCGAACGCCGCGGCGCCCCCCGAAGAGCCGGTGAAGATCGCCTCGCTCCGCGCCACGTCGAAAACCGCTCGATAGGCCGTCGCGTCATCGACCGTCATCACTTCGTCGATCGTCTCTGGCCAGCATGAGTCCGGCATGTAACTCTGGCCGATGCCGTCGATGAGGTAGAGGTGGAGCTCTTCCGGCGGTGGTGTCCGGCCGTGACGTTGGTAGTAGGCGTAGATGCTTCCCGCGGGATCGACACCGACGATCTGCACGTCCGGATTCTGCTCCTTGAGGAAGCGTGCGACGCCGCTGATCGTGCCGCCGGTTCCGACGCCCGCCACGAAATGGGTGATCCGTCCGTCGGTCTGGCGCCAGATTTCCGGACCCGTCGTCCGGTAGTGCGCCAGTGGGTTGGCCTGATTCTGGTACTGGCAGGGGAGGAAGGCGTCTTCCTCGTCGCGGATGCGCTCGGCGACCTTGTAGTACGAGCGCGGATCGTCGGCGTCGACGTCGACCGGGCAGATGACCACGCGGGCGCCGTGCGCCTCGAGGAGCGCGACTTTCTCCCGTGAGATCTTGGTCGAAGCGGTGCAGACGAGCTTGTAGCCCCTGAGAATGCAGGCCATCGCGAGCCCGAGGCCAGTATTGCCGGAGGTCGGCTCGACGATCGTCATGCCGGGCCGGAGCTTTCCTTCGCGCTCCGCGGCGTCGATCATGGCAACGCCGATCCGGTCCTTGACGCTCGAACCGGGGTTGAAGAACTCGAGCTTGGCCGCGAGCAGAGCGCCCCGCGGGTGGTAGTTGCGTAGCGCGACGATCGGCGTATCGCCGAGGGTCTCGAGAATGTTCTGCCGAATGTCCATGAGGGAAGTGAGGAATCCTATCGCCGCGGCGGGCAAAGCCCTAACTGAAACGCGCCAGCATGCTCCAGGCCAGCCGGAACGCGAAGTACAGCATCAGCAGCCCGGTCAATCCCTGCGTGGTGATCTCCCAGCCGCGGGTCGCGAACCGCGCTCCCAGGCGAACCGCCGAACAGAGGACTAGCCCCCAGGCCGTCGCCGCGAGAACCACGGCACCGGCGAGCAGCAGGGACGAGCCGAGCCCCATCCGGTTTTGTGCCTGCTGGCCGATCACCGCCAACCAGAAAGCGATGTTCCACGGGCTCGAAAGCGCCATCGTCAGGCCGAGGACGAATCCACCCAGCGTGCCGTCGAAGCGTCCCGGCGCGCTCGGCGGCGCGTCGCCACTGCGGCGGCGCGCGAAGCTCCGCCAGGCGCCGCTGAGAAACGTCCAGGCGAGAAAGAGGAGCAGCGCGAAGCTGACGACGGCGAGCGTCGGGCGGACGCCCGGAACGTCGGCCAGCGCTCCGGCGCCAAGCGCGACGGCCAGGGCCCAGAGGAAGTCGCCGGTGCAGGCGCCCAGTCCGACGGCGTAGGCGGGCCAGAATCCGCGCGTCAATCCACGGCGAATCATCTCGGCGTTGATCGGTCCCGGGGGCCAGGCGACCGACCAGCCGAGGAGCAGGCCCGAGGCGATCGTCGCGGCCGTGTGCGCGGGGGTCATGCCGGGATCGAGGGGAGCGCGACCGAGCTGAAGATCTCGCCGGCCTCGATGGCGCGCGATGAACGTTCGAAGTCGAGGTGCCAGCTGAGGTCGTGCAGGCGGGCGATCTCTCCCAGTCGCGAGGCCACTTGGCGCGCCGGACCCAGGCGGCGTTCCGGGTTTTTCGCGAGGAGACCGAGGACGAGGTCGATCAACGGTCGCGGCACGTCGGGCGGGAAGTCCTCGGGCTTGGGCCCCGGATCGTGAACCGTCGCCGCCACGATGTCGCGCAGCGCGCGACCCCGGAACGGATAGGCGCCGGTCAGCGATCGAGACAGAATCACGCCCAGCGCGAACAGATCGCTCCACGCCGTGTAGGGCTTGCCGAGGAGCGCCTCCGGCGCCAGAAAACCGGGCGTCCCGACGATCTGGCCGGGGCTCTCGCTGCGCTGGGTGAGGAACTGCGCGAGGCCGAAGTCGGCGATCTTGATCGTGCCGTCCTGGCCGAGCAGGATGTTTCCCGGCTTGACGTCGCGATGCACGACGTCGCGCGCGTGCGCGGCGGCGAGGCCTTCCGCGATCGCCTGCCCAAGCGGGACGACCTCGCGCCAGGACAGCCTGCCGCGCGCTTCGAGATAGCGATCGAGGCCGGTGCCGTGCACGTACTCCATGGCGACGTAGGCGATGCCGGAAACCGCCTCGGCGTCGTATACGGCGACCACGGCGGGGTGCGCGATCTGCGCCGCCGCCACCGCCTCGGCGAGCAGGTGCCCGGTCGCCGAGCCGTCGGTCGACGAGGCGCCGTGGCGTTCGAGGTGGATGGTTTTCAACGCCACCGGGCGCTGCAAGTGCGGATCCCAGCCGCGGAACACGGTTCCCATGCCGCCGGAGCCGATGATCTCGATCACCTGGTAGCGCCCGAGAAAGACCTGATCCAGGGCGGCGCGCGCGCGCGCGTTCCTCTCGAGCGCCACCATCGCGTTCTTGAGCTCGGCCGTCTCCGAGCCCTGGGTCGGCTTCGCCTGCAGGCCCGCGACCTGGCGTTGGGCGGCGAGCAGTGCCCGCAGCGGGCGCACCAGGCTGCGCCAGGCCAGCTCCGAAAGCACGACGACCAGCGCCAACGCGAGCCCGACGGCAAGGGCGGCGCGCCGCGCCATGCGCCGCGCTGCCGCCTCGGCGATCGCGGCCGGCTGCGTCGAGATGACGATCCAGCGACCGTCGTCCGCTGTCGACCAGGCGCCGACCACGTCGCGTCCGAGGGCGTCGCGAAAGCGCCCCGAGCCCGAGAGGCGAGCCAGGAGAGCGGCCTCCTTGAGCGGCGGCGGCAGCGTCGCGACCTCGTCGGCGGTCCCATGGAGCGGGGCGCCTGCCCGGTCGAGGAGAAGCAGCTTCGCCTGGTCGCCAAGCTCTTCCGGGGCCAGCGACTGCAACAGGTCGCCGGCATCGACCGCCAGTCGAAGGGTTCCCGCGCTCGCGGGCAGCGGCAGCTCCAGGCGCAGCCAGGAGTGCAGTTCGATTCTGTGAAGGCTGGCCGGGACTGTGGTCCGCCCGCTCAGCAGCTTTTCGGCGAGCGCGCCGGAACCCTTTTGCTGCACCTTGACGAGCAACGCGCCGGCGCTGTCGTGGAGCGCAGCCGCGATCACGCCGGCGTCGCTCCAACTGGCGAGCGCGTCCCGCAGTCGAGCCTGCGCCGCGGGTGACGTCGCCTCGGCGGCGATCTCCGGCGACAGGAGCAGCGCGCCCGCCAGCGAGCGGCGTGCCGCCAGGAAGCTGTCGATCGCGTCCGCGGCGGTGCGGGCGCTCACCGTATGGGTCCGCAGCAGCTGATCGACCAACGCTTCCCGGTTGAGAGAAATCAGGCTCCAGACCGTCAGCGCGAGCGGCAGGAGGCCGACGAGCGCCAGCGCCAGGCCGATTCTCAGCAACAGGCCCGGTCGGCGGTTGAAGCGCATGCCCACGAATCGTAGCAGTGCGCGATCTCAAGAAGCGGGATCGAGGTGGGCGACTCCCGAATCGCCCATCTCCACGCCGACTTGAGGAAAGTACTCGCGCCAGCGCCGCGCGACGAGTGCCGCGGTCGCTTCGTCGGCGAACAGTTCCTCCGGGTAGGTCGGTTTGCGCCGCGCGTCGAACAGAATCGGCGCTTCGCGAACCAGGTGGTTGCGGATCACCCGCGTCTTCGCGGCATGGATGTCCTGCGCCGGCTCGAAGCGCGTGAAAGTCGTCCAGAGGAAATTCATCGGACTCGCGGCGGCGCGGCGCGGTTCGTCGGTCAGCACCAGCAGTGGCCAGCCGGCGAACGCCGGATGCGCGACGAACCGTGCAGCGGCTGCGGCGTCGGAACTGAACGATGGACCGCCGACGACCAGGCAGCCGGCGCAGAAGACGCGGATTTCGCTGGCATCGCGCGGCGGCTCGACCGGCGGCCGGAACTCGCGTGCTAGCTCCCGCACCGGCGGCCCAAGGCCGAGCCAGACGCCCTTCGAACCGCGATTGACCTCCGGGCCGGTGTAGTCGAGCGTGTCCATCGCCAGATTCGCGAAGACGAACAGGTCGGTTTCCGGATGCGTGCGCGCCAGGAGGTGTTCGAGCGTGGCGCGGAAGTCCCTGAGGTCGACCTCACCGTCGGTGGCGAGCAGGAACTTGGTCAGCGCGAGCTGGCCTTCGCCGAGGATGCGGAATGCCGATGTCATCGCCTCGCGCGAAAAGCGATCCCGGACCCGCGCCGCGGCGAGCGAGTGATAGCCGGTCTCGCCGTACGACCAGAGCTCGCGCACCGTCGGCATGACGAGCGGGAAGAGAGGCGCGAGAAGCTCCTGCAGGAGGTCTCCGAGAAAGAAGTCCTCCTGCCGTGGCTTGCCGACGACGGTGGCGGGAAAGATCGCGTCGCGTCGTCGCGCCAGCCAATCGACTTCGAAGACCGGATAGTCATGCCGAAGCGAGTAGTAGCCGTAATGATCGCCGAACGGGCCCTCGGGACGCCGCACGTGCGGCGGAACGCGGCCGATGAGCGCGAACTCGGCGTTCGCGACCAGTCGGCGATGCGCGGGACCCTCGACGACTCCGAGACGCTCGCCGGCGATCAGGGAAGCGAGCATGAGCTCAGGCAGATTCTCGGGCAGCGGCGCGATCGCGGCGAGCGTCAGACCCGGAGGGCCGCCAAGGAAGACGGTGGCCGGCAGCGGTTCGTTCCGCGACTCCGCGACGCCATAGTGATAGCCGCCGCCCTTGCCGATCTGCCAGTGCATTCCGGTAGTGCGCGCATCGTGAACCTGCATCCGGTAAATCCCGAGATTGTGGCCGTGACCGTCGGGATGTTCGGTGAGGACGAGGGGCAGGGTCAGGAACGGCCCGCCGTCGGCGCTCCAGCAGGTGAGCGCGGGCAGGCGATCGAGGCGGACGTCGCTCGTCACGACTTCGGTGACCGGCGCGGATCGCCTCCGCTTGAGCCCCACGGCGAGCGCCTCGCGCGCCAGATCGCGCGCCGCCCAGAGCTTGCCCGCGGTCGGCGGCAGGATCTCCTGCGCGAGTCGCGCCAGTCGCTCGATCAGCCGCCGGGGTCGGCGTCCGAACGCAAGCTCGGCGCGGCGCTTGGTGCCGTAGAGATTGGTCACGACGGGAAAATCGGCGCCCTTCACCCGCGTGAAGAGGAGCGCCGGACCGCCGGCCGCGATCACCCGGCGATGGATTTCCGCGATTTCAAGACGAGGGTCGACCTCGGTCGCCACTTCGACGAGGTCGCCGTCGCGACGCAGATGGTCGAGAAAGCGCCGCAGATCCGGGAAGCTCGGCTCACGCATCGGCCGGAATCCTATGACGGTCTGGCGGTGAGCCGCGGCTCAGGCGAAAAGCGCTCGGAGCGCTCGGACGAGCTCGGCCGCGTCGGCGAAGCGCAGCGCGCGGTCCTTCTCGAGGCAGCGCAGGATCAGGTCGGAGAGGGGCGCGGGGAGGCCGGGAACCATCTCGCTTGGCACCGCAGGACGCGTCCGAGCGTGCATCGCGAGGAGCTCGTGCAGCGACTCGCTCATGAACGGAACGCGCCCCGTGACCATCTCGAACAGCACCACGCCGAGGGAGTAGAGATCGGATCTCGGATCGAGGTTCTCTCCTCGCGCCTGCTCCGGAGAGCAGTAGGCGGGGGTCCCGAGGAAGATATTCCCGCCCGTGACCGCGGGCGCCCATTGCAGCCGGGCGAGCCCGAAATCCGCGAGACGTGGATCGCCGGCTTCATCGATCAGGACGTTGGAAGGCTTGATGTCGCGGTGCAGCACATCGTAGCGGTGCAGTGTCGCCAGGGCGGAGGCGAGCTTGCCCGCGATCGACACCGCTCTGGCGACCGGTAGCCTGCCCTTCTCCTTCAGGACCCTGGCAAGGTCGGAGCCGTCGACGTACTCCATCGTGATGTAGCGCCGCCCGCCGTCCTCGCCGAGGTGATAGACCTTGAGAATATTGGGATGGGACAGGCCTCGCGCCAACACCACCTCGCGCCGCAACCGCTCGACCGACTCCTCGTCGACCCCGTCGTCCGGCTTGAGCAACTTGATCGCCACCACCGCGCGCAGGAGCGTGTCGTTGGCCTTGAAGACTTCGCCGCTGAATCCGCGCCCGAGGCGCTCGAGCAGCTCGTACCGATTGTCGATGCGGCGAGCCGGCGCGGCGTCGTCCGTGACGGCTTTCCGCGGCGTCCGCACGGTGGGCCCGTCGTTCGTCGCCGGTGTCCACGGTTCACGCGAAAGCTCGCCGAACCAGCGCCGGAAAAAGTAGTTCGGCAGCGAGAAGCCGCCGGCGGCGGAGCGCGCGATGAAGCCGAGGCTCTCCAGCCGCTGCAGCGCGCTCCGCAAGGAAGCCGGTTCGAGCGGCAAACTCTGCCCGATCTGCTGGCTGTCGACGTCGTTCCCCTCGTCGACGACGCGCAGGATCCGGCGCTCCGCTTCGCTCAGCATGGCGAGGTCGGCGCCGAAGAAGAAGCTCACCATCTGATCCGCCGCGATCTCTTCGATGGCGCGATCGAGGTCCTGGAATTCCGCGAAGCGCTCGCCGAGAAGTTGCAGGAGATAAGGGTGGTTGTTGCAGCGCCCGCGAATGACTTCGACAGCGGAGGCATCGACCCTGGGCCTCGAACCCGCCGGCAGCTGCGACTGCAGGACGAGACACCGTGACTCCTCGTCGGTCAGGCCGCGGAGGAGGAGCGGTGGAGTGAAGCCTTCGAGAAACGGCGCGCTGCTCGCCTCCTCGGAGGCGAGGCTCCAGAGCCGGATCGTCGAAGCGAAGACGGTGCGGATGTTCTCGGTCGATTGCAACGCCCGCAGAAGGCGAGGCAGGAAGCGCGGCGCGCTCTCCTGGACACCGACCAGCTCCTCGACCTCGTCACCCAGGAGAAGCAGCGAGAGCTCGCGGGAACGAAGCTCCCGGCGCAGGTGCGCGAGCGCTTCGAAAAGATCGGGGCTGGCGACCGATTCTTGCGCAATGCCGAGGCTGGCGAGCCGGTCGCTGCCGTCGAGAAGCGCGTCCTTGAAGCTCTCATGCAGGTCGCCCTCCCGCTCGGAA
>ERZ1292633.972-Hain-H41-02um-R1-972-length-31591-cov-7_pt1 | contig 31591 bp, 25 predicted proteins | sample MGYA00564406_ERZ1292633 | MGnify/ENA primary metagenome ERZ1292633 (study PRJEB36523, sample SAMEA6512639) | groundwater metagenome | collected 2019-01-08 | study: AquaDiva: Metagenomics assemblies of 32 groundwater samples
GCCTATCACGTCGTTTTCGCTAGACCCCCTGAAAAACGAAGCGCCGTCTCGCTAGAATCCTGCTTATTGCGGTACAGTTGGAACTGGATAGCGACGGCAAGGGAAAGGAGGTCGCTGTCGTCTGAGTTGGGACTTATCTGCAAACTCGTCCTAAAACTGGTTTGTGGAAAACCTTTTTCGGTCGCTTGGCCCAATCGCTTCGCGTCTTCGCGGCTCAAACGGCGTTGAACAAAATAATCCGCGCGTTCTCATCGCTGAAGATTTCCGGCTCATTGAGCGGGTTCTTAGGGCTTGGTGGGAAACGACCCTCTCAGAAAACGAGAGCCGACTCGCAGGGGCTTCAACAGGAAGGGCGCGAACGCCAATGCGGCCCGACCGACCGTGAGCGGACTGCTCCAATTCCCATAGCGCAGGCTGGCCGACAGATGCCGGCGCGCCTCGCCGATATAACCTATATCGAGGGCGGCGGAGCCGATCCATTCATGCGTGCGCGCCAGCGTTGAGCGGACCAATGCTTCGGGGAGCCGGATGCGCTCCGCGCCCTCCCGCAATTCGCGCTCCATAATTTTCAGAAAATTCCGTCCGATGACGATGCTGTTCTTAGGCGCCGTCAGCTGATCCTGAGCGCCGATTCGATACCGAATCGAGGTGACATCGAGAAACGCCACCGCCCCTTCCCGGCAGGTTCTGAGATGATAATCAAAATCCTCGCCGGCGGGCGTCAGGGTGGGATCGAAGCCCCCGACTTTTTCGAGGCGCTCGCGACGGATCAGAACCGTCGAGGTGTGCACGAGACTGCCGAGGACCATCGGGGAGTAAATGTCACCGACATAGAGCCTGGCGTCTTCAAGACCCGAAGGGATATCGGCGGCGACATCTTTTAGGACATGCTTTTCGGAAAATATCTCCGCGACAGAGAAGATCGTGTGCGCGTGATACATGATCCTCAAATATTTCGGTTCGATGAGGTCTCCGGATTCATTGAGACCCTCCATATCGGTCCAAATCATCCCCGCCGCGGGCGCGTAGCGCAGGCAATCGAGCTGCAGAGCGAGTTTCCATGGCTTCCACTCGTCGTCGGAATCCAAGAATGCCAGATAATCGCCCTTCGCCGAGCGCATGGCATGATTGCGAGCCTCTGCGACCCCCCCATTGCGGGAGAGCCCGATATAGCGCACACGGGGTTCGTTCCCATACCGCTTGCGCACGAGTTCCTCAGTCCCATCCGTGGAGGCGTCATCAACGATGAGAATCTCGATATGGCCGTAGGATTGCGCAAGGGCCGAGTCGATGGCGGTCGACAAACAGTACGCTCGGTTATAAGTGGGAACGATGATGCTGACCAGACCCGTATTCATAGAGGCCGGTATTGTATCGTTTTTATTTGAGAGTGGCTTGGTCTAACAGGCTCTTAAAGGTATGATACTGGAGGAACCTCCTTCTCATTCGCTCATGCCATTGAATATTCTCAGAAATCATGCGGAACTGGAGGGAATTCGGGCTGCATGGCGGCGCCTCGAATCGCGCGGCACCCACCCCACCCAGCAGTTCATATGGATGAAGGCCTGCGCGGAGATATTCGCCCGCCCGGGTGAATTGAGGATCGTGCAGCTGGAGGAAGACGGGGAAACCATCGCCATTGCCCCCTTGATTGCCCGTCAAGCCAGCCGACGCTGGGAATTTTTGGGCATGGATGAAACTCAGGAACCCACGGATGCCCTCTATGCCGACGCGCGCGCGGCGCGATCTTTGGCCGCGGGTTTGGTCGCTCTGCGTGTTCCACTCGCCATGGAACGCATTCCGGAAGCTTCTCAATTGCCCGCCGCGTTTGAAAACGCGTGCCGTCTGCGCGGTCTATGCATCCGCCGCCAGGCCGCCGCTTATCCCTCTCTGGAGCTGAGGGCCTCTGACGGAGAGCACATCACGCCCCTCAATTCCGGCAGACGTTCCGATTTGCGCCGTGCGGAGCGCAAGGCGCGGGAGATGGGAGTCGTCTCCTATGAAATGCTGTCGCCGACTCCCGAAACCGTGGGGACGCTGCTGGAACAGGCGATGAGCGTGGAAGCCTCCAGTTGGAAATTGCAGGCCAAAACCGCTTTGGTTCTGGACGCGGTCCTCGCGGATTTTTACAAGACATTCACTTACGCCGCCAGCGAACAAGGCGTTCTCAGGCTTTCCTTTCTCCGTATCGGCGGGCGGGCGGCGGCGATGCAGTTGGCGGTGGAAGCGCATGGCCGACTCTGGCTGTTTAAGATCGGTTATGACGAGCATTTCGCCCGCTGTTCTCCGGGGAACTTATTGCTTCAAGAGGTCATTCGACATTGCGCAAAGCAGGGCTTAAAGTCCATTGATTTTTTGGGCACCGTAGAACCCTGGACTCGGAACTGGACTCAGCGCGAGACATCCTGCTTGATGCTGCGCAGTTATCCGCCGACGTTGGCTGGGGGCGTGGACTTGGCTCAGGATGCCTTGCAGGCTATCATCAAAAAGATGACTCGGCGCGCGGGAGACCGGAAATGATCTCGACGTTCAATAAAATCAAGTGGTCATGTTGGGAGCGAGTCTCTCGAATTTTGGCCGGCACTTATATCGTCGGCCCGGATCTTAAAGACGCCGTGACCGCGTGCCGACGCCTGACGACGACGGGCATGGGATCGATCGTGTGCTACTGGGATGCTCCCGGGGATGCCCCCGAGGCCATCGCGGCCATGCACATCAAAGCGTCGGAGGCGCTCCACGCGGCAGAAGCGGACTGCGTGCTGTCGATCAAGTCGCCGGCCTTGCGTTTTGACCCTCAACTGCACGCCCAGATCGCGCAGCACGCGCGCAGTCGGGGTCTCGCGCTCCACTTCGACTCGCACGCGCCCGAGACTGCCGATGAAACCTTCGCCGCCATCGAGGGGCTGCTCCCGCTGAAGGCGACGCTGGGATGCACGCTGCCAGGACGATGGCGCCGCAGCCTTGCGGACGCCGCTTGGGCCGTCGAACGGGGTCTGCGCGTCAGGGTCGTTAAAGGACAGTGGGCCGACAACACGCACCCCGAGGGAGATAGCCGGGAAATGTTCTTGGCGGTCGTCGATCGCCTTGCCGGGCGCGCATGCCATGTCGGCGTGGCGACGCATGACGGCGCCTTGGCGCGCGAGGCCTTGGCTCGTCTTAAGAAAAAAAACACCCCTTGTGAGTTGGAGCTTCTCTATGGCCTGCCGATGAAGCAAGCCCGACAGGCCGCCTTGGACGCAGGCATTGGAGTTCGAATCTATCTCCCCTTCGGATACGGCTGGGTTCCGTATTGCGCATCCCAGGTGCGCAAGCATCCGACCATTCTCTACTGGATGCTGCGCGACTTCCTGTCAGTTTCGCTTGGCCTTGGGTCGCGATCTTAAGGCGGTCAGTTCCGGCTCGCGTCCAAAGCGAAGAGTAAATGTGAACTTGGTCACGGTTCCCAAGGCGCTCATGGGATTGATTGAAGCGTCCAGTTGATAGTTGGACAGCCTCAGACCAAAACCCCCCACCACGCTCGACCTCACTGCCCCGACGCTGCCCTTTGCCATCTTATAGGCTCCGCGCAAGGTGATGATACCGCCCATTGTGGTTTCCACGCCCGCGCTGGCGTCCGTCGTCCTTTCGACAATCCCTCTCGACAGGCCGATTGCGATGCTTGTCGGCACCTGGCTGAAGGCATAGGCGGCCGCGACGGCCGCGGTCAAGGGCAGTTGCTCGGCTTGCGATTGATATTTCATCGACGGTCCCATATTTCTTACGGACAAGCCCAAGGTCAGAGGCGCCGACTCGAAGCGATGCAGCGCCCCCGCGTCGACGATGGCGGCCATGGCCTTCACGTCGGCCAGCTGGGATTGGAAGAGTTTCGCGCTCAACCCGATAAAGGTTGAATCGGCGAGGGGCCGAGACAGCGAGAGATTGAAAACACGCTCTTGGGCGGAGAAGCCTCCCGTCTGATTGCCCAGCGCGTCGCGTCCGTCCATATTGTTCACCGTAAAACCGAGATACCCGACCCCGATGGCGCCGAGGGGTGTTTTCGGATAAGCGAAATTGAGGGACATCAAACGGCTGTTCAATAGATACGAAGAATAAAATGCGGAGGCTTCCGGGCGCTCCAGCCGGCTTAAGCCGGCGGGATTGACGTCCATGGCTCCGGCATTGTCGGCAATGGCGACAAATCCGGCACCCAAGACTTCGTAACGGGCATCATGGGCGATGTTCAATGTGCTCGCACCCACGACAGAGGCCAAGGCCGCAGGGGCCGATGTCAACCAAAGAATGGCCAGGAAGGCCGCCCTGCCGCTCCATGATTGACAATTAGTTTTCATCGGATTTCACCGGATAATTGCGAACTGCCCTTTGGCGACGTCAGTGCGATCCCGACGGTGCACCTTGACGACGTAGAAGTAAACTCCGCTGCCTATCTGGCTCGCGTTCCATGTGGCTTCGTAAGCGGCTGCCGTTATTTGCGCGCGCGTGATGACGCTGGGCGGGCCCGCGACCGTCTGCTGGTGCAACAACTGTCCGGCGGCGTTATAAACATTGATTTCCGCGCTTTCCCCGGAGCCCGCCTCGATGTGGAAGGTCGGTTGATCGTTGCGTCTGACGGGATTAGGAAACACATAAACCGACGGCAATTCAGTCGTGGACTGTTGGGAATAATAAAGAGGGGCATAGATGGAGAAATGAGCAAGCTGTCCGCTGACTCTGCATGCGGCTTGATCGAAGGTCGAGCCGGAAACGGTCTGCCACCGACGCACCGTCGGGTTCCAGTAATACAGGTTCGTGCCGGCCACACAGGGTGAAACCGCGAGGCTTAAGCCGACGGGCGCAGAGAAATTCAGGCCCTCCGGGCCGAGGTCCACCCAGTTGCCCGCGCTGGCGAGGTTTTGGGCCCGCAAGCTCAAGCCCTGAAGCTGCGCGTAAACGGTGCTCAGCGGGTTCAAGGGCGTCATGGAAATTGTCGTTTGAGTCGAAGGCGCGACGGCTCCCGCCGGGACGATCAGTTGAGCCTGCGTGTCTTCATCAGCAATCGCCGCCCCCTGCGCTGAGTCAATCCAAGTGAAGCTGGGAGTGTAATAGTCGGAGCCGGACACGGAGTTGTTCCCCACTGTGACGGAGATCGCGCTTTGGGCTGAGTTCCCCGAGGTATCAACGGCTTTGGCCATCAGCGTATGAACCCCGCTGGCAAAGTGTTGAGTGTGCCACGTCGCGGCATAGGGGTAGAGCGAGTCGCTCGACAGCAGCTGGCTGTCGACGTAGAACTCCACGCGCGACACCGCGACATTGTCTGTTGCCGTTGCCAGGATGTTGATCTTGCGGCGCACGGTGTCGCCGTCGCGCGGCGAACTCAGCACGACGGAGGGAGCGAGCGTGTCGGCCGCAGCCGGGAGCGTCCTCGTTGAAACAGCGACTGATTGCGCCGAGACGTTGCCCGCGGCGTCAAAAGCCGCGACGGTGTAAGTATAAGTGGTCGAAGGAGTCCGACCGCCGTCGGAGAAAGACGTCGTTGCCCGCGTCGAGACTTGGATTCCTCCGCGGAAGACTTTATAGCCTGTCACGCCGACATTGTCGGTCGAGGCGCTCCACGACACATTGATCTGCGTCGAGGACACCGCCGTCGCGCTCACGGGTGTGGGGATCGAAGGCGCCGTCACGTCGCTGAGATCATTGCTTGCCGTAAATGAAATCGTGACGGTGGCGGACACATTGCCGGAGCTGTCAATGGCCCTGGCCCTGAGGGTGTGAGCGCCATTGCTTAAGTCTCTCGTATTGAGGCTGAAGGTCCAGGTCGCGGTTCCCGTGGCGTTTTGATACCCCCCCCCGTCAACGGACACCTGCACTCCGGACACGGCGACGTCGTCGGTCGCGTTTCCGGTGACGACAATCGTGCCCGTCAATGTCGCCCCATTGGCCGGCGAGGTGAGCCCGATGCCTGGCAAGACCGTATCACCGGCCGGCGCCGTCCTTGTGGACACCGCGCTTGCTTGTGCCGAGACGTTTCCCCACACATCAAACGCGGACACGGAATAAGAGTAAGTCGTTGATGGAGTCAAGCCGACGTCGACAAATGAAGTCGTCGTCGCAGTCGCGATCTGCACCGCGCCGCGCAAGACTTTGTAGCCGGTCACCCCGACATTGTCGGTCGAGGCGGTCCACGACACGTTGATCTGGGTGGACGAAAGGCTGGTGGCTCGCAGTCCGGAGGGCACGCTCGGGGGCGTGGTGTCGATCGTGCCCGGGTAGGTGATTTGGTGAAGCTTCGTTCCCAAGGCCTGGCGCGCGGCGCTCAGGGCAGAGGGATTATTGTTGAACGTATACGAATTCGTGATCCAACTGTTGATTTGAGCCGTGACGAAGGCGCTTTCTCCGGAGTTGGATAGGGCGCGAAGATATTCATAGTCCTGCATCCCGTCGCGAATCATCTTCAAGCGCAGGCTGGGCAGCCAGATGGGGGTGGCCGTTCCCGCATAAGAGGCGCTGGCGGGATAGACCAAAGTGCCGTCGCCGTGTCCTCCGGCATAATACACCGACTCGAATGAATTCGCGGCTTTTGCCGGATGGCCGCAGTCGTAATTGAGAGTGTTGGAGCAGATGTCGGCGAAGTAATACAGTTCGCCGGATTGGTTGTGCCGAAAGGTCAGCCACTCCATGGCCCGATTCGCCACGGGGGTGCCGTCCACATTGTAGTTGGGCCACGTGGCGTTGCTCGTCCCGAGATACCCGTTGGTGCAGGTGCCCGCCGACTCACAGCTTTGATAGGACCAAAGCCTTCGCCTGGAATTTCCATTAAGCCAATTGTCGTAGCTGGATCGTTGATTCGTTCCTCCTTGGGGATCCAGTTCATTGACGATGGGAACGAGCCAGTCGATGGCGTTCAAGGCCCCATTGGCCGCGGCCGCCGCGATGCTCGCGGTCACTAAATTGGGAATGATGGGCGTCGAGTACGTGTGCTCTAAGTTCCCATTGCTGACCAAGGTCGACCACGAGCAGCCCATCGGCGGCTCATCGCAGAGATAGTTGAATATCGTCGGGAACCAGCCTTTGGCCGTGAAATGAGTGGCGAAGTTCTGCACCGTGGCCGCGCTGCTTGAGACATCGCCCAACACCCTCAGGGAATAGCTGGTCAGTTTCGCTCCCTGCAGGATGCCTCTGACGTTGGCATTGGTGCCGTTAAAGAGCGGACCGTACATGGCATCAAAGGTCTCGAAACTTCCCGACTCCGGGTAGATATTCGTCAATGCGCCCAGGCTGAAACGATTATCGAGCATCTGGACGGCGATGTCGATGTGGTTTAACGTCACACCCAAGTCCGAATCGCCCCCCGCGCCCGGATAAGCCCCGCATCCACTGATGGACCCGTACGCCTGAAGGCAGAACCCGCCGTATCCCACCTCGGTGTACGAGGGCAAGGACGACGTCGAGGGCATTTGCCACGCCCATACGCCGTAAACAACGGGCATGACCGCGAGCACGGTGCCGCCGCTGGCCACCGTGACGGTCCCGCTGTAGTAGCCCGAAGGCGCGTTCGTGGGGACATGGACGTCGATCCAAACACTTTGATTTTGATTGCCCGCGACGTTGAAAGGAAACGCATTGGTGGTCTGATGGTAGTAAGGATCAACGGCCGGAATGAGGATATCCGGGATGAAGCCCGTGGTATTTAAAAACGTGACGCCGGTCGCGGTCTTGAACGTGATGTTTTGATAGGCCTGGCGGTAAACGACGATGTCCGTGGATGCCGCGGAAATGCGGCTTGACGTCCGGGCATTGACCAGGTCGCTCATGGTGACGGAGAGATTCGGGATTCCGCCGGCCGGCGCCTGGACATGGACCTGAAAGCTCTGGGTTTCGTTTCGCATCGCGTAGACGACGGCCCAATGGAGCGCGCCCGGTGTTCCCGTGTTGCGCAGCACCTTTGCGAGCGGGCCCGTAATCCAAATATTGGAAGGATAATTCGCTGGATTTTGATCAATGGAAGGCATGTAGGCGGAATCTAAAGGGTCGGTTTGGGCGAGGGCTGGAATTGAGACCGCCAGCAAGGACACAAAGAAGAAATGGTTGAAAGTTTTTCCCATGGTCATCTTGTCAAGTGCCGCACCGTAGTGTAGGTCCTTCACGCATTGGCTGCCACCAAACATGAAGTAAACCCTGCTTGGGTCCCATGCGGTGAGTGTAACCCCTCAGTTGAGAACATTCCATGATCAAATTGTTACAACCGCAACGCGGTGTAGGGATGTCAGAAAAAAATGGATTGGCGCGTGGTCGCAGGATAGTGACCTTCAGCCGCGACCGGATTCAATCGAAGGCTACCGGCGTCCGCCGTCCTCGAGTCGCAGGGAGAGCGCTGCGTTGAGCGCCAGCAGGAGCAAGGTCGCGGCGACCAGGCACACGGAAAGCGCGTTGATCTCGGGGGTGACGCCGAATTTCATCATGGAGTAGATCTTGATCGGCATGGTCACGATCCCGATGCCGGCGATAAAGAAGGAAATCACGAAATCCTCGAAGCTGACGGTGAAGGACAGCAGGGCTCCCGAGATGATCGCGGGCATGGCCAAGGGCAAAGTCACCTTCATGAAGGCTTGAAACTCCGTGGCTCCGAGGTCCATCGCGGCTTCCTCCAGGGACGATTCCTGCAAGGAGATCAGTCGAGCGCGGATGGCGGCGACGGTATAGGGCAGGCAAATCAAGGCGTGAGCGCAGGCGAGAGCCGCGAAGTCGAGTTCGTAGCCGGCGCGGATGAGGAAACTCAAGATTCCAACCCCGAGCGCGACCTCCGGCATCATCAGGGGGACGTTGAGAAGCGCCGAGTAGGCGCTGCGGCCGCCAAAGGGCTGGTGTCGAACCATGGCGTAGGACGCCAGCATGCCCAAAAACGCGGCGATGGCGGCGGCCGCCGCGGCCAATTCCAGGGAGGTCCACATCGCGCGCATCAGCTCGACGTCTTGGACGAGAGCCTTGTACCACTTGAAGGTAAACCCCCTCCACACCACGTTGCGGCGGGCGTCGTTGAACGAGAAGACGAACATCACCGCCAAGGGCAGGTAGAGGAAGGCGAATAAGGCCGCGCAGTAAGAGGCCAGGAACCGTCCCCGCTTCACGCCTGCTCCTCCCAACGTTGATACAGCCACAGGCCAGCGATCAGGCCCGATAACAGAATCGACGTCAAGGCCGCGCCGAAGGGCCAGTCCTGGGCCATCATGAATTGGTTGGAAATCAGGTTGCCCAGCAGGTAGTAGCGCGGGCCTCCCAGAAGCTCGGCGGTCAGAAAGTCCCCCAGGCACGGAATGAAGGTCAGCAGGCAGCCGGCGACCACGCCGGGAAGCGAGAGCGGAAGCGTGACCTTGAAGAACGCCGTCCACCGATCGGCTCCGAGGTCATAAGCGGCTTCAATGATCGAGCGGGGGATTTTTTCCAGCGACGCGTACAAGGGCAAAACGGTGAAGGGGAGGTAGAAATACACCAGCCCCAGCAGTATTGCGAAGGGCGTATACAAAAAGCCCACGGGAGAGTTGAGAAAGCCCAAACGCAGCAGGGTGGTGTTGATCAGGCCCTCCTTGCCGAGAACGATCATCCATGAATAGAAAGCCACCAGACAGGAACTCCAGAAAGGGAGCATCAATGCCACGAGAAGCGCGTTGCGCCAGCGTCCGGCGCGAAACGTCAGGAAATAGGCCAAGGGATAGCCTAGAAGCAGGCACAGGGCTGCAGTCGAACCCGCGAAGGCCAGTGTCCGAATCAAGACCGGGAGATACTTTGGGTCGAAGGCCCGCCGATAATTGTGCAGTCCCAGGGTCCAGACGATCGTCCCGTAGGGGCCGTTGGTGGCGAAGGAAAGCGTGACCAGCCCCAGGGCGGGGATGACCAGAAAAAAAAGAAGCCACAAGGCGGCGGGAGCCAGCAAAATGTGGCTGGCCGCGGGCTTGCGGCCTCCCAGAAGCCAGGACAAGGCGTTCTGCACGACCTAGGCCTCCGTCTCGGAAAACGGCTGCGGGCCAAGCTTCAACATCTCAATTCTCGGGGGGTTTCAAGAGAGGTTCGCCGAATTCTCGTCGTATGGTAACAAATTCATCGACAAGTGATATAATGAGAACATGAAAAATCGATGCCTGCTGATCGTCGCGTTGTTCCTAAATCCCAGCGCGGCCTTTGCGGCCAAGAACGTCGTTTTATTTATCGGCGACGGCATGGGGCAAGCCGTGATCACCGCCGCGCGCCTGCATTATCATGGAGCGCGGGGCAGCCTGGGGCTGGAGCGCATGCCCTACACCGCTTTCTCTAAAACGTATTCCCTAGACAGCACGGTGACCGATTCCGCGGCGGGTGCGACCGCCCTTGCCACGGGGCGCAAGGTCGCCAATGGGGAGCTCAGCATGTCCAGCGGCGCCGTTTTGGCGACGGTCGCGGAACTGGCGAAGTTGTCGGGCAAGTCCGTGGGCATCGTCTCGACGACCCGCCTGACCCACGCCACACCCGCCGCTTTTTACGGCCATGTCAAAGACCGCGACGGCGAAGGTGATTTGGCTCGGCAATTGCTCAATTCCAATTTCGACGTGTTCTTGGGAGGCGGACTCAAAAAATTCGATCCGGCCCTTATTCTGAAGGCGGGGAAATTCGAATTGGTTCGCACGCGCTCGGAGCTGGTGCGCGCGGCGAGTTCTCCCCTCTCGGGACGGGAGAGAAAGCCGCTTTTGGGACTATTCAATAATGATCACTTGAGCTATGAGGTGGATCGCTCCTCGACTTCGGAGGAGCCCTCCTTGGCGGAACTGACCGACGCCGCTTTGGCCGTTTTAAGGCGTAATCCGAAAGGATTTTTCTTGATGGTGGAAGGAGGACGCATCGATCATGCGGAGCATGAAAACCATGCGGCGCGAGCTTTAGGTGAAATGAACGCCTTTGACGCGGCGATTTCCTTGGCGTTGGGCCGCGTCGATTTAGGGGAGACGCTCGTGATCGTGACCTCCGACCATGAGACGGGAGGAGTCTCTCTCAACGGGTATCCGGCCCACGGGGAGAGCCTCCTGACATACCCGAATCTGACGTTCGCCTCCGGTCCTGGGCAGGCGCTGACTCCCCCAGTCGCCCTTCTGGCCGACGACTCGGCCAAGCACACCGCAGTGGACGTCCCCGTTTACGCGGCAGGCGCGGGCGCCCAGGCCGTGCACGGGGTCATGGAAAATACGGACCTATTCCCGATCATGGTCGCGGGCTGGGGGCGCAAACCCTAGGCGACTTTGACGTCGGCCCACGTCTGGCTCCACAACTCGGATTGTTCGGGATCGAGAACATGATGGAGCTTCAAATTCTTCATGACGGAGGGCGGGGGATAGACCCTGGGGTCTAGACGCAGCGCTTTGTCGACGAGGGGATTCGCGGCCCTATTGGGTGTCGCATAGCGCACGGAGTTGGCGATTTCAGCGGCCACCGAGGGCTCGAGCAAGTAGTCGATGAGCCGCAGCGCGTTCTGCCGGTGCCGGGCGCCGCGCATGACGGCCAGGCAGTCCACCCACATATATGTCCCTTCCTTCGGGATCACGTAATCAAGATCGGGATTTTCTCTTGCGGTCTGGAACAGGTCTCCGGACCACGTCATGGCCAGGTCGATTTCCCCCGCGACGAGGCTGTTGAGGTAGGAGGAGCTTGAGTACTGTTTGACCAGGGGTTTCTGCTTGATCAAAAGCTCGCGGATGCGGCGAAAGTCTTGCGGGTCGCGCGTGGCTTGAGGGATGTTGAGCAGCTGCATGGCCACGGCGACGCAGTCCCTGACGTTGTCGAGCATGGACACGCGGTCCTTGTACTTTTCGTCCCAGAGATCCCACCACGACGTCGGAGGGGTTTTGAGCTTTTTGCGGTTGAAGCCGATGCCGGTCGTTCCCCATAGATAAGGGACGGTGATTTCGTCGGGATCGTACACCGGCGAGCGAAAGCGCGGGGCGAGATTGGCGATGTTGCTCAGTGAGCCGGGAGGGATGGGATCGATGAGGTTGAGGGATTTAAAGCGCGGAATGAGGTAGTCTCCCACGACGATGAGATCGTAGCCGCGGGCCCCCGCCCGGATCTTAGTGAACATTTCGTCCTCATCGGCGAACAGGTCGTAACGCACCGCGATGCCGGTGCGCTGGGTGAACTTCGGCAGCGTGTCTTTGCCGATGTAATTCGACCAGTTGAAGAAGTTCACCACCTGCTGATTCTCGGCTCGCCGGCAGGCGGCCAACAACCAGGGCAGGACGGGAGCGAGGACCGCGGCCTTGAGAAAGTCGCGGCGTGAGACGGGCTCAGCCATCTCGCTCAAGAATATAAACGTCTTCGGGCTGGACGGCGGCGATGACCGGGACGTCCTTATCGTCGTGGACCGCGTAGCGATCGCCTCCGGCCAGCGCCACCGTCAGTCGTTCCGGGAGGCTTTGAAACATTCGCAGATAGATTTGGCAGCCGTCTCCCAAAAACACCGTGTCCTTGAGAATCGCCTCAAATCGCAGCGAGCCGAAAGGGAGCTCATCCTTGTAATAGACCTTGACCCGCTCGGGGCGGATGGCGACCTTAACGAGGGCCCCGACCTCGGGCAACGATTCGCCGGGATCGAGGGGAACGTCCAATTCGTGCTCGTCTTCCAGCTTCAGATGCGCCCGGCCCTGGCTTCCGGGCAGGACGCGCGCGGAAAATATGTTCGCCCCCCCGATGAAATCGGCGACGAAGCTGGTCTTGGGCATTTCGTAGATCTCGCCCGGGGTGCCGACTTGCTCGATGCGGCCGTGATTGAACACCGCGATGCGGTCGGACATCGTCATGGCTTCTTCTTGGTCGTGGGTGACGTACACGAAAGCCAGTCCGAGGCGCTTTTGCAGGTTCTTGAGTTCCAGCTGCATCTCCTTGCGCAGCTTGAGATCAAGCGCTCCAAGAGGTTCGTCAAGGAGCAGCAACGCGGGACGTCCGGCGATGGCGCGCGCCAGCGCGATGCGCTGCATTTGGCCCCCGGAGAGGGACGTGGTGCGTCGGTTTTCAAAGCCCGAGAGCTTGACCATCGCCAAAGCCTCGGGGATGCGGCGGCGGATTTCTTCCTCGGGGACTTTGTCCATGCGCATGCCGAAGGCGATGTTGTCGGCCACGCTCAGGTGCGGGAACAGGGCATAGTGTTGAAAAACGGTATGCACGTCTCGATCGTAGGCGGGAGTCTCGGTGACGTCGACGCCGTTGAGGCGCACCCGGCCCGAATCTGGAGACTCGAAGCCGGCGATGATGCGCAGCGTCGTCGTCTTGCCGCAGCCGGAGGGCCCGAGCAGCGTCATGAATTCGCCTTTGCGCACGCTCAGCGAGACGTCCCGCAGAACTTGGGAGGCGGCGAAGCTTTTGTTGATCGGCCCGATTTCCAGAAGCGCGTCTTCGTTCACGGGGAACATTATACTACGCGGTCCAGTCTTCGACGCCTTTTTTGATGAGAGCGAACGCCGCGTCGGCTTGGGCGTCGGTCAGGATCAGGGGAGGCGCTAGGCGGATGGTCTGGGTGTGAGTGTCCTTGGCCAGGAGTCCGCGCTTCAGGAGGAGTTCGACAAGAGGGCGCACCGGAGCCTTGAATTCGAGGGCGATCATAAGGCCGCGGCCCCGGACCTCCTTAAGTAGGGGATGTGACAGAGTCTCCAGCAGCGCCCTCAAGCGGGCGCCGACGCGGGAGGCCTTCTGGGGCATGCGTTCGTCGATGAGCGCGCCAAGCGCCGCCGTGCCCACGGCGCAAGCGAGCGGATTGCCGCCGTAGGTCGAGCCATGGCTTCCGGGAGTGAACGTCTCCATGACCTCCGGGTCTGCGCACATCGCCGATATCGGGTAGACCCCTCCGGAGAGCGCCTTGCCTAAAATATAAATATCGGGAACGACGCGTTCATGATCGCAAGCGAACATTTTTCCGGTGCGGCCCAAGCCGGTCTGAATTTCGTCGGCGCACATCAAGATGTTTTTTGCCGAGCAGATGGCGCGCACGTCGCTCAGCCATCCTTTGGCGGGAATGATCACCCCGGCTTCTCCTTGGATGGGTTCGAAGAGAAATCCCGCGGTGTTGGGGCCGATGGCTTGCTCCAGGGCGGAGGAATCTCCATATCGGATCATTTTAAAACCGGGAGTCGCCGGGCCGAACCCTGCGCGCGAACCGGGGTCGCTGGAAAACCCCACGATGGTGGTCGTGCGGCCATGAAAATTGTTTTCGCATACGATGATTTCGGCCTGATCGTCGGGGATGCCCTTGCGCCGATAGCCCCAAAGGCGCATCGCCTTGATGGCGGTTTCGACCGCTTCCGCCCCGGAATTCATGAGCATGACGCGGGGCTTGCCGGTCGTCTGGCTGAGCAATTTCAGAAACGGCCCGAATCGGTCATTGTGGAACGCGCGCGAGGTCAAAGTGAGGCGGCCGAGCTGGTTCTTGACGGCGGCGATAATTCGCGGATGAAGATGCCCTTGGTTGAGGGCCGAGTAGGCGGAGAGGAAGTCGAAATAACGGCGGCCTTCGATATCCCATACGAACACGCCCTTGGCGCGCGTGATGACGACAGGCAGGGGATGGTAGTTGTGGGCGCCGTAGCGATCAGCAAGGGCGATGAGTCGCTTTGCCTTGGAAGCCATGTCTTACGCGTTCTTGAGGGCTTGCTTGAGGGCGGCGACGGTCCGAGCGGCGTCCTCGTTGGTCCAGCAGAGAGGAGGCTGGATGCGCAGGGTGTTTCCTTCCAGACCGCCTTTCCCGACGAGAACCCCCTGGTCCTTCATCGATTCGACGATTTTCACTGTGAGTTCAGGGGCGAACTCCTTGGACTTCCTGCTCTTGACGATTTCCACTCCCACCATCAATCCTTTGCCCCGCACATCGCCGATATGGTCCGAGGCGTCCTGCAGCGAACGCAGTCCGGCGATGAGGCGGTCGCCGACTGTCCTGGCATTGGAGGCGAGATTTTCTTTTTCGACGATGTCCATGACGGCGTCGGCGGCGGCCATGGCCATGGGGCCTGCCCCGAAGGTGTTGTAGTGGAGCACTCCTTTCATGGACTCGGCGATGGCCCGCGTCGTGATGATGGCTCCGATCGGGTAGCCGTTGGCCAGTCCCTTGGCCATCACGATAATGTCGGGTTTGGCGTCCCAATGTTTTATGCCGAAGTAATGATCGCCGGTTCGCCCCACCCCGGCTTGGACTTCGTCGCAAATAAACAATCCTCCATGCTTGTGGACGAGTTCCGCGGCTTCGCCAAAGAACGACGGTCCCGGAGTGATCAAGCCGCCCACGCCCATAATGGTTTCGGCGAAGAATCCCGCGATTTTCCCTTGAGTCGAGCTTTTCAGCGTCGCTTCCAGCCCGCGCAGCGCCGCGCGCGTGCTTTGCTCGGGAGCGCCATCGAAGCGGTAGGCGTAGTCGACGGGCGTAAAGGAGACCCCGGACGGGTACGGCTGCTGGTTGCGCCACGTGTGCTGCCCCGTCAGGGCCACCGTCATCAGCGTGCGTCCATGGTAGGAACGTTGAACGGCGATGAATTCATGGCGGCCCGTGGCGGTTTTCGCTATGAAAGCCGCCATTTCGTTGGCCTCGGAGCCTGAGTTGGTGAAGAAGCACACGTCCATCTCGGGATTGACCGATTTTGCCTTGTCGGCCAATCGTTTAGCGAAGGCCCCGGCGGAGGGATGCAGATAGAGAGGAGGGTTATGCTGCAGTTGGTCGATTTGGCTCTTCAATTTTTCGACAAAATGAGGATGGGAGTGGCCGATGGAGACCGTGGCCACGCCCGCAAAGGCGTCCAGGTACTCCTGACCGGCTTCATCGTACAGGAACTGCATTTTTCCCGAGATAATTTGGACCGGTTTGGCGAACATCGGCCCCGGCAGCGGCAGCAGGTGTTTGGCGCGCAGGGCGGCGGTTTCGGCGGCGGAAACGAGGGTTTTCATGCGTGACTCCTGATTTTAGAATCGAGCGAGAGAGCCAGACAAAGGCCGGCGCCCGACAGCATCCCGTCCATCAGGTTGATGGGGGAAGGCAAGAGCGACAAGGGGTTCCAGCGCGCGGCGCTGTAAGAAGGCAGGGCCCAGAGAAAAGCGGTCAGAAGGCCGTAGGCCGTCCACGAGCCCAGCACGGCGGCCAACGCTCCGCGCCAACGCGCGGTTTGCGAACTGGCAGCGCCGATGAGCATGGTCGTGCTCCAAATGGAAACCGTGTAAATCGAGGCGACGGCCAACTGCCACTGGGGAGTCGAGGGCAGGCCGCGCGGCATTCCCCAGCCGGCGTAGCGCGTCAAAGCCGTCATGGTCGCTGCGATTCCAAGCAGCGGGCCCAGGAAACCCAAGAGCGCGGTCAGCGGCCGCCGACCCGCGGCCGCACCCAGGCTGGCGTAAAAGATGGCCGAATAAATGGCAATGGGAGCGAATTGGGGACCGTAGGGACCGCGCAGCCAGCTTTCGGCTCCCGCACGGTCGGCCAATATCGTCAGGACATGCGCCGCGACGGCGCCGGCAAAGCCGGAGGATCCGCCCACGACGATGGCCGAGAATGGCGTCACATTAGTATAGGTTCGATGAGCGGCGTTGGCCGGTGTAGTCGAGGAAAACCGTTTTTTGTTCGGTGAAGAAGAGGACGCCTTCCTTGGCCATCTCGCGGTCGCCGACCCCGGATCCCTTGACTCCCCCGAAGGGGACCTGAGCTTCCCCTCCGATCGTGGGGCTGTTGAGATGGACCATGCCGGCTTCGACTTCCTCCGTGAAGCGCATGGCCAGGGTCAAATCCCGTGAGTAGAACGCGCAGGTCAGTCCAAAAGAGCTGTCATTGGCCAGGGCGAGGGCATGATCGAAATCCTTGGTCCGGGTCACGGCCAGCACCGGGCCGAAGACCTCCTCGCGCCACAGGCGCATCGCGGGCGTGACCTCGTCGAACACCGTCGGCTCTACGAACCAGCCGTGGGCGTGGGCCCCCGCGCTCAGTCGGCGTCCGCCGCACAGCAGCTTGGCGCCTTCTTTTTTAGCGATCTCAATATATTCGAGATTGGTTTTCAGCTGAGACTCATCGACGGCAGGACCCATGGTGACGGTCTTATCGAGGCCGTTGCCGACTTTGATCTTGGCGACCTCGCCCAGGAGCATGGACAAGAACGTCTCGGCGATGGATTCATGCAGAATCAGCCGAGACGTCGCCGTGCAGCGCTGTCCGGTGGCGCCGAAGGCGCCCTTCATGACTCCGCCCAGAGCCAGCTCCAGGTCGGCGTCCTCCCAGATCACGGCGGGGTTCTTTCCCCCCATTTCGCAGGTCGCTTTGATGCCCCGCGCTCCGGCGATCGTGTGGACTCTTTTCCCGATCTCATTGGATCCGGTGAAAGAAACGGCTTTGATCCGGGGATCTTCCACGAGGAGATCGCCCATGGCGGAGCCGGAACCCAGGACGAGATTGAGGACGCCGGCGGGAAGCCCCGCTTCATGGAAAGCCTTGACCAGTTCGACGGCCAGGGCGGGGACCAGAGAGGCCGGTTTGAATACCACGCAATTGCCCGCCACCAGCGCGGGGGCGATTTTCCATGCGGGAATGGCGAAGGGAAAATTCCAAGGGGTGATGATGGAGACCACGCCCAGGGGTTGGCGAAGGGTGTACAGGAGATTTTGAGGCAGTTCGGAGGGTTGAGACTGGCCGCCCAGACGCAGGCCTTCCCCCGCGAACCACTCGATGAGCGTGATGCCTTTCTCGAGCTCGCCGAGAGACTCGGAAAGGATCTTTCCCTGCTCGCGGGTCATGAGTTGGGCGAGGGCCTCTTTGCGTTCGCGCAAAAGCCCGGCCGCCTTGGCCAGAATTCGGCCGCGGGCGGGAGCCGTGGTCGCTTTCCAGCCTGGAAAGGCCTTGTGGGCCGCCTCGATGGCGCGCGCGGCGTCGCGCGCGTCGCCGCCTTTGAACCGGGCCAGCACTTCTCGTGTGTCGGCGGGATTGGTCGAAACGATTTCGCGGGTCGATGAGCCCTCGACCCAGCGTCCGTTCAGATATTGGTTTAGAACGTCGACTTCTCGGGGGGATTGGGCAAGTCTTGTGGTCATGGGGGGATTATATCAATTCCTCGACGGAGGAAATGAGGGATTTGACTCGATACGGGGAACCGATTAGACTCGGGCCGTGCGTTTGAGGACCTGACCGTACCCGAGGCGCCCCACCCATGCTCCGTCGAGAACCATGGCGTCCCCGCGGATAAAGACGTCGCGAATCGAACCTTTCACCGTCAATCCTTCATAGGGGTTGTAGTCGGCGGCGCTGTGGTGGTTTTTCCGGCTGAAAGTATGGGATTTATTGGGGTCGAGCACGACGATATCGGCGTCCGCGCCGGCGTTGAGATGGCCTTTGCGAGGGTAAAGGCCGAAGAGTTTGGCCGGGGTCGTCGAGGTGATCTCGACGAATCGATTTTCGCTGATGCGTCCCTTTTGGACGGCGTCCCAAAGCAGGAGCAGGCGGTACTCGACGCCCGGCGCGCCATTGGGAATCTTGGAGAAGTCCTTCTTGCCCAACTCCTTGCCCGGCCGGTTCACCCCGGCTTTCATGCAGAACGAACAGTGGTCGGTGGAGACCACCTGCAGGTCATTGCGCGCGAGGGCTTTCCAGAGGCGTTCCGAATTCCCCTTGGGACGCAGGGGAGGAGACATGACGAATTGCGCTCCTTCAAAGCCCGGGCGGCGGTAATCGTCCTCGCAGAGGTAGAGATATTGCGGGCAAGTCTCGGCGAAGACCGGCAAATCTCGTCCCCGGGCGGCGCGCACTTCCTCCATGGCGTCTCCTGCGGAGAGATGGACGAAATAAATCGGCACGCCCGCCATCTCGGCGAGCGCGATGGCGCGATGGGTGGCTTCCGCCTCCGCCGTCATCGGGCGGGTCAGGGCGTGCCATTCCGGCGCCGTTTTGCCTTGGGCGATGGCTTTGGCGATCAGGACGTCGATGACGCTGCCGTTTTCGGCGTGCATGCAAATCATGCCGCCGTTTTCGCGGGTGCGCTGCAGCGCCCTGAAGATGGTGGCGTCGTCGGACATGAAGATGCCGGGGTAGGCCATGAACAGCTTGAAGGAGGACACGCCCTCATCGACGAGTTTGTCCATTTCTTTTTGCTGCTTTTCAGGGAAATCGGTCACGATCATGTGAAAGCCGTAGTCGACCACGCAGTTGCCTTGGGCGCGTCGATGCCAATCATCCAGGGCGTGGCGGAAGGTCTTGCCTTTGGTCTGTATGGCGAAATCGACGATGGACGTCGTGCCGCCAAAAACCGCCGACATCGATCCCGTGGCGAAGTTATCGATGGTCGTCGCGCCCATGAACGGCATATCGAAATGGGTGTGCGCGTCGATGCCGCCCGGGATGACTATTTTCCCATGCGCATCGAGGATGCGTTTTGCGCACTCCGTGATCTTGCCCACCGCAGCGACTTTTCCTCGAGAGACGGCCACGTCGGCGATAAACGTGTCCGAGGCGCTGACGACCGTTCCACCCTTGACGATCAAATCATACGGCATATTTCTTTTCCCCCTCCCATTTCATCAGCAGGTAATAAGCGGTCCACGAGACCGCGAAACTGATGAACCAGGCATAATGATACAGAGAAATCCACAGAGGAGCCACGCGCGCCAGGCCCAGCGTCCCCAAAAACCCAGGCAGCAGAGGAACGCAGCCAAGCAGCAGCGCGATCAAGGCCCGTCCGTTGACCCCCCCCGCGTACCAATAGTCCCCGCCCTTCTCGTACAACGCGACGACGGAGAGTTTCGCCTTGCGAAGCACGTAATAATCGCAAATTAATATTCCCCCGATGGCGCCAAGCAAAGATGAGTAGGCGACCAGCCACTTGAATATGTATCCGGAAGGATCCGCCACCAATTTCCAGGGCTGAATGAGGATGCCGATGACTCCGGTGATGTAGCCTCCGGTGCGAAAATCGATCTTTTCGGGCCAGACATGGGAAAAGTCGTTGGCCGGACCGACGACATTGGCGGCGATATTGGTCGCCAACGTGGCGATGACCAAGGCGGCCAGCGAGATCGACAAGACGAAGGGATTGCGAAACATCGCGATCAATTCCACGGGATCCCAGATCGTGCGTCCGTAAATGACGGCGGTGGCCGACGTCACGGCCACGCCGATAAAGCTGAAAAGCCCCATCGTCGTGGGTAAGCCCAGCGTTTGGCCCAACATTTGGCTGCGCTGCGAGTTCGCGTAGCGGGAAAAATCAGGGATGTTAAGGGACAGTGTCGCCCAGAATCCGATCATCGCGGTCAGGGCGGGGAAGAAAAAAGGCCAGAACTGGCCCTCCTTGGGTTGGCCCGCCGAGAAGGCCGAGGGCGTGGCGAGCATGACCCCGAAGCCTCCCGCCTGAGTATAGGCCCAGGCCAATAATGCCAGCCCCAGGACGATGAGCAGCGGGGCCTTAATGTTGAGCAGGACGCGAATGGAATCGACGCCTTTGTAAATCACGAACATGTTGATGAACCAGAAGAAAAGGAAGCAGGACCATTGCCCGGTGTTGAGTCCTTGAAACACCGGCGCGGCGCTGAGCATCGACGGGATATAAAGCCCCAGCAGCCTGTAAATCGCCGAACCTCCGATCCATGTTTGAATGCCGAACCAGCCGCAGGCCACGAGCGCGCGCAGAATGGCCGGAACATTGGCCCCCAATATGCCGAAAGCGGGGCGGCAATAGACGGGATAGGGGATTCCATATTTCGTCCCGGCGTGCGCGTTGAGGATCATCGGAAGCAGCACGATGCAGTTGCCCAGAAAGATGGTCAGGACGGCCTGCCACCAATTCATTCCCTCGGAAATCAGCGACGAGGCGAGCATGTAGGTGGGCACGCACGCGCTCATGCTGATCCAGAGCACGGAGATATCGCGCGTATTCCAAGTCCGCTGAGATCTCTTGGTCGGCGCGATATCCGCGTTCCAGTAGGGGGAGCTCTCCAAAGGCTCGTGGTGGTCGACGATGCTCGAATCGCACAGGGCCTCGATAAACGTCTTCTTCATGGAATCTGCTCAACGAGCTCGCCGTATGTTTCAGGACGCCGGTCGCGAAAGAATTGCCAGACTTTTCGGACCTCGAGGATTTGATCGAAATCCAAATTCGCGGTGACGATCGCGTCTCTATCATGCGGTCCGACGGCCAACATCTGGCCGCGCGGATCGCAAAAATAAGATTGGCCGTAGAATTGCCCGATATTCCAAGGGGCTTCCGTTCCGACGCGATTGCTCGCGCCGACGAAGTATTGATTGGCGACGGCGTGCGCCGGCTGTTCGAGCTTCCATAAGTATTCGGACAGCCCCTTGACGGTCGCCGAGGGGTTGAAGACGATCTCGGCCCCATTGAGGCCGAGAATGCGGGCGCCGTCCGGGAAATGCCGGTCGTAGCAAATGTAAACGCCGACTTTGGCGTAGCGGGTTTGAAACACGGGATATCCGAGATTGCCCGGTTTGAAATAAAACTTTTCCCAAAAGCCGGGAGCGCAATGCGGTATATGGTTCTTGCGGTATTTCCCGACGATGGCGCCGTCCGCGTCGATGACGGCCGCGGTGTTGTAATACGTGCCCGTAGACGGCGTCTCATAAATCGGAGAGACGATGACCATTTGGTGCTTCTTGGCGAGCTTTTGCATCAAGGCGGTCGTCGGTCCTGGGATGGGCTCGGCGCAGTCGTACCAGCGCGTGTTTTGTTCCGCGCAAAAATAGGGGCCGTAAAAAATTTCCTGCAGGCTCAGCATCTGCACGCCCTGCTTGGCGGCTTTTTCGATGAGCGCGACGTGTTTATCGATCATCTTCTTCTTGATCTGGGGCAGGGTGAATTTGGGCGGCAGCCAGTCGCAGGATGTTTGAATGAGGCCACACTTGACGATACGTGCCATGACGAACCTCCTATTTCGACGAACGCGAGTTGAGCTGGTAGAGTCGCTCTATGACGGACGGTACGGCGAGAAAAGCCTTCTCGAAGTGGACCATGGACGAGTCGTCCATGGGAAGGCGCAGCTGGTAGAGGCGCTCTTCTTGGTTGTATTCAAACTGGGTCCCATAGGTTTGAGGCAGGCCAATGGACATCAGAAAGCGGTCGAGGCTGGCGGCCGTCAGCCAGCGGGAGGGGCGATGGCCGTTGATGGCCGCCAAAAGGGAAAGGCGGTGGGACGTCAGGAAATCTTTAGGTTCGGCTCCGTGCAAAAGAATAACGGCGGCGCGATAAAGGTCGCTGGAGGTGTTGACTTCCGAGCGGCTCATCATCTCGAAAACCTCCCGCCGCCGTTCGCGATCGCGGGCTTTTAAAGCTTCGATTTCGATCGGCGTCGTGAGGGGCTTTTCTCGATCCGTTTGATCGGCTCCGAACAGCTCCTCCAGGCGCAGATTGTCGGTTTCAGGAGGCATATCAATGTCGGCGGTACACTTCGCCGTAGCCTTTCAGTCCTTGATTGGAGTATTCCTCCCACGTCAGGGGCTTGAGGCCGGTTTCAACGGGCTTCATGGTGATGCAGGAGTCGACGGGGCAGACCAAGGAGCACAGATTGCAGCCGACGCAGTCGTCGGAGAGGATGTGAGGTTTTCGATTGCCTTTTCGACGGTCGATGTCGATGCATTGATGGGCGGTGTCGTTGCATGCGACGAAGCAGACATCGCAGCCAATGCAGCGCGCCGGATCGATCGTCGCGACGCTTTTGTAGTGGAGGTTGAGGTTTTTCCAGTCGACGATGCTCGGCGAGCTTCGCCCGATAAAGTCTTCGAGGGTGGCGAAGCCTTTTCGCCGCATCCACCCCGTCAGCCCGGCGTTCAAGTCCTCGATGATGCGAAATCCATGGTGCATGACCGCGGTGCATAATTGAACCGAGGAGGCGCCAAGAAGCATGAACTCGACGGCGTCGCTCCAGGTGGAGATCCCGCCGATTCCCGAAAGGGGCAATCCCGCCGTCTGCGGGTCGTTGGCGATCTGGCTGAGCATGTTGAGGGCGATGGGTTTGACGGCCGGTCCGCAGTAGCCGCCGTGGGAGATCTTTCCTTCGACCGCAAATTTCGGGGTCAACGTCTCGACGTCTATGCCCATGATCGAATTGATGGTGTTGATCAGCGAGACGCCGTCCGCGCCGCCTTGTTTGGCCGCCCGGGCCGCGAAGCGGATATCGGCGACGTTGGGCGTCAGTTTGACCAGAACGGGGACGCTCGATTTTTCCTTGACGAACTCCGTGACCATCTTGATGTATTCCGGCACCTGGCCGACGGCCGCGCCCATGCCGCGTTCCGACATGCCGTGGGGACAGCCGAAATTGAGCTCGACGCCGTCGCAGCCGGCGTCCATCACCTTTTGGGTGATCTCGTGCCAGGCCTGCCGCTCGCATGGGACCATGAGCGAGGCGATCACCGCGTGATGGGGGAACCGCTTTTTGACCTCATAAATCTCCTTGAGGTTGACCTCAAGAGGCCTGTCGGTGATCAATTCTATATTGTTGAATCCGGCGATTTTCTGGCCGCCGATGTCCATGGCGCCGTAGCGGGAAGAGACGTTGACGATGGGAGGATCCTGGCCCAGGGTTTTCCAAACGGCGCCTCCCCAGCCGTACTCGAAGGCCCTCATGACTTGCGCCCCGGAGTTCGTCGGGGGCGCGGAGGCCAGCCAAAAGGGATTGGGAGCGGTGATCCCCGCGCAGCGGCATGTGAGATCGGGTTTGATTTCGTTCATGAGGCGGTCCTGGGGGTTATGGGCGCGACGAGCCGGCCGTCAATGGTGGAAATCCAATAGGCGTTGCCCTCAGGCGCGCAACGGCCGGGGAACAAGGTTTGGTGTATTCCCCAGGCGGCTTTCTTGCCGTCGGCGGCGGCGTTAACGACTTCCTTGCCGCCGTTGACGGCGTCGCCGCCGGCGAAAATGCCGCGGCGCGTCGTGGCCATGGTCGCGGCATCGACTTTAATGCGCCCGTCGTTGTGTTGTTCGAGGCCGAACGTTTTGGCCAGGGCGTAATGCTTGGTTTGGCCGATCGCCGTGATGACTCGGTCGCAGGAAACGACGCGGTGATCCGTGAACTCCACTCCCTCGACTTTTTTCTTGCCGAGGATTCGCCGGACGACGGCGTCGGTCATGATCACGGCGCCGTCGCGGCGGGCCAAGTCGATCTCAAAACGATAGGCGCTCATTTTTTCTTGACCGCGTCGGTAGGCGATCACGACGCGGGGGGTTTTGGCCCGCAACGACTGCGTCGCCGCGTCGACTGCCGTATTGCCTCCGCCGATGACGACGGTGGCCGCGCTCTTGGGGACTCCTTTGCCGTGACGCGCTTTGACCGCTTCGATAAACGACAGCGCGTCCCAGACGCCGGGCAGGTTCTCTCCGGGCACGCGGAGCCGGTGCGTTGCCGAAAGGCCGATGCCGATAAAAATCGCGTCGAAGTCATGAATGAGGTTTGAGGCGGGAATATCCGCGCCCACCGTTTTCTCCGTCGCCAGCTCGCAGCCGAGTTGAAAGAGAAATTCCAATTCCGCAAGCGCGGTTTTCGGGGTCATTTTGTATTCGGCCACGCCGTAGGTATTGAGGCCTCCGGGCAGGGGGCGCTTTTCAAAGAGCGTCACCCGAAAGCCGAGAAGCCTCAGATAAACCGCGCAGGAAACCCCGGCGGGGCCCGCGCCGACGATGGCGACCCGTTTTTCGTTATCTGGACCGGGGGCGAAGGGAAGCCGGCCTTCGGCGTAGACCGCATCGGTGGCATGACGTTGGAGACGGCCGATTTGAATGGGATTGGCCTGCCACTCTTGATACACGCAGGCGCCCTCGCAAAGAACCTCGACGGGACAAACCCGTGCGCAGGAATGCCCCAGGGCATTGGCTTGCAAAATCGTTTCTCCCGCCCCGAGAGGATCGGCGGAGGCGATCTGCCTGATGAAGCGGGGCACGTCGATTCGCGTGGGGCAGGCTTTTACGCACGGAGCGTCGTAGCAGTACAGGCAGCGGGAGGATTCGGCGCGCGCCTCCTCACGCGACATCGCCCCGGTGAGCTCACCAAAGGGGTCAAGCCGTGGAGTCGCTTTCGACGGGGCGGCCATGAGCGTGATTGTAGCCTATTTCATTACTTGAATTCGTCCCATCGCGGGTTGAGGGGTCAGGGCTTTCATGATCGAACTGACGCCGTCCTTGATGTAGAGGGAGGACACCAAGACGACGCTCGAGAGAAGAAGACCGACGGCGATGTTGCCCTTCTCGAGCTCCTTGCCCTCCTGCAGTTGTTTGGTCAAGCGGCCGAACAGGCGCAGAGTCAGGGATATGGAAAACACGGCCAGGGCCATGGACACCGCCAGATGACCGGCTATGCGGCCGAGCAGTTCGATGACGCTGGCGTCTTCTTGGGTGGGAGCGAGCATGTGCATGCGGACCATTTGTATCGACGAATCCGTCCCCGCCATGAGGATTTGAGAGGCGCAATAGAGAATCGTGCCGACAAGAAGTCCGACGGCGATGTTCCCCTCTTTAATCTTCTGCTCCATGTCAAAATCGGGATTGGCCTTGATGAAAGTCCGGTAGGTCCAAAAGATGACAAATCCAGACATGACGACCATCATGGAGAAGTGGAAAAGACTGACGATGACTCGGGTGGCGAACATGAAACCTCCTAAAAAAACGGCTCGATTCGATATCCTTCTCGTCCATTGAGAAGAACGTTGGTCTCCTCTCCGACTTGTCCGGGCGGCAGCCACGCCGGACCCGCCGGCTCGACGAGAACATACTGCAGGCCTTGGTGCTCCACGAAGATATCCCCTTTTTCAGGGATGAGAAGGACGCCCATGAGGTAATGTCCCGGAACTGAGACTCCCACCATCCGCATCTGCGTCCAGTTGGACAAAATCGAAGCCAACAAGCCGGTTTTGGTATCGCAGTCGCCCCAGCCGACCACGACGGCGGTGATGGGCGGCAGAACGCCCCCCGTGTGCTTGTCCTTGAAGACCGTGTCGGGCTGTTTATAGTACATCGCGGTTTGAACGAAGGAGAGGGCCGCGCCGATGATGTCCGGTGAACGATAGCGCCGCTCGGTCGCGATTTTTTCAAAGAGCAGCGCCAAAGGCTTGAGCGCTGGAGCGTTCTTTTTGACCACTTCGGGCAGATCGACTGCGACGATGTTGTCACGAAGCATATGAAAGCCTCGCGACGTCAGGTAAGCTTTCAATTTCTTCTGATATTCGCGGTCGACGGCGTCGATTGCGGTGTCGAGTTGGGATTGGCTCTTGCCCTGCTTGAGCGCGAGACGATAGGCGTTCTGGCGCTCGGCTTCGCGCCATTTCTTGATCGCGTCGATCTCCTGTTTGGTGTATCCGAAGGAGTCATTGTACGTCCCGAAGTCCTTTTCCGGGATCTTGAACGCGACCTCGAGGCGGTCTTTGTTGAAATTCTGGAACCCGTATTGAGCGATTCGCTCGGTCGCGGTCTTCTGGATGCGTTGATAAGTTCGCGGGCCGCTGTTGTTGGAATAAGCCGATTCGCCAGTGGGTTGTCCGTAAGTCGCCGCATCGGCCCGTCCAGGCCCCGAGGCCGCGTCTTGTCTGGCGGGTCCCAAACAAAGGACGGCGAAGGTGCTTGCAAGAATCATCGCCCAAGACGACGCCCGGAAACCGAGCCGAATCATAGCGGTATTTTAGCACTCGGGGGGGCGTGGGCGCGCATCTTGCGCAGACACCGAATGCCTGGTATCCTTCAAGCGAGATGATCGGTCCAGATTCTTTGCTGGGAGCGATGTTTGGACCGTGCAGGCTGGAGAAGCTTGTCGGTCGCGGCGGCATGGGGCGCATCTACAAAGCCCTGCATGTGGAGCTTGACCGCCCTGTCGCCGTCAAGCTCGTCGATGAGAGCATCGCCGCGCAGAGGGAGTTGGCCGAGGTGCGAGCGCAAGTCATCGCGGAAGCGCGCAGCGCGGCGAAACTCGACGACCCTCGCATCGTGGCCGTCTATGATGTCGGTGAGGCGCACGGCATCCCGTTCATCATCATGCAGTGGGTCGACGGGCAGTCCCTTGAGGCGCGCGTTTTGAGCAAAGGCGCCCTTCCGTTGGAGGAGGCCCTGGTTTTAATCAAGGACACGGTGTGCGCGTTGATCGTCGCGCATGAGGCGGGGATCGTGCATCGAGACATTAAGCCCGGCAATATTCTCATCGATGTGAAAGGATCGGTGAAGCTGACGGATTTCGGCTTGGCCCGCCCGGCCGGTCAGGTTCAGGGCGAAGGCGAGGCCTTGGCAGGGTCCTTTCACTTCATGGCTCCGGAGCAAGCCATGGGCGCGCCTTCCGATCCTCGTTCGGATTTATACGCGCTCGGAGGCACATGGTACTATGCGCTGACCGGCCGTCCTCCGTTCCCGGGCCCGGCGGTTGACGCTCTTTTGCGTCATCGCGAAGAACCTCCCCCGGATGTGCGTTTGCTGCGGCACGAAGTGACGGAAAAGGCCTCCGCTTTGTTGCGCAGACTCATGGCCAAATTGCCGGCGGATCGCCCCAGCGACGCGAGGACTTTGCTGTCAGAATTGTCGAGCGTGGGCATGCTGTTAAACACCGATATCAGCGGATCTCCGTTCAAGATATTGCCTCCTCCTCCGCGCCAAGAGTCCCGTCCCATAGAGACGCTTGCGCCCCCGCCGACACAATCGCTTCCTGCAAAGCCCGAACCGCCTGCCCCCGCGGCCCGGACGCCTCCTCACCCGCCGAGTCCGGCGCGATCGCTGCCTCCGGCGACTCCGGCGCCGCCTCTGACCGCGCTGAGGCGCGATCCCCCCCCCGCTCCCGCGGCGCGGGTGCCGCCGCCATCCCTATTTCCGTCATTGACGCCTGAAAACCCCAAAGGGACGGGGGCGGAGAGCGTCTCGACCGGCGCTCCCCCGCCGTTTTCGCAAGATCGGCAGGAATTGGGCTCCCAGGGCGCCTTCCTGGCTTTATTGGGGCTTTTCGGTCTTATCGCCTTCGGTTGGCAGTGGCGCCGGGCGGGCCACGAGGATTGGGCGGCGGGCGCGTGCCTCTTTGGCGCGATGCCGGCGGTACTCTGTCTCGGGGCGCGCGGGACGATCACGCGGAAAATTCTCTCCTTGCTGAGCGCGTTGGCGGCTTTATTGTGCTGGGGCGTTTTCGTGCGTTCGGAACTCGCCCCGGACGGGCCGGCGCTTGAAGCCATGATATGCGCAGGCTTGGGTGTTTGCTCGTTGTTCGGTAGTCTATTTCTGGGGCAATGGGGACTGGATAAATCGGAAGCCGGCTGGGCCCGATTATTGGGTCTTTTCGCCGGGGCATGTTTGTTCACCTCGGCTCTGACGTGGACGGTGCCCGAAACGCAGTCGTGGAGCGCGCAGTTGGCGCAACGCTGCGCCGTGTGGTGGACGACCTTTCATGAAAGCGCGGGGCCTTGGCGTTGGCTGGGCTCTTTAGGGGTCTTTTTTGCCATGGGCGCGGCGACCAATCTTAACTCTCCAAAGAGCGACGAGCCCAAGGACCGGACACTCAACTGGAATCGTTAGCCCGGAATCTTCGTGCTCTCTGCTGATGAGGGAGCCGCGTTCGGCTCGCCCCTTGTCGGGATCGCTCGGGAGTGACCCTCGCTTGGCGCTCGCGGCGGCTGAGCGGTGTCTAGGAAAAGAAGGCGAGCAAAGCACCCGCGACGAAGACCGTCCCGGCGGCGGCGACCAAGGGCGCAAGAAAGGGAGCCGGGGCCAAAACCGCGACAATCCCGATGGCGACGCCCGCGGCCATGGCATACTTCCCATACCGGCCGTATCCGGAGGATGTGACTTCGGTCGAACCGTTGCCGGTTTCGTCTTTCTTGGGGGTGTAAATCGTGATTCCATCGATAGGCGACTTCCCTTCGAAATAGTACTGCGAGCGTCCCCGGCCCGTGGACGGCGTGTTGGAAGCCGGCGGGACGGAGGGTTCAGGCGACGAGGAGTCGAAACCCTCTCCTGCCTGGAAACTGGCTTTTTCGAGTGATTGCGCAGAGCCCGGATCTCTCGCCGCCTGCCGCTCCAAAGCCGCCAAGGTCGCAGACACCGCGCCAGGCTTTGCGCCGCCGGCCGGCGTCAGGCCGGCAAGCAGTGCCGCAAGCACGACAAGGCGCAGGCCCCAGTTCATGGCAGCATTCCGGTGGAGGCGCGCACCCCCGCGATCAAGGGCTCCGGATGAAGGCCCAAGAGCAGGACTCCGATGACGGCGACTGCGAGCCCGCCATAAACATAGGGTCCCACGCACAGGCCGCGCTCATCGGAGGGCTCTCGAAAAAACATGCGATGGGCGATGAGAAAGTAGTAGTACACGGAAACCACGCTGTTGAGCACGCCGGCCACGGCCAGCCCCCAGCGCCCGGACTCGACTGCCGCCGAGAAGATATAGAGCTTGCCCATGAAACCCGCAAACGGAGGGATGCCGGCCAAAGACAAGAGGCAGAAGGTCAAGCACAACGATAGACCCAGATGATTCTTGGAGAGGCCGTCGAAGGCGCTCAAGTCATAGCTGTTCTTGGCCGAACCCACCGCTTGAGCGACCGCGAACGCTCCGATGTTCATCGCGATGTAGACGAATGAATAAAACATCACGCCTTCCAAGCCAAGAGGGGTGCCCACGGCCAGCCCGATGAGCAGGTAGCCGGCCTGCGCGATCGAGGAGTAGGCGAGGAGGCGCTTGACGTCGGTTTGGAAAAGGGCGGTCAAGTTTCCGATGGTCATGGTCAAAACGGCCAGGAGCGTGAAAATTCCGCCGAGATCGTAGGCTGAGAGGGTGAAGATCGAGCCGAAGATGCGCGCGATCGCCGCAAAAGTGGCTAGTTTCGGCGCGACGGACAAAAATGCCGCGACCGGCGTGGGGGCGCCTTCGTAGGCGTCGGGAACCCAGAAGTGCATCGGCGCCAACGAGGCCTTGAAGCCGAATCCCAACAAAATAAGGATGAGTCCCAGCGTCAGCATGGGGTGGCCGGCGGCGTTGGGCAAAAGATGGGTGCCGCCGGTCGCTCCGTAGTAGAGCGAAATGCCGTAGACCATGATGGCCGAGGAAAAGGCTCCAAAAAGAAAGTACTTCATGGAGCCCTCGGTGGATTTGGGGTTGTTCCTCTCGAATCCGGTCAGGATGAAGGAGGAAATGGAGACAAGCTCGAGGGACACGAAGATCATGAGCATGTCGGTGGCTGAGACGAGACACATCAGACCCGCGCTCGAGAACAGAACCAGGGCTGAAAAAGTTCCCGCGTGTTTTTCGGGCAGGGGGACGTAATCAAGCCCGAGAAGCAGGCATAAAACCGAGGTCAGCAGAATGATGATTTTGAAGAACTGGCTGAAGGGATCGCAAGCCCAAAGCGTTCCGACGCCGTAGGAGGATGCCCAGCCCAGCGAACTGATCAGCCAAATAAGCACCGAGGCGGCCGCTATCCAAGCGCAGTGGTAGAGAAGACGCGCGCGGCGCGGCGGCAGGAGGATGTCCAGAGCCGCGATGCCCAAGGCCAAGCCGGCGAGGATGGTCTCTGGAAGCAAGAGCTGCAGATTGCTCATTTTATTTCCCCAGCATGTGCTCGATCGTCTTATTCATGAGGTCCAAGGGCCACTTGGGATAAACGCCGAAGAAGACGGTCAAGACCGCCAGGGGTACGACCGAGCACAGTTCCCGCGCCGTCATGTCCTCGAGGCCGGCCCACTTTTCGTTAAAGGCGCCCAGGAACACCTTTTGCATCATGCGCAGGAAGAACGCGGCCGTGGCGATGATTCCGAGCACGGAGATCGCCGCGTACAGCTTCCATGTCTGGAAGGCGCCGAGGAAGCAGAGGAATTCGCCGATAAAGCCCGCGAGGCCGGGCAGGCCGAGGGAGGCAAAGCAAGTCATCGCCATCAGTCCGGCGTAAACTGGAAGCTTCACCGCCAAGCCGCCGAAAGCCGAAATATCGCGCGTGTGGGCCCGGTCGTAGATGACGCCCACAAGGAGGAACAGCGCGCCGGTGATGATTCCGTGCGACAGCATTTGGAACACCGCGCCGGTCATCCCCGCCGTGGTCATGCCCGCGATCCCGAGGAGGCAGTAGCCCATGTGGTTGACCGAGGAGTAGGCGACCATTTTTTTCATATCGGTCTGGGCCATCGCGCAGAGGGCGCCGTAAACGATATTGATGACGGCGATAACGATCAGGTAAGGCAAAAACCACTGGAATCCCAAGGGCGTCAGGCTAAAGGATATGCGCAAAAGGCCGTAGACGCCCATCTTCAGCAGGACCGCGGCAAGGATGACCGAGATGGCCGTCGGAGCTTCGACGTGCGCCAGGGGCAGCCATGTGTGGAAGGGAAACGCGGGGATTTTGATCGCCATGCCGAAGTACAAACCGATAAATACGAGAATCTGAAACCGCGCGTCCCAGCTGACCGTGACCTTGGCCAGCTCGAGCATGTCGAAGGTGTGCGGAGCGGGGCTCTTGAAATACATCGCCAAAATCGCCAGCAGCATGAACACGGACCCGGTCAGGGTGTAGAGGAAAAACTTGATGGCGGCGAATTCCTTTCGCGGTCCGCCCCAGACGCCGATGAGAAAATACATGGGGACCAAAGTCAGTTCCCAGAACACATAGAAAAGAATCAAATCAAGCGCGCAGAACACCCCGAGCATGCCCGCCTCA
>ERZ1292633.695-Hain-H41-02um-R1-695-length-38024-cov-47_pt1 | contig 31585 bp, 32 predicted proteins | sample MGYA00564406_ERZ1292633 | MGnify/ENA primary metagenome ERZ1292633 (study PRJEB36523, sample SAMEA6512639) | groundwater metagenome | collected 2019-01-08 | study: AquaDiva: Metagenomics assemblies of 32 groundwater samples
GGTAGGATTCTGGATTGCTTCGGCCAAAAGCCTCGCAAAGACAGCGGGCTGGGAACGGGTGAATCCTTACTATCATACTTCTTGCAAAAAATTGAGGATGTGGTACAAAGAAATCTGTAAGCGTAGATGCAATCAATCAAAGAGCGCATCTGACGATGCGTTCTTTCACAGGAGAGATGGTCATGGGAAGAAACACTGAACTCCTCAGGCAAAATTTCGAACAATGGTTTAGGGAATACGTTACAACGATGGATCAATATAATCCATTCTATTCGTGTAGGAAGCATATTGTCGAAAAGGTGATGGGGGAACTAATGGACAAGGATCTCCCGTTGCCTTTGAAGATTCTATACGATGTGAAAGTGACAGAACATGAGTTTAGATTCATCGTAACGCACCTTCATAAAAGGGCAATCTATCGGCCGAATGATGAGGGTGGGTTTGATTGGAAATGCATGTCGCCAATTATAGACTCGGTTATGAGTAAGATTGGCATTCTGGCTGTTTCGCTTCAGTAGCGATAAGCGGCTGGGAGAAATTCTAATCGGGCGCGGGAGTTATCAACCTCCCGCGCCCGCATTTTTTTCTGTTATAATCTCTACTTCTCTATGGAAATCACCGGGGAAAAATGCGCAGTCTTTGGAGTTTATGGGAAAGGTCTTGATGTTGCGCGACTTTCCTTTTTTGGGCTTTTCGCTTTACAGCATCGCGGGCAAGAATCATCCGGAATAGCGACCGCTAATGGAGAAACTATCACGTTGCACAAGGGAATGGGATTGGTCTCGCAGGTATTCAACGACCATCTGATTGATAGTCTTAAAGGCCACATCGCGATCGGGCACAATAGATATTCGACAGCCGGCGGATCAAAGGTGAAGCATGCTCAGCCGATGCTTGCGGCAGGTCTTGCTTCTTTGCAGAAAGTTTCCTACGAGGATCCGCACCCTAGCTTGAACGACTCCGTGTCGCTTTGTTCTGCTCCGCAGGACGACGCTATTGCGCTCGCGCACAACGGTAATCTGCCAAGTACAGGCGCGCTATCCGATTTTCTTGGTACAAAAGGCATTGATACGTCTGAATTTTCCGATTCGAGGATGATAGTCGAAGCCATTGCCGTGCGAATGGGCGAAGGGCTCGATCTACCCACCGCGATCAAAGATATTTATCCGCTTCTCACAGGCGCTTTTTCTCTTCTCATAATGTCGCACGATAAATTGGTGGCCGTGCGCGATCATTGCGGTATTCGTCCGCTCGCGCTCGCTTCCATAAATGGAGGTTATGTAGTTGCATCCGAAACTTGCGCGTTTTCTCCCATCGGCGCGGAGTTTGTACGCGATATAGGAGCGGGCGAAATGGTGGTAATCGACGAGAGTGGCGTACGGAGTGAACAGATTGCCGAACCCAATCCAAAGCTCGACATTTTCGAATTCGTATACTTCGCTCGCCCCGACTCAACGCTTCTCGGCAAATCTATCTACGAGGTTCGGCGTAATTTTGGAATTCAACTTGCCAAAGAATATCCTCTTGTGGCCGATATCGTCATTCCCGTGCCGGAGACCGCCATCGCTTCCGCCATAGGTTATGCGCACGCGCTCGGCATTCCTTTTGAAATGGGATTGACCAAGAATCGCTATATTCATCGTACGTTCATCACGCCCGAACAGCATGTACGAGAGCAAGGGGTTAGGGCAAAACTCACGGCGCTTCCGGGCATGCTCCGCGGAAAGCGCGTCGTAGTTTTTGATGATTCAATTGTTCGCGGGACGACATCGCGCCAAATTGTAAAAATGGTTTTCGAGGCAGGGGCGACAGAAGTACATTTTCTCGTCGCTTCGCCACCCGTAAGATTTCCGGATTTTTATGGCATCGACACTCCAAAGCAAGACGATCTTATCGCGGCCACCAAATCCGTGGAAGAGATCGAGAAGTATCTTGGTGCGACATCTTTGCGATTTTTATCATACGAAGGCATGATTGAGGCTACCGGTCGGCCGGAGAGCGATTTTTCGACCTCGTGTTTTACTGGCGTGTATCCTATTGATATTAAAGAACGAGCGAGGGAGATTAAATATCCACCCATATCTACACAAGCAATTGCGCCTACAGAAAAATAGCGATAGAATTGGCGACATGAGTTCGAATAAAATTACGCCGAAAGATTTCTTTCTTTGGGCAGGTGCGATGGTTGCATTATATGGAAGCGTGATTTCCCTCATCGCGCTTTTGTTTGAGTATATCGATCATATATTCCCGGATGCTCTCGATTATTATGTAGATCCTTATTCCGGTAGCATACGCTTTGCGATGGCCACGCTCATCGTTCTCGTGCCTGTAGCGATCATTCTCATGCGGTTTATCAGGAGCGATATCGCGCTCAATTCTTTGAAGAGCGATTTGTGGGTGCGGCGCTGGGCATTGGTGCTTACGGTGTTTGTCGCCGGCTCGGCAGTTGTGGGCGATTTGATAACTCTCATCAATTACTTTCTTGGAGGAGAACTCACAGCGCGTTTTTTTCTCAAAGTAGTCATTCTTCTGATTGTCGCCGGTGCGGTGTTTTTCCACTTTCTTGCCGACTTGCGCGGATATTGGAATGCGAACCCTGCTCGTGCAAAAAATGTCGGCATTGTGTTTGGCGTGCTGGTACTGGTTGCCATCATTTCTGGCTTCTTCATTCTAGGATCACCGGCACAAGTGCGTCTTTTGCGCTTCGACGATCAAAAGGTAAGCGATCTGCAAAACATCCAATGGCAGGTGGTCAATTACTGGCAGCAAAAAGAGAGACTTCCGGTTTCGTTCGAGGAATTGCAAGACCCTTTGAATGGAAATGTTTTGCCTATTGATCCGCAGAGCGGGGAGTCGTACACATATGCGGTGACAGGAAGCTTGTCGTTCAAGCTATGTGCGACGTTTAATAAAGACGGCGTTGGTGATCCATACACGACGCGCCCTGTTAGGAAAACGTCTAGTACGGATATAGGAATTGACGGAGACACATGGCAACATGGAGCGGGAGCTGTGTGTTTCGATCGTACCATTGATCCTGATCTGTATCCGCCGTACCCGAGACCCATTAAGACCAGGGCCATTCAGTAACAGCCGATGGCGATAACCGTTTAACACGAGTCGATATGGAACCAAATGAGAGCAAAGTACAATATAATAATGAGTCGCAAAAGACTTTTGCCGTTATCAGGAAATCACCGCGCATAATTCGCAAGGTGATGGAGATGGGGTTGGCAAAAGATGAGAAGAGCGCACAGGCAGTGATTCTGATCGCTGTCGGTATTCTTTTTTTTATAACGTGGCTCGTTTGGCCGTCTGGCGGTCCGAAAGTTTCACAAAAAGAACAGGAGACGCAGAAGCAACAAATGGAACAACAATTGCTTGGACGACAGTCCGAGCAATAATGCATACCCATGAACACAAAAGGATTTACATTGATAGAACTTCTCGTGGTAATCGCGATCATCGGGATCCTGTCTTCGACGGTGTTGGCATCGCTTAATTCCTCTAGAATGAAAGCGCGCGACGCGAGACGGATGGCTGATCTTCGATCAATACGCATTGCGCTTGAAATGTATATAGAAGCTAATCGGCAATACCCCCCGCAAGCGTATTGGACATGTAGCACGAATGCCGCGGCATGGGGCAGTCTCCAGACGAGCCTTGCTCCATATATTTCGACGCTTCCCAAAGATCCGCGCAATGTTGGTTCTCCGTGGGTCACCGGGCAATATGCATATTGTTACGGACGTATTTCTATCGATCAGTACGATCTTGTGACCCAACTCGAGGACCGAAATAATCCCAATCGGTGCCAGCTCAAAGGGTGGCTGTATCGCCTCCCGAATCCCGACACGTCGTGGTGCGGATCTTTCAGCCCATATATATATACCGATCATTAATGGGTAAAATATTGTGTCAATTAAGTTTCTAGTACGGAAGTTTATGGTACGCTGTCATTCATGCGAGCGTATAGCCATCGAAAAATAGAGAAAAAGTGGCAAAAAGAATGGGCTAAAAAAGGTTTGTATACAACTCCTGACAAGACGAAAAGCAAAGACAACTTTTATCTCCTGACAGAGTTTTCCTATCCTTCGGGAAATCTCCACGTGGGGCATTGGTACGCCTTTTCTGTGCCGGACATTCTTGCTCGAGCCTTACGCATGCAAGGAAAGAACGTGCTATATCCGACGGGCTTTGATGCGTTCGGGCTTCCTGCCGAAAATGCCGCCATCAAGAGCAAACTGAATCCGCGCGTATGGACCGAGAAGAACATGGCATACATGAAGAAGCAGATCGAGAGTATGGGCGCATCTTTCGACTGGTCGCGGCAAGTTGTTACCTGCGATCCTGATTATTACCGCTGGACACAGTGGCAATTTCTGCAGTTTTTCAAAAAAGGTCTCGCATACCGGAAAGATACGCCCGCCAACTGGTGTCCATCATGCAAGACGGTGTTAGCGAATGAACAAGTGGCGGGGGGCAAATGCGAGCGATGTGGCGCGGAGGTAGAACAGCGCCAGATGCTCCAATGGAATCTAAAAATTACCGATTATGCCGATAGGCTTATAGATGATCTTGATGGGCTCGACTGGCCGGAGCAGATAAAAGAAGCCCAACGCAATTGGATCGGACGTAGCGAAGGCGCGGAGATTGATTTTCCTATTCTTGAGTCCGATGTAAAGCGCGTGGTGTTATTGCATGGTAAGGGCGGGTCGCCCGCTAGTGGTACTCTTGCGTGGCTCAAAGAAAGACTTAATGATTTGGGGTATGAAGTCCAGATACCTGCATTACCGAATACAGATGAACCCGATGACGAAGAACAGGCGGATTATGTTGAGAAGAATTGCACGCTCGATGAAAATACGGTTATCGTCGGCCATTCGTTCGGCGGTATTGTGGTGTTGAGATTACTAGAAAGAGGTTATCGTGTGAAGCGTGTCGCACTCGTAAGCACCCCCTACACGGATAAATTTCTTGACGGGAAAAAACGCAAGACAGTCAGTGTGGCCATCAAGAAAGGATTCGATTTTGAAAAGATTAAAGGACAAGTGGTTTTTGTCCTTCTTTACGACATAAATGACAGTGTTGTTTCAATGTCAGACGGCGAGACTTTTGCAGTCAAACTCGGTTGCTCCCTTACCAAGAGTATTGCACAGCAAAGTCATTATTGCGGTGCGACTGAGCCCGATGTATTGAGTGTGAGTATGCCAGCGATACGCATTTTTACTACGCGCGCCGATACGTTATTTGGGGCGACGTATCTGGTGCTCGCACCGGAGCACAAGATGCTGGAAAATCTGAAACAAGAAATAATAAACAAGAAAGAAGTTGAAAATTATATCGCACAAACGAGAAAAATGTCCGATCTCGAACGGCAAGAGAACAAAGAGAAGACAGGGGTAAGGCTCGAGGGTGTCATGGCGATCAATCCGGCGACGCAAGAAAAGATTCCGGTGTACGTCGCTGATTATGTGCTCCCGCACTACGGTACCGGCGCTATCATGGCGGTTCCCGCGCACGATGAGCGCGATTTAGAGTTTGCAAAAAAGTTTGGATTGCCTGTAAGGCAGGTTATTGGGTCTGACGGTATTCTTGTCGATTCTGACGGCTATAACGGTTTGACAAGTGAAGAAGCGAAACAAAAGATTACCGAAAAATTCGGGACACCCAAAAAGGTCTATCGCCTGCGCGATTGGATAGTTTCGCGTCAACGGTATTGGGGAGTGCCGATACCGATCATTCATTGCGACGAATGTGGTGTTGTTGCAGTGCCGGATAAAGATCTGCCCGTGAAGCTCCCCGAGGTTAAAGACTACCTCCCCGACGGCAACGGCAAATCACCGCTTGCAAAAGTGAAGAAGTGGGTCAATGTGAAGTGTCCGAAGTGCAAAGCACAGGCGAAGCGGGAGACTGATACACTCGATACGTTTGTTGATTCGTCGTGGTATTTTCTTCGCTACGCCGATCCAAAGAACAAACAGAAATTCGCTGATGCCAAAAAAATGGCAAACTGGATTCCTGTGGATCTGTACTCGGGTGGCGCAGAGCACACCACCATGCATTTGCTGTACAGCCGTTTTTGGTACAAAGCGCTTTATGATTTGAAGCTTGTCGGCGCTAAAGAGCCGTATACGCGTCGCATGAATCGCTCGATTATTCTCGGGCCCGATGGGCAAAAGATGAGCAAGTCGAAGGGTAACGTGATCGACCCTGATGCAGTGGTATCCCAGCTTGGGGCTGATACCGTGCGGATGTATCTTGCTTTTATAGGGCCGTACAATGAGGTGGCGAGTTATCCATGGAATCCAGATGGCGTCGTCGGCATCCGCAGATTTCTTGAGCGTGTGTGGCGCGTTTCCGAAACTGTGAAAAAGACAAGTATTTTGTCGCTCGATAATGTTCTGCATAAGACTATCAAGAAAGTGGGGGAGGACATAGCGGTTTTGAAATTCAATACGGCTATTAGTGCGCTTATGATCTTTTTGAATGCCGTTGAGAAAGAGGGACAAATCGGCACGGTGCAATGGAGCGCTTTTCTTCGTCTGCTTGCGCCGTTTGCACCGCACCTTGCTGAAGAATTGTGGAGCGGGATTGGAAACAAGAAATCAGTCCACTTGGAAAAGTGGCCGAAATACGATGCATCGAAACTTAAAGAAAAGACTGTTACTATCGCCATTCAGATTAACGGCAAGACACGCGGCACAGTGACGGTGTCGCAGGATGCCAGCAAGGAAGATCAGGAAGTTGCCGCTCGCGCCATCGTGGCCGACCGCCTCTCAGGGCAGACCGTCACGCGCACCATCATAGTACCGGACAGGTTAGTGAATTTTGTTATTGCGCAATAATCAAATTACACGCGGATCTCGAGCGAGCAGGCCACCGTGTCGCCTTCCTCGATGCCGGCCTTGCGGCGGATGATGGCTTTGAGCGGAAGCAGATAACTTTCGGAGCGACTGTCGTAGAAGATAGAAGTCTGCCACGATACTTTGTTGATGGTAGCGGTTACGGGCAGTGAGCCGAAGCCACGAGCGTTAGCGCCGTACTTTTCCCGTATAATCTTCGTCTCTTTCTTTGGTATCGGCAAAAATCGCCACGCCGCCATAGCCCCCGGCCACAGAAGGATGGTGGCCCGTATCGTGTGTGTTGAGCGCGTATGTTTCCGCATATGTACCTTAATCTTTTTTGAAAAGCCGAGGACCTGTAGAGGTATCCTCGATCATGTAATTCATTTTTTGCAGTTCGTTTCGTAAAGAGTCTGCGTGTTGCCAATTTTTTTCCTTACGCGCTACTTCGCGCGCATCAATGAGTGTACGTACACGTTCGGGCAAATCGTTGATCTCGACTGGTACGCCGAATAATTTTTGGCATAATGTTTCTGCTTCGGAATCGGATTTTTCAAATCCGAGTCCCATAATTTTGTCAGCCTCCAATATTCCGGCGCGGATGTCCGCGCCCGCAAGCGAGCGATCTCTGACCATCTCCCAAAGAATTCCCAAAGCGCCCGGCGTATCAAGATCATCGTTGAATCTATCGTGTATCTTTTTCTTTAATTCGATCGGGGCTTTTCCCGTGCCCGTTTCGGTATTAACAAAACGGCGAAGTTTTAGAAAAGATGTTTGCGCGGCTTCGAGCGATCCCCATGTGAAATTTGCCGGAGTTTTATAATGTGCGCCGAGAAATAAATATCGTACTGCAAGCGGATGAAAGCCACGATTTAGAACTTCGGAAAGATAGACGACGTTGCCTTCGGATTTTGCCATCTTGCCACCTTCGAATTGTATGTGCGCGCGATGCATCCAGAAACGCGAGAAAGGTTTTTTTCCAGTTGCAATTTCTGACTGTGCTATCTCGTTGTTGTGATGAATAGAGATATGTTCTATGCCTCCGGTATGTATGTCTATTTGTTTCCCAAGCGTTGCGTTTATCATTGCCGAGCATTCAATGTGCCAGCCTGGAAAACCTAAACCCCACGGAGAATCCCATCCGATTACGTTTCCTTCGGACGAGAATTTCCAAAGCGCAAAATCTGTTGGATTACGTTTTGTAGCTTTCGTTTCGACACGCGCATGTTCATTCACGTCGGCCATATTCACTCCTCCCAGTACTCCGTATGCTGAAAAGCGAGCGGTGTCGTAGTACATGCCGTCCTCGGCCTTGTAAGCGTATCCTTTTTCTTCCAGCGTTTTGATCATCGCAATCTGTGCGGGAATGTAGTCGGAGGCTCGTGGAAATGTGATGCGTTCTGTATCTATATTGAGTTTTCGCAGATCTTCAAGAAAAATCTGCGTGTAATTCTCGCCAAGCTTTAGCATGTTTTCAAGTGAGAGGGTAAGACCTTCGCGGTGTAGTCCCTTGCTCATCTTGTCCTCGCCCTCATCTCCATCGGAAGCTAGGTGGCCAACGTCGGTTATATTGACGACTTGTTTGACGGAATAGCCGTTGTACTCCAGCGTGCGGCGCAGAATATCCGCAAAGACAAATGCCGATAAGTTGCCAAGGTGTTGTACATCGTAAACCGTAGGTCCGCAATTATACATGCGGACAGTTCGTGAATAAGATGCCAAATCGAACTTTTGTTTCGCTTTACCTAGCGTGTTGTAGAGATAGAGCGGTTGCTTGCGTCTCGTGCCGCTCAATAGTTCCCCGAGTTTTTCGAACCACATCGCATCATTCTATCATCTTGTGGACGTTTGCAGATGATTGAGATTTTCCTGTTATAATGTCTCGCATGGACTTTCGCGTATTCAGTCTCGGTTCCAATGATCAATTGGCGCAAAAAATTTCCGATACGCTCGGTGTGGAATTGGGGCAGATTGCATGCAAGGCATTTTCAGACGGCGAACAGCATGTGCAGTTTCTCGAAAATCTTAGAGGCAAGCACGTATTTTTGGTACAACCAACTCCGCCACCTGCGGAAAATTGGATACGGCTTTTCCTTGCGATAGATGCGGCACGCGGTGCATCCGCAAGCGAAGTAACCTGCGTTGTGCCGTATTTTGGATACGGCCGTCAAGACAAAAAGTCGCACCCGCGCGAGCCGATATCCGCCCGCGTGTTTGCCACAATCGTGGAAACTCTCGGGGCACGCAGATTTCTTACAATGGACCTGCACAACGATGCCATAGTGGGATACTTTAGGCATGCCATAGCAGACAATCTTTTGGCTAGGCGGGTATTTATACCTCATTTTCGCAAATTCTTTGATAAAGCGCTTGCTGACGACGATTTTGTCATAGTATCTCCCGATGTTGGTGGCGTTGCTCGCGCGCAATCATATGCAAAACGCTTGATGAAAGATGCGGAGCTTGCCATCATCCATAAGGAGCGTACGATGCCGAACAAAGTATCCCGCATGAAGCTCATCGGCGATGTGAAAGATAAAATAACTCTTATTGTTGACGATATGGCAGACACGTGCGGGACGCTCTCGGCCGCCGCTAAACTCTTGTCTGAAAGTGGCGCACGCGAAGTGTACGCATGTGCAACGCATGGACTCTTAAGCGGATCAGCAAATACGGTAATTGACGATTCGCCCATAAAGAAACTTTTTATTTCCGATACTATTTCCACAGACCGAAATCTTTCTTCTAAGATCGAGGTTGTTTCTGTGGCGGAGGTGTTCGGCACGGCGATACGCCGTATTGAAGGCGGGGAATCTTTGAGCGAACTTTTCGAGACAGAGTGATGTGAGTATACAATCAGTTTTTGCAGTTTCCACCCCGCGTCGTTCAACGGATAGGACGCGAGCTTCCGGAGCTCGTAATGTAGGTTCGATTCCTGCCGCGGGGATAGAAGGAAAGTACGTGTCGGCGCATGTTATAGTTGCAAGCATGAATCAAGTATCGACTGCGAAACTTATTGAAATTCTCATAGTTTTTGCTGTAATCGGTGTATTCATTTTGGCAGTTACGTCGAACAGGGAACCGAAGCAACTTCTGTACGTTAACGTTAACAATTTCGACGAATGCGCATCGGCAGGTTTTCCTATCATGGAGTCGTATCCAGAGCAATGCAGTACTCCGGATGGTCGCACCTTTTCTCGCGATGTGCCTGTAGTTGCTGAGCCGATCAATGGCACTAGTTCGAATGACTGTGTGATCGGAGGATGCAGTTCGCAGTTGTGCGGTGAGAGAAAAGATATGGAACAAATCGTATCGACGTGCGAGTATCGCGCTGAGTATGCTTGTTACGAACATTCCGTTTGTGAACGTCAGGTTGATAAGGAATGCGGTTGGACGCAAACACCGAATCTGAAATCGTGCCTTGCCAATCCTAGAGAACAAGACGCAGGTCTCGAGGAAGTTTTCTAAACTTCTAATGTCGGGGTGGTTCTGATATATTGTGCAGGATAAATACAGAGGGCCTATAGTTCAGCGGTAGAACGGTTCCATGGCATGGAACAGGTCCGGGTTCGACTCCCGGTAGGTCCACTCGTGAAAAGCAGACAAAAGATACTTATTATAGTAGGTCCGACATCGTCGGGAAAAAGCGCGCTTGGGGTTATGCTTGCAAGAAAATTCGACGGCGAGATAATATCCGCCGATTCGCGGCAAGTATACAAAAAACTGGACATTGGTACCGGCAAAATCACGGCAAGTGAGATGAAGGGGATTTCCCACCATCTTTTGAGTATTGTGTCGCCAAAAAAGATATTTACTGCACATGATTTTGTAGAAAAGGGGCACGTGCTAATTAAAGAAATTACTGCGCGCGGGAAACTTCCCATTATCGCCGGAGGCACTGGTTTTTATATTGACGCGCTTGTCGGAAGAATTATTCTGCCAAATGTTCCGGCAAATGAGAAATTGCGTACACGGCTTCTGAAGAAAACTGCCGGACAACTCTACTCGTTTCTTGAAAAGAAAGATCCGCGGCGCGCGAAAACTATCGATCAAAACAACAAGCGCCGCCTTATACGGGCACTTGAGATCATTGTGGCCATTGGTCGTGTCCCGAAAAATATGGATGTCCGACATCCATATTTTGACGCACTATGGATCGGTATCAGGCATCCGTTAAAGAAGTTGGAGAGTAAGATAACTGCTCGGTTACGTACACGGATTAAGCAAGGAATGATCAAGGAGGGTAGAAAATTGCACGCCTCGGGTCTTTCTTACAAACGAATGTTTAATCTTGGTCTGGAGTATCGCGCTCTCTCGCTATATCTGCAGGGAAAGATTACGCGACCACAAATGTTTGATGAACTTAATCGCGACATCCGTAATTACGCAAAAAAACAAATCACATATTGGACGCGAAATGACTCGATCAAATGGTTTGATTCCCCAAGGGAACGCGACATCGCCGATTGCGTGCGCGCATGGATGCAAGACAGGACGAACGATTTTCGCTAAGCGTAGATTTACCGATAAAAATTGTCTTGGCGGGCCCACAAGGATTCGAACCTTGATCTTTCGTTTTGGAGACGAAAATTCTACCATTGAACTATGGACCCGTACTTGGGATTGTACGGCTACAAGCTACAAGCTACAAGCTTACTGACTAATCGCATGGGGTCTTGGAATCATGGCAAACAAAATTCTCCACAAACTCGCGCCGGGGTTGATGGCGAAGATTGGATAGGAGAGCTTCTTTATGCAAAACGTACCTATTGCTTATCTATAACGACCGTCTAAAATAAACATATGGGCAGAATAGAACAGGCATCTAAGAAACGTGCGAGACGTGTGCGGATAGAGTCAGCTATTCTCTCGACACTCGCGGTTGTCGGAGTGGGACTTATTGCAATCGCAGCGCCAAACGCAGTGAGGCTCTTAAAACATATCGATCCAGATTGGATAGTGAAGCGCGATCCGAAGCAGAGGGTACGCGAGGTTGCCTATAGGTTGCGGAAAAAAGGGCTTGTCGAATTTGTTCACAACAAGCAAGGTCGCACTTTCCTTAAGATTACAAGCAAAGGGAAACAAAAGCTGAGTTCATTGATCTTGTCGGGTCCTTTAGAGAGGCCGATACGATGGGATGGTAAGTGGAGGCTCGTGATCTTCGATATTCCGGAGAAACAAAGATCCATACGTGGCCGTGCTCGCTCGATAATGGTTAGATTTGGATTTGCACGGTTGCAGGACAGCGTGTGGGCCTACCCTTACGATTGCGAAGAGGCGATTGCTCTCTTGAAGACTGAGCTACATGTGGGAAAAGATCTTCTCTATATAATTGCCGATGCAATTGAGTACGATGTCCCTTTACGGAAAGAGTTCGGACTCCCGCTTGAATAGCGCAATGAAATACATGGTATTGCTTAACTATGACGGTCGGCGAAGATAAGCAATAGGTGAGTTTGGCTTGCCATGTGATTGAATTGCAGTATTATTATCGCACTTGTCCCGTTATCTTGAACCGTTATGCATAATATTTTCAGCAAGTTTGCGTACCCTCACATACTTACATTTGCGACCGTACTGATTGGCTTGAGTATAGGCTCTATTGTACTTGCAGAAATTGTCTCCGGTTCGTTCACGACGAATACTTCCACCAACATCACGATCACAAATCTCGTTCTCTCAAAGCCATCGAGTGTCGCGGTGGGCGACTTTATGCTTGCTAACGTCAGTCTAGGGGGGGGTCTGAGAACATAACAGTTCCCACAGGGTGGACTCAAATACGGCGCACGGACAATGCTGAGAATGTTAGTATTGTTTCGTATTGGAAAATTGCCAGCAATTCTGAACCTGCCTCATATACATGGGTTTTCACTCCGCAGACTCGCGCTGTGGGCGGCATTACTCGCTACACCGGGATAGACGCCGAGAATCCTATAGATGTTTCCTCGGGGAATATGGGTCGCAGTAGGGTGGCAGTAGCGTCCTCAATTACAACGACTTCTGCAGATGAGGAGGTCGTCGCACTCTTTGCAGTTGATGCCCGCGTCCAGTTCTCAACTCCCGCAGGTATGGCGGAAAAATACGACACGAGTAATGGATCCTCCGGACCCTCTACCGCCGAAGACGATGCGCTTCAAATATCTGCCAGTGCAACGGGCGATAAATCTTCAACGATGAGCGGAAACAGAAATAGAAATTGGGCATCCCAACTGATTGCCTTGCGACCGTCTGTCTCTGTGGTTCCAGGGATTGCATTTGACAACAGCACTCTTGGTGGAGGGCTCGGCGGTTCATCTCTCACTTTTTCACATACGACAAACGACAATACCAACGGGCTCATCATTGTAGCTGTCGAAGAATCTGCGCCAGATGTTTGTTCGCCAGATATGATCACCAGTGTCACCTACGATGATGTCGCTCTTGTCGACCTTGGTTACTATGTGGGCACTAATGCCCCAATCGGCGGAGCTTTGAAAACTTACTATGGGTTCGCTCCAGCGCTAGGGGTGCACGATGTTGTTGTCTTGGCAAGTGCGCCCTGTCTGGGCTTTGCGGTTGCTGTCACATACACCGGCGTCAAGCAAAGCAGCATGCCTGATGCTTCAGGGGTCGGAAATCCACTCTCAAATAGCGGGACAGTCACTGATTTCGAGCGCACTGTCGTGACTTCAGTTCCGAATGCATGGCTCTTCATGTGCGGTGTGCCAGGAGGCGGTGGAACCGCAACTGCGTTGAGTGGTACCACACTGCGCCATCAGGTAACCGGCAACTTGTACTGCGGTGATGCAGGTCCGAAGGTCACCGCTGGTCCAAACACAATCGGATGGACCATGACATCCGTACCTTGGCTTGCGAACTATTTCTCGATAGCACCAGCGAATTAACCAGAATGAAAAGATTGACATTTCCCCATATTGCGACCGAAAGGCACCCTCTCGCTGTGGGTAATAGGGTGGCGTTATCTGTAAAGAAGGGACTATATCATCCGACGAAGGAGGACATCGACATTGCTCGAGATATCTTAGAAGTACATACGAGGCTCACGAGTGCATATGGCGCTACGGGCGAGTGGAAATGGATAAATAGGAACAGACGCAGCAAGTATCTAAGTCTATTGGAAAAGGGGGACCCAAAAAAACTTGCATATTGTTTAGCGAATATGTTCAGAAACGATGCCATATACGGAATAATCAGTAGCGATTTTGCAAAGGCGAGGACGAAAAAGGGACAATTTGATCTTGAAAATCAAATATTGCTTGATCTCGATACGCTCGTCGAGTTTGATGAACACGAACACAGAAGTCTCGCGTGGAGTGTACAGGATTGGCACTGCGGAAATCCGTATGGATATCTCACCCGTAAAAATACTCTCATTGTTGTAGATACTGCGAGGCACATCTATTATGCGAATAAAATAAACGCGCTTTTGAATAACGCTACAACTCATCGCCCTACAATTTTTGAGGTAGGGGGTGGGTATGGGGGGCTGTGTTTGGAACTCTTGAATCTTTCTGATCTTAAAGGGTTGAGATATATCAATTGTGATTTACCAGAGACACTCTATTTATGCTATTTCTTTCTCAAGAAAATGCTTCCATCCTCTGTACGTATTGGGTGGGCGACTGAAAAAATGCCGAACGCAGATATCATTCTAGTTCCCGCACATAAGAAGGACTTGGTAACGCATGCAGATATTATGTTCAATACACTCAGTCTTTCTGAGATGGGCAGGAAAACTGTGGACGAATACATAGGGATTCTTCACAAAATAAAGCCAAGATATTTTTTGCACACTAACAGCAACTTCGTGTTATTCCCTGATTCAGAGCGGCATGTGGAGGTGACGGCATCTGAATTCGGCATAAAGGACTCTGTTTATAAGCGAATATATATGGCGCTTAGTCCATGGCAGGGCGGCGGCGGTAGATCGAGAGAATATTTGTATATCAGGAGAGATAAATAAATCACACGACTGGTTTTTTTGACGCGAGGGACTCAAGGTGTGAGATAAACTTTTGACCGATAAGATCAGGATCGAAATCGCACGCGCGAAGGAGCGATTTTTTTGAATAATCAGAGCGCGCGTCCGGATTGTTGTAGAAAAACAGAATGTGTTTTTGCAGTTCCGCTACGTCGTTCTTTTTGAAAGTGATTCCCGCTTCTCCCGCCGCCCAAGCCGCGCCAGTCTCTTCTGTCGCAATGACTGGCAATCCTGCTCGCAGAGCTTCTACTACAACAAGTCCGAACGGCTCGGGCCACCTGCAAGGATGTACGAACAGATGAGCATGTTGAAAGAAGGCAGATAGCTCTTCACGGGATTTCCATCCATGGAGGTGAGCTTGTTTTTCAAGCTTGTTTTCCTCAATCAGTTTTCTAAGCGCAGTCTCTTCACCTCCTGAACCGATCACATGCATATGGATATCTTTCGGCAATCCTATAGTTGCCTTCACAAAAATATCCGGTCCTTTGTCTGCCACCAGCCGCGCGACAAATAGTACATGGAACAATGCCGAGTCGTTTTGATAGGGTGAAAGAAGGTTGTCACCCGATGCTCTGTCTACCGGAGAGGAAATGATGATGCTTTTTTTGAAACGATAGCCGAAACGCTCGTATTCCTTTTGCACGATCGGAGATTCCAGTATCGCCAGATCGATGATTTTCGCATACTGAATGCCGATTAGCTTTTCCCACACATACCACTTATATCTATGTAGTAGAGAGGTATTTCTCTGGAGACCCATGCCGGGCGTGTAGTTATTCAGATTGACCACGACGGGAGTGTCGCCATGCTTTCTATATATTCCTCCGCCCCACATAAGCGTAGGTCCGGCGATAATATGCACATCGGCGTCTTTGTTCTCTCGCATCACGGTGGCAGTGCGATGTTGAAGAGCGATGAAGCCTCCGCGAAAGTGCTCTTCGCGCATCTCGCACGGTTTCTCTTTGTAATTGTTGTCGTCAGAAAAAAATGTCGTGAGAATAGGCGTATGACCTGCCTTCAGAATGGCCTGTATGTAGGTCGCTAACGCATGATGCGAGCCTCCGCCAGAGAGCGGATTGTATCGGAGAGTGTAGATGTGTACGCGCATGTCAGTTTCGCTCAAAGAGTACGTTCGCATAATCGCTTTTTCCCTCATAGAGTTGTAGCCCCCCTATATCTGCAATAGGCGCGCTCCGAACCCCACCGCGTAATATTCCGTAAGCGATGAACCCTTTTTCTTTCATAGACGCAATCATTGCGGATGCCGTCGTTCCGCTTCTTCCCAGAGCTTCGGGATTCAGCTCCATCACGATTCGCAAAGAACGTCCGCTCGCGAGCAGCTTTTCCATTCCCAGAAGCGCGCGCGGTTCGCCGCCCTCAATATCCATCTTAATAACATCCGGGAGTATGTCCGCAATGAAATCATCGATGGTAATTGCTTCGACGGAGAATCTTTTTGCGGGAGCATTTGTCGGGATAGTCGTGTGACAACCTGTCGAGTCTTCTATCTGATAAAAATCCACGATGCCTTTTTTGTCGGACACTGCCGAATTGATGAGCGTTACGTTTTGCAGGTGAGCCGTGTTTTTCTTCAATAATGCAAAGTTGTATGGATCTGGCTCGAATGCAAAGACTTTGCCTGTACCCGTCAAGCCAGCAAAAATTCGCGTGAAGTATCCGATGTGCCCTCCAATATCCAAGACCGTCATTCCGGGAAGAATGATCTTTTTAAAAAGATCGGTTGTGTCTTTTTCATAATGGTCTCGCAACATTTCAACCTTCCATTGCCACGGATATTTCGCGGGAAACGAGAAGTTACGCGCCTTGGCCCATGTATTTACGAAATGATTAACCGCGAGCTTAATCGTTTCTTTGAATCTAGAACGTATCTTTGGATAATTACTCATGAAGTTTTGATCGTCTTATATTTTTCGAGAAGCATGCGTGAGAATTTAGCGATGCTGTCCTTTGTCTCTTTATGGTCGAGGCCCTTATCCCAGAGCTCATGGAGTCGTATGTTGACGGAGTCTTCCAAAAGTGAGGCAATGAAATTAACGAGCTCGTCTTCTTTGTGCGAATGATTCTCAAGTTTTTCTTTCACGAGCAGCGGAAGTGTTTCAATATTCGTGCATTTTGTGGCCATGGAAAGCGTATTGTAATATACGTCGCCGAAGGTGATAACCGGTTTTTGGAGAAGCAGGGCCTCCCAGCCCGCAGTACCGGTCTGCGTTGCTATAAGCTGTGCATCTTTGATGATCGCATGCGAATCGTGGTTTGGATGTATAAGTCTTACGTTGGGGATTTTTTTCAGCTCCTTATAGTACTCGCGTGTGCGAAAACCGACCATACCCGGATGTTCTTTGACGTACAGCTTGAAAGAGAATGGCAAAGATTCCGCAATTTGTCTGACGAGGTTGATTTGGTCTGTCCAACGCGGAGCCAAGACAAGCATTGCCATCTCTGGTTCAAAATGAAGCGGATAGTATGCAAACTGTTCGCTGTCGTCGTATACGTCGTATAAATCGTTAAAGCCACGCATGAGGCGGAATTTTCTTCGAGTGGCGTCAAGGAGAAACCACCATGGCGATTGAACCATGTAATCTTGCTTACTCTCCATTGCTGAACGCAAAATACGTTCGGAGAGCCATCGCAGAGATCGCACAAGTTTTTGCGGCGTTAACCATGAATATGCTTCCAGCCGCGAACCGGAATGTTTATAACTCTCAATGGTGTGGAAGTAGGCGCGCGGTTTTTTTCGGAAATTCTCTGTATACGCGCGCGCCTCATTTTCTCGGGGACTTTTCGCTCCTTGCATTAGTTCGTTAAATCTCGTATTTGCAAACGTGAATGAGCGATAACTTTGAGAAAGACTGTATCCTCCGTAAATTCGGGTTTCCGCGCCCGCCAAAACCAGAATCCCTTTTTTCCGAGCCATGTAATAGAGAAGCATGTTGCCAAGGGCGCTTATTGCCGGAAAATATATAAGGTCCGGCTTCTCCTCTTCCAGAAATTTTATAATGGCTCGTGCGGTGGACTGCAGCATGCGCGCCATATCTTCGTGCGTATACGGACTCGTGTTATGCGGGTATTCGCGTACGCCGAGTCCATGGCGTATGACGCGGTCAGCGGCTACATATGGCCAAAGGTTGGGAATGCCGTATTCCCGCTCGAGTTCTTTGACGTAATCCCAATCGATCTTTTCTTGCAAACTCTTATCGTGGATTTCTTCGTCGACTAGTAGTCCTCTATATTTTATATCTTTTTGATCGCGCAGAAATTTAGCGCTTGAGTTCATATACACGTAGCCGCAGAATTCATTGATGCCGTGAGCCGTCTTCAGTTCAATTGCGATCTTATGCGCAACAGATGTGAATCGTCGTTGGAAAATTAGGCAGACTTTCATGGATGGCTTGATTATAGGGTAAAATCGACGTAATATCACGCTGTGCGTCATTCCATGACACTTATCCCCGACCGATTTCTGAATACCGTACGGCTGTTAATGGCGGCGTTTGGCGCATACTATCCTCAATTGATATTGATATCGATGCTCGGATTTTTCGCGAGTATGCTCGAGGGCTTGGGCATCAGCGCCATTATCCCTCTCTTTTCTTTCGTGACGGGCGGCAACGGACTTGCCGGAGATGTTGTAACGACGCTGATCAGCGGAACTTTTGCATCCCTGGGGCTGCCATACACTTTTCGATTTCTTCTCGTTTTTCTGGGCGCGCTCTTTGTGGTCCGCATTCTGGCTTTATTCGCGATACAAAATGTGACGGCAAGTATCGTGTTCGGATATGCGCGCGACATGCGCGCGCGGATGTTCGATGCAACAGTTTCTGCCAGGTGGCCGTTCCTTTCAAAGCAGAAAGTCGGACATCTCGATCAGCTCCTCATAACCAATACAACCAACTCTTCGCAATTTTTCGGTACGTTCTCCACGTTCGTTCTAATTGTTACGAAAGCGATCGCATACATTGTCGTAGCGGTCAACGTTTCAGTGCCGGTCGCGATTTTGAGTTTTCTTGTCGGAGTCGCCTTATTTTTCATTCTCCAGCCGCTTTTTGGGATGAACAAGCGATTTTCGACCGAAGCGGAAGAATTAAACCGCACTCTCGCGCACTTCGTGAGCCAGCATATTTCCGGAATGAAATCCATCAAAGCCGCCGCGGTGGAGAATTCAATTGCGCAAAAAATAAAGGCGTATTTTGAGCGCATACGAAAGGTCTATCTGCATATGGTAACCATCCGCGGGCTTTTGGAGATGGGCATTCAATTTGCCGGTCTTGCGTTCGTTGCGGGCGTTTTTGCGTATATGTATCGCTCCGGAAGTTTCAATTTCGCGGCGTTCGCTGTCATAGTGTACGCAGTGAATCAGATATTCGCGCAAGTACAAAGCGCGCAGGTTCAGCTCCATGCGCTCTCAAGCATGCTGCCGTATCTCTCGGTTGCGGAGCAATATCAGAAAGAAGCAATAAATAATGCAGAACGCTCCGGCGGAGAGCACACTGCCTCGATAAGAGAAAGTATAGAATTCAAAAACGTATCCTTCTCGTATCCGGGCCGCGCCAGCGTTCTGCAAAACGTCAGCTTCAAGGTTGCGCGCGGACAAATCGTCGCAGTCGTGGGACCTTCCGGCGCGGGCAAGTCTACGATAGCCGATCTCATATTGCACCTCATCGAGCCCGTCGAAGGAGTGATTCTTGCAGACGGGGAGGACATACGCGGCATCTCGCTTCAAAGTTGGCGGCGCGCTGTCGGATACATACCGCAGGAGGCTTTCCTTATAAATGATTCGATATTCAACAACATCGCATTCTACGACGAGAAAATGCCAAAAGAAACGGTTGTCGAAGCGGCACAGCGCGCCAACATTCATGAATTCATAGAATCTCTTCCGCATAAATACGAAACGCACATTGGAGACAGGGGAGTGCTTATTTCGGGCGGACAACGCCAGCGCATTGTGCTTGCGCGTCTGCTCGCGCGAGGGCCCGGCGTCCTCGTTCTGGATGAAGCGACGAGCGCGCTGGACTCCGAATCCGAACAGGCGATACGCACGTCTATTGAGAAATTGCGCGGTGAAGTTACCGTCTTTGTAATCGCACATGGAGGAGAGATGCAAGCTTCTGCCGATATGTCTATAACTCTTTCCGACGGCCGCGCGACTGTCTCCTGATATGAAAATCATTCTAATTGGGATAGGGAGTTTGTTTACCGAGCATATCCGCGCGGCGGAAGAGCTTGCTAAGAATCATAAAATTCTCTATTGGGTTCGTCTTGAGGACTTTGTTTCCATAGACACCTCGAAGTTTCCGGATACAACCTTTCACGATTATCGCGATGCCCTCAAAAATATTCCGCCGGGAGCGATGCGCACGCCGACTCCCGCACCATGGAGCGCAAAAAAAATAGCAGAACATTTCGAAACGGAGTCGGAGCTTATGCCTATGATGGACAAATGGTATCCGGATTGGCCGATCTTGAAGCGCAAAGATTTCTTTTACGATTCTCTTAGTTACTGGGGAAGCGTACTCCGCAAATATTCCCCCGACGCAATCATTTTTCACGCGCCGCCGCACGAGATGTTCAGTTACGTTTTATATCGCATCGCGCAAAAACGAGGCATACCGACTCCCATGTTCGATTGCATTTTGGGCCAGGACCGCGTGATTCTCTGCGACGATTATAAATATGGGAACAAAAAGCTTGCGCAAGAAGCGGCGGGCGGTTTTCAAGATGGCGCAGGAGAGATGGCGAGTTTGAGCAAAGAGATGCAATCATACTATAAAGAGATTTCGTCAGCGCCCGCTCCTATTCCGCAGTATGTAGAAAGCTGGAAAGTGGAAGCTCTGGGGTGGGGAAAATTCCGCCGCCGTACAAAAGCGCTCGTGCCTTTCATAAAGGATGGGACGATATTTGAGCGTGCCGTAATGCGCGTTTTCAAAATATTGAAGGCCGGAGTGCTCGATGAACAAAAGAAACACGAGAAACCCGCCGACTTCTCCAAACCATATATCTATGTTCCCTTGCACTATCAGCCGGAATGTACCACCAGTCCGCAGGGCGGCATCTTTGTCGATCAAATTCTTATGATAAAGATGCTCGCCTCCGCACTGCCCGAAGGCTGGGAGATCTATGTGAAAGAGCATCCGGCGCAGGAGCAGGCGCACGGCAACGAATTCACCCCGTATCGCTATCGCGGTTTCTTCGGATCGATCGCGGACATTCCAAAGGTGCGTTTGGTGCCGACTAATACGAATACATTCGAGCTAACCAGGCGGTCAAAGACGGTTGCCACCATCGCGGGGACTGCCGCCTGGGAAGCCGTTTTGCGCGGCAAACCCGCGCTTGTTTTCGGATATCCATGGTTCATGCATGCGCCGGGCGTGTTTCGCGTCTCGAGTAGCGAGGAATGTGCGGATGCGTTTAAAAGAATAGATAATGGATTTGTGTCGGATACAAAAGTTTTGCTCAATTATCTTGCGCGTGTCGAACAGTCCAGTTTCCGTGGCTACACAAGCGGATACGGAAAGAAAATCGCGAAGTTGAGTGCAGAGGAGGCAATAAGCGAAATGCACCGCGCGTTAGAATCGGCTCTGACAAAATAACCATGACAAGAATTTTCACAGTGGCGATGATAGGAGCAGGAAAGATCGGATGCGGATTCGATTCGCCGGATTCGCTGGAAATATTGACCCATGCTCATGCCGTCTTGAAGAATCCACGAATGAAGCTTCTCGCGCTAGTAGATAGTGATGCACAACGTGGACAACAAGAAGCGAAACGATGGAAAACAAAATACTATTCCGATCTTAAAGAAATGTTCACAAAAGAACGCCCCGATATTGTAATAATCGCAACGCCGGATAAAACACATGCGCTCATGCTTCTTTCGGTGGCACCGTTCGGGCCGAAGATCATAATTTGCGAGAAGCCAATCACGGCGAGCGCGGAAGAGCTCAAAAAAATTAAAAGTCTCCGCATACCGATAATAGTCAATTTTTCAAGACGTTTTGACTCGAAAATGCAGGTTCTTCGGCGCGATATTTTCAAGAAAAATTTTGGAAATATTATTTCAGCAACCGGAATTTACACCAAAGGACTATTTCACAATGGCTCGCATATGTTTGATCTCGCGCGATTTCTTTTCGGCGAAATGAAATCGTGCTCTGCGTACTTTCAGAAGCGTGATTGGGGAGGCGATCCGTCTATCGGTGGCGTCGCAGTGTTTGAGCACTGTCCGGAATTTCACCTGCGACTTGGGGACGCGCGAGCGTTTGCGATTTTCGAGCTCGATATTCTTACGGAGAAAAAACGTATACGTATTGTGGACGAAGGCCGTACTATCCTTTTTCAAGACGTAGTCGCTGACCCGCTTTACAAAGGATTCAAAATTCTATCGCGCGAGCAATCGAAAAAAACAAATCTTGACCGCGCGCTTCCCGAACTCTATAAACACGCTGTAAATGTTCTTGATGGAAAAGAAATCTCAAGCTCGACTCTCGATAATGCGCTTACAACGGAAGAAGCTTGCACAAGGCTCGCTCGTACATAGAGGAATTCGAAGTTTGGACATCAGTAGCCTTATCGGGAATCTTGACAAGTCTACATAAAGGACTATATTTGCAAGATATTCATTACAAATATAGCCATATTTGCCATGTTGTACAAAAGAAAGCTACAGACCGTCGTCGAAAAGCATTTGTTCAAAGGAAAAGCTATTGTCATCTATGGCGCACGGCAAGTGGGTAAGACAACGCTTGTACGCGGCATCGCCGAGCAATCGGGTAAGAAATACCGCCTCATCGACTGCGAACTCTTGGAATACAAGGAATTGCTCGAGCGTAGAAATACCGCAGACCTCTTCTCACTCGTCGAGGGTTATGAGATCGTTGTGTTCGACGAGGCGCAGGCGGTGCGAGACATCGGGCAGGTGTTGAAATCGATTCACGATCATCGCTCCGACGTGCAAATCATCGCAACCGGATCATCGTCGTTCGACCTGGCCAATCTCGTATCTGAGCCGCTCACTGGACGTTCGTATGAATTCACGCTTTATCCGCTCGCCATCGCGGAGTTGGCGGAGAATCAATTCGACGCGTCGCAGAAGCTCGCCGACATGATGCGTTTCGGCGCATACCCCGACATTGAGAGTGGCACGGAAAGCGATCGCATCCAAAAATTGAAAACTCTTGTCTCGCAATATGTGTACAAAAACGTGCTCGCGATCGGCGGCATCCGCAAGCCGGAGATTATCCTCGATCTCTTGCGCTTGCTCGCGCACCAGATCGGCAACGAAGTATCCCTGCGCGAGCTGGCAGGCAAGCTCGGCACTTCGCCCGCGACGGTCGACCGTTATCTCGACCTATTGGAAAAGAACTTCATTATCATTCGCGTGTCGGGCTTCGGGTCGAATATGCGCAACGAAGTGACGCGCACGAAAAAGATATATTTCATCGATCTCGGCGTGCGCAACGCGCTCATCGACGCGTTCGGCCCAATTGAGGGGACGAGCAGGGGAGATGTAGGCGCGCTCTTTGAGAATGCGTTTATCATCGAACGCAGGAAGCATCTTGCCAACAGTGAAGTGCAGACAAAGCAGGGATACTTCTGGCGGTCTGTCTCACAACAGGAGGTTGATTATGTGGAGCGCGATGGCATCGCGCTTACCGCCTATGAATGCAAATGGAATGATGCGAAGATTTTCCGCATACCGCCGCTTTTCTTACGGCTGTATCCGGATGCGATATTCGAGGCGATACACCGGAATATTTTTTTCCGCTTCATCGCAGAAGCACCCCCGAGTGCCATCTACTCCACTTGACTAAATCAGTCCACGTACCAATTTCGCGCGGCCGCGCGAAATTGGTACAAAGAAAGTTGAGGAGGGGAATCAGTTTCGGATCAATATTGTATGGACATATGCACTAAGCACCATGTGCAAGCGTTCAATACCGAGACCGGCAAGAAGAAAAATTGCGGGCAGAATTGGTAGCAGGTAGCGGGTGTTCGATGAGAAAGTCCCCGCCGTGAGAATGACAACTGCACAAAAGGCAGCGAGAAAAAGAGCGAAGCGGTGTCTGGAAACCATCACGCCGAGGAGTGCCAAAAGATAGATGGCTGCCCACATGTACGGCTCAATAGCACTGTACAGACGTATAGCGGGGTTGAGTTGCCATGTGGAAAGAAGCTGATGCGATGAGAACAGAAAATCCTTTCCACCAGTGATATGGAACACAAGATACGACCAGAAGTTTTCTTTCAAAAAGTCCCCTACATATTCTTCCACCTGCGGGAGATATTTAACGGTACGTGCGTTTTCGCCATCCGGCGCGCCAGTCTTTAACAGCATCTCTTTAGTATTCTGCGGAATGAACTCGTCCCTATTTAGTCGCAATGAATCGGCTTTGTAATACGGTATGTAGTTGAAAAACATGGCGTAAGAAGGAAGGGTTGAGATCGTGAAGTATCCGGTCTGCACATAATTTCTTGCCATCCACGGAAGGATAGGCAAACAAAATAATATCAAAGCGCTTAACCCTATCAACGCTCCTTTTTGCGTTCGATGATTCCAAACTAAAAGGACGAGAGTGTACAGAAGCACTAGCAGAGTGAGAGGAAGACCGCTTGGCCTTACTAGCGTGTCGAGGCTCATTAGAAAAACCGCAAGGAGGCCATACTCATATCTGTTTTCGAGAGTGAATTTTGCGAGGCATAGCAGTGATAAAAGAAGAATGAACAGGAACAGGCCGTCGGAACTTATGGCCATCACCTGCCAAATATTCGTTGGCTCAAAGGCGAAAGCTAGAGAAAGAAATACCGACAGTCTGTCTGAAATGAATCTCGAAGCTATCAAGAAAAAAACGACAACCGCAAGTGCGCCCATGACTATGTTGAGATAGGCGACTCGGTTGTAATCGCCTATCGGTTGATCCCACCCGTTCAATACGACCTGCCCCCTTTCACCAGTGACTTTTTTTGCGAGGAATAAGAAAAGAGGATATCCGGGCGTCCTGAACAATTCAGGCGCTCCTTCCCAACGATCTCGAAACTGTCCTCGTGCAATATCATCGGCCAAATATGCGTAGTCGACCACGTCTGCTCCGTAACGCATGGACGCTTGTCCTCCGAATTGAGGGTACGCGGTATCAAAAGCGATGTTAAAGCCCTCGAGAACGATAAAATAGGAAAGGAGCACAGAAACAAACAGGACTGTGACTATAGTCTTTTTCGAGACGTTGGAAAACAATGGTTTGTATAGGGGGGGGGCGGACATAATTGACGCTGACTATATCATGGCTCGCATTGCTCTCACTCTGCGTCGCCAGTATGATGCACCTATGGCACAGCTCGCTATAAATGGAGGCATGCCGGTGCGCGCGAAAACTGATTTTTTTCCCGCGTACAAGCCAATAGGCAGAGAAGAAGAAGATGCGGCTTTGCGCGTCGTGCGCTCGGGCGCGCTCTCGAAATTTATCGGCGCATGGGATCCGAAAGAACCCTCCTTCGCCGAGGCTTCGGAGGACAGGCCGCAATTTTACGGGGGTCCGGAGGTTCTCGCCTTCGAGCGAGAATGGGCGGAGAAATTTGGAGTCAAACATGCGGTTTCAATGAATTCCGCTACGTCGGGACTCATCGCATCGCTGGGAGCCATCAGTATAGAGCCCGGCGACGAGGTTATCGTCTCGCCGTATTCAATGTGTATCTCCGCGACGGCGCCTCTTTTTTGGGGCGCAGTGCCTGTTTTTGCCGACATTGAACCCGAATACTTTTGCCTCGACCCGCAATCTGTCGAGAAAGCGATAACACCGCGAACGAAAGCGATAATCGTCGTCGATCTTTTCGGGCAATCGCACGATGTCGAAGCCATTAACGCACTTGCTCAAAAACACAATCTTAAAGTCATCGCAGATTCCGCGCAGATCCCGGGAGGAAAATACAAAGGCAAGTATGCCGGCACGCTCTCCGATATCGGAGTCTACTCGCTCAATTTTCATAAACACATTCACACCGGTGAAGGTTCGCTCGTTGTGACGAACGATGATGAGCTCTCGGAAAGACTTCAGCTCATACGCAATCACGCCGAGGCGGTTGTCGAAGACAAGGGCGTTTCGAACATTGTGAACATGGTGGGACACAATTTCCGCCTTACGGAGATACAAGCCGCGATAGGCCGCGAGCAGTTGAAAAAACTCGACACGCTTCTTGAAGAGAGGATAAAAAACGTCGTCTACATCGCGGAGCATTGCCGGGATATGCCGGGATTCCGTCCGGCGCGCGAACGCGCGGACGTGAAGCACGTCTATTATATGCAAGCATTTCTATATGATGAAAAAATCGTCGGCATACCGCGCGCAAAATTCTTCTCTGCAGTCAGAGCGGAACTCGCGCCTTCGATATTGCAGGAAGAAGAAGGAGTCTTGATGGGTCAAGGATATGTCAAGCCCATTTACATGCTTCCCATCTTTCAAAAACAAATTGCCTTTGGCTCGAAAGGATTCCCATTTCGCTCCGAATTTTACAAAGGTAAGGCGCGGTACGAAAAGGGGATGTGTCCGGTCGTCGAGCGTTTGCACGAAAAGGAGCTTATCACCAACGACCTTATGCGTCCGGGCATGCAAAAGAAAGACCTCGATGATGTAGTTGACGCATTCCACAAAGTATACGAATATCGAGAGGAACTATGAAAAACCCATTTCTTGTCGGTACGAAAATTTATCTTCGGACGATAACGGAGGAAGATTTGAACGCGAATTATCGCGAGTGGTTTAACGACGAAGAGATATGCCGTTACAATTCTCATCACCGATTTCCTAACTACGACGAGAACATGCGCGACTACTACGAAAACGTCATCAAATCGCGCTCCAATCTCATTCTCGCGATCTGCGATAAAAAAACGAATAAGCACATAGGCAACATCGCTCTCGAGAATATCGACGCAATAAATCAATCTGCGGAATTTGCAATAATCATTGGCGACAAAAAACAGTGGGGGAAGGGTATCGGCAAGGATGCGGCCAAGCTCATCATCAAGCACGGATTCGAAGAATTGAATTTGCATCGAATATACTGTGGAACGTCCGAGGAAAATATCGGAATGCAGAAACTTGCTGTTGCTGTCGGCTTTAAGGAAGAGGGGAGAGCACGGGAATCAATATACAAAGGAGGAAAATTTAAAGCACTTATCTACTACGGACTTCTCCGACATGATTGGAAAGCATAAAAAAACCATTCTCGTCGTCGCGCACGATGCGGGCGGTGCCGAGATCATCGCCGCGTATGTGCGCAAATATGCGAGTCAATATGAATTTCATCCGTATGTAAACGGCCTTGCGGCGCGCATATTCGAGCGTTATGGTATTCCATTCAAGCGAGCTCCTCGTACCCGAAGCGGAATGGCGTATGTCATGAAAGAAAATACCGATGCGACATACGCACTGATAGGCACCGGGTGGATGACCTCGATCGAAAAGAATGCGTGCAAAGAAGCAAAATTGCACGGCATAAAGGCATGCACGTATTTGGATTCTTGGATGAATTATCGCGAGCGCTTTGGATATCCGAAGAATGGTTGGCAAAAAAATCTTCCCGATGAGTTTTGGGTGGGTGACAAGCCGGCGTTGATTTTAGCGAAAAGGTATTTTCCTCGGAGATCGATTCGCCTGGTAAAAAATCAATATTTTGCGGACATTATCGCTCGTTATAATGCAAGATCACGCGGTGACCCAAATTGCGTTTTATTTATGAGCGCGGCGGGCAAGCTCTCTCTGCGTATTTTCTCGGATTTTATCATTGGTCTTGTGAAAAAAGGCTTTTCGGACCGCTTACTGGTTCGGCTTCACCCCGCCGACGATAGGGTTCTGTATGAGAAAATCGTAAAAAAGGAAGGGCGCGGTCTTCAAATAGAACTATCGCGAGAGAAAGATATAGTAGAGGATCTTTTGCGCGCGCGTATTGTCGTTGGACCGGAAACTGTCGCGCTTGTTCCCGCGGTTATGGTCGGCATCAAGACGATCAGAATAATTCCGCGCGGAGAAAAGGCGTTCCTTCCATTTCCTAAAATTCGCATTGCAAAAGATATAATAGACAACTTATGACAAGCCAAAATGTTGATGTAGAGAAAATATATCGGAAAATGGGCCTCAAAAAAGGAGACGTCGTTTTTATTCATGCCAACATGCTCCCCTTCGGGCTCGTGTCGAGAGACAAGGAGAAATTCATACGATTTTTTCTGGATCCGCTCCTGAAAATTATAGGAGAGTCGGGGACGATATCGTGCCTCGCCTACACTTTCACGTACGGCCTGTACGGAACATCGTACGATCACGAAAAGAGTCCATCGGAGGCGGGGATGTTCACCGAATACATACGCACTATGAAAGGCGCTCTGCGTTCGCTACATCCTTTGGTATCGGTCGTTGCGCGCGGGCAAAAGGCAAAATACATAACGCAAAATGTTACACGCTCCGCTTTCGGCTGGGGATCGCCTTTTTCAAGATTGCACGAATTAAAGGGAAAATGCCTGTATCTTGGAATGACATGCGGCGAATCCAATACTTTTCTTCATTATGTGGGGCAAATGTACGGTGTCTCCTATTCTTACAATAAGGCGTATTTTCACCCGGCGTATAAAAAGGGTATTCTGCAGCCGAGTCCGTTTTTAGCATTTGTGAGAAATCGAAAATCTAAACCATTTGACTTCTCATTATTTGAGAAAGAGATGAAGAAGAAAAAACTGGTACGCGAGGGCAGTATCCGCAATGCGCCTGTTCAACTTGTTAACCTGGAAGATTGCTTCAAGATTGGAATGGAGATGTTAAACAAAAACCCATGCGCATTTCTGCAAGAACCTTTTTATATAACAAAATAAATTATGCTTATGGAAGGTATTGGTATCGACGTCGCCGAGATCGGAAGATTTCGCTCGCTCATTAAGCAAAAAAAACAGCATCTGCTGGATAAAATGTTCAGCAATATTGAGCGGGAATATTGCTTTTCTTTTAAAGATGCCGCTCCGCATCTCGCAGGCACCTTTGCTGCGAAAGAGGCTGTCATTAAAGCCGGAGGCAGTCCGTCATTGACCGCTGTCGAAATTCGGCGGGGAAAGGATGGACGGCCGGAAGTGTGGTGTGGAGGCCGTAAATCCAAATCACTGATCATCTCCATCTCGCACAGTAGCGAAATCGCGTGCGCGATAGCGCTTCAGAAATAAATATGATGAAGAAATGCATTGTTCTTGATTTGGACAACACGCTTTGGGGAGGCGTCGTTGGCGAAGACGGCGCTGACGGTATCGCGTTGTCGCTCGCCCCTCCGGGGGCGAGTTTCATCGCTTTTCAACAAGCGCTTCGCGATCTGCATGATCGCGGCGTCATTCTCGCGATCAATAGCCGGAACAATTTCGACGATGCAATGGAGGTTATAGAAAAGCATCCCAACATGATCTTAAAAGACAATCACTTTGCCGCAAAGCGGATCAACTGGAATGATAAAGCGCAAAACCTTCGCGAGCTTGCAGAAGAGCTCAATATAGGTTTGGATTCTATGGTTTTCTTCGACGACGACAAAGTGAATCGCGAGATGGTGCGGCGCTTTTTGCCTGAAGTGGAAACACCCGAACTGCCTGAAGATCCGCGGAAGTATGTGAAATTCCTTCATTCGCTTCCATATTTCAAAGGCTCTGAAATTACCGATGAAGACAAAATGCGTGGCAACCTCTATGTGACCGAGCGCCTGCGCAGAGAAGCGGAGAAAGTATATTCAGACAAAGGAGAATTTCTTAAAAGCCTCGGCATCGAAGTGCATTTTTTTGAGAACGACGCCTCGTCGCTCGCGCGACTCTCTCAACTTACCGAAAAAACAAATCAATTCAATGTTCAAAAAAGACCGCTGTCAACTGAAGAAATAGAAAAATATATTTTGCGCAACGATTACAGTGTATATCACGCAAGAGCAATCGATCAATTCGGCGATCAGGGAATCGTAGCATTTGCTATAGTAGAGAAGGGAAATAAGGAGTGGAATATAGAATCTCTTCTTATGAGCTGTCGCGTCATCGGGCGGGGAATCGAGGACGCGTTTGTCGCGGAGATAGCACGACGAGCGCACAAGGCGGGAGCACATAGGTTAAGCGTCGTGTTCGAGAAGTCGGAAAGAAACCAACCCGCCGCGACCTTCGTCGAGAATTTCTTTGGTCCTGAACGTTTCATCACTTCTGATCGCGCACATGTGCCGGAGTGGATAACCATCGTATGAAAGATTTCAACATCATCGTCACCGAACAGCTTAAGATAAAAACCGAAGATATTTCGGATACGCTCACGCCAAAAGACGTTCCGGAGTGGGATTCGATGAACTATTTGTTGTTCATCGCGGAGCTCGAAAAAGAATACAAGATCTCTTTCACTATGGATGAGGTACTGTCTGCGCAATCGCTCGGCGATGTACGGAAGTCTCTCAAATCAAAAGGGATCAAGATATGAACAACACGGCAGAAGTGCGGACATTTGAATCGCTGAAAGTCGGTGAAAGCGCATCGCTCTTGCACCAGATCACAGCGGAAGACATCGAGCAATTCAGCAAACTTTCGGGTGATTACAATCCTCTGCATGTCGATGATTCTTACGCAAGAGAGGCGGGCTTCGCGTCGCGCGTTGTACATGGCATGTTCATCGGGTCCCTCGTCTCACAGCTTGTTGGTATGCGCCTGCCGGGGAAATATGCGCTTCTCATGCGTGAATCACTAGAATTTAAAAAGCCGGTCTTTATTGGAGAGACACTCGTTATTGAGGGAACTATTACAGCCAAAAGCGAGGCGACGAAAATCATCGAGCTTTCGATAATTGTGATGCGCGAGGGCGAGATCATAGTTCTCGGCAATGTGCATGTGCGCGTGCTTAAATAATCGTATGACTGAAAAACCGCTTGCGATAATTAGTGGAGGAAATGGATACGTAGGCTCTGCTATTTCTTCCGCACTGCGTAATGTCGGCTGGAATATCGCGATATTGAGCCGGAGCGTGCAGACGGAAAAAGAAGCATATCGATGCGACCTTACGAAGGAGATAGAAGTAAATTCGGTTGTGGAGAATATCGTGGAGCGCTATGGCGCAATAGATGCATGTATCCATGCGGCATCTCCGGGAATTGTGAACAAACCGTTGCTTGAAATGGATTTGGAATCTTTTGAAATCTCCAATAACGTTGCGGTGCGGGGCGCATTTCTACTCGCGAAAGCGTCTGTTCCGCATATGAAAGCCGGCGCTTCGTTCATAGGTATTACGAGCAAGCTTATAGAGCCGAAGATGATATTGCCGCCCATGGGTTCATATGTGACGGCAAAGTACGGTTTGCGCGGATTTCTACGCACGCTTGCCTCCGAGATGCGCACAAAAGGTATTCGTGTTTACGCCGTAGCACCGGGATTTCTTCAGGGTGGTCTCAATGACAATGTGCCTACGGCAGTGCTCAATTTTTTCGCCTCCAAGAGCGGTGCAGGGACTACTACTGTAGAGGAGGTCGCGGATCTCGTGAAAATACTCTGTACCGTGCAAGATGCATATCACACGGGATCCTCTATAACGATTCCCCCCATTACTGTCGCTGATTTATAGAGCCACGAGGGATATTTCCAAAACTCTTTATGGAGTGATATAGTCTTGCCATATGTCGATCGTGGACGGCAAGACTATTCTCATAACCGGAGGCACGGGTTCGTTTGGAAAGGCCTGCGTAAAGAAACTTCTAGACG
>ERZ1292633.781-Hain-H41-02um-R1-781-length-35765-cov-9_pt2 | contig 31465 bp, 30 predicted proteins | sample MGYA00564406_ERZ1292633 | MGnify/ENA primary metagenome ERZ1292633 (study PRJEB36523, sample SAMEA6512639) | groundwater metagenome | collected 2019-01-08 | study: AquaDiva: Metagenomics assemblies of 32 groundwater samples
CTTCGGTAATCGCCGTGTTGTTGGTGGCCGAAGACAGCACCACGGTGGTGCTGTCGGTGTCGTCCACCACGGTGTTGTTCACGCTGCCACTGCTCGCTACCGCTTCGAAGTTGCCGCCAGCGGTGGAACTGATGCTCACCGCCGTCAGGGTCTGGGTGCCTTGTTGGTAGATGTCGTCGGCGCGTACGGCGAAGACTGCCGTGCCGCTGCTTTGTCCGACCGGGATGCTGACGCTCTGGCCGTTGGACAGGGTCACAACCAGGGCCGAGCCTTGGACTAGCGCGCCGGTGGTGACGGTGTAGGTGATGCTGCCGCCTTCGGTAATCGCCGTGTTGTTGGTGGCCGAAGACAGCACCACGGTGGTGCTGTCTGCATCGTCGTTAACATTCGTAACCACAGCGCTGCCCAGCCCAAGCGTGGCATATCCGCCACCTGTCGCACTCGAGGCTGATACAGCTACAGGTACTGTGCCTTGAACATAAATATCATCAGGACGAACGGCTATGGGTGCGCTAGTTGCACTAAGCGCTCCAACCGGGATGGTGATGACAGCGCCATTGCTGAGTGTAATAACCAACGGCGTGCCTAGCGGTCCGCTGCTTACCGTGGCTGTATAAACAATACTGCCACCCTCAGTAACTGAAGATGGAGCGCTGAGGGCAATCGTTGCGCTCGGGGCAGGGGCTGGTACAGCCGCCGCTTCGGCAGCAGGCACAATGCCCAAGCCTTCATTTTGCGGCACTTCAAAAGTATCGCCTTGAGCGCGATCAAGCTGGAATGACAACGGATCGACCCCTTCCGCAATCCGCAGCAATCGCACAAACGAGTTACCGGCATTATTGTTGCCGCCATCTAAACCGGCTGCCGTCGGGTCTAATTCGGCATCGATATCGCCACCGCGCTCCAAGGCCTGAATGACACGCTCCACATCGGTAGCGGCGAGCGCTACTTCACCGACCGAAGGCCGTGTGGTGGTAGATACTTCAGCCCCGAGTTTGAAGGTTTCATTGGGCAGCACATTGAGGAGTTGGCCATCCAGGAAAGCTAATTGAACTTGGCCGCCAGGCATGGTGACAATCGTGTCGCCTTCGAGCAGGACATCGCCGGCCTTTAAGGCTCGCATGCTGCCGCTCGGGTTGCGCGCAAAGGCTTGCCCCTCGACAAATAGAACGGTGGCGATGGCTTGTGGAGTTTTTACGGTTGTATCCATGATATTTATCCTAAATCGTTAAAAGTGGCCCGGCTGGGGCCATATTCCATTTGGCTCTACGTTTGTTAGCGGCTGAATTCTCAGCCGGCGTATTGGACTGAAGTACAATCAGGCGGGAATTTTATGGGGAGCGGGTGCCATCGTTTCGACACCGTTGACGAGCAGGGAGAGTTGCAGCCGGTCACGCACTTCCAGCTTTTCAAAGATGGCGGTGAGGTGGGCTTTGACGGTACGCTCGGTAATGCCCATGGCGCGGGCGATTTCTTTGTTGGTCCCGCCACGCGCGACCGCTTGGGCAACTTGATGTTCGCGCGCGCTCAATGCGGTAAGCGCCGTTTGCACGGGTGCTGCGCGCGCCGTCAACGCGGTAAATAAGCGCTGCATCAAGTCCTGCCCTACCCACAGTCCGCCCTGCTCTACCACACCTGCCACTTGGCGCAGTACTGCGGGGATGGCGAGCGCATTGCAGTAGCCGGCCGCGCCGACTGAAAACGCCAACAAGCCTTCCTCATTGCTGGGGAGATTGCTGAGCACCACCACGGGACACCCTGCCGCCATTGCTTTTACACTCCTGATTCGCTCGGCTAAATCCTTGGATTCTGCCTGTACATGCAGCCAAATGACCGCTGTATCAGCATTATTAGCAATTAGCGTACCGGGAACGGGGTAAGACAAAAATTCCGCAGCGGGAAAGGCTTCGAACCAGCGTGGGAGAGGTTCGGCCCGATCGGAAATGAATAGCTGTCGCTTCATGCCATTAGCGCTCGGTTAAGGCATAAGACTTGGCGCGGATGACCGGTTTCAGCAGATAGGACAACACACTCTTCTTGCCGGTCATCACGTCCACATCCGCCACCATGCCGGGGATGATGGGCAGGTTTTTACCGATGCTCGATTTCAGGGTGCGTACCCGCACCACATAAAACGCATTGCCTTTATCGTCGGTCACGGTATCCGCACCGATATGCTCGACCACCGCATCCAGCCCGCCAAACACTGCATAGTCATAAGCCGTGAAGCGCACCAAGGCTTTTTGCCCAGGGTGCAAAAAGGCGATGTCTTTGGGCAAAATACGCGCCTCCAGCAAGAGCGCATCGTCGGACGGCACGATTTCCACAATTTCCTTGCCCGGCTGCAACACACCGCCCACGGTGTTGACGAGCAAGCGCTTGATGGTGCCTTTGACCGGCGATTTCACCGCTGCACGCGTCAGCCGATCGCTCAGGGCCGTGCTGCCTTCGGACAGGCTATTCAATTTCGCCATGGTTTCGGCAAATTCGTTGCGCGCCAAATTGCGGAAAGTAATCTCTTGTTCCTGCACCTTGCGCGAAGCTTCTGAAATGGAGGCCTGAATCCGCACCAGCTGCGCAGCGGCTTGATCGCGCTCGCCCCGATAGCGGCCCACGTCGCGCTCTAAGCGCAGCAACTCAACCTCGGACACCGCACCGGAGCTCGCCAAGGGCTTGGTCATGGCGAGCTCCTTCGCGGTTAAATCGTAACTTTGCGCAGCCTGCTCGCGTTTTGATCGCACTTCGACCAATTCCTGATTGCGCTGCGCTAATTGCTGGCGCGCGATGCCCAACTGGGCATCCAACTCATTGCGCTTGGCGTCATACAAGCTGCGTTCTTGTTCGAGCAATGCAGGATCTTCTTTAACCACCTCAGGCGGCGCCTCGAACGCGCTGCCTTCGGCCAAGGCGCGTAGGCGCGCAGCCTTAGTCAACATAGCCAAATACTGCACGCGATTTTCGCGCACCGAGGAGGTAAAGCGGGTGGTATCAATGCTGAATAACAACTGCCCGACCTCGACCGCCTGCCCTTCTCGCACCAGGATTTCAGAGATGATGCCGCCGTCCACGGCTTGAATCACTTGCACCTGACGCGACGGCGTCACTTTGCCGGTGCCGCGCGTGACTTCATCCACTTGCGCGATCGCAGCCCATAATAAAAATAGCACCACAAGCCCGCCTAGCCAGTGCAGTAAAAAACGTGCGCGCAGCGGCGCTTGGCGCAAACGCGCCCAGTCGGCGTCGCTCACCCAATCCACTTCTTCATCCGTTTGCGGTGGTGGAATCCAATAAGCGATTACGCGATCAAATAATTTGCTGCCGCGCTGGCTCAAGCCAGGCGCTAGCACGGTGCGCTGAAGGAATCCCAAACGGGGCTGCTCGTCGCTCATTTCGACCTCTCGATGCGTCCTTGACGCAAGGCCTCGATCACTTGTGCCTTGGGTCCATCGGCCACGATCTTGCCGTTATCCACAACGATAATGCGATCGACCAGATCAAACAGCGAGGTGCGATGCGTGATCACCAACATGGTTTTGTTGACCGCGAATTCGCGTATCCGGGTTTTGATGGTTTCTTCGCTGGAAAAGTCCATCGAGCCGGTTGGCTCGTCGAGCAATAAAATCGGCGGGTCATTCACTACACCGCGCGCGATCGCCACGCCCTGCCGCTGGCCGCCCGAGAGCGACTCGCCCCGCTCGCCCACCACCATATCGAAGCCGCGTGGGTGACTATCGACAAAGTCGCTAATGCCACTAATCTGCGCCGCCGCCAACAAAGCAGCATCATCCACATGCGGAGACGCCATCACAATATTTTCGCGCAGGCTGCCGTAGAACAAAGTCACATCCTGCGGCACATAGCCGATACTGCGGCGCAACTCGGCCGGATCGAGCTGTCGGCTATCCACCCCGTCAATCAAGATCGCGCCGGAACTGGGCCGATACAGGCCCAGTATGAGTTTTTGCAAGGTGGTTTTACCCGAGCCAACACGGCCTAAAAGCGCAACATGCTCGCCGGGGCGAATATGAAACGATACATTCTTGAGCGCGTTTCCCTCATCCGCCGGATAGTTGAAACTCACATCCTTGAATTCGATTTCACCGGTGAAATGTGGGCGGCTGACGAAATTCGCATCCTCCGGACGCTCTACTTCTTGCGCCATGATTTTATCCAGCGAGGCCAATGAAGTGACCGCGTTATGGTAGTTGGTCATCAAGCCCGCGATTTGACTCAGCGGACCCATGACGCGGGAAACCAGCATGGAGCAGGCGATGAGCCCGCCCAGCGTCAGCTCACCCATCCCGATGCGGTAGGCGCCGATCACGATCAGCGCGATGGTCGTAAATTGCTGAATCCACATCGTGCCGTTAATCGTCGTGGCGGCCAACAAACGCAGTTGCGTCGATACGCGTGACAAAAACGCAGCGCTACGCTCCCATTTGCGTTGCATGACGCCCTCCGCGCCGAGCGCTTTGAGTGTTTCCAGGCCGACCAGCGCCTCAACCAAACTGGCATTGCGCATTGCGCCGGCGCGATAAGTGGTTTCGGCGAGGTCGTGCATCTTGCCCTGCACCATGAGCGAATAAGTGATCACCAGGCCCATGCCAATGATGCCGGGGAACAACATCGGCCAATCGATCCACGCGATGACTATCAAGAACAGTAAGGCAAACGGCACATCGATCAGCGCAGTGACGGTTGAGGAGGCAATGAAATCGCGCACCGTTTCAAACGAGCGCAGATTTGATGCGAACGATCCGGCGGAGACCGGTCGATTTTCCAGACGGATACCGAGTACGCGCTCCATGATGCGTGAAGAGAGATCGATATCTATCCGGCTGCTCGCCTGGTCGATGAAATAGCCGCGCATGGTGCGTAGCATCAGGTCGGCGAATAATACCAAGACCATGCCCAGCGCCAACAACCACAGCGTTTCCATCGCTTGGTTCGGCACGATCCGGTCATACACATTCATGGTGAACAAGGGTAAAGCCAACGCGAAAATATTGATCAAGGCTGCCGCGAACAGCACATCGCGATAGATGGGAATATTTTCCGCCATGGCCCCCCAGAACCAATGGCGGCGTTTGACTTTTCCGACCTCCGGCGCCCTAAGGTCAAAATGAAATTTTGGCCGAACCAAGATGGCCGAACCGGTATAGCGCGCCGCGAGTTCTTGCAGCGGCATCTCTATCCCTGCCTCACCCAAATCCGGCATCACTACTCGTGCATTTTCCCGCTTCTCATCCCACCCCATGAGCAGGCATGCTTGGCGACCTTCAAGCAACAACACTACGGGAAGAAACGTATCGTCGATCTGCTCCAATTTGCGACGCACGATTTTGCTGGCCAATCCAGCACGGCGCGCGGCACGGGCAAACAGCGAGGGGGTGAGCAAATGATTTTCGAGCGGCAAACCTGCTGCGAGCGCGTCATGGGTTGAGGGGCGCCCATGCTGACGCGCGACAATCACCAAGCATTCCAGCAAGGGATCGTGTTGGGAACGCGCTTGATGCGCACGGTCCCATTCGGTTTGATTATCGGATGGGGAGCTGGATTTTTCTTCAGTCATCGGTTGTGGTCTGTGAACACTCTATAGGTTCGACAATCTATTCAAAATTTGCCTATAAGGCAGGTTATCGGCAATCCCCAGAAAAACTGTAATTTCCCTATTTATCAATCGACTATGACGCTTGGATGGCTTGGCTTGCAGGGCCGTACCTGGAAAAGACATTTTACACGGGTAAACTGGCATTCCGTATCTACATACGGGGAGAAATCCACCCATTTCGTGGTTTGAGCTTGATGCCAGGGGAGAGGTAGAATTCAATTTTTCAACGATGGAGGATAAATCATGGCCAAAAACCAGGACACCAAGAAAGAAGGCAAGAAAGAACCGGTAAAAACAGTGAAAGAAAAAAAGGCAGCTAAAAAAGCCAAGAAAGAGGAGCGCAAGCACCAAGCCTGATGCCTTGATGGACCATGATTGCGTTTAAAGAGGGCGCTTGATTCAAGCTGCCCTTTTTTATTTTTTTGCGTTCCACCCAAGTTGCTTCAACGCTTCCGCCAAGCTTTCGCAATGGTCGCCCTGAATTTCAATCACGCCCTCTTTGACCGTCCCGCCGGAACCGCATTTTTGCTTGAGTTGTTTGCCGAGTTGCGCAAGCTCAGTCGGCCCGAGCGGCATGCCGCTGATTAGCGTCACGCCTTTTCCCTTGCGGCCTTTGGTTTCTAGTCGCACGCGTATCGTTCCATCTCCGACCGCTATTTTGGCCTGACCGCATACGCATGCAGACATTGGCTTGGCGCAAACCGGACACATTTTTCCATGCACGGTGGAATACACGAGACCACCCTGCCCTGCCCCTTTACTGGTTTTCATGCTCGGACGTAAAAAAACGCTGGCGCATTTCTTCTAAACCCAGCGTTTCAAGCACTTCATGCAAGCGCTGCGCCGGGCGTTTACGCGGCAGGTTTTTATATTTAGCGATGATGAGTTCATTCTTCATGGAATGCTCCCAGCCCACCAACTCGGTCACACTGACTTGATAACCATGTGCCTCCAGTTGCAGGCAACGCAGCACGTTCGTGACCAAGCTACCGAATTCCCGTGTATGCAGCGGGTGGCGCCACAGTTCGGTCAGAACGTTTTTAGTTAGCGAGCTACCTTTGTTTTTGGTAAGCACCGCAGCGACTTCAGCCTGACAACAGGGCACCAGCACGATGAATTTCGCCTGTTTCTTGAGTGCAAAATGAATGGCGTCATCCGTCGCGGTATTGCAGGCATGCAGCGCAGTGACCACGTCGATCTTGGCCGGCAAGCGCTCGGATTCAATCGATGCGGCCACCGACAGATTCAAAAATGACATGCCGGGAAAATTCAGCTTTTCTGCCAGTGCTTGGGATTTTTGCACCAGCTCATCGCGTGTTTCAATGCCGTAAATATGCGAAGCATTGTTCAGCGATTTGAAAAACAGATCATACAAAAGAAAACCCAAATAGGATTTACCCGCGCCATGATCCACCAACTGAATATCGAGGTGATCTTGTTGAATCTCTTTCAACAACGGTTCGATGAATTGATAAAGGTGATAGACCTGTTTCAGCTTGCGCCGGCTGTCCTGATTCATCTTGCCGTCGCGCGTGAGGATATGCAGCTCTTTCAACAGCTCAAGCGATTGGCCGGGTTTTATTTCGGGGATGAAATCCATAATTTGGTACCTTGATACGGTATTCGCTAAGCGTACTGCATCATGCGGGAATGGTCGATTGGTGAGGTGATGACGCATGCAAAGGGGGCGCCGCGTTCTTGAGGACGTTGCAGAGGTTCCAAAATTTGCTGACGATGTCGTGGGTGGTCATGGGTTCAGCATCTTGATGAATTGATCGGCGGTGATGATGGGACAGGCAAACTGGCCGGCAAGGCTCAGCAAATCCTGGTCGCCACTCACGAGATAGTCAGCCTTGCCCACGACAGCGAGTTGCAGAAAAGGCAAGTCGAACGGGTCGCGGCAGGCGGGTGTTGTGGGTGGCTTGGCAGGCATACGCACCGTGGTGCAGTAGGGTAAATAGTCGGCTAGCAGCTCTTGCTGATCTGCGGCAGAGAATTTGAATTTTGGGTATGCGAGTACACGTAGAAGCTCTGTGGCGGTGATGTTTGATAGCAGCGGCTGACAGTGCGCGCCTTGCCATGCATGGCGTAGTGGCGTCAGCCGCCCTTGGGCAAATACCAGGGCAGATAACACCAGATTGGTATCGATTACCACGCGGGGCGGACGTGGGGAACGGGTCATTTCTTGCGTGAATTTTTAGTTGCAGGAGATTTTCGCGCCCATACAACCTCATCGGCAATGTCCTGCTCACTCAAGTCCAGTTCGGCCAGTTTGGCGCGCACGGCGTCGCCACGCTGAATGCGCACCGGGGTGAGCACGATCTGGCCGTTGCGGGTTTCCACGTCGAAGTATTCCGCAGAGCCAACGGCGGCGGTCACGCTCTTGGGCAGGGTGAGCTGATTTTTCGAGGTCATTTTGGCAAGCATGGCAGCTATCCAATTCGTAAAAGTAAGGAATTCTTACTTTACGCTCTTTGCTACAAACCATCAAGCAGCGGGTTGTTGCCAGATGGCCCCGTTGAAGGCTTCGAGCACCAGTTGGAGATGGCCGTCAAAAATCTTGTCCAGTCGGTTGGGACTATGCCGGTTTTGCCTTGGGGCGATCCCGTTAACTTTCGCTGCTCGCTTGGATGAACCCAGCGGGTTCTCGTCAACCACCCTCTCCTCCGCCAATAAAAAAACCGACCTGCACGGCTTCACAAATTTTGATTAGGTGAGGGTGGGATTGTGCCGGTCTCGCCTTACGGCGATCCCTGCATCTTTCGCCGCTCGCTGGCGGCAAAAGACCGCGCTTTGCGCGTCCAAGCGAGCAGCGCTCGCTTAGTCGAACCCAGTGGGTTCTCGTCAACCACCCTCTCCGCCAATAAAAAAGCCGACCAGTGGTCGGCTGTTTTATTGGCGGAGAGGGTGGGATTCGAACCCACGGTACGGAAAACCGTACGCCTGATTTCGAGTCAGGTACATTCGACCACTCTGCCACCTCTCCGAAGGGCGCGATTCTATCAGAAGCGCGCCTACATTTCACCGGCGCACATGGACAAAATACGATTCGTTCGCCAAACTCTTGCCATGCGGGTTCTTCTTATCCTGATTTTCTGCACACTGCTTTCCGCCTGCGATTGGAGCAGCAAGCCGATTCCTTCCGCGCGCGAAGCGCGCGAGCTGACCGTCGTTACGCGCAATGGCCCGACCACCTATTACGAAAATGCGCAGGGCCAATACGTCGGCATCGAACACGACCTGGTCACGCTGTTCGCCAAGGAACTCGGTTTTAAAGTCAATTTTGTCGTCACCAATCAATTCCAAAATATTTTGCCTAAGGTTTCCTCACGTCAGGCGCATTTCGCCGCAGCCGGCATCACGATTACGGATGAGCGCAAGATGCGCCTCTTGTTCAGCACAGCGTATCAGTCAGTGCAACAGCAAATCGTGTACAACAACGCGCAAGACAAGCCAAATGGAATTAAAGACCTGGTCGGCAAGAAGTTGGCCGTGGTAGCGGGAACAAGTTACGTGAATCAATTGAACCAGGCGAAACGAAAATTTCCCGCGCTGACTTGGATCGAAGTGAAGGATCAAACCACAGAGGATTTGCTCGCACAACTCGCTGCGGGAGAAATCGACTATGTCATCGCCGATTCGCACATCGTCAAGCTCTCTCAGAATTTTCACCCAGAATTGGCGGTTGGCTTCGACATCGGTCGCCCGGAATATCTGGGCTGGGCCTTCCCCAAAGATGGCGACGCTTGGCTGTATAAGAAATCCATCCAATTCTTCGCCAAAATTCAACGCGACGGCACGCTGAAGCGATTGCAAGATCGATACTACGGCCATCTCGAACGCTTAGAGCAAGCCGACGTGATTCATTTCCTTGAAAAAATGAATACGGTGTTGCCTAAATACCGCCAGCTTTTTTACGAAGCACAGGACATCACCGGGATCGATTGGCGTCTGCTCGCGGCCTTGGGCTATCAAGAATCGAAGTGGGATCCGCTCGCCACTTCGCCCACCAATGTGCGCGGCATCATGATGCTGACCGAGCAGACTGCGGATGAAATGGGCGTTAGCGACCGACTGGACCCAAAAGAAAGCATCATCGCCGGCTCGAAATATTTTCTCAATATGAAGGAATTGATGCCGACAAGGGTAGCGGAGCCGGATCGCACTTGGTTAGCACTCGCAAGCTACAACGTGGGTTATGGTCACCTGGAAGATGCGCGGGTGCTGGCGCAGCGCCAAGGCCTCAATCCCGATGTCTGGCCTGATCTGAAGAAAACCTTACCCTTGCTCGCCAATGCAGCGCTTCACTCGACCGTGAAGCACGGCTTTGCGCGGGGTGGCGAACCGGTGATTTTTACCGAAAATATCCGGACTTATTACGATATTCTGGTGAAGTTCGAAAAGCCCTACCAGCCGTTTTTCTCAACGCTGGGCCAAGGGAAAAAGCCGGAGCAGCGGAAGAAAACAAAAATAGTAAAAAACTAAACGGAGATTTGTTCAGCCCCACCCATATAGGGCCGCAGCACGCTGGGAATGGTCATGCTGCCATCTGCATTCTGATAATTCTCCAAGATCGCCACCAAGGTACGCCCCACCGCCAGGCCGGAGCCGTTAAGGGTATGCGCTAGTTCCGGCTTATTCTTCTCGTTGCGGTAGCGCGCCTGCATGCGCCGTGCTTGAAACGCTTCGAAGTTGCTGCATGAGGAGATTTCACGATAAGTATTTTGCGCCGGCAGCCAGACTTCGATGTCATAGGTTTTGGCTGCGGAGAAGCCCATATCGCCGCTGCACAAAGCCATCACCCGATAGGGCAATTCAAGTTTTTTCAGAATCGTCTCTGCATGACCCAACAGCGCTTCCAAAGCGGCGTAGGACTGTTCAGGATGGACAATCTGCACCAACTCCACTTTCTCAAACTGGTGCTGACGGATCATGCCGCGCGTGTCGCGGCCATAAGAACCTGCCTCGCGACGAAAACAGGGGGTGTGTGAAACGAACTTAAGGGGCATATCTTCCAGCGCAACAATCACATCGCGCACGATGTTGGTGACCGGGACTTCTGCCGTGGGGATCAGGTATAAATCGTCGGCGCAAATATGGAATTGGTCATCCTGAAATTTGGGGAACTGTCCGGTCCCGCGCATGCTGTCGGCATTGACTAAAAACGGAACGTAAACTTCTGTGTAGCCATGTTCTTGGGTATGCACATCCAGCATGAATTGCGCGAGCGCGCGGTGCATTCGCGCAAGCTGGCCTTTCATCAAGGAAAAACGCGCGCCGGTAATTTTCACGGCGGTTTCAAAATCCAACTGCTTCAGACCTTCGCCCACATCGACATGATCCTTGACCGGAAAATCGAAGCTGCGCGGTGTGCCGACACGCCGCACCTCGACGTTGTCTGTCTCTGATTTTCCAATCGGTACACTTTCATGCGGCAGATTGGGAATGGTCATCAATAGATCATTGAGGTAACTCTGAATCACGGCTAGCTTTTCCTCAGCCGCTTTCAACTCATCGCCCAGGTTGGCCACTTCCGCCATGATCGCCGAGACATCTTCCCCTTTGGATTTAGCGATACCGATTTGCTTCGAAGATTGGTTGCGCTTCGCCTGCAATTCCTGGGTGCGGATTTGGACGGCTTTGCGCTCTTGCTCCAGCTCCTGAAAACGATTTACATCCAGGTCAAAACCCCGCACTTTCAAACGTTGAGCAGTTCCGTCCAAATCATTTCGCAGCAATAGAACATCTAACATGATTACTTCTTTCTTTTTGCTTTAGCGTCGAGTTCGCGCAAATGCGCCAAACGCTCGGCGATTTTAGATTCTAGTCCGCGCGGGGTGGGTTCGTAAAAACTCACCTGCGGCATGTCTTCGGGGAAATATTCCTCGCCTGCGGCATAGGCTTCCGGCTCGTCGTGCGCATAGCGGTAGGCATGGCCGTAGCCCAGTTCTTTCATCAGTTTGGTCGGCGCGTTGCGCAAATGCAACGGCACCGGGCGCGATTTGTCGTTCGTGATGAATGCGCGGACACTATTATACGCGACGTAAACCGCATTACTTTTCGGCGCGCAGGCCAGGTAGATCACGGCTTGCGCCAAGGCGAGATCTCCTTCTGGCGAGCCGAGACGTTCGTAGGTCTCCACCGCATCCAGTGTAAGGCGCAGCGCGCGCGGATCGGCCAGCCCGATATCTTCCGACGCCATGCGGATCATGCGCCGCCCCAAGTACAGCGGGTCGGCGCCGCCATCCAGCATGCGCATGAACCAATACAGCGCGGCATCGGGTGCGGTACCGCGCACCGATTTATGCAGCGCGGAAATCTGGTCGTAGAATTCTTCCCCGCCTTTATCGAATCGGCGGCCGCTTTTGGCCACCGTGTCGCGCGCGAAATCTTCTGTCACCAAGTGTATTTGGCTGGACAAGGCCGCCGTGCGGGTTTGTTCCAAAATATTCAAAAGCCGCCGCGCATCGCCATCGGCGCAACCCACGATGATCGATTTAGCACCTGGTTCAAAGCTGAGATCAGACAAAGCGGCTTGGCAGGCGTGATCGAACAGTTGCCCGAGCTCCGCTTCCGACAAGGGTTTCAGCACATACACTTGCGCCCGCGACAACAGCGCGCTGTTCACTTCAAACGAGGGATTCTCGGTGGTGGCGCCGATAAAGGTAAACAAGCCTTGCTCGACATAGGGCAAGAACGCATCCTGCTGCGCCTTATTGAAGCGGTGCACCTCATCCACGAACAGGATGGTATGGCGGCCGCTTTGCTCCAAGGCAAATTGCGCGCGCGTGATGGCGTCGCGGATATCTTTCACCCCCGACAACACCGCAGACAGCGCGATGAATTCGGCATCGAACGCACCCGCCATCAACCGTGCCAGCGTGGTTTTACCCACGCCTGGCGGCCCCCACAAAATCATCGAGTGCGGCTTACCGGATTCGAAGGCGATCCGTAACGGCTTGCCCGGGCCAAGCAGGTGGTCCTGGCCCATCACTTCGTCTAGGGTTTTGGGGCGGAGCCGTTCCGCCAGCGGCGCATCCGGCTCATGCGAAAAGAGATCACTCACCGATCACATCCGCCCCCTTGGGCGGCGCGAATTTGAATTGATCGGCGGGGAGTTTGGGATTGCGTTCGAGTTTATCGAAACGGATCACGGTGGTTTGGCCGAAGCTGTCTTTCAGCTCCATTTGCTTCAGCGTATTCCCCGCAAAACCCATACGCACCGCGGCGAACATCGTGTCTTTGGATTTAGGGCTGGCTTCCAGCCAATCCAGCCCATCGCGGCTGCCCGCTTCGGACAAGGCAAAGAATTTCTCGATTTCATTATTGCCCGCGAGCAAGGCGGCGGGCGAGCTGCCCAGTGCCTCGTCCAACTTGCGCACCGTAACTTGGTTCAGGTCTTTATCAAAAATCCACAGCTTCACGCCGTCGCCCACGATCAACTGCTCGTAGGGCTTGTCGTAAGTCCAACGGAATTTACCTGGGCGGGAGAAGGCCATGATGCCCGAGGCCTGGCTCACGCTGCGGCCATTGCGATCCAGGACCGTCTGCGCAAAATGCGCACGCACGGTTTGCGTCTCGCGCACGAAAGCGCGCAGGCTCTCGACGCTACCGGCCTGGGCGGCTGACGCTAAGCTAAGAAGGAAAACAAATATAGCTAGTAAGAATTTCATCAAAACCCTTTTTTGCCGCGAATTAACGCTAATTTACGCGAATAGGGAGTGAACCAAAATTAGCGGTAATTCGCGTTAATTCGCGGCTAGATTGTTGTGCTTAAAAAACTCATTCCCGATTCGGCATCAACACTTCACGATTGCCGTTCGACTGCATGGCCGACACCAAGCCCGAGCGTTCCATTTGCTCGATCAGACGCGCGGCGCGGTTGTAGCCGATGCGTAATTGGCGCTGCACGCTGGAGATCGAGGCGCGGCGCGATTTGAGCACGATCTCTACGGCTTGATCGTAGAGTGGATCGGATTCGGGATCGCCGCCGCCTTCACCGCCCTCCCCTTAGCTCGCGCCTTCATTCGCTTCGAGAATGCCCTCTACGTATTGCGGTTCGCCCAGCTTCTTCAGCCATTCGACCACGCGATGCACTTCTTGATCCCCGACATAGGCACCGTGTACGCGCAGCGGGTAGCCGGTGCCGGGCGGCAGGTAGAGCATGTCGCCCTGGCCCAGCAGCGCTTCCGCGCCTTGCTGATCGAGGATGGTGCGTGAATCGATGCGGCTCGATACTTGGAACGCGATGCGAGTCGGGATGTTGGCTTTGATCAAGCCGGTGATCACATCCACCGAGGGGCGTTGGGTGGCGAGCACTAAGTGAATACCCGAAGCGCGCGCTTTTTGCGCCAGGCGCGCGATCAACTCTTCCACTTTTTTACCCACGACCATCATCATATCGGCCAGCTCGTCGATCACCACCACGATCAAGGGCAACGGCTCCAGCGGCTCGGGGTTCTCGGGCGTGAGCGAGAAGGGATGCGGTATCGGCGAGCCGGCTTTTTTTGCATCCGCTATTTTTTGATTGAAGCCAGCGAGGTTGCGCACCCCTTGGCTAGACATCAGGCGATAACGCCGATCCATTTCGTTCACGCACCAGGTCAACGCATACGCCGCTTGACGCATATCGGTCACGACCGGCGCGAGCAGGTGCGGAATGCCTTCGTACACCGATAGCTCGAGCATTTTCGGATCGACCAAAATCAAGCGCACCTGGCTCGGGTCGGCTTTGTACAGCAGGGACAAAATCATGGCGTTGATCGCCACGCTCTTGCCAGAGCCGGTGGTGCCCGCCACCAAGGCATGCGGCATCTTGGCCAGATCGGCCACCACCGCTTTGCCGGTAATGTCCTTGCCCATGGCGATGGTCAAAGGCGAGGCCATGTCGGCATAGACTTGGGAACTGAGAATCTCGGACAAACGAATCACTTGGCGCTTGGGGTTTGGCAGTTCGAGACCCATGCAGTTCTTGCCCGGTATCGTCTCCACCACACGGATGCTGACCACTGACAAGGCACGCGCCAGATCCTTCATCAGGTTGACGATCTGGCTGCCCTTCACGCCCATCGCGGGCTCGATCTCGTAGCGCGTGATGACCGGGCCGGGATAAGCCGCGACCACTTTGACCTCGACACCGAATTCGAGCAGCTTGCGCTCGATTAAACGCGAGGTGAATTCAAGGGTGTCGGCCGAGAGTAATTCGATTTCACCCTCCGCTTCATCCAACAGATGCAGCGGCGGCAAGGGCGAATCCGGCATCTCGGCGAATAGGGGCGCCTGCTTTTCCTTTTGCACCCGCGTCGATTTGGGAATCTCCAGCACCGGGCGTTCGATGCGGATCGGCTCGTGGTCATCCACGAAGTGTTTTTTCAGTTCCTGCACCATCTCTTGGCGCTCGATGCTGGCGACTTCACCCGCTTTGCGGTCGCGCCGATTCTCAATGATGCGGCGAATCGCGTAATAGCTCCACTCCACGCCGTAGCCGAGCTGCTCCATGATCATCAACCACGATGCGCCGGTGAGTAGGCTAAAGCCGACACCAAACAGCGCGAGCAGAAACAAGGTGGAGCCGGTATGACCAAAGGCACTCGCCAACATCTGGCCGACCACCGCGCCGGCAATGCCGCCCGGCGCATCGGGCAAGGACACGCTGAGGTTATACAGCCGCAGATATTCAAGTGCGCTGCTGGAAAACAACACCAACAAAAAGCCGACGAAAGCCACGAACAGCGAACGCCGCTCGCTGATACCCGCACTCTCGATGCGTTTATAGCCCCACCACACCAGATAGCTCACGAACACCACGCCCCAATACGCGGAGAGGCCGAATACGTGCAGGAGCACATCGGCCAACCACGCGCCAAGCCAGCCGCCCGCATTGTGTACGGTCAAATCGCTGCCGCCATGCGACCAACCCGGGTCACCTTTGTGATATGTGATGAAGATGAGCGCCAGATACACCGCGCCCGCGATGAGCACGAACCACCAAGCTTCGCGCAGCAAGAGCACGAGCCGCGCATTGGGCTCACGCCCATGTGCCTTGCCCGCAATTCGATTGGAAATAGCCATTGATTCAACTGATTAAGGAATGGGCGATTATACCAACATCAACGCTGTCACAGCATTCGGGGATTACTGCTAAAATTCGGCCTCATTTTGATTCCCTTTGTCCCTATTTTTTGCAGGAGTTTTTCATGTCCGTCAAGCATTGCCGATTACTCATTCTCGGTTCCGGTCCCGCGGGTTATACCGCTGCGATTTACGCCGCCCGCGCGAATTTGAAGCCGGTGATGATCACCGGTTTAAGCCAGGGCGGCCAGCTCATGACCACCACCGACGTGGATAATTGGCCGGCCGATGTCAACGGCGTACAAGGGCCAGACTTGATGCAGCGCTTTCAAGGCCATGCGGAACGCTTCAACACCGAAATCATTTTTGACCACATCCACACCGCCAAGCTCACCGAGAAACCGATGACCTTGATCGGCGATGCCGGCAGCTACACCTGCGACGCGCTCATCATTGCCACCGGCGCTTCCGCCAAATACTTAGGCATCCCTTCAGAACAAGCCTTCATGGGCAAAGGTGTGTCCGGCTGCGCCACCTGCGACGGCTTCTTCTACAAGAATCAAAAAGTTGCCGTAATCGGCGGCGGCAATACCGCGGTGGAAGAAGCGCTGTACCTGGCCAACATCGCCAGCCACGTGACCCTGGTACATCGGCGTGACACTTTTAAATCCGAGAAAATTTTGATCGATCATCTGATGCAAAAAGTTGCTGACGGCAAGATCACGCTCGAATTGAACCAAGAATTGGATGAAGTGCTGGGCGATAAAACCGGCGTCACCGGCATGCGGCTCAAATCCGCCAAGGACGGCGCCACCAAAGACATCGCGCTCACCGGTGTTTTTATCGCCATCGGCCACAAGCCGAATACCGACTTGTTCGAAGGCCAGCTCACCTTGGAGGGCGGCTATATCGTCACCCAAAGCGGCAACGCCGGCAATGCCACCGCGACCAATATTCCGGGCGTTTATGCCGCGGGCGATGTGCAGGACCACATCTACCGTCAAGCCATCACCAGCGCCGGCACCGGCTGTATGGCTGCCTTGGATGCGGAGCGTTACCTCGACCAACTTGGCAAAGCCTAAGCCACCCTCGCAAAAAGCCAACATCCCCACTGCGGATGACGCGGCGTTGTTCCGCGACGCAGTGGGTGATGCGCGCCTACTCCCCGACCCAGGGCGCATTCCGCCGCCGCCTCCTTACGTCAAACCCATTCCGCGTCAGCGCCAAACCGGTGACTCACCCGCGCATGACTTGCTCACCGATCATGTGGCCTGGGAAGACAACAACGACGACCCACTTACGTTTCAACGTCCCGGCCTCTCACAGCAAGCGATACGCCGCCTGCGGCGCGGCCATTGGGTCGTAAAAGACGAATTGGATTTGCATGGCTTAAACCGCGAGCAAGCGCGCGAACAACTGGTGGCTTTTTTGAATGAATGCCAACAACGCGCTAGCCGCTGTGTGCGCATTATTCACGGCAAGGGTTTAAGCTCCAGAAATAATGAACCGGTATTAAAACAACTAGTAAAAAGCTGGCTCATGCAACGCGAGGACGTGTTAGCTTTCGTGCAAGCACGGCCGGCAGAAGGCGGTAGCGGCGCGGTGGTTGTGATGTTGAAGCGGGGAAAATAAATTTCGCTGCGATTTGCGCGAATCTTTTGGGAGAAAACATGAGCTTAATCAACTGGACACTCATTCTCGGCGCGGTCCTGCTCGGCACGACCGCGCAATTGCTGCTCAAGGCTGGCACCAACGCCGTCGGTCACTTCGCCTTCAGCAGCGAAAATTTGCTACCCGTCACTTGGCAGCTTGCAAGCCAACCCTATATCCTCGCTGGCGTCTGCGCTTATGGTCTAAGCATGGTGCTGTGGATCATGGCGCTGTCGCGGGTTGAAGTAAGCCTGGCCTACCCGATGGTGTCGATCGGCTATGTATTGACCGCGCTTGCCGCGTGGCACTTGCTCGGGGAGCATGTTTCACTCATGCGCTTGCTGGGTATCGGCGTGATTATGTTAGGTGTTTTCATAGTGGCCCGGTCTTGATCAATTTGGGAATCAAAATGGGGTTGCCAAGCTTGCCGATTTTGACAACAATGGAGCCATGATTCAGTTGCACATGCATGACCGGCAAGATGCTCGATCAGCCCGTTCCTGATTTCGAGTTGCCGGCCACCGGAGGCAAAACGTTTAAGCTCAGCCAGTTCAAACGTCGTCGCCTCATCCTCTATTTTTATCCCAAAGACAACACGCCGGGCTGCACCACCGAGGGCATGCAGTTCCGCGATGCCTACGCCGATTTTCAGGCGCACCACTGTGAAATTGTGGGGATATCGCGTGACAGCCTCAAGTCGCATGAGGGCTTCAAAACCAAGCTCGCCCTCCCCTTCGACCTGCTCAGCGACAGCGAAGAAATTGCATGTCAGTTGTTCGGTGTCATGAAGCTGAAAAATCTCTACGGTAAACAAGTACGCGGCATCGAACGCAGCACCTTTGTAATCGATCAAAAAGGCACGCTCGTCAAAGAATGGCGTGGCGTTAAAGTGCCGAACCATGTGCAGGAAGTGCTCGACTACATCAAATCCAGTTAGTCCCTCAACCCTTCGGAGATGCTCCATTTATGGCTAAGAAACGCAGTACCGCAGATAAGCCAGCCGCACTCACCAAATTATTCGTACTCGACACCAATGTTTTGATGCATGACCCATCGAGCCTATTTCGATTCGAGGAGCATGATATCTACCTCCCCATGATGACTTTGGAGGAGTTGGACAACAATAAAAAAGGCATGACCGAAGTCGCACGCAATGCGCGTCAAGCCAGTCGTTTTCTCGACCAAATCGTCAGCGACCCGCAGGCCAATATGGAACAAGGCATCTCGCTTGCCGCGCATAGCAATGATTCCGCCACCGGCAGCCTGTTTCTGCAAACCTACGCCATTCATACCGATCTGCCCACCGCGCTCCCCAGTTACAAGGGCGACAATGTCATTCTCGGCGTGATGCTGCATTTAAAACGCGAGTCCCCCAAGCGCCAAGTGATTCTGGTGTCGAAAGACATCAATATGCGCATCAAGGCGCGCGCACTCGGCTTCACGGCAGAGGACTATTTCAACGACAAGGTGTTGGAAGACACCGACATGCTCTACACCGGTGTGCGCTCGCTGTTGACGGATTTCTGGGACAAGCACGGCAAGGGCATGGAGTCATGGCAGGAAAATGGCCGCACCTACTATCGAATTAAGGGCCCACTTTGCCGCGAAATGTTGGTGAACGAATTCGTCTATCAAGAAGGCGCGCAACCGCTTTATGCACTGGTACGGGAACAAGCCGGCACAGGCGCAGTACTGGAGACAATCAAAGACTATACCCACGCCAAGAACAATGTGTGGGGCGTCACCGCACGCAACCGCGAGCAAAATTTTGCTTTAAATCTGTTGATGAACCCGGATATCGATTTCGTCACCCTGCTCGGCCAAGCGGGTAGCGGCAAGACCCTGCTCACGCTCGCCGCCGGCCTCACGCAAGTGCTGGAAGACAAGCTTTATACCGAAATCATCATGACCCGCGTCACGGTGCCGGTAGGCGAGGATATCGGCTTTTTACCGGGCACCGAGGAAGAAAAAATGACGCCGTGGATGGGCGCGCTGGAAGACAACCTGGACGTGCTCAACAAAACCGACGACACCGCCGGCGAATGGGGGCGCGCCGCAACCCAAGACCTGATCCGCTCGCGCATTAAAATCAAATCGCTCAACTTCATGCGCGGTCGCACCTTCCTCAATAAATTTCTGATTATCGACGAAGCGCAAAACCTCACGCCGAAGCAGATGAAAACGCTCATCACCCGCGCCGGCCCCGGCACCAAAGTGGTCTGTCTGGGCAACATCGCGCAGATCGACACGCCCTATCTCACCGAGGGTAGCTCAGGATTAACGTATGTCGTGGATCGGTTCAAAGGCTGGGTGCACGGCGGGCATGTCACGCTGATGCGCGGGGAACGTTCAAGGCTGGCGGACCATGCGGCGGAAGTGCTTTAAGCCAATAGGCAGAGGTTATTTCTTCAAACCCTCAAAGCGGCTGCGAAACATGGCTTCCAGTTCGTCGATAACAACAGTTGCCGGCTTGCCCATGACCACATGCTGGGTCATGCATTCCGACACTTCATACAGCATTTTGCTGTGGTCGAGCATGAGGTAGGTTGCGCGCAGTCGCTTGATAGCGTGTACCACTTTTTCTTCCGCAGGGCGCGGAATCGGTTCGGGCTCGCCCCATTCTTGTGGCGTTTCCGCTGAGCGCCCGGCCAGGAATTCGGCGAAGGCGATCAGGGTATCTTGTTGCTCAAGCGGGAGTGCGCGAAACAGATTGAGCAGATCTTTCTCGTCGCGCTTCATTTCAGGCGTGGGAGTACAAGATTACGCAGGCTTCGATTGCTTAAGCGCATTGATCACAAACTCCAGAAAAGTCTGAAGCAGGCGCGAACGGAATTTTTCTTTGGCATTGACCATCGACAGCGGGCGATACAAGCGCGGCTCTAACGGTATCGCAATCAGGTCGCCCAATTTGATTTCTTTTTGAATCGTGGCGCGCGAAACGATGGCAATGCCCAGGCCCGCTTCTACCGCGCCTTTGATGGCCTCGCGGCTGCCCAATTCCATCACGATATGCAGGTCTTCTGGTTGCACACCATTTTTGCGAAAGTAGTCATCCATCACTTCGCGCGTGCCGGAGCCCGATTCGCGGCTGACATACGGCAACTCGGCCAATTGCACCGGGGTGATCGAGGCATGCTGGGCCACGGGATGTTTGGGTGAACAAATCGCCACCAACTCATCCTCGCAGCAAACATGCGACATCAATTGAGGATGGTGCGAGGGGGCTTCGATCAGCCCCACATCCAGCGTGTGATCGGCGATTTTGGCTTCAATCGATTCCGAGTTGGCCACCATCAAGCGCGCATGCACGTTGGGGTACTGCGCCTTAAAGTCACCCAGTAAACGTGGGAGCATGTATTCGGCAATGGTGGTACTCGCCCCGACCAGCAAGGTGCCCGATATCTGCCCCGTCAGCTCTCCCAGCCGGGTATCCATTTCGCTGCTCAGGTTGAGAATGCGTTCCGCGTACTCCATTGCCACCTCACCTGCTGGTGTTAAGGTGATTTTGCTATGGCTGCGTTCGAATAGCCGGGTATTGAAATGTTCTTCGAGCTGCTTGACCTGAAACGTGACCGCGGGCTGGGTCATGTACAGCAATTCGGCGGCCTTGGTGAAGCTCAATTGCTTCGCCACCGTGTAGAAAACTTGTAGCCTGCGATCTGCCATGAATGCGTCCGGAAAAGTATTACAAGAAGGTTAACGGGGCATGAATTTAAGCATATTTCCCGCGGCAAGGATAGGTTCAGTGGGCCTATAGATGCTCGTCGATAAACTGCTTAACCCACCCATCAGGCCGGGCGCTGGAGAAGCGCCCCTTCTCTTCGCCATTCACGATCAGCAGCACCGTAGGAAAGCCGCGCAGGGCATAGCGTCCAGCCAGGCGCATATTCTCGCCCTCGTCCACTTCCACCTTGGCAAGCCGCAGTGCGCCGGCATAGCCTTTCACCACGCGCTCCAATACCGGCGTGAGCACGATGCAGGGCGGGCACCAATCGGCCCAAAAATCCACCAGAATGGGATGTTGCTTCGAAGCTTCCAGCACTTGCGCTTGGAACTCGGGTTCGTGTACGTCGAAAATGAGCGGATTATCCATAGGGGGCGATCGGCAAAAGGGGCCGATTGTTGCCAAATACACCGGCGCCGTCAAGCAAGTGTTTTAAGGTAAGTGGCGAGCCGCGCAACACCTTGCTCTAGATGATCCTGCGTCGTGGTGTAGGCGAAGCGCACATGCGACGCCGATTGAAAGCGGCCAAAATCCGCGCCGGGGGTGATCGCCACACCGGCTTGCTTGAGCAAGGCCTGCGTCAATTGCTCGGCATCCAGACCGAACCGATCGCAACCGGCGTAGAGATAAAACGCGCCTTCTGGCGTGATCGGAATATCGAAACCAAGTTCGCGCAAGGCGGGCAGCAAATAATCACGCCGCTGCTGAAACACCGCGCGGCGATCCTCCAAAATAGCCAAGGTGTCAGGGTGAAAGGCGGCCAGCGCCGCATATTGCGCTGGCGTGGATGCAGCGAGAAAAATATTTTGCGCCAACCGATCCACCGCATCGACATACGCCTCCGGCGCGATCAGCCAGCCGAGGCGCCACCCCGTCATGCCAAAAAATTTGGAGAAGCTGTTGATCACGAACACGTCATCGCCCAGCGCCAGCGCGGTTTCAGCTTGGCAGCCATAGGTAAGGCCGTGGTAGATCTCATCCACTACTAGCGTGCCGCCACGTGCCGCGACAGCTTGATGAATCGGACGCAACTGATCGAGCGTCAGCAGCGTACCTGTCGGGTTAGCAGGCGTAGCCAACATCGCTGCACGTGTGCGTGCAGACCAGTGTTCCGCGATCATGTCCGCAGTGGGCTGAAACTGCGTAGCGGCGGTGACTGGCAGCGCAACCGCGCGCGCCTCGACGAAGCGCGCGAAATGCCGATTGCACGGATAGCCGGGATCCGTGAGCAACACTTCATCGTCGGGATTCAACAGCACTGCCAGCGCCAACAGCAGCGCACCGGATGAGCCGGGCGTGACCACCACGCGACTAGGTGAAATGGTCACGCCATAACGCGTGGCGTAAAACGCGGCGATGGCTTCTCGCAACTGCGGCAAACCCAAGGCAGGGGTGTAATGGGTATGCCCGGCTTTGAGCGCCTCGATGCCGGCGGTGATGATAGGGGCGGGGGTGGGGAAATCCGGCTCGCCGATTTCCATGTGTACGATGTCTCGTCCCTGCGCTTCCAATGCCCGTGCTTGGGCCAGAATATCCATCACGCGAAACGGCTCGATCTCAAGGGCGCGTGCTGAGATGGGGGGATGCTTAGATGAGCGGGAAGTCATTGAGGCGAGCAGTTGAAAAAATTACTGAACCACCCCAGCCGCCTTGAGCTTGGCGGGAATGTCGAGTTTAAAGATTTTGTTCCACCCATTTTCGGGTTTCGTTTCCAGGCCGAAGATGGCGTAAGACTTGGCCATCTGCGCCAAGGTGCAGCGTCCAATCGCTTCTTCGTCCGCGCCAGTGCATTGGCCTTTGCGCCTATTGAGAATGGTCACCACGAAACGCTCGCTGCTACCCGCCTTGTTCGGCGCGAGATCGTAGCCTTCGACCATCCAAAAATACAAAAAGGCGAAGTCGTGCACGATCTCTATCCCCTTCGGGTCACGCAGCACGAAGCGGGTGCAGATATCTTTGACGCACACTTCCGCCACGGCTTCCTTGGTGATTTGCAGTACCGCCGCATTTTTGCCAAACACTTGCTTGAGCGGCCAATGCGGCGAGGTGAGTTGCGCCGATGCCAAAGTACTGATCAGTAATAAACCCGCCGCGACAAAATATCGATGCATCGCCATTCCTAATTCAAGCGCCGTTCTGCATCATCCGCCGGCTCATCTACATCGATCATTTCGACTTGGCCGATCTCATCGTGCTCCAACTCAACGGCCTCGATCTGCTGAAAACGGCGGGTAATTTTTTGGCTGGTGATTTGTACTTTTTCTGCATCCTCGTGCGCCTGGCGTATATGGTCGGCCAGTTTTTTCATGCGCACGTCGAACAGACTGAAATCTTTGGAAAGCTTGGCGAGCGAGTCTTTAATGATATGCACTTGCTTGCGCGTTTCCACATCCTTGATCACCGCGCGCGCGGTGTTGAGAATCGCCATCATGGTCGTGGGCGACACGATCCATACGCGTTTCTGCATCGCATAATCCACGATGTCTTGATGATAGCCGTGGATCTCGGCGAACACTGCCTCTGCTGGCACGAACATTACTGCGCCGTCCGAGGTTTCGTTGGGAATAATGTATTTGCTGGAAATATCATCGACGTGCTTTTTCACATCCAGCTTGAATTGGCGCTCGGCTGCTGCTTGCTCGGTCTCGGACAAACGCTTGTCGTACATGCGCTGATAATTTTCCAGCGGAAATTTCGAATCCACCGCCACCGTACCGGTCGGCTCCGGCAGAAACAACGCACAATCCACGCGCGTGCCGTTGGAAAATTTGTGCTGCATGGCGTAGACCGGCTGCACCGGATTGTGCGGCAGAATATTGCGCACCAGGGTTTCCAATTGCACTTCGCCGAAGGCGCCACGCGAGCGCTTGTCGCCCAGTAGCTCCTGCAAGCTCACCACGTTGGTGGTCAAGCCGTCGATTTTTTTCTGTGCCTCGTCGATGGTGGCGAGACGCGCCATCACTTGAGTGAAAGTGTCGTTGGTTTTCTTGAAGCCTTCTTCCAGCCGCTCCGACACCTTGCCGCTGATCTGTTCCAAACGGGTATCCGTTGTCTGGGTCAAAGCTTCCATCGCGCTCTTGAGTTGCAGCGTGGCGTTGGCCATCGTGGTTTGAATCAACTCCTGATCTGCGCGTCCTTGATCGGTCAGGGTCTGCATCTGTTTGGCCAGAATTTCTTCGCGCATGGCGTTGAGCCGCTCTTGCATTGCGGCCGACAGCTCCGCCAGTTGCTTCGCCATCATCTCGCGCAGCTCGCCCAGCCGCTCGGACTGCGCGAGTTGCAGTTGATGCATATTGTCGCGGGTGAGCTTGAGTTCGGTGGAAATCACGTTGCGCTGCTTGTCCGAAGTGTCGCCCAGCACTTGATTGATGCGGTCGCCCTGGCGGGTCAGCCCCTCATGCAAATCGGCCAGCATCAAACGGTGCTTTTCCTCCAGCATCTGCGCCACAGACTGTGGGAATTCTTGCTGGATACGGCTCAACTGCGCCATGCGCGCACCGATCCAAAACGCCCCAAGGACGACGAACAAAAGCAGGATGCCAACTAGGATTTCAAGCATGCGGAAAGTATAGCGCAGGCGGGGGCCGCACAAGCCTTAAAATTAAGCCATCAAAGCGGCTGATTACGCATATGGTCGGCGGTTTTGGCGAAGGCTTGCTCCAACTCTTTCGCCAGGCGCTCCTCGATACCAACGTCCCTCAGGGCGCGCACCATGCAGCGCATCCATTGATCGCGCTCCGCGTTGCCGATGGTAAAAGGCAAATGCCGCGCGCGCAGCATCGGGTGGCCGTAGGCATCGACATAAAGCGGTGGCCCGCCCAACCAGCCGGATAGAAACATAAAGAGTTTTTGGCGCGAGCCGGATAAATCTTGCGGGTGCAGTTTGCGGATGCCATAGCTTTCGGGTTCGCTTTCCATCAAATCGTAGAAGTGATCCACCAATTGACGCAACTTTTCCTCGCCGCCCAGGCGCTCATAGTGAGTTTGCATAGTCACGCCTTGATAGGCTTTACTAAGCTTGCGGCGCGCTTGGCGCGCTCACGCGCTTGGCTAACATCTTGACCACAAGCTAAAGCCACGCCCATGCGGCGGCGCTCGAAGCTCGCTGGCTTGCCGAACAAGCGGATATCGCTTTGCGGCACGCGCAAGGCCTCGGCCACGCCGTCGAAGGCGATGCCCTCCGCCTCCATGCCGCCATAGATCACCGCGCTCGCACCGGGTGCGCGCAAACTGACATCGACGGGTAAGCCGAGGATGGCGCGCGCATGCAGATCGAATTCGCTTTGGACTTGCGAACACATAGTCACCATCCCAGTATCGTGCGGGCGCGGGCTGACTTCAGAAAACCACACCTGATCGCCTTTGACGAACAGCTCCACGCCGAACAGGCCACGCCCGCCCAGATTGTCCGTGACCTGCTTGGCGATCTCGCGCGCCCGGTTGAGCGCTGTAGCGCTCATAGGCTGCGGCTGCCAGCTCTCGACATAATCGCCCTTCACCTGAATGTGCCCAATCGGCTCGCAGAAGTAGGTTTCGACTTGGCCCGTCGCACCCACCGCGCGCACTGTGAGCAGGGTGATTTCATAATCAAAATCAATGAAACCTTCGACGATGACCTTACCCGTATCCACACGCCCGCCGCTCGCGGCATAGTCCCATGCTGTTTTCACATCGGCTGGTCCATCCACTTTGGATTGGCCCTTGCCCGAAGAGGACATCACCGGTTTGATCACACAGGGATAGCCGATGCACCCGCTAGGGGTACGCCGATGGGTGCCCGAGGGCTCTGCCCTCACCCTTTCGCAACCGCCATCAATCGCCGCCTGCATTTCTTGCAAGCTTTCAGCAAAGGCATAAGGTGAGGTTGGCAGTTGCAAGGTTTCTGCAGCCAGACGGCGGATACCTTCACGATTCATGGTGAGTTGCGCGGCGCGGGCGGTGGGAATGACTTCAGCCAGCCCCTCTTGCTCGATCTGCACCAGCATATCGGTGGCGATCGCCTCGATCTCGGGCACCACTAGATGCGGCTTTTCCTGCTGAATCAAGGCGCGTAAGGCTTGGCCATCCGCCATATTGATCACATGTGCGCGATGCGCGACCTGATGCCCAGGCGCATTGGGGTAGCGATCCACCGCGATCACTTCCACGCCTAAGCGTTGCAGCGCGATGATCACTTCCTTGCCTAACTCCCCCGCGCCCAAGAGCATGACGCGGGTCGCGCTAGGCGATAAAGGTGTGCCAATTTTCATGTTTTTCCTGTCTATACTGAAAACCGGCGCAAATCTTAACATGGCCAATATTGCGTATTTTCTCAGGCGCTAGGCTGTCTTTATATCTGGATATTACTGTCTTGATTATTAATTTATAGTAGTATATAAATACTAGTCGTTAATGATCTTAATGTACCTTTTTCTAAGGAGGCAACAATGAAACTATTTGCAGGAACTCTTCTTATGTTGCTGTTGGCCACGCCCGCCGTGGCCGATGTTGATAAACCCACCCGAAGTTTGGCGGCGACCTGCGCCGCCTGTCATGGCACCAACGGCAAGAGTGTAGGCGGCACCTCTGTGTTAGCTGGCGTCGACAAAGCGGAATTCATCAAGCAAATGAATGGCTTCAAGTCTGGCCAGATCAAGGCAACGGTTATGCACCAGCATTCCAAGGGCTATACCGACGAAGAAATCGAACTCATGGGCGCCTACTTTGCCGCTCAATCGCGTGAATAAGAGGAGCCGACCATGACATTCAATCGCCGTGATTTTCTGAAAATATCTGCTGGCGGCATCGCCGTCACCGCCTTCCCCTATATCGCCCATGCAGCGCCTGATCTGATGAAGAAAAAGGGCCAGCGCGTCGTGATCATCGGCGCTGGATTCGGCGGCGCGACCTGCGCCAAATACCTGCGCATGTGGGGTGATAAAAAAGTCGAAGTGGTGCTGATCGAGCGCAACCCCAACTTCATCTCCTGCCCGATGAGCAATACCGTCCTGGGTGGCTCGCGCACCATGGCGGACATCACCCACAAATACGACGCCCTCACCAAAAAATATGGCGTCAAGATGCTTCAGGGTGAAGTCATCGCCATTGACCCAGAAAAGCAAACCGTCGCCTTGGCCAAGGGTTATCTCAAATACGATCGCCTTATCATCTCCCCAGGCATCGGCCTGATGTACGACCAAGTACAGGGCCTGACAAAACAGGTGGCCGAAGAGCAGATTCCCCACGCCTGGAAAGCCGGCCCGCAAACCGCCCTGTTGCGTAAACAGTTGGAAGCCATGAGTGATGGCGGCGTGTATCTGCTGTCCATCCCCAAAGCGCCCTATCGCTGCCCGCCCGGACCGTATGAACGCGCCTGCCAGGTGGCTTTCTACTTCAAGCAACACAAGCCAAAATCCAAGGTCATCGTGCTGGATGCCAACCCGGACATCACCTCGAAGAAAGGTCTATTCACCGCCGCCTGGAACACGCTCTATCCGGGCATGATCGATTACCGCCCCAATGCCCAGGTTATGGCAATCGATGTCGCGGGGCGTGTCGCCAACACCGAATTCGACAAGGTCAAAGCCGATGTGCTGAATATCATCCCGCCGATGCGCGCCGGTAAAGCCGCCGATCTGGCAGGCGTGGTGAACGTGGACAAACGCTGGTGCGCGGTGGATTTCTTGAGCTACGAATCCAAGGTACACAAAAACATCCACATCATCGGTGATGCAGTCTCGGCCGCCTTACCCAAGTCCGGCCACATGGCCAATTCACAAGCCAAGGTGTGTGCGGCAGCGGTCATCGAGTTGCTCAGCGGTAACGCACCCAACGCGAATCCGGTCGTGAACAACACCTGCTACAGCATGGTGTCGGACAAAGAAGCCATGCACGTGGCGAATGTGTTCCGCTTCAATAGCGAGAAGCAAGCCATGGTCTCGGCCGAGGGCGGCGGCGTGTCGGAGAAAAGCAGCGAAGAAGAAGGCAGCTTCGCCAAATATTGGGCCAAAAATATCTGGTCTGATGTGCTGCGCTGATTAGTATTGCTTAGGTTGGGTGATGTTGAAATAGGCATCACTCGGCCTAGGGCGTTACGCGCTGAGCCGCCGCAATACGGATAAAGGCGGCGTACGCAATACGCTGCGCGTGGCCATCAGGCCTGCGAGCGTGATGCCCGCCGCGCCACCCACCACCCCCACGACCCATACCCAAGGATTAAATGCGAACGGCAGGTGCAACACTTGCTGCGCCAACACAAACGCCGACACGCTCGCACCAGTGGCAGCGAGCACGCCGGCCAGTGCACCCAAGGTAGCGAATTCGATCAACTGTGCGTTGGCGAGTTGCTTGGTGCGCGCACCGAGGGTGCGCATCACGGCCGCTTCGTACAGGCGCTCGTCGCGCGTCGCCATCACGGCGGCGTAAAGCACGACAAGCCCCGCCAGCAAGGTAAAGAGAAACACAAAAGTCACCGCTTCCGAAACGCGCTCCATGATGGCGCGCACGTCGCTCATGATCGCCGCGACGTCAATAACGGTAAAGTTGGGGAATTGCCGCACGAGATCATTGAGCACCGCCTCGCGCCCAACTGGGAGATGAAAGCTGGTGATATAGGTTGCGGGTTGCGCTTGCAGTAGCGCGGGCGGGCCGATGACAAAGAAATTTACCCGCATTGAATCCCAATCCACTTTGCGCAAACTGGTCACGCGTCCGCTGACGCGCGTGCCGGCAATCTCATACGTCAGGCGATCTTGTAGTTTGATGCCCAAGGTTTCGGCGATGCCCTGCTCCACCGAGAATTGATCGGAGGCTGCTTGCGCGCGCCACCAACTGCCAGCGGTGATGCGATTATCCGCGCGCAGCTGATCCGCCCAAGACAAATTGAACTCGCGCTCGACCAGGCGCTGCGCGCGCTCTTCCGGATAGTCTTTGGCGTTCACCGGGCGTTCGTTGATGGCCACCAGCCGCCCGCGCACCATGGGATACAGCATGGGCGAATCCAGTTTTTCGGCGCGGAAGAATTGCTCAAGCCGTGGCAATTGATCCGGTTGAATATTGATCACGAAGCGGTTCGGCGCATCCGGCGGCAGCGAAGATTGCCAGCTCGCCAGCAAATCGCCGCGCACCAGCGTCAACAGCAGCAGCGCCATCAAGCCGAGCGCGAAGCTGAGAATTTGCGTGAGGCTCGATGCGCGCCGCCGGCCCACGTTGGCCAATCCATAGAACCACACACCGCGCGCACGGCTGCGCAATGCGGCAATGGCGCGTAGCAGCAAGCCGCCCAACAGTAAGCCGCCCAGCGCCACGACCAGCAGCCCCGCCAGCACATATAGACCCAATTCAATCTCCCCGGCGCGATACACCAGCACCCCAGCTACCGTAGCCGCACCTAAACCATAGCTCGCCCACCCTAATTGCTTCGGCATGCCCAACTCGCGCCGCAACACGCGCAGCGTCGGCACGCTTTTTAAACGCATGAGCGGTGGCAGGCCAAATGCGAGCAACAGCAACAAGCCCACACCCAAACCTTCCGCCAATGGCCATAGGCTGGGTGTCGGGAGATCGTTCACGATGCGCCCACGCATGAATTCCGCCAGCCCGGCTTGGCCACCAAATCCGATCAAGCTGCCGAGCGCGCTGGCCGCCAAGCCGATGATCACAAACTGAATCAGATACAGCCGAAAAATCGCCGCTTGGCTCGCGCCCAGACAACGCAACACCGCGCAGCTATCTAAATGGCGTGACACGAATTGCCGGCTGGCCAGCGCCACCGCGACCGCCGCCAAAATCGCCGACACCAGCGCTGCCAGTCCCAAGTAACGTCCTGCCCGTTCCAGCGCTGAACGAATCTCGGGGCGCGCATCGCTTATGCCTTCGATACGCTCACCGAGCGCCAGGCGCGTCTCGGCCCACTTGCGATAGGCGCTAAGTGCTTTATCCTCGCCTGCGATCAGCAAGCGATAGCCGACGCGGCTGCCGGGTTGGATCAGCGAAGTAGCGGCGATATCGTCCGCATGCACCATGAGCCGTGGTGCGATATTGAAGAAATCACCGGCGCGATCCGGCTCTTTGGCGATCACTGCCGCGAGCGTCATGCGCGCTTGTCCTAGCTCGATCACCTCGCCAATTTTCAAACCCAAAGACTGCATCAAGCGCGCATCGGCCCAGGCCGTGCCTGGCTGCGGGCCGCTGCGTGCGGCTTCATTTGGGCCAAACAACGCACGACTCAGGTTCAATTCGCCGCGCAGCGGATAGCCTATGCTGACGCCTTTTACCTCCGCCAATTGATTGCGCTCACCCTGTATCACCATGCTGGGGAAGGCCAGCGTATGCGCGCTGGATAAGCCGGAAGCGATAGCCTGCACTTCGAACGACGCGGGAATCGGATGGTCGCTAATCAGCACCAGATCGGCGGCGAGCAATTGATTCGCTTGGGTGGTGAGCGCTTGGCGTACACGGTCGGTGAAGAAGCTCACCGTGGTCACTGCCGCCACCACCACCACCAGTGCTATGAACATCAGCGTGAGTTCACCCGCGCGCGATTCGCGTGCCAGCAAGCGCAGCGCGAGTTTCATACGCCCGTCACCAAACGCCCGGCGTCGAGCCGCAAGCTGCGTCCGCAGCGTGAAGCCAAGGCTGTATCGTGCGTCACCAGCAGCAAGGTGGTGCCGCGCTCACGGTTCAAGGCGAACAGCAACTCGATCACATTGGCACCGGTGGCGCTGTCGAGATTGCCGGTGGGCTCGTCCGCCAGCAACAGCGCCGGCTCGGTCACGAAGGCGCGCGCAATCGCCACGCGCTGTTGCTCGCCGCCGGAAAGCTGCTTGGGATAATGCTGCATGCGACTGCCCAGGCCGACGCGATCGAGAATGCGCTGCGCGCGGCTGCGCGCGTCAAGACTCCCAGCCAACTCCAGCGGCAGCATCACATTCTCCAGCGCCGTGAGCATGGGCAACAGTTGAAACGACTGGAACACGAAACCCATATAGCGCCCACGCAGCGCCGCGCGGCCGTCTTCATCCAGCCCGAATAGCGCTTCGCCCTGCACTATGACGCTGCCGCTCGATGGCTCGTCCAAACCGGCCAGCAAGCCTAATAGCGTCGATTTTCCGGAGCCGGAGGCGCCGACAATCGCGACTGACTCCCCGCTTTTGATCTCGAATGAAATATCGTGCAGGATAGTCAGCGGCCCGGCCTCCAGGGCAACCGTTTTGGTAAGCTGCTCAGCTCGAATAATTGATGGTTCTGACATGAAGTTATTGTTCCTTCGCGGATTGATCACCGCTTGTTGTTTGCTCAGCCTGCCCGCTTGGGGCGCGCAAAAAATTCTGGTGCTCGGTGATAGCCTCTCGGCCAGTTATGGATTAGCGCAAACCAGCGGCTGGGTCAGCTTATTACAGCAACGCTTGGCGGCGGAGAAATTCCCGCAT
>ERZ1292633.983-Hain-H41-02um-R1-983-length-31451-cov-42_pt1 | contig 31451 bp, 26 predicted proteins | sample MGYA00564406_ERZ1292633 | MGnify/ENA primary metagenome ERZ1292633 (study PRJEB36523, sample SAMEA6512639) | groundwater metagenome | collected 2019-01-08 | study: AquaDiva: Metagenomics assemblies of 32 groundwater samples
TGCCACAATTGCGTGTGCTATAACAAATAAACTGACTGTTTAAGAGACATCAATGGGGGAGGTGTTTTTGTAGAATGTATCATTCGGTTCGTAATAATGGTACTTGCATCATGAACAGAATGGTCGTCAGTCGATACAGTAAGCAATATGGATAGCTGAGTTATTACAGCTATCCAAAGTTGTTATTTTAGAAACCATTCAGATCGAGATAAAAATTCCATCGCGGCCTGCCCAAAACGTTGTCTACTGAAAAAATCGGAGAAACCTTCGCGTGGGCTATAGTCTATCAGTGTTTCAGCTTGGATAATTTCCCGGGCCACATATTCTGCGCTGCCGAGAGCATCGGCTACGCCGAGTTCAATACTTTTTTCTCCGGTCCATACAACGCCGCTGAATATTTCTGGATGATCCTTTAAACGCTCGCCCCTGCCTTGTTTGACCACAGTGATAAACTGTTCGTGAATTTCTTTCAATAGTGATTCGGCATATTTTCTTTGTGTTGGGTCAAGCGGTGAGAAAGGATCGAGAAACCCTTTGTTTTCTCCTGAAGTTAGTAACCGTCTTTCAACACCCAATTTTTCCAATGTTCCGGAGAAACCGAACCCATCCATAAGGACACCTACCGAACCAACTAAACTGGCTTTGTCGACAAAAATTTTGTCTGCAGCCACTGCAACGTAATAACCTCCAGAGGCACAGATATCAGAAATGACAGCATAAAGTGGTGTTTCAGGATATTTAATCCGTAACCTGTGGATTTCATCATTGATATAACCGGCTTGAACAGGACTGCCTCCGGGGCTGTTAATGCGTAGTACGACACCTTTTGTGTTTTTGTCTTTGAATGCTGCGTGAAGGCTTGTAATGATCTTTTCTGCGCTACTCATGGTGTCAGCAGCAATCACTCCTTTTAGTTCAATGAGGGCCGTATGATTGTCAGGCAATCGCACGGTGCCTTCTTCGATCCAACCGAGTGCAGCAAAAAGAACGATAAAAAGATAGAGAAAAATTAAGATCTTAAAAAATATTCCCCATGAGCGGGTACGGCGCTGTTCTCGCAAGGACGACAATGCGAGATTTTCCAATAAACTTCTTTCCCAATTATCTGGTTTATTTTTTAGTTCTGATTCGTTCATATAAATTTCACTTAAAGTTGATTGTGTTATGTGGCGGTGGTTAAACAGTATGATTTTATTCAATCATGACAAAATAAAAAAAACAGGTGTTTTATACTTTATCATCGGTACTAATATCAGGCATTATTTTTTTGTTCTATTAAACAAAGTGTTCTAGAGCTGCTGCTACCAGTTTGTTATTTTCTCATATCAAAAGGATTCTATATTGACGAACTCAAGTTGCTTTTTGTTTCATTTTTAATTCATTCTGAACAGAACTACTTGAACAGATATCTTTTCCAATGCATGTAGTTTAAAGTTTTTGTTTGCTCACTTAACAATAGTTGACCCATGTTGTAAGAATTGTTTTGAGGCGCTACACTGAACAAATGCTTTAGATTTTTTAGGTGCTGTTTTTCTCATAACATTGTTTAATTTTTATTAAAGGGTAACATCATGCTCAAGAAGCACAGTCCGTTGTTTTTAGTTATTTTTTGTAGTTTTTTCCTAGTCTCTGGTACCGCTTTTTCTGCTGAATCTGACAAAGGAGCTGCATCATCAAAACCACAGGAACATAAGCATTCTGGCAATCACCAACACAGCCATGCAAAATCTGACGGTTCTTCTAGCCATCACGAACAATGTAGTCAGAAAATGTCGATGGTCGATCTCAACAAAGACAATAAAATTAGCAAAGAAGAATTCATTAAACATCATGAAGACATGTTTGCAGCCATGGATACGAATAAAGATGGCTTCTTAGATGAATCAGAAATGCATCATATGATGGATCAAATGCATGGTAAACATGGCAAAAGTAACCATGGACATCATAGCGAGAGTGACCATAAGCATTCTGATCACAGTAAAGAAAAAAGCAAATAGCATTTTTATTTCAATATGAAGTAAGAACAGAATTGGCAATTGCTTTGCAGAACAAGTCAATCTAATTTTCCGGAATCTCAGAGTGGGTGAGCATATGCTCACCCACAATTCATTTTAATCACATGTTCAACGAAGTAGTTGTTTCGATTTGTAACCGTGTATGAATAGCATCACTATTTTCTGATGGCTAGCATTAAGTTGTTACCAGATTTGTTAATCAATCAGATCGCGGCCGGCGAAGTTGTCGAACGCCCGGCTTCCGTGTTGAAAGAGATTCTGGAAAATAGCTTGGATGCGGGTGCTCAGAAAATCCATGTGCAACTATTACAGGGCGGAGTTAAACAAATCCGCGTAGTTGACAATGGGATCGGTATCGCAAAAGACGAGCTGGTTCTGGCGCTAACGCGGCATAGTACTAGCAAAATTAGTACCTTGGATGATTTGCATAGAATCGCCAGCCTAGGTTTTCGTGGTGAAGCACTGGCAAGTATTGCAGCCGTTTCACGTTTGACACTAGCAAGTTGCCAGCATGGGGATGACTATGCTTGGCAGGTTCATGTGGACGGTAATTCAGTTTCATCAGCGATGCCTTCCTCACTGTCCATCGGTACTACGTTAACCATCAATGAATTATTTTTCAATATTCCCGCGCGACGAAAATTTCTCAAATCTGAAGCGACCGAATTTTCGCATTGCGATGAAGTTTTTAAACGCATATCACTGTCTGCGCCATCGGTAGAATTTTCCTTGCAGCATAATGGCAAAACACGGCGTTTGCTGCATCCCGCGACGCCTGCGCAGCGGATCACTGGGATACTCGGAGAAGAGTTTGCACAATATGCCGTTTGGGTGGATGAGAGATCCGAGGCAATTCAGTTGCAGGGCATGGTGGCACTGCCGGCTTATGCGCGTTCTTCCAGGGAAGCGCAATATTTTTTTGTGAATAAGCGTTTTGTCAGCGATAAGCTTATTTCTCATGCTTTACGAGAAGCTTATCGCGATATCTTGCATCTTGATCGTTATCCGGCTTTTGTATTGTTTTTGGAAGTTGATCCGGAAAGTGTCGACGTGAACGTGCATCCTACTAAAACCGAAGTACGGTTTCGTGAAGCTCGCGCGGTACATCAATTTATTTTCCACGCGATTAATAAAGCGTTATCAGCGCCAGATCCACAAAAAAAACAAAATATTGACACTGCGATCAGTTTCGAGCATCGAGATGTCAGTAGTACAAGCCCTGTTCGCCCATTGTCAAATTATCCGTTGTCACGCAATGACAATAGGCCGCGCCAACTATTTCAACCGGAACAAATGTATCAATCGATATACGATACCCGATCATCTGATCCATCGTTGTATCTGGGTGAAACAGATAAGTTAGCAGGCGAAGCAAAGACCGCGACCGAATTGAACTCACCCATCGCTTCAGTCGAAAAGGAAAGCTTCTCACTGGGTTTTGCGTTGGGACAGTTGCAAGGAATCTACATTCTGGCTCAGAATGAACAGGGACTCATTGTGGTCGATATGCACGCGGCACATGAGCGTGTCATGTACGAGAAACTTAAAAATATATTTGATCAGCAGGTGGTGCCGACGCAATCTCTATTGATTCCAGTTACATTTCATGCCAGTAGCGTTGAAATGAACTTGGCTGAAGAACATACTGATTTGTTTGATCAATTAGGTTTTGAAATTGCGCCGTTTTCTCCTACAGCCTTGGTTGTTCGTAAAATTCCGGCAATACTGAGTGATGCCGATATCGTGCAGCTTGCTCATGATCTATTAAAAGAAATTGAGGATTATGGTGCGAGTCAAGTATTAACCGCCAGACGTAATGAAACTTTGGCGACGATGGCTTGCCATGGCGCCGTTCGTGCTAATCGAAAACTTACCATCGAAGAAATGAATCAGCTGCTGCGTGAAATGGAAGTGACCGAGCGTGCGGATCAATGTAATCATGGCCGACCTACTTGGTTCGAAATTACCGTAACTGAATTGGATAAAATGTTTATGCGTGGGAAGTAAGGGATTCAATTTAAAAGACAAAGATTGAATTTCTTGTTTCTTCTGTTACAGTATGTTTTTGTTACTTATCTAAGGGGATATTGCATGGAAAAAAGGATTTTGACGGCGCTTGTTTTGCTATCGTTAACTGGATGTGCCTCGATGAACGGCACATAATCAGGAGCACTGACGGGGAGTGCGCTGGGTGCTGGTGCTGGCGCTGCGCTGGGTGCAATTATAGGTGGCGGAGAAGGCGCTGCAATTGGCGCGGGTTCTGGCGCAATTCTGGGTGCGGGAGCTGGCTATTTATGGTCACAAAGAATGGAAGAGCAAAAAAAACAAATGGAAGCAGCTACCGCCGGTACTGGTGTGGAAGTTTCTAAAACTGCGGACAATCGTCTGAAACTCAATATTCCTAGTGACATTTCTTTTGACTCAGGAAAGTCTAATATTAAACCGAATCTACAACCGATACTGGATAGCTTTGCCACCAGCCTGAACAATAACCCAAATACCGTGGTGACGATTATCGGCCATACGGATAATACCGGCAGTGACGCGGTCAATAATCCTTTATCGGTTAATCGGGCTTCCAGTACGCGCGATCATTTGGTAGGGCGTGGTGTTGCAATCAACCGTATCCAGATTGACGGACGAGGTTCCCGTGAACCTGTCGCAACCAATGATACGCCTGCGAATCGGGCAATCAATCGCAGGGTGGAAATTTTTGTTTCAGAAATTCAACCACCCCCGAGTGGCACGCCAGTAGCACCACCACAACAATAAGCGTTTTTTGTTGAATATGTGCCAATAAATACCGGATTGGTGTGCATCTGCGCTGGTCCGGTATTGGGTTGTGCGATGTATTTCTATAGTTCTGGCAGTTTAACCGAGAGCAATTATCGGTAGTATCCACGTTTTCCATCCAGCAAAGCATAGCAGAGTCAGAAATGCGGCAACAATATCGTCAAACATCACACCGAAACCAGCGCGTAAGTGTTGATCGAAATAACGGATAGGATTGGGTTTGGCAATATCGAAGAAACGGAACAGGATAAAAGCAGCTAATTGCCATCGCCATTCATCAGGAATGAAAAAAAGCACTAGCAGAAACGCTACTGTTTCATCCCATACCATGCTGCCATGATCGGGATCGCCCAATACTTTACCCGTCAAGCCACACGCCCAGATACCGACGATAAACATCATATCAATGACTAATAAAAAATATACTGGGGAAAGTAATTCGTTGAATAGCCAAAATAAAGGGAACGCAATCAAAGTGCCTATCGTACCCGGCGCCAGTGGGAATAAACCTACACCGCCGGAAAAAGCAATGAAAAAGGCTGGGTGACTAAAAGCTAGCGCTAAACTGGGTTTGAAAGCCGGTGAATGCTGAGAATACGAATGATGCTCAGTGCTAGGCAATAAAATGGTCATATCCCCTAGTGTCCGGTAAAATTAACTTTCCTTGATGATCTTTAATGATTAATTGATGTCCTGTCAGAATTTTTCCGATACGCGTGAGCGGCAGATTTAACTCTTTTCCGAGTGACTCAACCGCGTTACGGTTTTTTTCAGATGCGGTAAAGCACAACTCATAGTCATCCCCGCCTGATAATAGGCACTCTCTTAGTAGCGGTTGTGACAAATTGCTTTTGATGATCGGTAAACAAGGAATATCATGAAGATTAATACACGCGGCTGTTGCAGAATTTTTTAAAACATGCCCCAAATCGGCTACCAATCCGTCGGAAATATCAATGGCACTGTGTGCCAGATTAACCAGCCGTTGCCCTAATTCAACTCGGGCTGAGGGCATGAGCAATGCGGGTAAACACTGCGAAAGTTCCTCGGGTGCTAAGGTGATTTGCTGTAATTCGTGCTTTAATGCCAGTGCTGCGCTGCCTAATTGACCGGATACCCAAATATCATCACCCGCTTGCGCATTATTACGGCGAAGGGCTTTGCCACGCATGACTTCACCAATGATTTGCACGTTAATATTCAAAGGTCCGGCAGTCGTATCGCCACCGATTAACTCGACTTGATAGGTGCTTGCCAAATCAAAGAAACCTTGACTAAACTCGGATAACCAAGCGTTATCAGGTGCCACCAGGTTCTTGGGTAATGTTAATGCAAGCAATGCCCAGCGTGGCTTAGCGCCCATTGCGGCCATGTCGGAAAGATTAACGGCTAAAGATTTGTAGCCCAGTTTGTATGGATCAACATCTGGGAAGAAATGCTTGCCGGATACCAACGTATCGGTCGAAATTGCAAATTCAGTATTTTGTGAAGCTGGAACAATGGCAGCATCATCACCGATTCCTACGATCGCATTATAGGTAGGCTTTTGGAAAAAGCGATCGATAATGTCGAATTCTGAAATCACTGAGATTAAACGAGTGGTTGTTTCTTTTCCAATTTTTGCGCAGCTATTTCTACGGCGCGTTGTTTGATCGCTAATTTATCTAAGACCCCATTGACATACTTATGCCCATCGATGCCGCCATAAGTTCTTGCCAATTCAATGGCTTCATTGATGATCGCTTTGTAAGGAATTTCGGGGTGATACAATAATTCATAAGCGCCTAGCAACAAAACAGCAAACTCTACCGGACTCAGTTCATGCAAGGCACGATCTAGGCACGGCTGAATATGCGTATTCAGTAGTTCAAAATGCTCAATTGCGCCTTGCAGAGCTTTAGAAAAGTGTTTTTCATCGACATGAATGAATTCGGGAGATTCGCGTAATTGTAGTTCAATAAAATTTGCACTTTCACCTGTAACTTTCCACTGATACAAACCCTGAACTACAAACTCACGTGCGATTCTGCGGCGGCTTTTTGGTTTCTCGACTTTGTTATTTTTGTCAGTGGTCGAATCCACTTGCAAGCTATTCATAAGGCAATTCGTCAATCTTGATTTGCAAATTGGCCATCTCCAATGCAGCTTTTGCGGCCTCCATACCTTTTTCATGCATACGTGCAATCGCTTGGTCTTCGTTATCGGTAGTGAGAATTCCGTTGGCAATGGGGATTTCTATTTCCAATTGTACTGCCATCAAACCTCGGGCAGATTCCTCCGCTACGATTTCGAAATGATAGGTGTCACCCCGAATCACTGCGCCGAGTGCAATGAACGCGTCGAATTGATTGGTTAGGGCAATGCGTTTAAGTGCCAAAGGAATTTCCAAGGCACCAGGTACTGTTGCAAGCAGTATGTTATGGTTTTGCACACCGTTGCTTCTAAGCTCCGTAATGCAAGCACTCAGTAATCCTTCACCAATGTCTGAGTTAAAGCGGCTCATGACAATACCCATACGTAAATCGCTACCTTCTAAAGTAGGTTCAATTTCGGGAATGTCATCGTAAAAAGGCATGTTTACTCCTTAAGTTGCAGTGTGTCGATACTGGCTGCCATTATAATCCTTTCAGCATCAGTCAAAGGTTATCTTTGCTATGAATTTCCACGTAACTGGAAACTTCTAAACCGAATCCAGTCACACTGGGCATTTTCCGGGGAGTCGCCATCAAACGCATTTTTCCAACATTCAGGTCTTTGAGTATTTGTGCGCCAATTCCATGATGACGCAAATCCATTTTATTACTGAAAGATTGGGGACGTTCATCTTTCGATTCAACACGCTCAGCTAGTTTTATCGGATCATCCCGGCGGTGCATCAGAACAATGACACCACATCCTGATTCAGCAATCATTTTCATTGCAGTGTAGATGTTCCAGGAATGCGAGCCATCCTCAATATCGAGAAAATCAATGACAGACAATGGTTCATGTACACGTACCAGCGTTTCATGCGCGGGGTTTATGCTGCCTTTGACCAGTGCCAAGTGTGTTAAATGCGAGATATCATCCCGGTATGCAATTAATTGAAATGGCCCATGTAGCGTTTGAATGGCACGCTCAGCAACGCGTGTGACCAGACATTCAGTTTGGTTGCGGTGTTGAATCAAATCGGCGATTGTGCCAATCTTGAGTTGATGCTTGTGAGCAAAGGCGATTAGATCGGGCATTCTTGCCATGCTGCCATCTTCTTTCAGGATTTCACAAATCACCGAAGCCGCAGTGAGGCCAGCCATTCTGGCCAAATCACAACCAGCTTCAGTGTGACCTGCACGCACCAACACGCCGCCCTTTTGCGCCATGAGAGGAAAAATGTGCCCCGGTTGTACAAGATCTTTAGGCTTGGCATTTTTTTGCACAGCCACTTGTACGGTTTTGGCGCGGTCTGCAGCGGAAATCCCTGTAGTCACACCCTCGGCTGCTTCAATGGAGAGGGTAAAGTTGGTTCCCAAAGGAGACCGGTTGGTCGTTACCATCAAAGGTAAATCCAGCTGATTGCAATGTTCTTCGGTGAGTGTCAAGCAAATTAGCCCACGACCATGCGTTGCCATAAAGTTAATGGCTGCGGGCGTGACAAAATCTGCGGCAAGCACGAGATCTCCTTCGTTTTCGCGATCTTCTTCATCGACCAGCACCACCATTTTGCCGAGTCTGATGTCGGCAATGATTTCTTCAATAGCACTAATGCTCATTTTTTCGACTGTATATGTTTAATTTCGTTTATATATTGAGTAATCTTGCAACATAACGCGCCAGCATATCCGTTTCCAGGTTGACTTGTGAACCTAGCTGCAGTTGGCCTAATGTGGTAACCATCAGGGTGTGTGGAATCAGGTTCACCGAAAAGGTATTGTCGATTATTTGATTGATTGTCAAGCTGACACCATCTACCGCAACGGATCCTTTGTGTGTCAAGAAGCGTCCAATTGCGCTGGGAACCTCGATATCTAATATAACGCTTTCGCCCGCTGGCGCACATTGAGTGACAATACCGATTGCGTCGATATGGCCGCTGACTAAATGCCCACCCAACCGATCAGCTAAGCGTAGTGCTTTTTCTAAATTGACTGTTTTGCCAACGCGATTTAATCCCTGTGTGCAGCGCAGTGTTTCTTCAGAAACATCAAAATGAATCAGCTGATTAGTTAAAGATTTAACCGTTAAACAAACCCCATCGACAGCAATGCTATCTCCCAAATTCACATCGCTCAGATCAAGACTTCCAGGATCAATGGTTAATGCTAGACTGCTCTCAGGTGTTGCGCTGGATGTATGGACGGCAGTTATTTTTCCAGTGGCTTGTACGATACCGGTAAACATTTAATTTAATGTGAATAAAAAATCATCGCAATACGAGCCATACTCAGATCCAATATAACCATGAAATGATTCAAATCGATCCATAAAGCCACTTTTGAAGTGGCGCGCCCAACACGATTCGAACGTGCGACCCCCGCCTTCGGAGGGCGGTACTCTATCCAGCTGAGCTATGGGCGCGATGAATAAACGATGCGTTAACTCGGGAAAAGTGCACAGGATAGCTGCTTTTGAAACTTACGTCCAACGTGTTGCGTGCACATGTTGGTATGCTACTACCAATCAGAGTTTACAGAAAACGAAAGCCATGGTTATTTCAATTAAAAATTTGTTCAATAATCTGAAAAATATGGTCGTAAATCAAACGTGCGTTTCAATTGAATGAGCAGAGTTTTTATAAAAGTGAGACGCTTTACACAGGATCGAGGCCGCTATCACGTGAAACTTACCAACGAGAATGACAGAGACGATCGGAAATCATCCACAAGCAATTTGCCCGATTTGTCATGGAAATATTTTTTTTGGATTATTCTGATTTGGATTCTTCTGGGATCGATTTTTCTAATAATTTTCCAACGTTATCAACCGTTGCAGGAATTCAATTCTCAAGCGGCCAAGAATGCGGATTCAAAAAAATTGATATCACAAACGTGCGGATCGTTACCGCCGAATGGATCATCTTATCTATTTGATCCATCAACAATCAATAGAACCGATGTGTTTTACTCAGGATTGGAAATAGAAAATAAGCATGATCATCCAATGGTGGCCATATTGTTTGATCAAACAAGTTCCAAAAGACTTCTGGCGCTATCGATCGCAACAGGAAATTCTAATCAAATTGCTGTGCCGGTTGGCCAATATGGAATGCAAGTTTTGTTGGGAACTAGCTGGTGTAATCTAGAGACGGGATTTTCTGACGGTGTTACTGTGACAGTAGAGGGTGGAATTTCAGTGAATGCTGGCGCAACGACCTCCATGCAATTCAGTGGCTCGGGTATTCGTCCCGTTCAACTTGAACTGGCTTATAATACGTTGCCGATAGATCTTCAGAGTTTAGAGCAACCATTGGAAGTCATGGGTATTGGAAAACTGGATCTACAGCAAACGCGCGAGGGTCACTATTTTAGTTCGGGAGCCGTCAATGGAGTACCGGTTGTATTCATGATAGATACCGGAGCAACAGTTGTAGCAATATCAAAACAGATCGCATCACGTGCAGGTATACAAAAGTGCACGAACCAGAAAATGACGACCGCAAATGGTGTCGTCAACGCTTGTAAAGCCATCGTGCCCGAGGTCACCTTCGGAGAATTCAGATTGAACAACGTTGAAGTCCTGGTCATGCCGAATCTGCCTGGAAATCCTCTCTTGGGCATGAATGTGTTGCGCAATTTTCATCTTGAGCAGATCGATCAGGTCATGAGAATTTCCGCTCGTTAAGTTTGTTTTCTCAGATGGGTGGGGAAAACTTCTACCCTCGATTCATAGTGACTAAAGCTTGGCTTAAAAACGCTTTGGCTTTTGGGATTGCTCAAAACTATCCAGTCAGGGTAAATCCAGCCCCAGTATATCGTGGTATAGAAACAGGATGGTCGATAGCGCCTGATTCTGAGTAGCACCAGACACATGATGCTGATTAGCCAGATAAATCCAGAACCTTCCCACTTCAACCGCCCCCTATCAGCCGGATGATGCTTGCCATTAAACACAATATAGTGTTCAATCTAATCTATGAAATATAGGTTTTTTTCGTACTTAAACGGTAATGTCTTATTTTCCTGAATCATCAGCTATTTAGTAAAATATCAATCAATATTATTATGTCGATAATGACCGGCGAACAAGATGATGTGACATTGTCTGATAGATTATTGGAAATAGTCTTATACATTACGTTGGGAGTTCGACTTGTCGCAGCACAACAGCTTTCGATTGACGGAGAATAACTTTGACTTGCTACGGCTGCTTTTTGCAGGGACTGTTTTACTTGTCCACTCCTATGAGCTTTCCGGATTTCAACAGCTAGAGATTATTACCAGTATTTTGTCGTCGGCAGTGGCTGTTAAGGCTTTCTTTGTTGTCAGCGGGTTTCTTATCTTCATGAGCTTTGAACGATCAGCAAATATTACCTCTTACGCTAAAAAGCGCATTCGGCGTATCTACCCTGCCTATTTCACGGTAGTGATGCTCTGCGCAATAGGCTTAATGGCCGTCAGCTCAAAGAACATCGGAGACTACTTCTCATTTGCTTGGATCAAGTATGTTTTTGCAAACCTCGCATTCCTGAATTTCTTGCAACCAACACTTCCTGGCGTTTTCGATTCCAATAAATTGGCTGCCGTTAATGGAGCACTTTGGACGCTCAAAATTGAGGCGATGTTTTATCTGACCGTTCCCCTGTTCGTTTTCTTGTTTCGGAAATACTCTCATCTTCCAGTACTCATACTTGCCTACTGTGCATCTGTAGCCTATGCAGGATTTTTGGCAGTCGTTTCGGAACGCACCGGCTCAGGGGTTTACGTGGAACTTGGTCGCCAACTACCGGGACAGCTTTCGTACTTTATAGCTGGGGCTTTTTTCTACTACTTTCTGCCTCTATTTGAGCGTCGCATCATGTACTTTCTGGCTGGAGCAGTTTTAATTCTTTCAGCTAATATGCTTTTCCCGCTGCCATTACTTGAACCTTTTGCGCTTGCCACGATTGTCGTTTTTTTTGGTCTGTTCTTGTATGTAGGTAACTTTGGAAAGTACGGTGATTTTTCTTACGGAGTTTACATTCTGCATTTTCCGGTTATCCAGCTTTTACTTTATTCGGGCTGGTTCCGAGAAAGTCCATGGTTCTTTTTGATGGCAGTTATCCTTATAACCACGGGTAGTGCCATTACTATGTGGCACTTGGTTGAAAAGCGGTTTCTATTTCGCAAGAGCCATTACATCACGGTCACTTCAGCGCATAAAAATGCCACTCCTAACCCGGCAGCCAACACGGACGCTGCGCGATGAAGCCGCGCAGCGCCGGTTACTTCTACGTTGGGCAACTCAATAAGGACATATTTTGAGAAAATCTATCCGGATAACCTTTGCCTGCTCTTTGATAGTTTTGGCTACTGCTTGTTTGGCTTCTGTATCTCACGCAAGCTGCATCTTGCCAGTCCCAGATGGTGGTGACGTGATGCCATCACCGGCCAATATCGAAGGCGACATCGTATCGATCCAAAAGGACATTGTTGTAATACAAACTTCAAAAACAAATCAAAAAGCTTCGGTTCGATTGCCTAAAAGCGAATCTATATATACCGCATTTGGTGGCGATGGCTCCTCGAGTGATTTGCGAGTTGGTCAAATGGCTAAAGTATGGTTTGTTGATTGTAAGCTAGCCGCAAAAAATACTGTGCCCGTGGCCGCATACTTCGAAATCTTTTCTAAAGATCCAAATGATCGACCCTAGCATGCCCAACCCAACCCAACCCAACACTCAAGCGGGACGCGCCTGTGGCGCGCCCCTGAGCTGCACGTTAGGTGCTTTAATCATGGCTATTAGCGAATTCGAAATTAAAAGATGTGAAAAGCTTGCAACTCAATTTATTGAGAAACATCGACCACCCGCTCACCTACGTAGTAAATTAGATTTGTGTTTTCGAATAGAAGAACGAAGCCAAAGCCTAGAACTTTTTGAAATCAGGCCACATTGGCAAAATGAAACTGAAAAAATTGAGAACCCGATTGCCAAAGCAACTTATAACAAAAGCAAAAAGAATTGGAAGGTTTTATGGATGCGTGCTGATCTGAAATGGCATACCTACAAACCCGTACCAGAAGTTGCATCACTCGAAGACTTTTTAACATTGGTCTCAGAAGATGAACACGCTTGTTTCTTTGGTTAGGATAGCATCTAATCTTATTTGTTAGAGCTTGCAACTGGCTATCAGCACCAAGATATGATCAGCTACAAAAGTACCGAAATGCGGAACCACCTGTTCTATAAGGACTGCAAGTTATGACTCACGAACATGCACAGCATGACCACGATCATCACGCGAATCACCGTGCTATAGCGACCGATCCCGTTTGCGGCATGCAGGTCGATTCATATACAGCGAAGCATCGCGCTGAGCATGATGAACAAGCTTACTATTTTTGCTCTGCCCACTGTCACGATAAATTCGTGGCCGAACCGGATATTTATCTGGCGGGCAAGGTCCCAATCGAGGAATCCGCACCTGATGCTATCTATACCTGTCCGATGCATGCACAAATCCGGCAGGTCGGACCGGGAAGTTGTCCGATTTGCGGCATGGCATTGGAACCGGCAGAAGTGTCGCTTGACGATGCGCCTAGTGCGGAACTCGCCGATATGACCCGTCGATTCTGGATTGGCCTCATATTGACTGCGCCAGTCTTTATTCTGGAGATGGGCGGCCATCTAGTCGGACTGCACCTCATGTCTATACAAACTTCCAATTGGGTGCAATTGTCGTTGGCGACACCGGTTGTCTTGTGGGCAGGATGGCCGTTTTTCGTGCGCGGGTGGCAATCGATCATGAACCGCGCGCTGAATATGTTCACACTGATTGCGATGGGCACCGGTGTGGCATGGATCTATAGCATCGTTGCCACCGTTGCGCCTGATCTCTTTCCCGATGCTTTTCGCAGCAGTGATGGGTCGGTCGCAGTTTATTTCGAGGCCGCGGCGGTTATCACTGTGCTGGTGTTATTGGGTCAGGTACTGGAATTGCGCGCGCGTGAACGTACTTCGGGTGCGATCAAAGCCTTGCTCAATTTGTCGCCAACTACTGCCAGCCGTCTTAACGATGCCGATATGGAAGAGGAAATTAGCCTGGATCAGGTGGTAGCAGGCAACCGCTTGCGGGTCCGTCCCGGCGACCGAATACCCATCGACGGCATAGTGATCGAAGGTGGTTCAAACATTGACGAGTCGATGGTGACAGGGGAATCCATGCCGGTTCGCAAGCAATCCGGAGATCAGGTGATCGGTGGCACCATTAATGGTCAGGGCAGTTTTGTGATGTGTGCGGAAAAAGTCGGACGTGACACCATGCTGGCGCAAATCGTTCGCATGGTATCGGAAGCGCAGCGCTCGCGCGCACCAATTCAGCGCCTGGCAGACATCGTTGCTGGCTGGTTCGTTCCGGCAGTCATTCTGATCGCCATACTTGCTTTTGCCGCCTGGGCGGTTTGGGGTCCGCCGCCTGCCATGGGATATGCGCTGATCGCAGCCGTCAGTGTGCTAATTATCGCCTGTCCGTGCGCATTGGGCTTGGCGACCCCGATGTCGATCATGATGGGTGTCGGACGGGGTGCGACCGCTGGCGTCCTGATCAAGAACGCTGAAGCATTGGAACGTATGGAAAAGATCGATACGATCGTGATTGACAAGACCGGTACGCTAACCGAAGGTAAGCCTAGGGTCACGGCAATTCGCGCTGCTGGCAATATCGACGAAAACGAGCTGCTACGACTTGCAGCCAGCTTGGAGCAGGGAAGCGAGCATCCTTTGGCTGCCGCTATTGTTGCCGCAGCCAAGGAGCGCTCGATTGTGCTGGCCAAGGCAACCGACTTTGACTCGCCGACTGGGAAAGGCGTGCTCGGCAATATCGATGGTCATCGGATCGTCTTGGGCAACACCAAGTTTCTTGCAGAATTGAATATCAATACCCGGGTGTTGGAAACGCAAGCAGATGAACTGCGTCAGAATGGGGCGACAGTGATCTTTATAGCAGTCGATGGAGCGACTGCCGGTATTGTCGCTATCGCCGATCCGGTGAAGGCATCGACACCTGCCGCTATCGATGCTTTGCACGCCGACGGCATCCGCATCGTCATGCTGACCGGTGACAATCGCATTACGGCTGAAGCAGTCGCTCGGCAATTGGGTATCGACGAAGTGGAAGCGGAAGTGTTACCTGATCAGAAAGCGGCAATCGTAACGCGATTGCGCGAGCAAGGGCGAGTGGTCGCCATGGCGGGGGACGGTGTCAACGATGCTCCGGCTTTGGCCACCGCCGATGTTGGCATTGCCATGGGTACGGGCACCGATGTTGCGATTGAAAGCGCGGGGGTAACCTTGCTGCGCGGCGATCTGCTGGGTATTGTCCGGGCACGGCGTCTATCCGAAGCAACCATGCGTAACATCCGCCAAAATCTGTTCTTCGCCTTTATCTACAATATGGCTGGCATACCGATCGCAGCCGGGTTGCTTTATCCGTTCTTCGGTATCTTGCTCTCACCGATTTTTGCTGCGGCAGCGATGTCGCTATCTTCGGTCAGCGTGATCGTCAATGCATTGCGGTTGCGTACAGTCAAACTGTAGCTGGTATTACGATCGGACGGTACTCTGAATGAAACACAATGATCCGAAGAAGTCAGCCCAATAATGGTCTCTTTGGGCAACAGCAAATACGACAGGCGCTTCAAAGCTATAAAATTCACGTAGCATGACGAAGCAACACTTAAAGCATCATTCGCTTTTCAGGTCTAAAAATTTTCGTAGCGATTGATATCAAAAATACCTGCTATATGCGGTTCATGTTCTTTTTGCCAGCCGGTAATGTCATGCAGGATTTCCCAGAACTGCGGATGCGTGCGCCGTACTCCCCATGTATTTACAATATGTTCGAAGTGTTCCTCCTTTTTGGCTATGCCAAGCAGCAATGCAAATTCTTCGATATCCGAGGCGGGCACATCAAAAATGAAATTCGGATAGCTACCGGTAATGCCGGGGTATACTGTCAGGTGATCTTTTTCAGGCTGATACCTCAATTCCTCGCCCAGTATAAATGCAACGTTGGTATGCGCACGATCCCGCAACAATGTATAGACCGTGCGCTTATCTTGACCATGTTTGACTCGCACGAATGTTACTTCCGGCAGCCGGTTGATGCCAGCCAGATCGGCCGCCGGGCGGGCTGCGATGGTAGACAACGCTTGATCTGCTTTTTGTATCCAAAGTGGCTGATTTGAACGGACACAGTTCATCGCTTGACAACGATTGATAGGATCGTCTGCCATCGCATTAACGGATTCAAAACGCTGGAGGATCCGTGATACAAGTTCCTGCTTCGGATCTTCCGTTGTGAAGTTCTCCGCCGAAGGCGATACATCATCGATATTTTCGTAAAAAATGCCGAATTTCAGTTTGCCTGAATGTTGATACCAATCGTGCAGAATACCCGTGCGTTGACCATCAGGGATCAAGCGCAAAAAGTTATGTTCCGAGCTGTTGCGTATCAGATCGAAATAGAGTCTGGTCAAAAGTTGATGAGCGACATTGCCAAATACGTTGTAATTCACCACCAGTATGTAGTATGTGCGTTCAAGTAACGGATAATCCATGAGCCATAACGTCTGAGGAATATCTCCGATCAATCCCCTGGAAACCGAAGCGCTATCGTAATGGCGAGCGATAGTCAGCAAGGCATCTTGATTTCGGTTATCGCCATTCCATAGATGATCCAGTGATGCGCCACCGGGGTATTGCAATACATACTGACTGCGGCGTTGCGCCAGGTAATCATTATGATGACTGAGATATCGGAGCCACTCCTCGCCCATCGCCAGCAGATCGTCGTTTTGCCCGGGCATTTCTAGTAATGGAATGACTTGATGTTGATAAGCGTTGTTCGTGATAAAAGGATCGGATTTCGGATTCTGGAATAAAACCCAGAAACGATCGCGTATCACGTCGGTAGCGATCTGACCACGGCATACGGGCCCATGGATGACATTACGCACATAATATTCGGCGTCATCCAGCATGAAGCGGTAACGAGCATAAACCGGAATGGCCGCAAACGTTGCGAACGGATTCACCCGCTCTGCATAGCTGTACCCCGGCAAATCACCCATCGGCCATTTATGACTGAAAAATAACTCGTTGATACGGTGCCGCTTTGCCTGGTTGAGCGGGTAGGGCATTCGCCGTTTGTGCAGGATATTACCGACAATCGGGCGTATTTGGTAGAAAAACGGTTGCTTGGGATCCTCATTGGGAAGTACGGTAGAAATCGGTATGACATCCTTGCCGGGCGGTGTTGATGAACGGATTAACTCAAAAAAACGCAACTCACCATCCAGATCCGGAAAGTACAGTGTTGCCATAAACAGGTGCTCATACAGCCAGCGCGCCACCAGCTTACTGCGATTATCATTGCGGTTGAAGAACGATTCCCATTGCTGAAGTGATTCTTTCTCACCATCGGTAAGCGTAACCGGTTCATCGGTAATCACCGCGCCTTGTTTGACCCATCCGGCCAATAGCGCATATTCCTGATCGTTCAGTCCGGTAACTGCAAACGGCATGCCGCCGTACGGATAATCACGCGCATAATCGGAAAATTTCTCACCGGAGATACATTGATTTTTCCGAGTAATACCCAGTTCAATCGAATCCGGTATTTTACTGTTTGGTGGAAACGGATACCGTTTCGCCAGCGATATCATCCCTGCTATCAAAGGCTCTGACTGTGCATCGTCAGATTGCAAAACCGAATGAAAACCACGTTCACGCCACCCCGAAACAGTCAACTCGTCAATACCCAACCGGGTGGGCGGCATGGCCTCAGTCCGCGCTCCACCATAAATTGACTCACGAAAAGCACCCCGTAACAACCCTTCGGCATTCTCTAGCTTTAGCTGACATGGTGCATCAAAACAACTGTGGCATGACAGGCACTTTGTTTCGATGATTGGTCGAATTTCTTGTGTATAAGAAACCGGACGCTCAATGGGTGCTGGCGGTATTACAGGGATAGGAATCTGGCTATTGCCAGAAATTGCATCTTGATAGTTTTGACAAGCAGCCAATACAAAAAGCAAAGCTATGAGAGATATGTATGAATAAACTGCTCGCATGAATAAAAACCATCACTTAAATAAGTTGAAAAGACATCTAAGAAAATATAATGGAATTCCAAAGGAAACAACCACCAACAGCTTCTCAAGTAGCTAAAATACTGGTATTAAAACATTAACAGCTAAATGGAATAGCCTCAAATATTAAAGAAATGAACTAGAATTTAGGGCTAATCTACTACAGCCCCAAAAAGAATATGGCTCAAATCCCATGCGCTATTCCATGCAGGCCATACTATTCGAAATGGGAAAGCCCTAAGTTTTGAATGCTGTCGTGCCATTACTCAAAGAAGAATTTGTGGGCATTCAGTGATTACTGGAATCGTCCGAATTTGACAGCACCTACCCCAAATAAAGCTCAAACTGAACGGGTTGAATCCGGTAGACTATAGGTCACAGTTTGCAACGTAGTCAGCTATTTTGTAAACGTCCAACTTCTGGGGGTCAGTTCAAATCCGGGGCGATTCACTATGCTTTCTTCGCCCCGAAGACCTTCCAGCACAATGCGGATCTTTTCCTCTGCTGAGTATTGGCGCCGCGTTGCTCGGCGTATATCGCGTACAGTTTTCTCGATACTGCGGTTTTGCTGATTTTTCTCTGTCATCATCGTTCCTTTTAAGTAACGATGAACCAAAACACTCTCTTACGCAATCACACTATTTTGTCTAACTGGCGCTGACGGGATACACATAAAAATGAACACAAATGTTTTGGATTTTTGATCGCCTGCTAGAGTGTTTGACACTCCATCTCCTTTCCTGTACTTTCATTTTTCATCAAAAAGAACATTCTTTTCCTATATCCCGAAGCATTCATGAGTTCAGAAAAAATCGCACTGACACAGACTGTGCAAAAAGGGGGCTGTGCCGCTAAAGTTGCAGCCTCGGAGCTTCGTCGGATTTTGCAACAGGTAAGATTCCCACCAGCGCATCCCGCTTTATTGGTGGATGGCGGACTGTTTGATGATGCCGCCATTTATAAAATCAATGAAGAAATCGCCCTGGTTCAAACTTTGGATTTTTTCACGCCTATCGTAGACACCCCGAAACTTTTTGGTGAAATTGCCGCCGCCAATGCCCTCAGTGATGTTTATGCGATGGGCGGCAAACCGACAACCGCCATGGGGATTTTGGCATTTCCTTTGGCCAGCATGGCTGAACACGTCATCGTTGATGTTTTGCAAGGCGCCAGTGACAAAATTGCCGAGGCCGGGGCTAATTTCGTCGGCGGACATTCTATTGATGATGATACGTTAAAGTTTGGCCTGTCGGTCACCGGATTTGTCAAGCCAAGCCAAGTGTGGACCAATGCTGGGGCTAGAATAGGAGATCATTTGATTCTTACAAAAGCATTGGGCACGGGAACCATGACGGCTTCTTTAAAAAGACAACAATCCCAGGAAGAAGATATTCTAGAAGCCTTGCAGAGCATGGCCGCCGTCAATAATGCCATTGATTTCATGACTGCGGATTTGCAAGCAGCGGTTCACGCTGCGACGGATATCACCGGTTTTGGTTTCTCCGGTCATTCCATGCAACTCGCCAATGCTAGCCAAGTGACTTTAAGCATTCAGGCAGAAAAACTTCCACGGTTTACTAAAACTTTTTTCTGTTTGGAACACTCTTTTTTAACAAAAGCCCATAGGACGAATGCGGAATACACTGAACCCAGCATTGATGTCTCAAATCTGGATAATCTACACAGACTCTTAATTCATGATCCACAGACAAGCGGAGGCTTGTTATTAAGTGTTTCCCCCGAAGTCAGTCATGCCATGATTCAAGCCTTGCGCAGCAAGTTTAAATCTGCTGAAATTATTGGGGAGGTTTCGCCTCGTCAAGATAAAGCGGTGGTCTTTGAGTAATCAAAATATCAGTATTGATGGATTTAAAGAATTATTCGTAACGGCAACACCGTTGATCGATGTGCGCGCGCCGATTGAGTTTGTGCAAGGCTCTCTGCCCGGGGCCGTCAACCTACCCATATTGGATAATGACGATCGCGTGCTTGTCGGGACTACTTACAAGCATCAGGGTCAGGAAGCCGCAATCCGCCTGGGATATCAGATTGTTTCCGGTTCTGTGAAACAAGCTCGTCTGGGTCAGTGGCTGAAGTTTGTGCAGGAAAACCCCCGGACCGTGTTGTATTGTTTTCGCGGCGGCAAGCGGTCGCAGATCACCCAGCAATGGCTAAAAGAGGCCGGTGTCGAAAGACCACTGATTGTTGGCGGCTATAAAAAAGTGCGCGCATTTTTAATGAATGTTATTGATACATTTAGCGAAAATAGGCGATTACTGGTGGTTACAGGACCCACGGGCAGCGGAAAAACCAAGTTGATCCATGCAGTAAGGAGTCATTATCCTTGTGTTGATTTAGAAGACATCGCCCAGCATCGAGGATCCGCTTTTGGGGGATACTCCATTCCTCAGCCGACGCAGACCGATTTTGAAAATCGGTTGGCGGTCAATTTGCTGAAATTAGAAAACCAAATGCAATTGGATACACCGTGGTTGGTTGAGGATGAAAGTCAAAGTATCGGAAAAATTTGCGTGCCAGCAAATTTCTTTGTCCGCATGCGATCTTCCGAAGTCATCTGGCTTGATGAACCTTTTGAAATCAGAGTGGATAATATTTTTGAGGATTATGTGCTCAACACTGCGATCGGTCATGTGCAACAAGTGCGGCAAGGCAAAAGTTGGTCAGCGCAAAAACCGGAAACGTTGCATGATCAAGCTATGCAGCTGTTTGAAAAATATAAGCATTCATTGCAAATGATCAGCAGAAAATTAGGCGGCAAGCGGTTTCAAGAAGTGTTGAACGATTTGGAAAATGCACAACTGGATTTTTTGAATATGAACGAAATTGTTTCGAACAAAGTGTGGATCGAAAAACTTGTAAAATATTACTATGATCCGCTTTATCTGAATTCTCTTGAGCGCCGCCAAGTCATTCCCTGTTTTAAAGGTTCAAAAAACGATGTCATTGATTATCTTCAATACCAACAAACAGCATATTAAATGCTGTCGTGCAGGCGCACGGCATTTGTCCCACTTCGTTAAAATACACCGCTGGTCGGGGGTCAACGCCGGTCGGGGGTCAACGCCGGTCGGATGCATTCAACCTGGAGAGATTAAATGAAACGACGCACTTTTCTGCAAGCTGCCCTTGCGACCCCATTCATGGCCGGATTGCCAGCCGTGCGCGATGCGGTTGCCTCTGCACAAGGTGAAGGTTGGCGCACTTTCGAATTGGCCACCAAACTGGAAATTGCCAATCCTTCCGGTGTCTCACGCGCCTGGGTTCCACTGCCATACACGACCAAAACCGACTGGCATACGCCGCTGAGCAATACATGGAGCGGCAACGGACAGATGAACGTCATTACCGAGCCGAAATACGGTATGGAAATGCTCTATGTGGAATGGAAAGAACACGAGAAAGCTCCCATGATCGAAGTCATCAGTCGTTTCGCGACACGCGACCGCGCCGTAGATTTCTCCGGATCGAATCCAGATGCCCCCAGCCTGTCGCAAGCCGAAATGAAACTCTACACCGAGCCGACGGAGCTCATTCCGACTGATGGCATCGTGCGCGACACCGCGCAGGACATCATCCGGCATGCTAAAACTGATATCGAAAAAGCGCATGCAATCTACGAATGGGTCGTGGACAATACCTTTCGTGATCCCAAGGTCATGGGTTGCGGCTGGGGCGACATCAAGACAATGTTGGAGACGCGCTATTTTGGCGGAAAATGCGGCGATCTCAACGCTTTGTTCGTCGGCTTGGCGCGATCGGTCGGCGTGGCGGCTCGCGATATTTACGGGGTGCGCGTCGCACCTTCGCTGATTGGCTACAAGAGCCTCGGACTTGGCAGTGCCAACGCAAGCAAGGGACAGCACTGCCGCGCGGAATTCTTCGCTCAGGGCATAGGCTGGGTGCCGGTCGATCCCGCCGATGTGCGCAAAGTGGTATTGGAAGAACCGCCCGGCAATTTGCAAATCAACGATCCGAAAGTGGTGGCGATGCGCAAGCGGCTGTTCGGCGCCTGGGAAATGAACTGGCTCGCCTACAACACCGCCCACGACGTTGTCCTGCCCCATTCCCAGACCAAGATTGCGTACTTCATGTATCCGAACGGGGAAACCGGCGGGAAAGTGTTGAATCAACTGGATCCAGATACCTTTAAGTACACGATCACGGTCCAGTAAATAGAATCTTGGTTTCTTTCTGATATATCAATTACTTAATTTTTTTCTTTGCTGTTTTTGTGTCATTTTAGAGCGTTTGAGTGATTTTCTAGAAACCTGATAAAATCAGCTTAAATTCATTCGATTAAAGCAGCAAGGCAAGTTAATGGTTGATTCGCCCCGATTTCTGTTCGATCCCGTTTCCTGTCACAAAATTGATCCGCTCAAAGAACAACTGATACATATTGGCTTTGATCCCATAGTGATCTCGGTTCAGCGCCATGAATACGATATTCTCGATGTATCCGCCTTCGCACACGCGCTGGTGTATTCACCACTCCTTTTTGAAATTAGAGACCGCGGCGGCGTTAATCCTGACGAGATTGCTGAAGCACTGACAGAAGCGTTTAAAAAAGAATATGGTTCAAATCCCATGCGCTATCCGATGCAAGCCATACTGTTCGAAACGGGAAAGCCCTAAGTTTTGAATGCTGTCGTGCCATTACTCAAAGAAGAATTTGTGGGCATTCAGTGGTTACTGGAATTGTCCGAATTTGACAGCACCTACCCCAAATAAAGCTCAAACTGAACGGGTTGGGTCGGGTAGACTATAGGTCACAGTTTACAACGCAGTCAGCTATTTTTTAAACGCCCAACTTCTGGAGGGCAGTTTAAATCCGGGCCGATTCAATCAAAGGAAAGTATTGGTATGACACTGACTATTCAGCAACAAACTTCCATTCTACAGCTCACCCAGGTCATGTTTAATACCACTCCTGGGGCAATTTTCCTGGATGTGTTGGGAACACACATAAAAAATGGACAATCGTTATCGGATTTAGCGCAATTTTTATCTGGAACCAACTTGTTCTTTGGAGATGTGTATAACGATGAATTTCCAGGTTCGTTTGCACAAAGCTTTGTTGAGAATTTAGTAGGTGATCGAGTATCTGTAGAGAATAAAACCTGGGCGATTAATTATATTTTTGACAGAATGTCGGCAGGAGCCACGCAGGCCGACGTGATTTCGGAACTGACTCAAGCGCTTTCTGCTATTCCTGAATCAGATCCTGATTGGGGCCAGGCCTCAACGTACCATAATACCGACATTGCCGTGAAAATCGTATCCAGGCTGGCGGGCAATACGATTACAGCCGAAGAAGCAGAGCCTGTGGTTAACTACATCCTGGATCAGATAGCTTCTGGACAGACGATTGGCGCAATGGTCGAATGGGCGATCACGGCTCTGGACAACATTGATCATTCCGATCCCACATGGGGCGACGCAGCCGCATTGTTCGATAACCGTGTCGAGGTTTCGCGCTATTACTCGGTCGACAAGGTCGGTACAGTCCCAAGCTCCTTCATGCTGCAATATCTTCTGACCACGATGCAGGCTGGAGAAACGCTGAGTTCATTGATGAAATATGCGGTAACGTTGTTAGGGCCAGAGCTTGGTGTTGCATCGGAATCAGCCAAAAGCTCAGCAGTTCTGAGATCGATTTTGTCAGGGGTTACTGAAGATATTGATTCCGTTAAATCCGCTAAAGCTGCAATCGATAATTTTCTTAAAAGTGAAATCAATCTTTATGGCCTGGATGGTAACAACGGTTTCCGTTTGAATGAGACAGCCTTGACTAATTATTCGGACTATAAGGTAAGCAGCGCCGGAGATTTTAACGGTGATGGCTATGACGATATGATCATTGGTGCAGATCATAATGATGCTGACAGTTTTATAGCTGACACGGGTTACTTGGTATTTGGTAAGCCTTCAGGATTTGGAGCCACGCTGGATTTGTCAGATGCAGCAGGTAGCAATGGTTTTCGCATTGATGGAATTACAGAGACCGGTGACGATAATTTCTCAATCAGTAATGCTGGGGATATCAATGCGGATGGTTTTGATGACCTGATCATGGGTGCTACGTCTTATAGTTCAGGAGGCAGTCGCGCAGATGCCGCTTACGTGATATTTGGCAGATCTGCGGTTTTCAATGCACCACTCGATTTATCGAATCTAAGCAGCGATGATGGTTTTCGTATGGATGGATTGAATCTAGGTGAAGATCCAAGAGATTTTGTCAGTAGCGCGGGAGATTTCAACGGAGATGGCTATGATGACATTATCATTGGATCGCCTCTGGATGAGGCCAGCTATCTGGTATTTGGTAAAGATATCGGGTTTGATCCTGTACTGGATTTGAAAAATCTTAGCGCCGATAAAGGTTTTCGGCTGGATGGAGTTGCTTCGAGTCATTCTGTGAGTACGGCCGGTGACATCAATGGGGATGGGTTTGATGATCTAATCATTGGTGCTAATCATGCCAATCCGAATGGCAGTCATTCTAGTTCAAGTTATGTCATATTTGGTACAGCCCAAGTATTCAATGCGCCATTGGATTTATCGAGTCTGGACGGAAGCAATGGTTTTCATTTGAGTGGTGTAGTCACAGGAAATGATGAGGGATATTCGGTCAGTAATGCCGGCGATGTCAATGGAGACGGGTTTGATGATGTGATTGTGGGCGTACCGTCTGCCAGTCCGAACGGGGATGCTTCCGGTTCCAGTTATGTGGTATTTGGTCGGGCTGCAGGATTTGGTAATGTGTTTGATTTATCCAGTTTGAATGGCAACAACGGTTTCCGTTTAGACGGTGAAAGAGAATTTTTCGATGCTGGATTTGCGGTCAGTGGTATTGGGGATTTCAATGGCGATGGTTTCGATGATCTAATGATTGGTGCGCCGGAGGCTGACCCGGATGGATTCAGAGTAGGGGTCAGTTATGTGGTATTTGGCAAGGCTGCTGGTTTTAACCCTTCATTAAAGTTGTCTAACCTGGATGGGAATAATGGCTTAATTCTGAAGGGATTACATCTTGATTTTGAGGTGGGCCGTTTTGTCAGTGATGCTGGCGATGTAAACGGTGATGGCTTCGATGATCTGATCATGGGCGTTTCAATGGGCAATCTAGATAACGGTACGCTAGATCTTGGTTCAAGCTATGTCGTACTGGGTGGAAATCATGCCGATACCGTGACATTTCTGGGAACGCACGAAGCGGATCATTTGGTTGGTACGATAGCGGCAGAAAGCTTTGTCGCAGGTGATGGCAATGACGTGATGATCGGTAGGGGTGGGCTCGATGTATTTCATGGCGGCGCAGGCGATGATCTGATCGAGGTGCCAAAATTCAATTTCCGGTTAGCGGATGGGGGCGCTGGTACCGATACCTTGGCGTTCACTGGAGGTGGCCTGAATCTGGATCTGGCTGATATGCGCGGCAAGATCGATGGTATCGAAACCATCGACTTAACAGGAAGTGGAAATAACGCATTGAATGTAAACCTGATGGATGTACTTAATTTGTCTGATACCAGTAATACTCTAAAAATAGACGGTAATGCAAGCGACTCCATCACTGGGTTGGGCAATGGTTGGAACGATGGCGGGGTGAGTGGTGATTACCATGTATACACGCGAGATGCAGCAATAATATTGGTTGGAATTAATGTGACGACGGATTTTGTTTAGTCGATTGCAATATTGGGGTGGGAGTTATTTGCTGATAACATAGTTAAATCTCTTCGGGGTATTTTATTGGATCCCTGGCGCAACTTATACGGCGCAGATGGTTAGCGGAGCTATTGTAGACTCGGAAGGTAACGCATACAGTGGTTTCTCAGGTGCACTTTTACTCTCAACGAGATATCTTTAGTTGGATTAGCTCAGAAGGTCTGTTAAAAAAGCCGGTTCTTCATATAGAAAAAATTTGGGTATGCGTTAAAAGCAATTTAAATTAGTCTCCAAAGGAATGCTCGACGGAAGCTTAGAAGATAAAGATGAAAAGTATCGTGTTGGTTTTTTGTCTACTGACAAGTGCAAGTGTTTTTTCGCAAGATAATAACAAAACTATAATTAACACCCCCTTTCCATTAATTTTTGGAGCTTATGCCGAAACTTATTATAGCTACGATTTCAATAACCTGATAAATAACACCAAACCCCCGTTTCTATTCAGCTTCAATAAAAATAATGAAGCTTCGGTAAATTTGGCTTTCTTGAAAGGATCGTACGTTACAGACAGGGTCAGGGCTAATCTTGCACTGGCAGTGGGTACCTATATGAACGCCAATTATGCGGCTGAACCCGGTGTATTGGGGAATTTGTTCGAAGGCAATGCCGGAATAAAGTTATCTAGAAGCAATAACCTGTGGTTGGATGTCGGCGTCTTCCCTTCGCATATTGGCTTTGAAAGTGCCATGGGAAAAGACAACTGGACTTTAACCAGAAGCATCATGGCAGAACATACTCCTTATTTTGAATCCGGTGCTAAAATAAGCTACATCTCTGACACTAACAAGTGGTTTTTAAGCGCATTAGTTCTGAACGGCTGGCAGCGCGTCAAGCCAGTGGATGGAAATACTCTCCCTGCATTCGGCACCCAGATTACTTATAAGCCTTCCCCAAGAGTAACCTTGAACAGCAGCACTTTTCTTGGTAGCGACAAACCTGATAGTGCGAGGCAAATGCGCTATTTCCATAATTTCTACGCTACTTTTAAATTGACTGATGTGCTCGCCGCGGCCATTGGCTTTGATATCGGTATCGAGCAAAAAAGTAAGCATTCTTCAGCAATGAATATATGGTTCAATCCTACAACGGTCTTGAGATATGCTCCCACAATAAAAACTGCTGTTGCAATCAGGGCGGAATATTACGATGACAAACATGGTGTAATCATCGCTTCAAATACTAACAATGGATTTAAAACATGGGGTTTATCCGCCAATTTTGATTACAATATCAGCAGTCACTTACTGTGGAGAATCGAGGCTAGAGCATTGCAGAGCGGAGATCAGATTTTTACAGCAAAAGATGGCTCAACTAGCTACAGCAATACGTTTGTCACCACGTCATTAGCCGTCAGCTTTTGACGAAATTGTCTAGGAGTACGCGAGTGGTTGCGCTCGTTGGCCTGCACCTGAGTCGTAGGGGAGCGATAATTGATGACCAAAACCGTTGCGCCCCGGGCTGGTTGTCCTGAACGAAACTTGATCTGACAGACAGGCCAATCTTGGTTATGCATGATAGATTTTTATCGGAATGTGAAAAAGAGATGTTTGCTTTTTTCATCGATTTTAGCCATCTGAGACATTTCGGCATCAGAAATTAAGCCGTTCTTTGTTATAACTTCTATGCTGATATGGCGCAAGCGTAATTCAATCGGTAGATGATCTGGCGAATCGGGTAATTTAGACTCGATCTTGGCGACATCTTCAGCGGAAAAGCTATTAGGGCTTCGTATCACGGCACGAACAATCGTTTTTCCATTTTCCAAAGCAATTCGTGTTTCACTGACATAGGCGCCAGGATACGAGTGCATTTCCCTCACTAATACATTACGAACCTCTGTTTCAAAACTAATTTTGTCAACCAGCAGTTTGGTGTTGGCGCCAAGTGTTACAAACAAAAGAATTAATAGCACAATTGTGATGCCATTCAACCAAATGACTTTGTGGTCACTATAGAAGCGGTCAACAACTTTATGAAAACCACACAACCATAGCACTATTGATGAGGAAAATTGAATGGCGATAATATTGGTGCCTGTTAGCAAATAAGCCCCGAATGCATGCTCCCAATCACCACGGGCAATGAAAATCGTTCCGGTACATAGCGGTGGAACCAAAGCGGTCGCGATTGCAACACCGACAATTGCATTTGGAATACGTGGGGAAATCACTGCATATGCTCCGACAGCACCACCAGCGAGCGCGATCATTAAGTCTAAATAATTGGGATTGGTTCGTGACAGCATTTCATCGCTTATGGGCATGTCGTAGTGAATTAGGCCAATGATCAAGGAACATAATGCAACGATGCTTACACCACCAGTCAACGATAATGAGGATTTCTTAAATAGTGCATAATCTCCATCAACTAGTGATAGCGACAAACCGGCGATGGGACCTAATAGCAGGCGACTAGCATAGCACCAATCACACCAGATACGCTGCCTGCCAGTAATGCATAGCTTGCAATAATTCCTGCCAGGGCGTTCATGATGACATAAGGCTGGTCAAACTGTGCATCGAGTACGATATCTTTGCGTATATCTAAAGTTGCATTCGCTGCTTTTTCATTCTCTGATTCATTCTCTGATGAAGTTGAATTGTTTGCTTGCATGATGGAACTCTTATGACTATAAAGTCCTTAATATAAATCAATTTATATAACAGCTATAGATTTCATATTTGACAGCACACTGCAGCATTAAAGGTTTAGAGGCTGTGGTAGATTAGCTTAGATGATAAGCTAATTGAATGAAGATAAGTCATTATAGATTATTAAAGAAAACACAATCAAGGTTGCTGGAATATTTTGTGTTGGAAGTTACAGCACGCTCAGCAGCCGATATATTGGAAATCCAACCTAATAGTGCAGCACTGTTTTGCCACAAAATACGGGGTGTAAATAGCAGTGTAAAATGTACCACTGAGGCGCACTAAATTACGCGGGAATCACGGAATAAAAGTGTACCAATCTGAAGCTTGTAAGTTGATGCGATGGGCATCAAGTGAAAAGCATTTGAAACTGAAATTACGAAAGTTGATTTCCGATAGCCAACAACCCATCGTGTAACAATCCGAGGTATCCTATGACGGCATCTTGTTTTTTCATAGCGATCCGCTACCCGATTTGATCAATGCGGCGTATCGATTACAAATCAACGAATATAATGGCAAAATGACCCTGCAATTTTTGCTTGAACATTGCTCCCAGGTTGATCCTGCGGTAACCCGTCATGCACACTGAGTTCACGCCAAACGGAGAATTGGCAGCGCTGCCGCATTTTATAACCAGCTTAGCCATTGGCTTACTGATCGGATTGGAACGCGAGCGCAGCCAGGGTTCTCGGGCCGGTTTAAGGACGTTCGCCCTGGTCGCGCTATTTGGTACGCTTGCCGCCATGCTATCGGAACAGACCACGCCTTGGTTACTGTTGAGTGGATTGCTGATCGTCGGCACGATGACCATTGCGGCTTACCTGCGTGTCAAAGATGAAAACGCAGATCCCGGTACCACCACGGTAGTCGCTATCCTCATTTGCTATGGCTTGGGTGCAGCGGTCTGGTATCACAACGACACACTGGCCATCATGCTGGCCATCATTACCACGGTATTGTTGTATTTCAAAGCCGAGTTGCACGGCATTACCGAGAAATTAAGCCGACGGGATTTAATTTCCATACTGCAATTTGCCGTGTTGACATTTATTATTTTGCCCATTCTGCCAGACAAGAACTTTGGCCCCTATGATGCCATCAATCCCCATCAGATATGGCTCATGGTGGTATTGATTTCAGGCGTCAGCCTAGCGGGTTATGTGGCTTTGCAACTGATCGGCCATCATCACGGCGCAGTACTGGGCTTATTCGGCGGTTTGGTTTCAAGCACTGCGACAACATTGGTGTATGCGCGCCGCAGCGTTGAAAACCAGGATTTCTCACACCTGGCCGTAGTCGTCATCTTGATCGCCAATCTCACCGTACTAATCCGTTTGGCGATTGTCAGTGCAGTCGCATCTCCTACCATTTTTCTGCAATTGTTACCGGTGCTGGGTAGCGGCTTTGTGCTCGGATCTGCTGTCACGGCCTATTGGTGGCGTCAACTCAATCACCACAACGGACTAACCTTGCCTAAAATCAAGAATCCCACCGAAATCCGTACAGCAGCGGCTTTCGGATTGATTTACGGTGTCATTCTATTTTTTTCCGCATGGCTATCCGATATTGCGGGCAGCAGGGGACTCTATACTGTTGCGCTCCTTTCCGGCTTAACTGATGTCGATGCTATTACGCTGTCGAGTTTGCGCTTATATGAAATGGGTAAACTGCAAGCAACCGAAACCGTAATGGCTATTTCACTCGGTATACTCTCCAATATTGGCTTCAAACTCGGTCTTGTGTGCTTCATCGGTAGCACGTTACTCGCCAAGCAATGCATTTCCGGTATGCTGGCAACTGCTGCTGGGATTGGATTGGCGCTGTTGTTGATCTGACCCTGCACCGCTCGCAATTAACTGAGTAGTATATTCCCGGGGTATGTTAACTTCTCCTAAAACGCCGTACACTTTTTGTTTGAGTGCTAAAACGTGTCAAAAATTAAACCGATTGATGCCAATTGGGCTATTGCTGGTAGATTGTAATATAGCTATTGTTTAAACACTGAGTAATCGTTGAATGGTAGACCTCATTGGTTTTCCACCCAATCGCTTAAGCAAATTTACATAAGCATTGATTGACCTGGTCAAGTAAGGGGTAGATATACCCAGGGTAGGGTGTGCAAGGAAAAAATGTCACTACTTTGTGGGTAAGCAGCTAAATTGGAATAAGATGAGCTATCGAAAATATTTGCGTATCAGAATGATAGGTCGACGACTTGCGCTGATAAGAATAAAAAAATACGAAGGTAGAAAGCAACTCCCGCCAATAAAACTCAATCACGAGTAACTCGTAGTGAAGATAAAGTTTCGTTCAGGACAATTGAACGTACCGAAAACATTGTACTGCTCGGTCCAAGTGGCGTAGGTAAAAGTCATCTAGCTATTGCGCTGGCTTACAGTGCCATCATGCGTGGTATTAAAGTTCGTTTCATCACCGCAGCTGATTTAATGCTGCAATTGGCAACTGCCAAAAAACAAGGAAGACTGGATACGTATCTTAAACGCAGTGTGCTATCTCCTAAGCTATTAGTCATTGACGAAATAGGCTACCTCCCGTTTGGCAGGGAGGAAGCCAATCTGTTCTTCAACGTCATTGCCAAGCGCTACGAGTAAGGCAGTGTAATCGTCACCAGCAACCTGCCATTCTCGCAATGGTCAACTGCTTTTGCTGATGATCAAACCTTAGCCGCAGCATTATTGGACAGATTGCTGCATTATGCGCATATCGTGCAAATCAGTGGTAACAGCTACCGATTAAAAGGAAAGAAATCCGCAGGGATAGTTCCCGCTGCGGAACAGGTTAAATAATGATATGCATCAGGATGGGTCAATTTTAGATTGACGTTTTTACTTGATAAGTGGGTCAGATTTCAATTGCTGTTAACATTTATTCTCAAGTGCTGGTAAACCACCAGCGTCAAATTTCTTTCGCCAGACGGCAACTTGATTGGGATTACGGATATCGTATAGTG